>Ga0315277_10005434_pt1 | contig 16785 bp, 9 predicted proteins | sample YL17G05_15_MG_FD_203695 | JGI IMG/M metagenome (GOLD analysis project Ga0315277, IMG submission 203695) | Sediment microbial communities from Yellowstone Lake, YNP, Wyoming, USA - YL17G05_15 | ecosystem: Environmental > Aquatic > Freshwater > Lake > Sediment | place: USA: Wyoming | collected... | reverse complement strand
CCCTACCCCCAATTACACACAGTAGTGTACGCTATGTGTCCCGGAGACCACGTTGCGAGGCCGGGCCTGATTCCTACAATACGCTTTCTCGTCTTGTCCAGAGGTCAGAGGCTCTCACAGCGGGCGCCATGCCCCAAACGGAGCGACGATGAACCACTGTTTGAAAACGCTCGGCGCGGTACTCGTTGCCGTACTTGTCATAGCAGGCCCTATAGCCGCGGCCGAAAAGGTTTCGGCCCGGACCGAGACCGTGACGATCCCGACCTTCGCTCTCGCCGGGGCAAGCCCGAACCCCGCCGTCTACGAGGAGCAGGAGACGTCCGGGGCGTATCCCCGCTCCGTGATGAATGTGAGTTCCCGCAGCGAAAAGCCCGCGGACAAAGAGTACAAGATGCTCGTGCTCGAAAACGAGCTCCTTCGGGTCGAGGTCCTGCCCGAGGTCGGCGGCCGCGTCTGGCGGATCATCGACAAGAAGACGGGCGAGAACCTTCTTTGGACAAACGACGCCGTAAAGCCCATAAACGTCGGCCGGCGCCGCGGCTGGATCGCTGGCGGGATCGAGTTCCCCTTCCCCGTGAGCAACCACGGCGCCGACACGATCGACCCTTATCGCTCGCGGCTTGTCGAGAATGAAGACGGCTCCGCGACCGCGACCGTGAGCACGTTCGACCATTTCTACCGATTCTGGGGCTCTTACGACGTGACGTTGCGGCCGGGCGACGCGCGGATGGCGCTCACCGTGCGCCTCTACAACCCGACCGAGGTCAAGAACCGCTACCAGATTTGGATAAACGGCGCGGTGAAGACCGGCAAGGACATGCAGTTTATTTTCCCCGTCGACTGGGTCGCGGGCCACGGTTTCGGCGGCGTTCATCCGTGGCCGATGTGGGACGACGGCAAGTTCGACCACAGTTACTGGGCAAACGTGCCGGACATGTTCGGCGTCTTCGGCTGGGACGCGGACTACATGGGCGCGTATTACCACAGGAAGGACTTCGGCGTCATCCGCTACAGTTCGCACAGCTTCACTCGCGGCATCAAGCTGTGGACCTGGGGCACCGAGTCGCGATGGGTCCAAGAGTACTCGCTCAACCAGGGCCCCTATAACGAAATCCAGGGGGGCAGGTGGCCCACGCAGGAGATGTACGGATTTCTCGAGCCGCACCAGATGGATACCTGGACGGAATACTGGTACCCCGTAAGCGGCCTCGGAGGGGTTTCCCTGGCGTCAAAGGACGCGGCGTTATCCGTCAAGTACTTCGTCGGCCGCCGCAAGTCACAGTGGCTCGACGTGCGCATAAACGTCCTCACGGACGTCGACGGGAAACTCGTCGTCGCCGCCGGCGAAAAGACGCTTCTGTCGAAATCGATCGCGGCCAAGTCCGGGGAGGTCATAAAGGAGACGGTCGACGCCACGGGCCTCGCGCCCGCGGACAAGATCGCGGTGAGCCTCTTCGACAAGCAGGGGTTCTGCCTCATCGCGTACGAGAAGCCGCTCGAGAAAGTCATGGGCTCCAAGGCGGAGAAGCCCGCGAAGAAGGCGTCCAGGGCCGCGGCGAAGGCCCAAGCCGCCGGGGCAAAGAAACCCGCCGGGCCGGAGGTGCCCCAGAGCGTCGTGCTGCCGGGCACCGGCCCCGAGTGGCAGGGGCTTGCGAAGGCTATAAGCCTCGAGATAAACGGCGGCGACGTTTCCGGCGCGCGGGACGCCTACAAGGCTCTCACCGAAACCAAGCCGGATTTCGCGGCGGCATGGAAGTCCCTCGGCATCGTTTACTACAAGCAGTTCGAAGATGAGTCCGCCGAGCAGGCCCTGTCGAAAGCCGTTGAGCTCGATACTGCGGACGCGGAGGCGCGTTACTACCTGGGGGTGGTGAAGCTCGAACTCGGCAGGCCCGATGCGCTCGACGTGCTTCGCGGGGTCGACGGGAACGTCGAGTACGCGCACGCCGCGAAGGTGGCGGTCGGCCGGCAACTAATCAAGGACGGCCGGTATCCCGACGCCGTGGCGGGGCTGGCGGACGCGACGAGGGGCTGGAGCCGCGACGCGGCGGCCTGGGACTGCCTGGCCGTGGCGGCGAGGCTCGCCAACGACCGCGCGACGGCCGACACGGCCCTGTCGGCGGCCCTTGCCGCGGAGCCGCTCGACGCCTTCGCGATGGCCGAGCGCGTTCTGGCCGGCGGGTCGGGGAAGCCAGCAGACATCCAGGCCGCGCTCGGCTCGGACGATGACCTTTACCTCGAGACGGCGCTCTTCTACGCCGACCTCGGACTGGCCAGGGATGCGCTGGCGGTCGCCCAGGCCGGCGTCGACCGGGCGACTTCAGGGCTCTACTATTACTACCTCGGCTACCTCGCGGGCAAGGCCGATGAGAAGGTCCTCGCCGGACAGTACCTTGCCAGGGCGGAGGAAATGGGCATCGGCTACGTCTTCCCGCACCGGCGCGAGGATATCGCCGTGCTCGACTATGCGTCGGCGGCAAACGGCCGCGGCGGTTATCCCAAGTACCACGAGGGAACGCTTCTCTACTGGCTCGGCAGGGCTGACGACGCCCTCGCGCTCTGGGAGGGGCTCCTTGGCAAGTACGACGTGCCCGGCCTTTATAGAAACGTCGCCACGGCGTACACGCGCGGGAGGATTTTCGAGGACTATCAGACGGCCATTTCGATGTACCGGAAAGCCCTCGAGGCCGACCCGAAAGACATCGAAGCTTACTACGCCCTCGACGACCTCTACAGCAGGCAGCACGGCCGGCGCGAACGCAGGGATATCCTCGAGAAAGGCCGCGAAGCCTTCCCGGAGGACGACCAGATGGCGCTCAGGATGGCAAGCTTTCTGGCCACGGCCCACGACGCTGCGCCCGCCGAAGCCGCCAGGATCCTCGAGACCCACAAGTTTCACAAGGCGCACCAGGCATACGAGCTGAGACGGCTCGGCGGGAACGCAATTCAGCAGACGTACGGGGCGCTGGCGGCGCGGGCGCTGAGAAACGGCGACAAGAAGCTGGCCCTCAAGTACTTGCAGAAGGTTGCCGACGCCGAGGAAACCGTCAGCGGCTGGTTCGAGTGACGATCCCGCGGGCATAGTACCGGGGGCCGTCCCCGATGCGAGGCTGGTCGCTCGTGCGGACGCGCGATTCGGCCGCATCCGTCTCGCTCTGACGCGGTGCCCGCCGCCGTATGCTTTTGTTGGTCCTTGATTTCCGTCATGAGCGGTGGTATCGTTGTTCGCCGGGGTGATCCAGGCGCCTGAGCGACGGCCCCGTCGTATTTCGAGCCAATGGGGGCAGATGCGCATGAGAGTATTTCCCCGTCACACCGTAAATCTCGACGCCTCCGCATACGTCACGTATTTCAAGCACTTGAAGGACGCCACGATAGTCGAGGGGCCGGAGGTCGCCGCGTTCGAAAGGTCCTTCGCGCAGTACATCGGCGCGCCGATGTGCATCGGCGTCTCGTCGGCAAGGGCGGGGTTTTACCTGGCCTTGAAGGGGCTTGGGGTCGGCTCGGGCGACGAGGTGATAATGCCCGCCTACAACTTCCCCTCGATGCCGGCGGCCGTCATAGCCACGGGGGCGCGGCCGGTCTTTGTCGACGCGGACCCGGAGACGTTCAACATCGACCCTGCCCTCGCGGCGAAGGCCGTTACGCAGAAGACCGCGGCCATCGTGGCGACGCACCTTTTCGGCCGGGCAGCCGAAATGGAACCGCTGGTGGAGCTGGCCGAGGCGAACGAATCGTGGCTTATCGAAGACTGCGCGCACGCGGCCGGCACGATCTACAAGGGCGCGCGCGTGGGGACTTTTGGCGACGCGGCGGTGTTCAGTTTCGGCGTCGGCAAGAACATGCCGTGCTTCGGCGGCGGCGCCATAACGATGAGGGACAGGGAACTCGCGGGCAAGGTGCGCAAGTTCGTCAACAACGCCGGCGCCCCCGACGAGCTTGACATCCACAGAAAGGTCTGGTCGGCGCTGCCGCCGTGGGCCGCGACGCGCCCCTGGGTTTTCCCGTGGACCATGTACGTTGCGGAAAGGGTCCTCGACACGCTCGGGTCGGACGCGATCGACGAGTGGACGAGGGAGCCGCTGTCGAAGATGACGCGGTTTTCACTGAGGTCGCTCGGGCGGATGGCCAACCTCGAGGCCGCGGTCGCCCTCGACCAATTGGGCAAGATACACAAGCGAAACGCGACGCTTGCGAGAAACGGCAGGTACCTGGCCGAGGCACTTGCGGACGTCCCGACGATACAGGCGCCGGCGCCCGTCGAGGGCGAGGAACACATCTACCTCTATTTCCGCGTCCTCGTGCCCGAGGCCAGGCGCTTCCGGTCGATGCTTCTGAAGAGGGGCATCGATACCCAGTCCGACGACATGGCCGACTGCGCTGCGCTTGACGCCTTCAAGGTCTCGGCGGCGGATTGCCCCGTGGCGGCAAGCCTGCCCGAAAAAAGCATCGAACTCCCCAACAACGTCTTCCTCTCGCGGGGCGACCTCGACTACATCGCCGCGGCCGTAAAGGACGTCGCCAAGGCCGTATCCGATGCGCTGGAGGCCGGCGGCAAGCGCGCGAAATGAAGACTTACGACTGCGTCATCCCCGTTTTCAACGAGGAAAAAGACCTTGAGTCAAGTATCCTCACGCTCCACCGCTTCCTGAGCGACCATCTGGCCGCATACGACTGGTGCATCGTGATTGCCGACAACGCGAGCACCGACAACACGCCCGAGATCGGCGCGCACGTCGCCTCGACGATGCCGCGAGTGGAGTACTTCCGCCTCGACCGGAGAGGACGCGGGCGGGCGCTCAGGACCACGTGGATGGAGTCGAACGCCGACTTCGTCTCGTATATGGACGTGGACCTTTCGACGAACCTGAAGGCCGTCCCGGAGATGATGGAGCATTTCGAGAAGGGAAGCGACGTTATCCTTGGCTCGCGCCTCATCGCAGGGGCCAACATCACGCGCTGCTGGTATCGCGAAATCCTCTCGCGCGGGTGGAACTTCCTCGTCGGCGCGGTCTTCAACACCCGCTTTTCGGACGCCCAGTGCGGCTTCAAGGGGGTCCGCCGCGAGGCCAAGGAAATCCTTGTGCCGCAGGTCGAGGACACCAAGTGGTTCTTCGACACGGAACTCCTGGTCCTTGCCGAGAAGCAGGGCTTCCAGATGAACGAGATCGCCGTCGAATGGATCGAGGACCTCGGCTCGACGGTGCAGATCATCAGGACCATGATCGACGATTTGAGCGCCATGGCGAGGCTGAAGATGGAACTCCTGCGCGGGGAGAAACTCGCGCGCCCGGCGGCAATGCCCTCAGGCAGGGGCTTCCCGAGAAGAGTCAAAGAGGCCGCGCCGTGAAGATCGTCTTCGCCAAGCCGTGCTGGGACTACCCGAAGGGCCGCACCGAATCCACCTACAACCGCGTCTGGGCGCCGCTGGAACTGGCAAACTGCGCGGCCATTGCGCGCGGCGCCGGGCACGAAGCGGCGATAGTAGACGCGCAGGCACTCGCCGTCCCGCCGGAGGAACTCGCACGGCGCGCCGCGGGCGCCGACCTCGTCCTTCTCACCTCGACCGGCCTCGACCGCTGGCAGTGCCCCTATAACGACGCCGCGCCCTTTGTGGCGGCCGCAAAGGCCCTCAAGGCCGCCGGCCTCACGGTCGTCGCGACCGGCTTTCACGGGACGGTGAACCCCGCGGGCGTCCTTGCGCAGACCGGGGTCGATGCGGTTATCCGAGGCGAGCCCGAAGGGGCGATGGCCGACGTCGCCGCCGGCGCGGGTTTTCGGGACATCGCCGGCGTCTCATACCTGGCGCGCGGCACGGTCGTGTCGAACCCCGACAGGCCTCCGGCGGACTTGACCAGGTTTCCTATCCCCGCGTTCGACTTATTCGACGTCAAACGGTACTTCTACGAGATACTCGGCTCGAACTTCCTCGTCTTCGAGGCGACGCGCGGATGCCCCTACCGCTGCACTTTCTGCTCGAAGGCGATGTACGGCCCGGCGTTCAGGAAGAAGGCGGCCGAGCAGGTCTTTGCCGAGATAGACTACGCCCTCGCCCGCACGCCGGTAAAGACCGCTTACTTCATGGACCTCGAGTTCGCCGTCGCGCGGACGCTCGCGGAGGCGATTTCGCGGCACCTCATCGACCTCGGCTCGCCGATCGAGTGGTGCTGCCAGACGCGCGCCGATAACCTCGACGACCAACTCCTGCGGCTCATGCGCGAGGCCGGCTGCCGCCTCATTCACGTGGGCGTCGAAAGCGGCTCCGGGCGGGTCCTCGCCGAAAGCGGCAAGGCCGCGACAAAGGACGAAATCCTTCGCGGCGTGAGGATGATCGAGGCCGCGGGGATCGAAACGCTCGCTTTCTTCATGTTCGGCCTGCCGGGCGAAACCGACGCCGAGCGCGAGGAGACCATCCGTTTTGCGCTCGAACTCGAACCCACCTACGCGAGTTTCCACTTCGCCACGCCCTACCCCGGTTCCGAGCTCGCCGAGAAGTCGGGCTCGACGATGGGCAGCGACCTGTCTTTCCCCCTTGTGCCTCCGGGGCGCGACCTCGCGGAGTTGAAAAAGTGGGTCAGCCGCGCGACGAGGCGCTTTTACCTGCGCCCCTCGTATATCGCCCGCCACATCCGCAAAGGCGGCCCGTCGCACTGGGCCAAGCAACTGCGGCTGTTTTTCTCCTACCTGCGGTGAGCCGTGCCCGCCAAGCGGCCCACATTATTGCTTTCGTGGGAATCGTGCGAATAATCTTCTCGTTCGAAGCCCCGCCGTCGGTCTCTTGCGCCCGAGGACGAAAGGAGTTGCCTTGTACAACGTGAAGAAGAGGCGTTGGCGCGCTTTCCAATGGCGCGATGAGCTGCGAAAACACCTTTACTCCAGGACCCTCCCAGTCCCCGGCTGGCGCGTCGGCGTGTCTGACGACCCGAAGGTCAAGACGCGGCGCTTCAGCGACTCGCGCTGGCCGGTCGCCCGGCCGGGCGAACTGCTCGGGAAGATAAACCAGTTCGTGTGGCTGCGAAACACGGTCACCATTCCGAAGGAACTCGCCGGCGGCCGCGTCGAACTCTTCATAAACCTTGCAAACCTGGCGCCCCGCGTGCCTATCTTCGGCCAGACCGGCGTCATCTTCGTCGACGGCGAGGAGGCAGTCGGTCTCGACAGGCACCACAAGAGCGTGACGCTCGCGAGGCGCGCGCGAGGCGGAGAACGCCTCTTCGTGGCCGTGGAGGTCTACACGGGACCGATGGAGGACTTTCAGGTCCTCGCGTTCGGAGACAACGCGCATTCCATCTCAAAGACCGCCTTCGGCTCGATGGAACTGCGCCTGGTGAACGAGGACGGCTGGCGCGTGTCCCACGACTTCAACTCGGCCGCCGAGATACTGGAAACCACGAAGGAAGGGTCGCGCGTGGAGGCAGAGGTCCTTGCGGCGATCGACGCCGCGATAAACGAGATTGACCTTCGCGCGGAACCCAGGAGGCGCGGTGCCTCTTTCCGCAAGGCCTCGGCGGTACTTCACGAGAGGCTCTTCTCCGGCGCCAAGGGCGACGCCGCGGGTAAGGTCGCGCTCATCGGACAAAGCCACATAGACATGGCGTGGCTGTGGCCTCGCGCCGAAACCATCCGCAAGTGCGCAAGCACGATGGCCAACACCCTCGACCTCGAATCGCGCTACCCTTTCTTTCGCTTCTCCCACTCGCAGGCCCAGGGTTTCCAGTGGCTGAAAGACTTGTACCCCTCGCTCTACGCGCGTACGCGCCGAGCGGCGCGCGCGGGAAGGGTCGAGACGGTCGGCGGCATGTGGGTCGAAGCGGATTTGAACTGCGCCGGCGGCGAGGCGCTCGCGCGGCAGTTTCTCCACGGGCAGCGGTTTTTCGAAAAGGAATTCGGCTCGCGCTGCCGCGTCGGCTGGCTCGTCGACACTTTCGGCTATTCATGGGCGATGCCGCAGATCCTGAGGGAGTCGGGCCTCGACTATTTCGTTTCCACCAAGCCCACGTGGAACGATACGAACACGTTCCCGTTCACGTTTTTCTGGTGGGAGGGGCCGGACGGGTCGCGCGTCCTGACGCACATACCGCCGTTGACGTACGGGCACGACCTGTCGCTGGGCAAGATACTCGAAACTCAGGAGAAGAACAAGGAAGCGCGCCTGGGTCTCACGCCGGCGGTCCTTTTCGGCAAGTCCGACGGCGGCGGCGGTTCGCGGCCCGAGGACCTGGAGAGCCTCGCGCGCCTTCGCACGAGCCGCTATGCGCCCGCGATGGAGATCGTGAACGTCAGCGAGTTTTTCGACGGGCTCCCGAAGGGCGCGGACTACCCCGTTTACGCCGACGAGATGTACGTAGAGACCCACCGCGGGACTTACACGACGCAGGCCCGCACTAAGCGCAACAACCGCAAGGCCGAGTGCGCGCTTTACACGGCCGAGGCGGCGGCGTCCGCGGCGGCGATGCTCGGAGCGAAGTACCCTCACGCGAAACTCGAAGCGGCATGGAAACTCGCGCTCTTCAACCAGTTCCACGACATCCTGCCCGGCAGTTCCATTCCGCTTGTGTACGAGGACGCCGAGCGCGACTATGCGAAGGTCTTCGATGCGACGCGCGAAGTCACGTCCGACGCGCTCGCCTTCGTCGCGAAGAAAATCGACACGCGCGGCCCCGGACGCGCCGTCCTCGTCTTCAATCCGTCCGCGTGGGAACGCACGGACGTCGTCGAGATAGACGTGCCTCGCGGCGTCGCTCGCGTCCTCGACTCCGAAGGGGCGCCGCTTGCCTGCCAGAGGGTGGCCGGAGACAAGGGGCGCATCGCGGTCCTCGTCACGGTCGGCCCCTGCGGGTACGAGGTGGTGCGCTTGCTGGAGGGTCGCCCGGCCGCGGCGCCGCCCGTCGCCCGGGTCAATGGGCGCACGATGGAGACGCCGCTTCTTACGATGAGCTTCAACGCCGCGGGGCAGCTCTCGCGCGTTTACGACAAACTGGCTCGCCGCGAAGTGATACCCGCGGGCGAGGCTGCGAACCGCCTCCAACTGAGCGAGGACATCCCCGTCGAGTACGAGGCGTGGGACATCGACGAATGGATTGGCGAGAAGACGCGCGAGGTCGAGGACCTCGTTTCCTTCGACGTGATCGAAAACGGCCCCGTGCGCGCGGTCGCGCGCCTCGCGTGGAAGGCGGGCAATTCCACCATTGCGCAGAGAGTGATCGTCTACGGCAATACCAAGCGCATCGACTTCGCCACGGAGGTCGACTGGCGCGAGAAGAAGACGCTTCTCAAGGCGGCCTTTCCGCTGGCCGTCCGGGCGCGGCGCGCCATTTACGAAATCGCCTTCGGCGCGATCGACCGCTCCACCAAGGAGAGTAATCCGTGGGACTGGGCGCGCTTCGAAGTGCCCGCGCACAAGTGGGCGGACCTCTCTCAGGCCGACTACGGCGCGAGCCTCTTGAACGACTCAAAATACGGTTACGACACAAAGGGCAGCGTCATGCGGATATCTCTTTTGCGCTCGCCCGAGTCGCCGGACGTCGAAACCGACCGCGGGCGGCAGGAGTTCACCTACAGCCTCCTTCCGCACAAGGGAGACTGGCGCTTCGGCGGCACCGTGAAGGAGGCGTTCGACCTGAACGTCCCTCTGGTCGCCGAGAAGGTCGCGTCGTCGGCGGGTACGCTGCCGGCCGAGGGATGGTTTTTGAGGATCGACGCCGGGGCCGACTCGGCCGCGATGCTCTCGGCCTTAAAGGCGTCCGAAGACGGCCGGGGCTTCATCGCGCGGGTGTACGAGCCTTACGGGAGGCGCGCCCAAATCACGATAAACACGCCGTTTGAAGTGCGCTCGGCAGAGCGTTCGAACTTCCTCGAAGATAGGCTCTCGGGGCTCCCGAGTCGCCGGAACGCCGTGCGCTTGACGCTCGAGCCTTGGAAGATCGCGACGGTGCGGCTGGAGCTCCGGTAGCGGCACTGGCGCGCGGAGGACGACGATGGCTCTCATGGGAATCGACGCGGGGATGACGGGAGTCAAGGCCGTCGTCTTTGCGGAGACGGGCAAGATCCTTGCTTCCGCGTACCGGGAATACCCGCTCCATCAGCCGGGGCGCGGCTGGGCGGAACTCGACCCGGGCGAGATGTGGGATGCGACTGCGGCGGTTATCTCCCAGGCCGCCTCGAAAGCGGGCTCGTCGGTCAAGTCCGTCGCGGTCTCCTCGATGGGCGAGACCGCGATTCCAATGGGCGCCGACGGCGAGCCCCTCGCGCGCGCCATCTGCGCCTTCGACACGCGAACGGCAGAGTTAGTGCGCGAGCTCGAGGCGCTAATCGGCCGGGAGAAGCTCTTCAAGATCACGGGCCACCCCCCGCACACGTCCTACACGATTAACCACGTCGTTTGGCTGGCGCGCCACCGGCCGGAACTCGTCGCGAAGGTGAAGAAGTTCCTCTGCGTCCAGGACTACATCGGCTTCAGGCTGTCTGGCGAGGCCGCAATCGGCTACAGCCTCGCGGCGCGCACGTCGCTTTTCGACATCAGGAAACGCGAATGGTCCGCGGAGATCTTTGCCGCCATCGGACTGTCGCCGGAACTTTTCAGCGCGCCCCTCGAGGCGGGCGTCGCTTACGGCAAGGTGCGCCCGTCGGCGGCTTCACAATTGGGGCTTTCGCCCGAGACGATCGTCGTCACGGGCGGGCACGACCAGCCGATGTGCGGCCTCGGCGCCGGGGCGACCGAGGAAGGCATCGCCGACCTGTCGCTCGGCACGGTCGAGTGCATCGCCAACACGCACAGGCGCCCGGTGCTTTCGAAGAAGGTCCTGAAGCACAACTTCCCCGTCTATAACCACGTGATCCCGGGCTATTATACGAGCCTCGCGTATAACCTGAACTCGGGCGGACTGCTCCGGTGGTACCGCGACAACTTCGCCGCCGAGGAGCGCGCCCAGGCCGAGCGCGAGAACCGAAGCGTTTACGAAATCCTCTTTGAGAAGATGCCCGACGCTACGACGCCCGTCCTCGTCATGCCGCACCTTGTCGGGACGGGGACGCCGTACCTCGACCCGCTGTCGCGGGGGGCGGTGCTGAACCTCGACTTGAAGACCACGCGCGAGGAACTGTTCCTTGCCGCGGCGCAGGGCGCGGTGCTCGAGATGATGGTGAACTACCGCGCCCAGAAGGAGTGCGGCCTCGCGCCCACGACCATTAACGCAATCGGCGGCGGCGCGCGCGCGCCGAAGTGGCTGCAGATGCGCGCCGACGCGCTCGGCGTCGCGATAAACCGCATGGACGTCGAAGAGGCAGGCTGCGCCGCGGCTGCCATTCTCGGCGGCTGCGCCGCCGGTGTGTTCAAGAACGTGGTCGAAGGCGCGCGGCTCTTCGCGCGCGTCGTCGACACCTTCGAGCCGCGTCCCGGACGCGCCGCGCAGTGGGAAGACCTCTTCGCCAGGTACAAGGGGCTCTACGAGGCGGCCAAGCCTTTCCGGATGTGACGCGCACCGGGCAAGGTCGGGACGGCGCCGCGCCGCCGCGCCGGAGCCTCGCCGCCGGTCATTTCGCCCCCTGCAGCTTCTCGAGCGCGGCCCGTGCGCCAGCGTGGCCCGGACTCAAGGCCAGGACCTTGGAGAATTCGGCCGTTGCCTCCGATTTCTTTCCCTGCACCGCGAGGGCCATTCCCATGTTGTAGTGCGCGTCGACGGAGCGCGGCTCGAGCCTTAATGCCTCGGCGCAGTGCGCGATCGCTTCGTCAGTGCGCTTGAGTTGCAGCAGGACGAAGGCGAGATTGCTGTGAACGATCGGCTGGCCCGGCGCTATCCGCAGGGATTCCTCGAAGTGGGTCCTCGCCTCGTCGAACCTTCCTTGCGCCGCCAGCAAAAGCCCCATGTCGGCCTGGACGTCAGCGCGCTTCGGCAGGGCCTCGAGCGCCTTCGCAAGATGCAGGTACGATTCGTCGAATTTCCCCGACCGCATGAGTTCGTGCCCGAGATTGGCGTGCGCCTCGGCGTAACCGGCATTGATCGCCAGCGCCTCGCGATAGTGCGCCGCGGCCTCGTCGAACCGCCCCTCGCGGGCGAGAATCACGCCCATGTTGTTATGCGCCTCGGCCGAGTCGGGGTCGATTGCGAGCGCCTGCCGGTAGTGGGCCATTGCCTCCGCCGGCCTGCCCGCGCGGTCGAGCAGCATAGCCAGGTTCCTGTGCGCGTCCGCAAAGTCGGGCCGCAGGGCGAGGGCCTTCTCGTAGCATGCCATCGCCTCGTGGAGCTTTCCCTCGCGATCAAGAATCACCCCGATGTTGTTGTGCGGCTCGGCGTAATCGCTTTGAGAGGCGAGGGCCGCTTCGTAGTGGGCCATCGCCTCGTCGCGTTTCCCCTCGCGGTCGAGGATCATGCCCAGGTTGTTGTGCGCCTCGGCGAAATCGGGCTTGATGGCCAGTGCTTGCCTGTACTGGGCCACGGCCTTGTCGCTTTTTCCCTCATGGTCAAGGACTACGCCCAAGCTCTTGTGGATGATATAGTTTCTGTCAGTCACCCCAAGCGCGTGCTCAAAAAGCGACTGGCTGGACTTCCAGTATGCCGCCTGCCGGTACGTCTGCGCCGCCAGCAGCACGAGCGCCGCACAGGCAACCGCGGCGGACACGTTCCTCAGGAGCGGTCGCCTTTCGACAAGGTCTCCTGCCAGCCAGACCGCGCAAATCGAGAGACCCGCAAGCGGAAGATACGTGTACCTGTCGGCCATCGATTGAGCGCCGACCTGCACAAGGCCGATTACCGGCACGAGCATGCCCAGGTACCAGAGCCAGCCGACGAGAAAGTACGGCCGCTTTTTCGCACAGGCAACGGCTGCAATCGTGGCAGCCGCCAGAAGCGCCGCCGCGGCGAACACAGTCTGGGCCTGGTGGGCCTGGTAGGGGTACAGAACCGCCAGTTTCACCGGCCAGAAAGCCTTCCAGATGTAACTCACGTATGCAACGCCCGCATTGGCGAAACGGTCCGAGAAGGGAAGACGGGCAAGGCCTGAGACCGCCCCGCCTTTCTGCTGCGCAATGAAAGTAACCACGCTTGCGGCCGCCACCATCGCGAACAGCGGTATCTTCTCCCGCAGCAGAGGCCTGAGCGTTTTCCACGCGGGCGGCCAGCCGAGCCGCCGGAGCGGCCAGACATCGAGGAGCAGGAAAACGAAGGGAAGCGTCACGAGCATCGGCTTGGCCATGAGCCCCAGGGCGAGGCCAAGAGCCACGGTCGCGTACCTGAGCGCCGATGGGGCTTCGGCGTAACGGACGTAGAAAATGAGCGTGAGCGCGCCAAAGAACGTGCTCAGGACGTCCTTTCTCTCCGCGATCCAGGCGACCGACTCCACGTGTAAGGGATGTACGGCGAAGATTCCGGCGACAAGCGCGCTCCTCCAGGGCCGCCGCGTCATTCTCACAAAGGCAATGAAGAGCACGATGGCGCTTGCCGCGTGAAAGCCAAGGTTCACAAGGCGGTGCGCCCCGGCGTTTAGCCCGAACAGCCGGCAGTCCAGCATGTGCGACAGCCACGTGAGAGGGTGCCAATTGGCGCTCTGGAACGTCGTGAAAGCCCACGCGACGCCGGAAGACCACAGTCCCTTTCTCACTATCGGGTTCTCGTAGACGTAGCAGTTGTCGTCGAGTTCGATGAAGCCGTAACGAAATACCTGCGCGTAGATCGCGAACGTCACGAGGCCAAGCGCCAGACAAATTCCGGCGATCAGCGCCCGAGAGGGGCGCGCGGGTCCCACCGGTATCTCTTTGGGGCCGGGCGGTGACCATTTCCGCTTTCGCCCCCGGGCCGCCTCATGCACAGAGAGGTCGCGAGGGCCGCCCTCGGATCCAGTTGGCTTCTTCACCATGCGAGCCTCATCATTCGGATGAGATCCCAGGCAGGAATTCGGAACTCATCTGGACGCCCCAAACTTTTCCAGCGCCGCCCGTGCGCCGGCGTGGCCAGGACTTAATGTCAGGACCCTGGAGAATTCGGCCACTGCCTCCGGTTTCTTTCCCTGCGCCGCAAGGGCCATTCCCATGTTGTAATGCGCGTCGGCCAGACGCGGGTCGAGCCTAAGCGCCTCGCCGCAGTGCAAGATCGCTTCGTCGGCGCGCCCGAGCCCCAGAAGGACAAAACCGAGGTTACTGTGAACGGTCGGCTGGTCAGGCTTTATTCGCAGCGACGTTTCGAGGTGGACTCTCGCTTCGTCGAGCCTCCCCTGCGCCGCCAGCAGGAGCCCCATGTCAGCCTGGACATCGGCGCGCCCGGGAAGGGCCTCGAGCGCGCGCGCCAGGTGCGGCGCGGCCTCGTTGAGCCGGCCCAGGCCGAGGAGCTCATGCCCGAGGTTGGCGTGCGCTTCCGGGTAGTCGGGCCTTATCGCGAGCGCCTGCCCGTAGTGGGCGGCCGCCTCCTCGTACCGCTTCTCTTCAAGGAGGGTCACGCCAAGGTTATTGTGGATGATGCTGTTGCCCTCGGTCACGGCAAGAGTGTGCTCGAAGAGGCGCTTGCCCGATTCCCAGTACCCGGTCTGCCTGTACGCCTGCGCGCCGAGCGCGAGGGTCGCCGCGCACGCGGCTGCAAAGGCCGCGGCCCGGAGCGTGCGCCGGCGCTCCAGGACATCCGCCGCGGGCCAGACAAGCGCGATCGAGAGGCCGACGAGCGGCAGGTACGTGTAGCGGTCGGCCGTCGACTGCGCCCCGACCTGAACGAGGCCGATGACCGGCACGAGCATGCCGAGGTACCAGAACCAGCCTACGAGGCAGTAAGGCCGTTTCCTGCCGAAGGCGACCGCCGCGGCCGTCGCGGCCGCGAGCGCCAACGCGCATCCGACGGCGGCCCCCGCCGCGAACGGCCGGACCGGATAGAGCACGGCGAGGTTCACCGGCGCGAAGGCCCGTTCGATGTACGTCACGTAGCCGATCGATGCATTGGCAAGGCGCGCGGAGAAAGGCAGGTTTGAGAGCGTCGCGACGGCCCCGCCGCGCTTCTGCGCGACGAGCGTCAGGACGCACGCGGCCGCGACCATCGCGAGAAGCGGCAGTTTCTCGACAACGCGCGGGCGGAGCGCCCGCCACCGCGGCGGCCACGCCAGTCGCGAGAGCGGCCAGATATCAAGCAGCAGGAGCACGAACGGCAGCGTCACAAGCATCGGCTTGGCCAGAAGCGCGAGGGCGTAGGCGCCAGCCACGCCCGAGTAGCGCCACGCGGAAGGCCGCGCCGCGTAGCGCGCGTAAAGCAGGACCGTGACGAGGCCGAGAAACGTGCTCAACACGTCCTTCCTCTCGGCGATCCACGCCACCGATTCCACGTGCAGCGGGTGCAAGGCGAAGATGCCCGCGACGATGGCGCTTCGCCAGGGCCGCCGCGTCATCCACATGAAGGCAAAAAAGAGCAGCACAACGTTCGCGAGATGGAACGCCAGGTTCACGACGTGCTGCGGCCCCGCGCTCACGCCGAAGAAGCTGCAGTCGACCATGTGCGACAGCCACGTGAGCGGATGCCAGTTGGCGCTGTCGAACGTAGTGAACGCCCAGGCGACGCCGGCGGGCGTGAGGCCCTTCTTCACGATCGGGTTGTCGTAGACATAGGTGTTGTCGTCGTAGGCGATGAACCCGTAGTGATAGGCCCGCGCGTAGACGGCCAGTGTTGCCAGGGCGAGCCCAAGGGATATCAGAGCGACCGTTGTCACTGAAGGCCGCGGATGATCAGCCGATAAGGTCTCCCCCGCTTTCGGATCGGCCGACGATCCTCTTTGCTCTTGGGTCTGGCCGCCCGCGCGTCTCAAAGTGTCGCGAGAGCTTCGTGCCGGTCCCATTCGGTTTCTCATCCTCTGTCCGCCCGTCAGCGCAGGCACCGGGTTCCGGGGACGCGTCCCGGAGTCTGAGGCCGGGAGTATACCGCAAAGATGCGATTCGATTCAATATGGCGTAATCGTTCGTCCGACGCTCGCCCACGGATTGGCGCTACCCGCTTGGTCTCCCCTGCCATGCGGCCCGCGTCAGAATCAGGTTGTAACGCTTCTTCGCCGCCTTGCCGGGTCCCTCGCAGCGTATCTCGTGGAGGACGAAGCCGTTCTTCTCGAACGCGCGCATGCTGCGCGAGTTATAGTCGGCGATCCCGCAGCCGAATACCGCGTCGGCGCCCTGCGTCTCGAAGCCGAGCCGGACGAGAAGCGCGATCATCCGCGTGCCGAGGCCCCTGCCCCACAAGTCCTTGTCCCCTATCATGAGGTCGATGCGATAAAGGCGCGTTTCCTTCGGGAACCGCGAGAGGATTTCCTCGAGGTTCATCTCCTGGAGCCAGCATTCGCCGGCGGGCACGCCGTCAAGTTCCGCCACGAAGGTGAGCGCACGCTCAGAGACGCCCCTGTACATCGCCTGCATCGCGGGAAGCGTCCACGACTCGTCGTCCCCGGCGAAGTAGAGGACCTCGCGGTCGCTGTTCCACTTGAAGAGAATGTCCCAGTCGTCCTCCGTCATCGGCCGCAGGACGAGGGCACCGTCCGCCAGGCTGACGTTGTGCGCGCGAAGCCTCTCCGTCATTCTCGTAACCCCCCTCCCCCCGCGCGCCGCACCGGCAGGCGGTCCGTTACTTTGCCTGCGCCGCCGCTATCGCCTCCGCCATCTCGCGGCGCGCCGCGAACCATTTGGCAGGGTCGCGCTCCCACTTGCCGGGGCCGAAATACCGGTCGCCGTAGCCCGCGGCGGCGTCGCCGAGACCTACCCGGATAATCTCCTTCGCGACCTTGTCCGCCAAGTCGCCCTTGCCCGCCTTGTTGAGAAGCCACATATACTCGTAG
>Ga0315277_10005433_pt1 | contig 16787 bp, 12 predicted proteins | sample YL17G05_15_MG_FD_203695 | JGI IMG/M metagenome (GOLD analysis project Ga0315277, IMG submission 203695) | Sediment microbial communities from Yellowstone Lake, YNP, Wyoming, USA - YL17G05_15 | ecosystem: Environmental > Aquatic > Freshwater > Lake > Sediment | place: USA: Wyoming | collected... | reverse complement strand
CGTAATGGTAAAACACGGTTGGAGTGCCGTCGCTGTACGATTTTTGTGTGACCCGGTTCAGCTCGTCATAGATCAGCGAGGTGACGATCCCTCGGGCATCGGTTTTGGCGATGATATTTGAATTCGCGTCGTAGCCGTAGCTTGTCGTCCCTTTTTCAGGGTGCGTTTCGCTTATCAGCCGGCCGAGATCGTCGTAGGTGAACGACCGCGTTTGAATGCCCTGCACGATCGAAAGGAGTCTGGCCATGGAATCATAAGAGTAGTTCGTCGCAACCGTCAGATTGCCGCTTGCGTCCTCCTCAAGAACCTGGCTGACCTTGCCGTCCTCCTGATAGGTGTAGCGCCGGCGTTTGCCGTCCGTATTGGTTACCGTAGCCTGGTTCTGATCGTAGGCGTACGATATGGTTCCGCCTTCGGCAAGCGTGATGCTGTTTTGCCTCAGCCCATTGTAGCCGTAAGTGGTGGAGTAGCTGGGACCGCCGACGCGATACGGCACCTTTACGTCATTCAGCTGCCCCCAGTTCCCGAATGTGTCCGCCGATTTGATATTGCCGCCGATCGTGTCGGTGACCTGCTTTTCCGTCAGCCTCCCCAGGCTGTCGATTTGACCGCGCTGGGCGCGATATTTCGCGTTGGGATCTCCGGGCTGACCGCTTATGTACTCGCGAATCTCGGCATACGGCCAGGTGCTGACGCAGTCGCATGTCATGGAATACGTGTAGGTTACAGCGCCACCGCTGGGCTTCGTCACCTGGATCACGCGGTCCTTGTTGTCGTAGGTAAATGTAGTTGCCTTGCCGTTTGCGTCGGTTTGGCTCAAAACGACGCCGCTCTTGTAATTATAGGTCGCCAGAGTTGCATGCGATTTTGCGTTATACATCCGCAGGGGAAACGCATGAGCGTTGTCCGCGGCAGAAAGCCAGTATTCGATTGTCGAGATATTCGACCGCGGATCGGTGATCGCCTTGGGATTGCCGCATTCGTCGTAAATGGTGCTCGTCGTAATCCCCAGACTGCTTGCAATGCTGTAATATCTTGTGATGGCGGATGGGAGCCCTCTCAGCGTGAATCCAGTGTTGTAAGCGGCGTCGTGCCGGATCGCGTTGCCGGCCGCGTGGAGCGCGTAAGAATCGTAGGCCGTCGCGGTTTTGGCAACGGCCAGCCCCGATCCGTTATAGGCGACCGTCGCGGTGACGCGGTCCAGGATGTTCAGAGGCGCATAAGAACCGTTGGATTCGTGCAGGTAAGAGAAAGTCGTCCTGCGCCTCAATGCTCCGCTAAAGCTGAACTCTCGTATTTCCTTGACATTGCCGCTGTAATCGGTCGTCGAATACGTGAATTCCGTCCGGACCACCTGAGAGGAGCTGCCATGAAGAACCTGCTCGGTGTATGTGGTCCTCGGATTTTTGATCGCCGAGTTCTGTTCGTCGTCCTGCGTCCAGTCCTGCCGGCTTTCGGTTCCAGGATTTCCCGATGTAGTGGTCTTGGTCACAAACCCTTCCGCCCATCCGGGGCTGCTCTTTTGCATGTAATGGGTGACCACGGCGCCGCCTGGAAATGTGATCGCGGTTACCGTCGGAGCAACTCCCCCTCCTCCGTTATAATTCCAGGTCCACGGGCCGGACACGCTGGTGGCGTGCGTTGCTATCCAGTGCTCGGGAACCGTGCGCCCCAGGAGGCGATCATAGACGGACCGGTTCAAATAGGTGAAGCTGCTGATCGCGCACGTCGGATAGGTAATCGATGCGATCTCGCCGCTGGATTGTTGCGCAAACGAGTACATCAAGCCCGTCGGGTAAACGACCGAAGTCAGAATCCACTGCGTCGGCTGGGCCGGATCGGTCAGTGCGCCCGATCCGAAAGCCATGTTCTGGGTTTGGTAATTAAGGGTTATGGTGGACGTCGCCTGCGTGGTGTCGAGTGTGTTCCAGTATTTTATGTACTGAAGGCGGCCGTTGCTGTTGAGCAGGAACGTGTACGTGTTGCCAAGGGTGTCCTGGATTGAGCTTATCCTGCCGCCGTAGTCTGCGTAGGCGATGTCGAGGTAATTTCCATTCGTATCCTGGACCCGGGTGGCATATCGGACATAGGAGCGCGCCTGATCGACGTGGTCGAACTTCAGATTCATGCCGCCCTTGAGGGTCAGCTTGTGGGCGCCGGGATCGTAAATCATGTAGCTTGAATCGGTCGAACGCCAGGCGCCGCCGTAGTAAATGCAATCATGATTCGAGCCATCGGAGAGGGTCACATAGTAGTGCCCATTTGCGGAATCGTCGATAACTCGCGCGACCAGGAGTGTAAAGCCCACCCCCACCCATGAATCCAACTCAGTCAGCGACGCATACAGGGTTCCGCTCTGGACGAAAAAGTCCCAGATCTTGGAGTTGTATGCCAGAGAGAGGTTCACCCCCAGGCCATTGCGGCCCGGCCGGCTCAAAAGCGGCACCTGAAACATCATATTGCCGTTAGCCGAATTCACACTCTCGCCCTCAAGCGGAAGCATCGGGAAAAATGGAGAAGCACCTTTTTCATGGCGAACCGAGTATCGGTAATAATTCGGATTTGCAGGGGGATCGACCCATACCACGACGGATGCCTGTTGGGTTCCGCCGGCATTGGTCACCGTCAATGTGTAGGTCGTTGTCACGGCCGGCGCAACCACCAGGCTGCCGTTACCCGGGGAAACCGGAGTGCCATTAATGTTCAGGCTTGTTCCCAAGGAGGTGCCGTAATAAAGGGTAACAGTGCCTGGCGGCATCGTATGATAGGTGTTCGCATAAAAATAGTTGATAATCGGATATCTCAGATCGAGATCGACGCGCGTAGTACCAAGCTGGTAGGGCCAACAATTCCCATAACAAACGATCCCCTGAGAATCCTCTGCGTGATAACCGCCGGCAATATAGTAATAGTTCGGCACTCTGTCTAAGCTTGCTGTCGCCGTTGCGGTTGACAATTCACAAGAAGACTCTGAAGCGATCCAATCGCTGTCATACCCGTACTCCCACGTTGTACGGATCAAGCCGACAACTACGGAAACTAAATAGCCAGAGTCCGATGTTGTGGAGGTTGCGTATACGGCATCCGTCGTGGCCCAGATTTGGGTGCTTATATATTGTCCATACAATTGGGTGCCGCTGGCACACAAACAGAAACAAAACACCAATAGACGCAACATCAGGTCGCGCGGCAACATAAGACCTCCAATAGAAGGAGACTTGTTTTATTGTTTGAACCGCATTATTACTTCCCGTGATCTTCGGTTTTTATTACTTTTATGTTCGGGGCTAGATTTATCCGAATATAGGAATTCAGTTTCTCGTAAGCGTGTGCGCCGATCTTGGCCTTCAGCGCATCTCGGAATTCAAGAGTGCGGCTTTCCCTGTCCGCCTTCACATGGTGAATTTGGCTCTGAGTCGCTCCCCGCTCGATTCCCTTTTTCTGAGCTAACCTCTTGATTTCATCTTCCGACGCCTTTTCCGCATTGCGATAGGCGCGCGCGTGGGCGATCAGATGGGCAATCTGTATTTCCGAAAAAACAAACCGGCTCTGCCAGAAGCCCCGGCCCGCGTTGGGCGCCTTATCGGCCAGCAAAAGGACGCCGTTGAAAAGCTCACGCCATAGCATCCAATCCGGAATCCGTTCAGGCTCCAAGGCGCCGTCGATCGTCACGGCCGGCCTGGCGGAATTGCCACTCTGCGCGGCAAGCGGCGCGATATTCGCTGAAAAAAGCAAGATTGTCCCCAACGCCGGGATTGTGAATAGATTCTTTTTCGATACAGGAATATTCATGATGCTCCTTCCATGCTATCGGTCCTGTCTGTAGTGTTCAGATAGAAACTGAAGTGAACGCTCGACTTCCCGGGGATTTCGTCCGATCTGGGCATAAACCTTCATCATTTCAGCGGCTTCTGCTTTGCGATCCTGCGAGGCGAGCAAAAGCGCCTCGCGAAAATAGGATTCCGGAAACATGTAGTCGAGCGGCCCTTGGGCTGGGAATCGGGTTGATCCGCTGGATCTTGTCAGCGCAAAATCATGCCGAACCGTCCTCATCGAGGCGAAAACGGGTGCCATTTGGTCGGGAGCGAGGTTTTTCAACGATGGAGCACCGATCATCGCTCCCGCGAGGATATCGGTGAACTTGGCCGGCTGATAATAAACATGAGAGACCTCCATTCTCAGCTTTTGCGCTTCATCAGCGGCCAAGAGCAATGGAACCTGATAGCGTCCATCCATGCCGGAAAAGGCACGTTTGCGAACCTTCCCCTCCATGTCGACAATGAGGACTTCGACACCCGCAATGGCATCGCCGTTTCCGGACATGATTCTGCCTTCAAAGACATATCCTGCGGCTTCCGCGCCTGAATTTGTCTTGGCTGTAAACGAGAGTGCGGATGCAAGACCGGTGATAAGGACCAATAAACGTATCATCTGAGCCTCTTGCGAAACATGAAATGCTCAAAGCAATGGACTGATTGTATGTCGTTCAAACTAAGTCATAGCAATTTGCATGCCAAAAAGGCCAGGCAACGGGCTGTTATCAGTAAGTTGAGGTTTATGAGGATATTGCCGGGGTTTTTCAGGGCCGGGACAATAATCCAAAAAGGGCCGGGGTGGCGGCCGGCCGCCACCCCAAATCCGGATTTCGTTCTAAGCCATTGTAGCCGCAGAAATTAGCCAGGTGGCGGCGGGCCGCCACCAACCGGCGGCCCGCCGCCGGTTTGCAACCGGAATATGCCCATTTTCAAATCTCGATGCCGAGCTTTTTCATTTTCCCTCGCAGACTCGAACGCGGCATCCCCAACGCGCGTGCCGTCTGGGTCAGATTGCCTTTCTTGAGGTGCAGCACCATGGTTATATGGCGGCGCATTGCCGATTCCAGGGACAAATCCCCTGCCCATTCCTTTCCCGGAAACTCCGTCAGGTGGGAATCGTCCAGGACGGCATGGAGGTGCCGCGAACGCACCTCGATGACCACGAGCCGCAATTCTCGAATATTGCCGGGCCAATGGTAGTTCATCAGCATTGAATAAAAATTGTCTTTCGCGCATTCCACCTTTGCCCCTTTGGGGCATGCTTCCGCTTTTCGCTTTTTGAGGGCGCACCCTGCATTTTGGCAGCATTCCCGGAGAAAGTGCGCCGCAAGCGCCGGTAGGTCCTCCAACCGGTCTCTGAGCGGCGGAACCTGTATCTGGAAAACGCGCAGGCGGTCATAGAGATCGGCACGGAATCTCCCTTGTTTGACCAATGCCGGAAGATCCTGATTGGTAGCCGCCACGATGCGAACATCCGCATGTTGAGGCAAATCCTCGCCGATGGCCTTCACCTCTCCGGTATCGATCACCCGCAGTAGCGCCGCTTGCGTGTCAAGGCGCATGTCCGCGATTTCATCCAGGAACAGGGTTCCTTTATCGGCGGAAGCGAAAGCGCCCGAGCGGGCGTCCGCCGCCCCGGTAAATGCGCTGCGCAGGTGACCAAACAACTCATCCGCACAGAGATCTCCGTGCATGGCCGGCATGGAAACGGCGAGAAATTTCTGGCGGGATCGAGGGCTCAAGGAGTGCAAGGCACGAGCGGCCAGCTCTTTGCCGGCGCCCCGTTCGCCGACCAGAAGAACCGGCTCCCGGTTCCAGAGTGCCGCCGCTTTCAGGTCGTCCTGGAAATCGAGGAACCGCCGGCTTGATCCGATCATCTCGACCCGCGACGCGCCGGCAGGCTCTTTGCCCGCCGCCTTCCATAATATTGGCCTTAAACGATGGGAAGGAAATTCGTTTTCGATCATGACCCGGCTCCTGGCTTTCCAAGGCAAGCCAAATCTGACAAATTCTGTGAATTAAAAGATAACCAAAGCGATTAGGGATCGAAATTCATCCCTCTACATATACAAGAATGCAAAATAGCGGCGATCGCCCACCGAAAATGTGGATTTTTTTTAAAAATGCCCCGCCTGGCGCCGCCGGATTCGGAGGTTTACCAATCGCGCAGATTGATCATACTAATCAGTTCACTGGTAAGTGGACATGTTATGGCGCACACAAGAGGAGTCAGGAGTCAGGAGTCAGGATTCAGGAGAAAAGCAAAAAAACTCGGCACAACCTACTGCTGTTGCCTGTCGCTGCACGCGCATTAGCATTTCATTTTGTTTCCTGACTCCTGTCTCCTGACTCCTTCCGGATATGTCCGCATATTTATGAACTGATTAGTAAATCCGCTGTGCGCTGAAAGAGCGGCTTTTTGCTTGTTGAACGGCGGCAGTTGGCCTATCGTAAAAGGTTTCGATCAGCTTGAGTCCCAGGAATCGAAATATAAGGAGTCACTTATGCGCAACTATGATGGATCCTTCCGCTGGAACCGGTGTGCGGCGATGACGGCTGTTGTTTTGCTGGTATCACTTTGGACGGCGGTTCCGTGGAGCTCGGCGGGAGCGGCGCCGGCACAAGAGCGCGTCAAGGCCCCGGGCCTGCAGGACAGCGCACTCATGAGCCCCATCGAGAGGGCGGAAAAGGACGGGACCGCACTGCGGATTTCCTTGCGGGACCTGACAAAACTGGCGCTGCAAAACAATCTCGACATCGCCATCTCCGAAACCAACGAAGCCTTGTATCAGCAGAAAGTGATCCAGACGGCCGGATACTACGATCCGACCCTCAACGTGTCCCTGCAGACATCAAGGACCAAATCCGCCAATACCAATATCACCAACAAATCCGCCACCGGCTTTAACCAGCGTGACAATGCCCTCTGGAATGCGTCGCTGACCCAATATCTTCCGACCGGCGGCGGATTTACCGTGAACCTCAATTCGAACCGCAGCGACACCAACCAGCTGGCGAGCCTGTTCACGCCGCAGTTTCAGGCGAGCAGCCAGGTCACCTTCACGCAGCCGCTGTGGCGCAACCGGCGCATCGACAGCACCCGCTCCAACATCAAGCTGATCAACCTCGACCTCAAGACGAACGACAGCAAGTTCAAGCAGAGCGTAAGCAGCACGATCGCGGGCATCCAGGCGCTGTACTGGGACCTGGTGGGCGCCATCCGCAATTTCGAAATCAAACGCCAGTCGGTGGAGCTGGCCAGGCTCCAGGTCGAGCAGAACAAGGCCAAAGTCGACATCGGCACGCTCGCCTCGATCACCGTAACTGAAGCCCAGGCCACGCAGGCCACTCGCGAGATCGATTTGATTCAGGCCAAAGAAGCCATCCAGACGAATGAAAATGCCCTGCGCAACATGATTTCGACCGACCGCAATGCGCAGATCTGGCACCAGACCATCATCCCGTCCGATGCGCCGGATTTTCAGGAATACGAAATTCAACTCGACAAGGCCATCGAAACGGCGCTCGCAAACCGCCCGGAGCTGGAACAGTACAACCTGCAACTGCAGCAGAACGATGTCACTCGCCAGCTGCAGGGCAATCTGAAGAAATGGCAGTTCGATGCGGTCGGCAGCTTCGGGGCCAACGGCACGGCGGGACCGCAATCCTACACGAACAACAATCCGAACATGCAGCCGCAGTTCGTGGGCGGGCTGTTCAATGCTTACAAGACGCTCTTCTCGGAAGGGTTGCTCAACTGGAGTGTGGGCTTCACAATCCAGATCCCGCTCAAGAACCGGTCGCTCGATGCGCAGCTGGCCCAGACCCAGATTGCCAGACAGCAGCTGATCATGAACCGGACCAAAACCGAGCAGAACATCATCGTCCAGGTCCGCAATGCGGTGGAAGCGGTGGAGACTTCCCGGCAAAGGGTGGAGACGGCCAAGGTTTCGCTCCGCCTCGCGCAGGAGCAGCTGGAAGGAGAGACCGAGCGCTTCGCGAACGGCATGAGCCAGAACTTCCAGGTCCTCCAGCGCCAGGCGGATCTGTCGGCGGCACAAGGCACGCAACTCCAGGCGCTCATCGCCTATAAAAAAGCGATCATTACCCTGCAGCAGAACATGTACAACCTGCTGGAAGCCAGCGATTTTGAGATTGCCAAGAAGTGATGAGTGATGATCACGCTTGACAGGATTCAGCGCATCCATTTGATCGGCATCTGCGGGACGGGCATGGCCTCGCTGGCCGCCATGCTGCAGGTAAGGGGGTACGACGTCACGGGCTCCGACGAAGGCGTGTATCCGCCGATGAGCGATTTTCTCGCCGCCAGGAAAATCAGGGTGGCACAAGGCTACTCCATCGCCAACCTGGAACCTGCTCCGGATCTGGTCGTGGTCGGGAATGCCTTGAGCCGGGGCAATCCCGAAATCGAGTACATCCTCAACTTCCGCATCCAACATACTTCCTTTCCCGAAGCCCTGAAGGATTTTTTTCTGCGCGACAAAAAATCGATTGTGGTAGCCGGCACGCACGGCAAAACGACGACCACCTCGATGATCTCGTGGGTCCTGCATGCGGCGGGTTATCGGCCCGACTTCCTGATCGGCGGCATCGCCGAGAACTTTCAATCCAGTTTCGGCCTTGGAGGCGGGCCGCATTTTGTCGTCGAGGGGGACGAGTATGACTCGGCGTTTTTCGATAAAGGGCCGAAATTCCTGCATTATCTGCCGGAGCTGGCCGTGGTCGGAAACGTCGAGTTCGACCACGCGGACATCTACCCCGACCTCGAAGCGGTTTGCCTTCAGTTTCGGCGCCTGGTGAACCTGATTCCGCAACGCGGTTTCCTGGCGGTCGGCGCCGACAGCCCGTCCGCCGTGGAAGTGAGCTCCCGGGCATTCTGCGCCCGGGAGACCTTCGGCACCGGCGCCGGCTGCGACTGGACGGCGCGGGACATCCGGATGCAGGACGGCAGGCTTTGTTTCGACATTCTCTATCGCAAAAAGCTGTTCCGGCCGATCCGGCTGCCCCTGCCGGGAATTCACAACCTGCGCAACGCACTGGCAGCCACGGCCATTCTGAACCGCCTCGGTGTTCCCGAGGACGACATCCGGGAGGGACTGGAGAATTTTCGCGGCGTGCGCCGCCGCCTTCAGCTTCTCTGCGCGACCGGGGGCATCCGTGTTTACGAGGACTTTGCCCACCATCCGACGGCGATCAGGGAAACGCTGCGCGCCGTGCGCGCCGCTCTCAATCCCGAACGCCTGTGGGCGGTTTATGAACCGCGTTCGGCAACGAGCCGGCGCAAGGTGTTCCAGGACAAGCTCGTCGAGGCATTGAGCGAAGCCGATTGCTCCATTCTCCCCCCGCTCCATAAGCCGGAAAAGGTGCCCGAAGGTGAGAGGCTGGACATCGCCCGTGTGATCGAAGATTTGAGGGCGCTGGGCCGCGCCGCCTGGAATCTGGAAAACGTCGAGGGTATAATTCGCCATGTCTGCGCCGAGGCGCGCAGCGGCGACGTCATTATCATTCTCTCCAACGGCGGATTTGGAGGGATTTATGAAAAACTTCCGCCTGCCCTCGAAACGCGGAGCGATCATGAGTAACGCTTTCTGGAAATCGGCAGCCCCGGCAATCGCGGGCCTCATTCTGTTGGTCGCGGCGCTGGCCTTCCCGTTGACGCCCGATCCCGGACGGCCCCAGGACCCCAAAAGCCAGATCCCTCCGCCCAAACAGGAGCAGAAAAAGGAGCAGGAACAATTCAAGATCAAAGCCGAAGTCAACCTGGTGACCGTACCCGTGACTGTGCGCAAGCCGGCGGGTGGTTTCATCAAATCCCTGCCGAAGAGCGCTTTCCTTATTCAGGAAGACGGCGAGGATCAGGAAGTTTTGACATTCGAGCAGGAAGGGGTTCCGACCTACATCGCGATTGTTCTGGACATCAGCGGCAGTGTCCGCTCCGAATGGGGCACGATCAAGTACGCCACCCGGAAATTCATCGAGAACCTGAAGCCCGAGGACAAGTTCGCGCTGATCACTTTCAACATCCAGACATACTTGAGAATGGATTGGGGGAATAAGATGGACAAGCTCGAAGATGTTTTGGCTTCCATCTACTGCAAGGACAACACCAATCTCTGGGATACGATCTATGCCGTGGCGAAGGACGTGTTCAAGGGCGTCCAGGAAAAGAAGGCGATGATCATCATGACCGACGGCCTGGATAACAACTCCGCCATGTCCTATAAGGAATCGCTCGATGCCGCCGTGCACTCCGAAGCCGCAATCTACGTCGTCAGCAAGACCCAGGCGGTGCGGCAGGCTTACATCGCGGCCCAGCAGGGCCAAGGCCTCTATACCGGCATCCCCGAGCAGGAATTCGTCCAGGCGGATCTGGCGCTGCGCAAGCTTTCGTTCGAAACCGGCGGCCGCGTCCTCTATCCGAACACTTTCGGCCAGCTCGACAACATCTATGCGGAAGTGGACGAAGAACTGCGCAATCAATATGTGTTGGGCTACCTGTCGACCAACACGGCAAAGGACGGCAGCTATCGCAGGATCGATGTGAGGGTGAACGCTCCCGAAGCCGTCATATCTGCCCGCCCCGGCTATTACGCCCCGACCCGGAAGTAACGGAAGTGGCACCCACCGCGGGCTCGAAAGCGAACCGCGAAAACCCCGAAGACCGCAAAGATTCTGGAGATTACCTTGGCCTTGTCTGCATGGGCAGCCTTCGGCCGGCATCTTTGCGCGCGGCGCACGGTAAAGCGCACAGGGCGCAGGCACCATCCCATCCAGCGGCAGCGTTTTCCCGCGCGGCGCGCCCATGCGGACGAGGCAAATGCAATGTGTTTATCAGAAAAGTGCTTCTTCGCGGTCTTTGAGGTCTTAGCGGTTCAGTTCCAGCGTCTGAATCGCAGAAATCTGGTTCTTTCCTCTTGACACCGGGGCGGTGGCACACTAATTTTGATTTCACCCTCAGTTTATTTCCTCGAACTCAGCCAAACCAGCTCGAATGCGCAAGGGCATGTCTTGCTGCATGCCGCGAAGCGCTTCGGGTATTTCCGGGAGGGCTGGGTCGTGCAAGAATTTGCCTGTTCCTTTATATGCGAATCTGATCCTGATCCAATCGATGAGACAGACTCATGCCGATGCTATGGCGTCCGTGACGAAGCGCAGGACTGGACCGAAGCGGAATTATCCCACATCCGCCAGGTCTTGCGCAGGCTGACGGTGCTGCGGGTGGACAATCCGGAGGACGCGGAGGATCTGGTTCAGGAAACGCTCCTGACGCTCGTGCGCAAGGGGCCGAAGATGGTGGAAAAAGGGATGATGATGTGGGCCATGGGGATCCTGCGGCGCAAGGTGGGCAACCACTACCGCAGAACGCAGCGGTTTTCGGTCCAGGATGCACAGATACGTTATCTGACCGGAAGGAGCGCTTTCGCGCCGTCGCCCGAGTCGTGCCTGCACCATGCGGAACTCATGAGCGTGGTCGACGGCGTGCTCGTGAACCTCTCTCCCGAGGAACGCGCGCCGGTCGACCTGTATCTCGCGGGCAGGCAAACTGCGGAGATTGTCTCGCTGCTGCATCCGGAGCGCTACCAGAACATCGTGAACCGGCTGCACCGCGGGCGCAAGAAGCTTGTCAGAGAACTGGCCCGGCATGGATATGGAAGGCGCACGGCGTTCCGGCGCCGGAGGAGAAAGGGTGAACGCCGGATGAGGCCGCGGGTCATTTGACTTTCACCTTCATGCCGTCCGTCAGGCCTTCAAGACCGCCGACGATTATCTGCTCGCCCTCGGCCAGGCCGTGAATCAGAACCTGGCCGCCGAGCTCGCCGCCAAGCGTAACGGGGCTGCGGACCGCCTTGCCGTCCCTGACCAGAAAGAGCGCGGGGCCGGGAAGAACGGCGGCTTTGGGTACTGGAATGCGGCCTTCCGAGCCCGTCGCCGGATCTTTGGCAAGCTCGATGAAATTGACTTTGGCGGTGGTTTCAGGCCGCAGGTGCTCGTCCGGACTCTCGATCGCGACCTTGACCTGGATGGTTGCTTTCTGCCGGTTGGCCTCCGGGGCGATCTCCCGGACGCGCGCGCGATATTTCATGTCCGGATAGGAATCGGGGGACACCCGGCATTCCTGACCCACGCGCACGCGCGGGATGTCGGATTCGTTGATGTCCAGCTCGACCTCAAGATCCTTCAGATCCGCAATGCTCACCAAAGCCGATTTGGCGCCCCGGCCGCTTACGAAGCCGGTGGTCACCATTTCTCCTTTTTCGATCAGGCGCTCGAGCACGGTGCCCGAAACCGGAGCGCGGATGACGGTGTTCTCCAGCTGGGTATGCCACCAGGCGATGCTCGCCTCGACTTCGGCCAGCTGCGCGCGGGCAAGCTGGATCTGCTCTGCGCGCGGCCCCAGCTGGGCCAGTTCCAGATTCTTGCGCGCGACTTTCACCTGGGCGGCGGCAACGTCGTGTGCATTCCGGGCCTCGTCTAGTGCCTGTTTGGCGAGCACCCCGCGCTGGTGGAGCCCGGTGGCGCGTTCCAGGTTGACCTGAGCCGTCTGCTGGTTCGCTTCCGCCTCCTCGAGCGCGGCCCTGGCCCGCTCGATCTCCTGCGGCCGCGATCCCGCCAGCGCCTCCTCGAGGCGCGCAGCCGCCGCTTCCCGCGCGGCCCGCGCCTGCCTGAGCTGCGCTTCGATTTCCTGGCTGTCCAGCCGCGCAAGGACCTGCCCGGCTTTGACCATGTCGCCCCGCTCAACGAGCAGCTCTTCCACCCGGCCGCTGGTCTTGGAGGAAACTTCGACACGCCGGCGCGGTATGACATATCCCGAAGCCGTCAGCGAGACGTTGTCCGAGGCGGGAGAGGAACGCCGCGCGATCATGACCTGCACCTCGTGCGGCCGGGCCCCAAAACCGGCGACATCCAGCCGGCCGGGCAGGATAATAAAAAGCACAAAGGTAATGATCAGAAACAAAGCGAGACCGATCAGAAGGATTGACCTGCCGGAGAGCACGCCCCGGGTATTCCGGCCGCGGTCGATTCGCAAGGATTGCAGATCCTGATTCCTGTCGTCAGGCATAGACACAGCATATTATCAGAACAAAATTTTTTTTGCTCTTTCTGTCGATTTTTTGAAATAAAACCCGGTCCCGCGAAACTATATGGGCAGAAGCCGGCGGCGAGACCCGACGACAGCCACCCATCCCGCCGCCAAACCATTCGCCGCCGGCCTCCCCCCAAACGAGCCTGCTCGAATGATATCCTGCGGATTCGGAGAATCTGTTTAGCCGACGGTACAAATGCTTGTCAAACGAACCTGCTCAGTCTGAATTTGAACCACAAAGACCGCAAAGACCTCTAAGAATTTTTTCTTTGCGGTCTTCGAGGTCTTTGCGGTTCAGCTATTCGGGCTTGGGTAAACAGTTACGGTTCGGAGAATTTCGCGTGCGGACGTTTGAAAATACGGCTATATAATGGCTGCATGCGGATCGTGTTCGAGCGAACCGGCGGCTTTGCCGGACTGAAACTCAAGGCGTCATTCGACGATGCCACCCTGCCTCCCGGGCAGGCGCGGCGCCTGCGCCGACTCCTGGATGAAAGCCGCTTCTTCGAGCTCCCCCTGAGAATCGAGTCTCCCACCCGGCGCCCGGACCGGTTTCAATACCGACTGACGGTGGAAAAGGAAAACTGCGTTCATACCGTGCAGGCCGGCGAGGACGCGGTCCCGGCAACCATGCGCCCGCTGCTCGAATGGCTGACCGCTGCCTCGCGCCACCGGAAGTGAGCTTCCACCCGCGAAGCGGGGGGCTTCAGGGGTGTAATCGGAAGTGGGACTCATTCCTGGAGAAATCAAAACAAAAACGCCACGGATTCCACGAATTTCACGGATTTGCTGAAAAATTCCCAATCATGTGCTGGGACAGGTCGTCCCAGTTCTAAGCCAGGCTTTTTGAATCCGTGGAATCCGTGGAATCCGTGGCGTTTTTGCTTTTTGGCCCGATTGTGTTACGCTGGAAGCAAACTCCTACAAGGAGGCATCGCGTATGGCCACATGCAGCATCATTCCGCCGCACATCCTGCGCGCGATTCTGCTCAACGGCGACAAGCGCCAGCAGGCAGCGGCATGGTCCACGCTTACCTGTTCCGAGCAGTTCCGCGGCGAACGCCGCATCCTGAACGCGCTGGCGCCGCTGGCGGGCGCCTCGCCGGGCGCCAAGAGGCGCACCATTTATGACGCGCGCCATGGGTACATCCTCCCCGGGAGGCTGGTGCGCGGGGAACGGGATCCAAAAGGCAAGGACGCAGCCGTGAACGAAGCCTATGACGGATCCGGCGCCACCTACGACTTCTACTACCGCGTGTTCGGGCGCAACTCGATCGACGGGCGCGGATTCCGCCTCGATTCCACGGTCCATTACGGCTCTCGCTACGACAACGCTTTCTGGAACGGCCGCCAGATGGTCTACGGGGACGGCGACGGTGAAATCTTCCGCCGCTTCACGATCGCGCTCGACATGATCGCGCATGAACTGACGCACGGCATAACCCAGAACGAAGCCAACCTGGAGTACCGCGATCAATCCGGCGCATTGAATGAGTCATTTTCCGATGTGTTCGGGGCCATGGTCAAACAATACCGGCAAAAACAAAGCGCTGCCGATGCGGACTGGCTGGTCGGGGCCGGACTTTTCATGCCCGGCATCAAGGCAAAAGGGATCCGGTCCATGAAGGCGCCGGGAACCGCTTACGACGATCCGGTGCTCGGCAAAGATCCGCAGCCTGCGCACATGCGCGATTTTGTCCGGACGGCCGAGGATGGCGGCGGCGTACACATCAATTCCGGGATTCCAAATCACGTCTTTTACCAGCTTGCTGTCCGCCTGGGCGGCTGCGCGTGGGAAAAAGCCGGGATCATCTGGTACCGCGCCCTGTGTGAAAAACTGGCATCGCATTCGACCTTTTCCAATGCCATGAACATGACTGTGCATGCTGCCGGCGAAATCTTCGGGGTGAACAGCCGGGAACAGAAGGAGACCCGCGCTGCATGGGCCGAAGTGGGCATTTGAACCCGGCACTTTTGTGCCATATTCCGGGGTGCAATTGAGTTCCGATCGCCCCTGCAAAAATGGTGCAATCGAGCCCCGCATTTTGATCGCCGCGGACGATGTAATTCACCCCGCCGCCGTGTACCCTATGCTTGCCGGGATGCAAACCCAACGCCGGTAATAGGAGGATTCGATGCTGCGTATCAATTTGGCCGTCGACAAGAGGAATACTCGGAGCAACCTGTCAGAACGCCGCGAGCGCCGGCGCACTCTGCGGATGTCCGCGCCCTTTCCGGTCTGGGTGCGCGGCCTCACTGAAAATGGGGAACGGGGGCAGTTCCAGGCTGAGCTCGAAAATCTCAGCTCGGGAGGCTTGTTTCTGCGCACCGACCGCGATCTTCGGAAATGGAAGCGCCTGTTGTTTGTGATGCGCCTGTCGCTGGACCGGAATCAGGAGAGCCCGGCCGCAGTCGTGGCGGCCAGAGGCGAGATCCTGAGGACGCAGACCGGATCTCCGAATTGCACCGGATACGCAGTTGCCCTCAAATCCCGGAGGTTTGTCTGAGGCACCCGCTGCAAATCGGCGCTATTTCGGAGCCGCGCGCGTGAGCAAGCGGATGTTTGACAACTGCAAGCCGTAATCGCCAAGGAGAACTGGACTGGCCGGCGAACGCGGGCTACTGCGGAATATCGGCCAGGCCGTGGCGGTATGCATAGATTACAAGCTCGAGCCGGTCCGTGACCCCCAGCTTGCCGAAAATGGAAGTCAGGTGGTGCCGCACCGTGACATCACTGATGAAGAGCCGCTCCCCGATCTGTTTGTTCTTGAGACCTTCCCCTACTGCTTTGATGACTTCCCGCTCCCGAGCGGTAAGGGTCGCCATTTTCATTTCTTCGGGACTCATCCGGGCGCTTTTTCCACGCGACAGCTCGTCAAATACAGCAGCGGTGGTGGACCGGTCCAGCCACACTTCTCCGGCATGAACCCTCTCGACTGCCTTGGTGAGCACTTCCGCGGACGTGTCCTTCGAGAGCAGCCCGCGCGCTCCCAGGCGCACCGCCTTGCGCTGGAGTTCCGCGTCCTGGATGCCGGTGAGGATCAGGATCTTCGCTTTCACCGCCGCCGCCATGATCTCTCTGATGAAGCTGACTTCGCCGCCGTTCACGACCGCAAGCTCCATCAGCACGACATCCGGCTGTTCACGCTGAACTGCTTCGAGGGCATCGGTCCGGTTCCCGGCCTCCCCCGCCACAACAATCTCATCGCTCCGGCTCAAGATTGACTTGATCCCGGCACGAAAGAGCTGTTGCTCATCAATCAGCACCACGCGAATGGGAGGAGTATCCAGCAAAGACTCAAATGCTCTCATAAGCCCCGGCATTAACATCAAAAAAAATATGCTTGATCAACCGTTCCTATCGGCTTCAGCCAGCCCGGACAATAGCGAAATTGGGCAGATATTCAAGCAGAGGACCGCTTGCTTCTGGAGCGCGGGCGTCCCGCCCAATGCCGCATTGTTTTTGCTCCAATTGGCCTGATTCAAGACCTGAAGCGCCCATTTGGAGTGCGGCGACTGGCCGCCGCTCTGGAAATCGTGTTCTGGCCAGGCAACGGCGGCTTGCTGCCGTTTTCAGGAGATACCAATGTTGGCTACAGGCGCGCCGCGCCCATTCCGGCAGCAGGCTGCCGGTGTGGGGCAGCACCAGGCTGTTGAAAGCGGCGACCAGTCGCCGCACTCCAAACGCGCCTTCGGCGCCATGCTCTGACCCTCAATGATTCGGCTAAGTACTGGAGTTCATAAATGCGGTAAGGTATTTTCGCCCCTCGGGGATTCACGGGCTGGAAGCCCGTGCCACGTTAACAGGCAGTCGTGGCACGGGCTTCCAGCCCGTGAAACTGCGAAGCCTGCTCCATTCTGCCCCT
>Ga0315277_10005431_pt1 | contig 16791 bp, 16 predicted proteins | sample YL17G05_15_MG_FD_203695 | JGI IMG/M metagenome (GOLD analysis project Ga0315277, IMG submission 203695) | Sediment microbial communities from Yellowstone Lake, YNP, Wyoming, USA - YL17G05_15 | ecosystem: Environmental > Aquatic > Freshwater > Lake > Sediment | place: USA: Wyoming | collected... | reverse complement strand
TTTCTTCGATACACGCGGAGATCAGTAAGATTGACGACCTGTTCCAGAAGGCCGTTGACGTGCTGCCCGAGTCGACCTCGCGCGAGGAACTGAGGCTGCACTATCAGCGGATAAAACCGACCCTCGATTTGCCCGCCCAATAGACAGGCGCACACGCAGCCGTCGCAAGACCGGCTTCGGCGTGCTCGAATCGTGCGGCGCGTCCGACCTCGGGGGGAAATCAAACGAGGTGCTGACCCGCGTTTCCGAAAAGCCGCGGCGGCGACAGGCCGGCTGCCACGGACTTTTCGATGCGTTCATTCCCGCACGCAGTCGAGTCCGCACCGATTGTGAATCCGCTTCGCGCGGCGTATAATTGCGGGGCGATTGGGCGGAAAGGACGAGCGTTGGCAGGCCTGCGGTTCATGGCACGTCGGGCGAGACATCTCACTTCAGCGGGGATCGGTCTTGCCGTCGCGGCGGCGTTCTCAGCGGGGCCGTGGGGCTGCGGGGGGAGAGAGGAGCCCGCAGGTCCGCGGGCGCCGGCGGGAGAGGCCGCGGGCACGGATTCGGTGCTTTTGACCGGCGGCGGGGCGGCAGGCGCCGGCTCGATCTCAGATGCGAGAGGGGCCGCCGCGAGCAGCGGCCCGGTCTTACGCATTGGAGGGGTGGCGTCGGGCACCGATTCCGTTTTGCGCGCGTGGGCGGCGGAGGCGAGCACAGAGAGCGTTCTGGCCCCGGGCAAGAAAGCGGCGAGCACGGAGTCGGCCCTTCGCACGCGGGGTAAGCCGAGCGCGAACGTGACGGTGAAGGAACGGTACGAGGCGCTCGACAAGGCAGTGGACATCGAGATCAGGACGGGCGAGGTCGCCGAGGCGCGCAAGTGGCTTCGCGCGCCGAAACACATGCTCTTCGGCGGCGACAAGCAGATCTTGACGAAATACGTCGACGACCTGTATGACAAGGGCGCGACGAAGGTACACGTCCTCGGGCTTTTCTGGATAGAGGAAGTGCAGATGACCGTGGGCATCGCCGCGGCGTTGCCCGACGCGCCGCGGGCGCGGCAAGCCCTTTTCGACCTCCAGAAGAAGTATCTCGCGGAATACGGCCAGGGCGAGAAGGAAGCGCCGGAGGTCGGGCAGAAGTACATAGTTGTTCTCTTCGACTGAGGGGACCTGTAATCCGCCTGGAAGAGCCTTCGGTCGATTTGTGAGACGCCCCCTTCAATTCAGCGTCAGCGGCCGGCGTCCGTGGAAGAAGCACGAGCAACGCCGCGAGGCCGCCCACCACCCCTAACGCCTCGGCGTTGAAGCGCTTACGACGGCCCGACGCGTTTGCGAGAGCGCGCTCGAAGGAACCATGTTGGCCGCGGAAAGTGTCCCTACGCTTAACGGATGCTGTCGCGTCGCAAGGAGGCCATCATGGCGACCAAAGTGTCGGACATTTTCGCGGCGAAAAGGCCGGTAATGTCCTTGGAGATATATCCGCCCAAGACCGAGAAGGCGCTCGCGGAACTGTACAGGACGGTGGAGGCGCTAACGGCGCTTCGCCCCGATTACGTGAGCGTCACTTACAGGGCGGGCGGCGCGTCGAAGAAGACGACGCTGGAGATATGCGAGGCGCTGCAAAGGGAGTTCGGCCTGACGACGGTGCATCACCTGACGCTCGTGAACCAGACCGTCGACGAGCTATCCGAGATAACCAGGAAGATAAAGGACGCGGGCGTCAGGAACATCCTCGCCCTTCGAGGCGACCCTCCGGCGGAAATGGGCGGGAGCTTCAGGAAGATCCCCGGCGGCCTCGAGTACTCGTACGAACTCGTGGACCTTATCAGGAAAATCGGCGGCGATTACTTCTCGGTAGGCGTCGCCGGCTTTCCCGAGGGGCACGTGAACTGCCCGTCAAAGGAACTCGACACGAAGTACCTCGCGATGAAGGCCGACCACGGGGCCGAGTTCGTGGTCACGCAGCTTTTCTTCGAGAACGCCATTTACTCCGAGTACCTGGAGAGGACGGCCGGGGCCGGGGTGCGTCTGCCGATAGTGCCGGGCGTGCTGCCGATAACGGATTACAGCAAGCTTCTCACGTTCTGCGACACGTGCGGCGCGTACATCTGCGAGGAGGTGCACAGGACGTTCAGGCCCATCGCCGAGGATCTCAAGGCGACCGCGAAGAAGGGTATCGAGTACGCGGTGGCGCAGTGCCGGGATCTCCTCGCGCGAGGGGCGCCGGGGGTCCACTTCTATTGTCTCAACAAGGCGGAACCGGTGTCGACCATCTGGCGGGAGTTGAAGGACGCGGCCGAGGCGAAGGCCGCGTGAGCTGCAAAGGCCCTGTGAGCCGCAAAGGCCCGAGGGGGACGACCGTTTTCGCAGGCACCTTCGCCGCGATGAGTCTGCGTTTTCAAAAGGCAGCCGGCGCCTCGGACGGAAACAGACCTGATACGCGGGCGCCCGCCGCTATTCTTCGCCGCCTTTTTCGGAGAGCCAGAGGCGCACGAGGTTTGCCAGGCCGCCGGCGCCGAGTGCCGCGCCGAAGAGCGCGCCGCCGACGCAATACGGGATGAAAGAAAGCCCCGTGGTGGCCGCCTCGGCGCTCGGACTCTGCTGGGCCCACACGAGGTAGGTAAAGACCGAGGTGACGGCCGCGGGGGCGCCGAAGCAGGCGGCGGCCGCGACGATGAGCCGCGGCTTGAAGAAGGCGGCCCCGACGGCGCCGGCGACTGCGAATGCCGCCGCGTATCCGGGGATATCTCTCAAGAGGTGCGGCGTGCCCACGCGGGGGTCGTCCACCGTGAGGAAGAGAATAGCCGACGCAACGAGAAAGCCCACGCCGAATCCCGCCGCCGCGCGGATCGAGGCCGCGGGCGAGGGGCGCTGCCAGAGGAACGCCAAGGCGCCGACGAAGCCGCCGGCGAAGGACGCCGCCAGGAGACAGGAGGGGATGCTGTACGGCGAAAGACGCGCCGCGAAAACCGCCCACTCCGCAAGAGCGTAGACGCCGCGTCCGAGGCCGAAGGCGAGAAAGCCCCGGGCGGCGAGCCGCCATACGCGCGCTTCCATCTCGTCCATGCGCAATTCCGATGACCCCGACGATGCTCTTAACGAATACTAACCGGCCCGGCGGTCCAAGTCAAACCAGTTTAACGCTGACTCATCCCCTCTTTCGCGGATGCACGGCGATGTGGCCATTGCTGCTCTGCGAAGTCCCGACACATCGGGACGCGGCACGAGCGGGAAGCCTCAAGGCGCGAGATGAAAGCCTTCAACTCCGGAGCCAGTCATGCCCTGTTGAAAACAGCGCGCGTCGCGCTTGAAGGCGCTTGCGAATGCGGACGGAAAAGCGGGGACGGAAAACCGGGGACAGGCAAGAATTTCCTACAAGTCGCGGAAATTCAAGCCTGTCCTGCTCTGTTGAAAACATGGAAAATCGGTGACAGGCACCCACCATAGGCGGGTGAACTCCGCGGCCAGGGGCCTTGCGTCAGAGCCTGTCACCGATTTTCTGCGCGCTTACGCCGGGCCTCTCGGCCTTCGTTACGTCTCCAGGGGCGCCTGCGCACACAACGCCGGGTGTTTTCAACAGAGCAAGCCAGTCACAGTTTTTCCGCGGCAATCGTCAAAGCGGGGATAAATCAGGCTTTGGCGGGAGGGCCGGCGTCGGCGGTTGGCGCGCCGCCCAAGCGCGGCGCGTTTTTGCGGCTTCAGCATTTTCACGCCGGTGTATAATGCCGCTTGCCCGGGGACGAAGAGGGACCGACGAGTGCTCATCAGGAAGGCCGCATTCGGGGACGCAGGCGGCATCGCGAGAGTCCACATAAACTCCTGGCTGGCGACGTATGCGGGCGTCGTGCCGGACGCGCACCTTAGGGGCTTGTCGGTCGAGCGGCGCAGCAACAGCGTCAAGGCGGAGCTGACGCGAATGGAGTCGGGCGAGGAGCACGGCGCCATGTTCGTGTCGGTGACGGACGAAGGCGAGGTTACAGGGTTCATCAAGGGCCTCGAAAATCCCGGCGACCCTCCTTACAACGGAGAACTGTGCGCGCTCTATATTGACGAACGCTTCAAGCGCCGCGGACTTGGAACAGGCCTCACCCTGGAACTTGTGAAGTGGCTCATCGAGCGCGGCGCGAAGGGGATGTCCTGCTGGGTATTCGAGGCAAACGCGGGCGCAAGGAGGTTCTACGAGCGGATCGGTGGAATGCTGCTGCCGGGTACGAAGGTTTTTGAGATAGGCGGCGCGAAGATACGCGGGGTCCGTTACGGATGGGATAATCTTGCGGCTTTGGCGGACCGTCTTGCGCCGCGCCCGAGGGAACAAGGGGGAGCCTCTGAGTGATTTGGATGCGCCTACACAGTCTACCGGCGCGGCGGGTTATGGCGGCGTTATTCCTGGTGGGCGCGGCTGCGGCTATTTTCGTGCTTTTCGCTTCGCGTAACAGAGTCAGCCACCTTGATCGAATACTAAGCAGGGTTTCCATCACGCCCCGTTCAGAGGCTACCGATTCCGCATCGCGTCTCGGAAGCCGGGATGTCTTCGGCGTCTGGTGGTATGAGTCACAAGGGCTGCCCGACGGCGAGGGCGGTGCTCTCTACTGGGTTGAGTCCTTCGGCGGAAATAAATGGGTTTTGGTCAGGGCGCCCGGCGGCAAGTTCCTGTGCGAGGCCGAGGGTTTCCATTTGATTTTCTGGGCTCCCGGCAGCGTGGCTGTCGGCGACATAGTTGAGAGGCATGAAGGCATTCCCATTTTGAACCGACTGGCCGTTCTCGCGCGCTTTCCTTCCATATACGGCTGGGAGAGACATCACCTCTGCGAGATTGACTGGCGACAAGGAAAGTCCAAATTCTTATGCACGCAACCCGAACTCGCGTGGTCACAGATAGGCTGCGTTCGTGACGTGCCGGAGGCTCGAACGCGCGGCAACAAACAGGTCGAGCTTGTCTTCAAGGGGCCTGACTGGTTTGACGCGACTGGCATCGCGCTGAAGAATCTCGAAACGGGTGAAACACGAACGGTCTACGAGGAGAACGAACCCGACTGGGCCCCGACGGGCCCAGTATTTGTCGACGACGATACGGTGTTTTTTGAGACGAGGAATATTCTGTTCAAGTTGACGCTTTCAACTGGGCAGACAGAGGCGATTTGACCGCCGCCGCGAACGCCGGCCCCGCCGAAAACGCGGAGAAAAAAGATGCGGCCCTGCTGTCCTTAAGACATCCGGGTACATGGCCGAGGGCAGGGACGCATGGATTACGCCGTCATCTCCGTCGTCGCGCTTGTGGTATCGGCGCTGACTCTTTTCTCGGGGTTCGGGCTCGGAACGCTCCTGCTGCCGGCGTTCGTCGTCTTTTTCCCGGTGAGCATTGCGGTCGCGGCGACGGCGATCGTGCACCTCGTCAATAACGCGTTCAAGGCAGTGCTCCTCGGGGCAAAGGCGCCGTGGCGGGTGGTGGCGCTTTTCGGGATCCCTGCGGCGGTCTTCGCGGTCGCCGGCGCGATCGTCCTCGACAAACTTTCCGGCATGCGGCCAATAGCGTCCTACGAACTCGGGCCCCTTGAGGGGCACGTGACGGCGGTCAAGATCGTGGTCGCGGTGCTCATCGCGGTATTTTCGCTTTTCGAATTCGTGCCGCGGCTCCAGCAGGTATCGTTTGACAGAAGGCTCATTTCGCTGGGCGGCGTGCTCTCGGGGTTTTTCGGCGGGCTCTCGGGGCACCAGGGGGCCTTGAGGTCGGCGTTTCTCATGCGCGCGGGGCTCGACAAGGACGGATTCATCGCGACGTCGGCGGTGACCGCCGTGGTGGTCGACGTGTCACGGCTCATCGTGTACGGGCTGACGGTGTTCTCGAAGCATTTCGCGACGGTGGCGGGGTCGCGCGCGGTCGGGCTTGTGGTCGCGGGGACGGTCGCCGCGCTTGTCGGGGCGCTTCTGGGCGTGCGCTTCATGAAGAAGGTCACGATGGGCGCGGTGCAGGCGGCCGTGGGCGTGCTTCTCCTCTTGACGGCGCTTGCGCTTGCCGCGGGGATCATATGAGATGGCAACGGGGCCGCGCGCGGACCTAATCCCTCTCGGCGACGACGAGTTGGAACGGGCGGCCGCCGTCGCCGGTGAAATCCTTAGTGGAGAAGGCGCGGAAACCGGCGCGGCGCAGAAACGGCTCAATCACATCCCAGTCCCACTTGTACACGCAGCGCATCGTCGTTGATTCGAGGCGAGGGGCGCCCGTCTCGGCCTCAACGACGTAGATATGGTGCCTGTCGATATAGTCAGGCCCCTTTTCAGCGACCTGGATCTCTGTGACTTCAGCGCCGCCCTGGACGTGGTGGAACCCGACGACTATGCGTTTCGAGTCGCGTAGGATGCCCCGCCATTCTTCGTCGAGGAGCGTCTTCGACTCCGGCGCGGAACCGGGCAGGGCGCCCATGTACGCGAGGACGCCGCCGGGGAGGAGCACATCGTGAAGGCCCTTAAGGGACGCGGCCATCTCGTCGTCGGACGAGATCCACGACAGGGCGTCGTTGAAGATGGCGGCGTAACGTTTGCCGGCCGCGCGCGGCAGGCCGGCCCAGGCAGATTCGAAGAAGCGCAGGTCCGGGTACCCCTCTTCGGCGGCGAATTTCGCGGCGTGCTCGACTGCGAAGGCGCACTTGTCGGAGCCCTCGACATTGGCGCCGGCTTCCCTGATGACGATGGTCTTCTGGCCGAGGCCCGAGGAGCAGTCGAGGACGGGCGCGGCCGCAAGCCCGCGTTCGTTCACGAGCGACGCAAACGCCGTCGCGGAGGCGCGTTTCGTCGCGCGAAAATCCTTGCGCCAGAGTTCGCGCGCGAACCACTGCCAGCGGTAGTAGACTGTGTAGTCGACGGAGAAGTCAGCCACAGGCGCATCCTAACTCAAGCGGCAGTCGCCACGACACGACGCGTTAGTAAAACCAACTCATGTGCGGCTTGGGTAGTAAGAACGCCTCGTCGAGTTTCGCGAGAAGCGGCGCGTCGCCGGAGAGTTTGTCCGTCACGGCGAGCGTCGTGGCGGGCAAGACTCCGAGCCACATGCGGGTGAAGGCATTTACCGTCGCTACGAGCGTCGGCAAGGACCGCTTCGCGCCGCACACGGCTCTTGACTCCGGTCCAAGCGTCACGACGTAACTGCCGCCCGCGCCCTTCCAGCGCTCGCCCTTCCCGAGAAACTCCTTTATCGGGTCGGCGAGTTTGAGGTTGAAACTGAAAGGGTCGCAGCGCAGGCGCGTCTTCGCGAGGCAAGCCGCGAGGTCGTTCATCCTCAACTGCCAGAAAGCGCTCGCGGTGACGCCCGTGCGGTGCGTGGCGTCCTCACGGGCGATCAGGGAGCGGAACGGGTGGCTCGTGAGGTCCTGGAGTTGGACTTGCGAAGGCTCCGTCATGATGAAGGTGCGGACTTCGTCGCCGAGGCCCTTGAACAGCGCCACGAGTTCCAGGAACTGGTCGTACGTCTCGAAAGACATCCACTGAATACGATGAGGGCCCGCGGGCCCCTCGGAGGCGCTCGACCAGAAGTGATGCGTTATGCGGCCCTTCCTGTCGCGGTAGCCGAGGCCGAAGGCCTTGGTCATTTTCACCTGCGCGACCATCCTCAAGCGGGTGAACGCGGGCGGCGTGACGGTCGCGGCGCCGTGGCGGCGAAGCGAGCGGAGCCTCGCGTCGTGAACGTCGCGCCAATCGTCCTTCGTTATGCGGACAGGGACGCGCGGCTTCAAGGTCACCGTGAGGTCCGCGGGGTCAAAGCGCACGAAGTGTTCGTAGACCCCGGTGCCGAAGCCGAAGCGGTCGTAGAACCCCTGTTCGAAAAAGCCGAGCCCCGCGAGTTCGGCGCCGTCGGCCGCGCACTGGGCGACCGCGTGGGCGGTCAATTTCGCGGCGAGCCCCTGCTTACGCGCGACGCGGCTCGTGCAGACGCCGGTCACGCAACAGAGCGACAGTTCCTCGTCAAGGTACTTGATCGTCCCGGGCATCGTGGAGACGAGGCATTCGGGCGCGCCTTCGAGGTCCGAGACGAAAGAGCGCGCGCTTTCGAGGAAGGCATCCTGCGCGGCCAGTCCCTCGGGTTCTTCCGAATGAAGCCAGTTGACTTCCCTCAGGACGCGACGGACCGCCGCCTTGTCCTTCTTCGGGCTATAGGGGCGCATGTTCATGGCAACGTTCTCCCAATACTTGGCATTCCTGCGGTCACGTTTGACTCGAGCAGTTGGGTTTGTTCACCGAAGGCCTCCAGCAGCTATTCGCTGAAGCGGAAAAGGCGTGCACATTGCATTACTCACCACCTCCGTGTGGACAAGGATGTGCCACGTCTATTTCTCAGGCCGGTTTGCGGGTGCTGGCCATTTCTTTTCGCAGACTCTCACAGATAGTGACAGTGCAGTGACGACTGCCTTGTATGTTACATTTCCGAGGGCAAACAACTGGTCGGCGTCCCAAGGGTCCGGGGACGTGTATACTTTCTTACCCTGGCTATCCTCCAGGACGTCTGCGAGCGCAAACCCGGCAAGTCGTGAGTATACTTTCAGATCGTGCGTCAGCCCGTCTCTGTACTTGAGCACAAAGTCAGTAATCTCTTGCTCCGCAATGTCGGCCAGTGCGCTCGTCTCCTCTGATTTGAGAGACTCGGCTATTCTCCGCATGTTCTTTGGCCTGAAGTAGACACGTCCCGACGGCAGGCCCGCCGCACACCAAAGAATATGCGCCATTCGGTCGAGTACCGCGATGCCCCTGTACACTGCGCTATCGACCATCATGTGCAGGATCCACCCTGCAACCTGTGCACCGCGACGTGGAGTGGTGAGGTCTTCGTAGAGAACTGTGGTCGGATCGACAATGAATTCCCTTAGTAGCAGCGCCCCTGTGGACGGCACTCCGTGCTTCGCTACCCAGTCTTCTTTGTTTTCCGTCCCCAAGGCCGGGTACATTTCCTTCAGGAGAAGAACGCAGCCCAGGTGCCAACGCATTTGTGCAATCAGGTCGTCTATGTCCAAAACCCATCTCCGCAAGCGCGCGCCGTCCGCGTTATCTGGCATAAAGGCTGCAATCTTGCTAAGCTTCACGATGTCGGCTTCTGGTGATGGGCAATAGATGTCCAGACGTGCCTGGGCCTTCTCCAATAGCTGTCCATCCGCCCCGAACAAATTCTGATCCTTTCTGCCAGGTCAGCCCGACTGTACACTGGTGGACAAGCCACCAGTGCCACACCACAAGGGCGACACACGAATCGCCCCTACGAACCTGCTCTCATCCGCGCGAGCTCCTCTTCCACCACCTTCTCGTCGAGTTTTTTGAAGAGGGGCGTGGGTTTCGGGAACGGCTGGCCGGCGGGGACGGGGTCGCGGCGCCATTTGCCTCTGGCTGAGTCGCCGGGGAGACCTAAGAGTTCGTGGCACTTCTGGGACGTGGTCGGCATATAAGGCAGCGCGAGGGTCTTCATGCCGGAGATGGCCTGGAAGGCGACGTGAAGCGTCGTCGCGGCGCGCTGCCGGTCAGCCTTGATCACCTTCCACGGCTCGGCCTTGTCGATCCAGACGTTGGCCGCATCCCAGAGGGCCATGAGTTCCTTGATCGAGTCCTTGAACCGCCGCGCGGCAATCAGGTCCCCTACCGTCTTGAAGGCCGCGTCGACCTTCGCAAGGAGCTCATTATCTTCGCCCGTAAGACTGCCCGGCGCAGGGACCTTGCCGTCGAAATTCCTGTGCGTGAAGGAGAGGACGCGGTTTACGAAGTTCCCCCACTTGGCGACGAGTTCGTCGTTATTTCGCCGGACAAACTCGCTCCAGGAAAAATCCGAATCGCGCGACTCCGGCGCGTTCACGGTGAGGTAAAAGCGCAGAGGGTCGGCGTCGTAGCGAGAGAGGTAGTCAGGCAGCCATACCGCGAGGTTTCGCGAGGTCGAGAATTGCCGCCCCTCCATCGTCAGAAACTCGGTCGAGACGACGTCGTAAGGGAGGTTGTATTTACCCTCGCCGTACCCCATGAGCATCGCGGGCCAGATGACGGTGTGGAAGACGATGTTGTCCTTGCCGATGAAGTAGAAGGACTTCACGTCCTTGTCCTCCCACCAGTCGCGCCAGGAGTCCGGCGCGCCGGCGAGAGCAGCCCATTCCTTCGTCGCGCTCATGTAGCCGATGACGGCATCGAACCACACGTAGATGACCTTGTCGTCGTAGCCCGGAAGCGGCAGCGGAATGCCCCACGGAATGTCGCGCGTTATCGCCCGGCCGCGGAGGGTCTCCTTCAAGAGGTTCATCGTGAACTGCGTGACGTTCGCGCGCCAATGTGCCTGGGAGTCACCGGCGTATTTCTCGAGCCTGTCGCGAAACTTGGGCAGGTCGAGGAAGAAGTGCTCGCTCTCGCGGACCTCGGGCGTCGAGCCGCAGACCTTGCAGCGAGGGCCGATAAGTTCGAGAGGGTCGATCTGGCGCCCGCATTCGTCGCACTGGTCGCCGCGGGCGTTTGCGAACTTGCAGAAGGGGCACGTTCCTTCGACGTAGCGGTCGGCGAGAAACCGCCGGCAGTTCGGGCAGTAGAGCTGTTTCGCGGCGGCCTTGTAGATATAGTCGCGATTGTAGAGGGTGAGGAAGAAATCCTGCACCGTGGCCTTGTGGTTTTCGGTTTCGGTGGAGGTATAGAGGTCGCTTGAGAAGTTGAGGGCTTTCAAGTTTACCTTTAGGACCTCGTGGTAGAAGTTCGCGACCTCGGCGGGGGATTTTCCTTCGGCATCGGCGCGGACCATGATGGGCGTGCCGTGCATGTCGGAGCCGGAGACCATGAGGACTTCGTTTCCGGCGAGGCGGTGATAGCGGGCGAAAGTGTCGGCGGGAACCCACATCCCCGCGACGTGCCCGAGGTGGCGGAAGCCGGAGACGTAAGGCCACGCGACGCCGATGAAGATCCTTTCCATGTGCCGTCCAGTCGTAAGCGCGTGAGGAAGAAGCAGGGCGCAATTCGTTCGGGCCCGGAACCTTATGCGAATGAACGGATTATAGCCGCGCGAGACGCCCCTTCAAGGATTTGGCGACGCTGCGGGCGCCATGCGTGCCTGCAATCGGCCGGCGGACAAGCCGCCGGCGACGCACGGCGAGCGGCCATACGCGGCGCCGTCATACTGTCAAACTGGCACGGGGCGGGGGTAAGGCGGCGGCGGGTCTGCCAGTATGGCAGGCGGCGGGCGGTTGGGGCGCGCTACATATTGAGTTTGGCGGCGCGGAAGGTACAATGTCTTGGCACGTCTCCTACGTTGGCCCCATTGGTATGTCTTTTGCTTGAAGCCTTGGGGGCAGACTACGCACATATTGTTTTCACCGACATAGAGTCTGGAAAGGAGGAGTTTCGATGGCCAAGCAGTTAGCCTTCTACGGGGAGGCTCGCGAGGCGCTGGCACGCGGCGTCGACAAACTCGCGCGCGCCGTGCGTTCGACCCTCGGGCCGAAGGGCAGAAATGCGGTCCTCGACCGCTCGTGGGGCGCCCCGAGGATCACCAAGGACGGAGTAACCGTCGCCGAGGAAGTCGAACTCGAAAACCCCTATGAAAACATGGGCGCCCAGATGGTGAAAGAGGTCGCCTCAAAGACCTCCGAGGTGGCGGGCGACGGCACGACCACCGCGACGATCCTCGCGCACGCCATCTTCGTCGAGGGCCTGAAAAACATCACCGCGGGCGCAAACCCGCTCGCGCTTACCCGCGGCATCCTCGCGGCGACCAAGGCCGTCGTCGCGGACCTCGACAGGCAGGCGGTCGCCGTCAAGGACAAGTCCGAGATCGCCCAGGTCGCTTCGATCGCCTCAAACGGCGACGAGGAAGTCGGCAAGATGATAGCCGACGCGATGGACAAGGTCGGCAAGGACGGCGTCATCACCGTCGAAGAGGGCAAGTCCCTCGAGACGGCCGTCGACGTCGTGGAGGGGATGCAGTTCGACCGCGGGTACCTCTCGCCGCATTTCATCACGGACCCCGACTCGATGAAGGCGCAACTCGAAGACGCCTACATCCTCATCTACGAGGACAAGATCTCGTCGGCGCGGCCGCTGGTGCCGCTGTTGGAGAAGGTCTCGAAGGCGGGAAAGCCGCTGCTTGTCATAGCGGAGGACGTCGAGGGCGAGGCGCTGGCAACCCTGGTCGTCAATAAACTGCGCGGCACGATCGCGGGCGCCGCGGTGAAGGCCCCCGGCTACGGCGACAGGCGCAAGGCGATGCTCGAGGACGTGGCGATACTCACCGGCGGCACGGCTTTCACGAAGGACCTCGGCGTCGAGATGGAGAAGATCGACCTGCGGCGGCTCGGCCGCGCGAAGAAGGTCACGATTGACAGCGAAAACACCACCATCATCCAGGGCGCGGGCGCGACGTCGGCCATCCAGGCGCGCGTCGCCCAGATACGCCGCGAGATGGAAGACACGACTTCCGACTACGACAAGGAGAAACTCCAGGAGCGCCTCGCGAAACTGGCCGGCGGCGTCGCGCAGATAAACGTGGGCGCGGCGACCGAGACCGAGATGCGCGAGAAAAAGGCGCGCATCGAGGACGCGCTCCATGCGACGCGCGCGGCCGTCGAGGAGGGGGTACTTCCGGGCGGCGGCGTGGCGCTCATCCGGGCGGCCAAGGCCCTTGACAAGCTCGACCTCGAGGGCGACGACGCGACGGGCGTCGACATCGTGCGGCGCGCGCTTTCCTCTCCGTGCAGGTACATCGCCGAAAACGCCGGCGCCGAGGGCGGCCTCGTCGTGAAGAAGGTCGCCGCGGGCAAGGGCGCGTTCGGCTTCGACGCGGTTAAGGGTGAGTTCACCGACATGACGGCCGCGGGCATCATCGACCCGAAGAAGGTCACGCGCACGGCGCTCGAGAACGCGGTGTCGGTCGCAACGATGCTGCTCACGTCGGACTGCCTCGTCGCCGATTTGCCCAAGGAGGAGCCCGAGATGCCCGAGGGCGGCCCCGAGGGCATGGGCGGCATGGGCGGCGGCATGGATGACATGATGTAAGGCGGCCAGCGCGACGGTAAAGCGCGAGGCTCCGGGGGACGGCCCCGGCCGGGCGCGGACGAGATTTCGAGAAATCGACGGTCAAACGGATATAGGAGGTTTTGATATGATGCTCAAGCCTTTGGACGACAGGGTGGTAATCGAGGCGATAGAGGCCGAGGAAAAGACGGCGGGCGGGATCGTCCTTCCGGACACCGCGAAGGAAAAACCGATGCGCGGCAAGATCGTCGCGGCGGGCCCCGGCAAACTCCTCGACAACGGCAAGCGCGGCGAGATGTCGGTGAAGAAGGGCGACGAGGTCATTTACGGCAAGTACGCCGGCACCGAGGTGAAGGTCAAGAACAAGGAGTACATCATCATCAGGGAAAGCGAACTTCTGGCGAAGGTAGAGTAGCCGGGGACGGCAAAGGAGGTTTGATAGATGGCGAAGCAGTTGCTTTACCAGGACGAGGCCAGGAAGCGCATCCTCGCGGGCGCGCGGAAACTGACCGACGCCGTCCGGGTCACGATGGGCCCAACCGGCCGCAACGTCATCATTAAGAAATCGTACGGAGGCCCCACCATCACGCGCGACGGCGTCACGGTATCGAAGGAAGTGGAGCTGGCGGACCCGTTCGAGAACATGGGCGCCAAGCTCGTCAACGAGGTCGCCAAGAAAACTTCCGACGTCGCGGGCGACGGCACAACGACCGCCACGATACTGGCGGAGGCGCTTTTCGCCGAGGGGCTGAAAAACATCACCGCCGGCGCCGACCCCGTGGCCGTCAAGCGCGGCCTCGACCAGGCGGTGGCCGTCGTCGTCGCGGAACTGAAGAAACAGTCCCGCGAGGTCAAGGGCCACAAGCAGATCTCGCAGGTCGGCACGATAAGCGCCAATAACGACACCGTCATCGGCGAGATGCTCGCCGACGCCCTCGACAAGGTCGGGCGCGACGGCGTCATCACCATCGAAGAGGGCAAGTCCATCGACACCGTCCTCGAGATGGTCGAGGGGATGCAGTTCGACAAGGGCTACATCAGCCCCTACTTCATAAACCAGACCGCGGACATGAAATGCGTCCTGGAGGACACGGCGGTGCTCCTCCACGAGAAAAAGATCGCGAACCTCAATGAGTTCCTGCCGCTTCTGGAGAAGGTCGCAAGGCTCGGAAAGCCCTTCCTCGTCGTCGCCGAGGAGGTCGAGGGCGAGGCGCTCGCGGCGCTGGTGGTGAACCGCCTGCGCGGCGTCATTTCCTGCTGCGCGGTGAAGGCCCCCGGCTTCGGCGACCGGCGCAAGGCGATGCTCGAGGACATGGCCGTCCTGATCGGCGGCAAAGTCATAAGCGAAGACCTCGGCATCAAGCTCGAGAGCGTAGAGACGTCGATGCTCGGAAGCGTCAAGCGCATCACGGTGGACAAGGACAACACGCTGCTCGTCGGAGGCGCGGGCAAGAAGGCCGAGATCGACGCCCGCATCGCGCAGATCAAGAAGCAGATAGAGGACACGACGTCCGATTACGACAAGGAGAAGCTCCAGGAGCGCCTGGCGAAACTGTCCGGCGGCGTAGCGGTAATCCGCGTGGGCGCGCCGACCGAGACGGCAATGAAGGAGAGAAAGCAGCGGTTCGAGAACGCCCTGCATGCGACGCGCGCGGCGGTCGAGGAAGGGATCATTCCCGGAGGCGGCGTGGCGCTTCTGAGGGCGCGTGACGCGGTGGGCGAACTCCGGAAGAAGCTGCGCGGCGACGAGAAGGTCGGCGCGGAGATACTGTCGCGTGCGCTTGACTCGCCGATGCGCCAGATAGCCAACAACTCCGGCGCCGACGGCGCGGTCATAGTCGCGGAGGCGGCCGAGATGTCCGACGCGACCGGCTACGACGTGGTGGGCGGCAAGTTCGTGGACATGTTCAAGGCCGGCATCATCGACCCGACGAAGGTCACGCGCGCGGCCCTCGAAAACGCCGCAAGCATCGCAGGCCTCATGCTCACGACGGAGGTCCTCGTCACGGAATTCGACAAGGAGAAGAAGGAAAAGGCCGTCGAGGGCGCCGTGGTGTAGCGCGCGGCCGAATCACGAATGACGATCAGGTTGCAGGGGCGGGCGAAAAGCCTGCCCCTGTCTTGTCTGTGTGGCGTGCCGATGTCAATCTCAAGGGCGCTGCTCACTGTGCCTGCGTCGCCCGAGAGAAGGCGAGTGTCCCGAGAACTCGCGCTTGTTCCGACCAGGGACCTTCACTTGTCAGGTGCTTCGATGACAAACTGCGCGGAGGGCCAAGCTATCCTGTAGGAGCCCTGCTCGATATTCACCTGCGGCTCTTGTCATGGAAATCTGCATACAATCTGTCCGCAATGCTTGGTGCATGCGCTTTCAGAAAGTGCTTCTGGCTGATTCTCACAAGCCAACCCAGCGGGTCGAACGGCCCGAGTATGCGAAAGAAATGACTCCGCAGCGCGACATTGAAGTGCGCGAAAATGCTGTCCAGATGGCAGACAAGCGGGCATCCATAGCGGTCTTCATTCTGCCTAGTCCACTCGTCCCATTTCGCGAGAAACGTCCAGTAAGCCGTCTCGAAATTGTAGTGGAGCCCGGAGGATTTCCCGATCCTATCTTGTATAGAGATATCCAGTAGCTCCCAGCGCACATCCTCGCCGTCGTGCCCCGACGCTTCTCCGATCCTGTCTTCCGTTGAGCGCTCCTGCCCCTCCCTGATGGTCTGGATCGCCCTGAACGTCTCCCCCGATTCAACCATCTCGAAGAAATGAGACAGGAGGACGTCGGCCTCAAGTCTGTCTTGCCGGTGAGCATCCCTGCCCACCAGTGAAGGAGGTCGCGGACTCCTTATTTCCATGCCCCTCCACGCTATCCTGAGGATGTTCTCTGGAAACAGTTTGCAGTTAATATCTCTTAGCCGGTCGTACACCTCTTGCGGCATGCCGGGTTTGAACCGCCGCCGTACGGCCTTTTCGTAGAAATCCCAAAAGGGATGGTCTATCACAACCAAGCCCCTCTCCTTCCACGGCCCATGTCGGGCGGACTCCAAGGATACTCGCATTGCCTCTATTCCCGGTCACGTCCCCGCCCGGTCTAAGCGCAATACTTACCGCCGTCGAAGCGCATTGTCAAGGAAGGAACGACTCGATACCCTGTTCCGCGATTCGCAGGCTGGTAATCGAATTCTCATGTTGTATAATCGTGTGGAGGGACAGGGAGTGCTGCCATGCGGCTGATTGTGACATTGGAACGTGACGAAACGGGCATGATTGTGGCCGAATGCCCGGCCATACCAGGCTGCGTTTCCCAGGGCAAGACCGAAGAGGAAGCCCTCGCCAACATACGCGAGGCGATCCAGGGATGCATTGAGACACGTGCGGCAAACGGCATGCCGGTCACAGTTACCGTTCGGGAGATTGAGGTGCCCCTCTGATGCCCGGCCTTCCGGTGATTTCCGGAGCCGAAGCTGTGCGAGCGTTTGAGCGTGCCGGCTGGAGGCAGGATCGTCAGCACGGCAGCCATATCGTCATGATCAAGCCGGGCCACATTGCCAGTTTGTCCGTTCCCCAGCATCGTGAGCTGGCGCCGGGGACGCTTCGCGCGCTGATTCGGGCCGCCGGCATGAGTGTTGAGGAATTCACCGCCCTGCTGTAAGCCGCAGCGCACACCAAGTGGGGCATAATCAGCGGCTGAAGAGATGCCCGCAATCCGCCGCGAGCACGGCGGCTAAGGTCCGGCACGCCCCGGACACGGCCGGTACCCCCTTGCGTAACTGTCCCATAGTCTGTGGAGAGGAATGAAGAAAGGCAGCCTCTATGCCGATTCGAATGGTTGAGAAGGCCA
>Ga0315277_10005429_pt1 | contig 16791 bp, 9 predicted proteins | sample YL17G05_15_MG_FD_203695 | JGI IMG/M metagenome (GOLD analysis project Ga0315277, IMG submission 203695) | Sediment microbial communities from Yellowstone Lake, YNP, Wyoming, USA - YL17G05_15 | ecosystem: Environmental > Aquatic > Freshwater > Lake > Sediment | place: USA: Wyoming | collected... | reverse complement strand
CGACCAACTGCCGTTCGAGGTGAACTTCGGACAACATCGCCAGCGGCTGGGCGAAGCGGCCAAAATCCTTGCGCAGCACAAGATTCGTTTGGGCCTCGAATTCGTCGGCCCTCTGACCTCGCGCGCCCGCAGGAAATACCCTTTCATTTACAACGCCCCCACCATGCTCGAACTGTGCAAGGCGATCGAAACGGGCAATGTCGGCCTCCTGCTCGATTGTTGGCATTGGTACACGTCGGGCGGAACGACCAAGGATTTTGAAAAGTGGACCAACAAGACAATCGTGGATGTCCACGTCAACGACGCGCCCAGAGGCATTCCGGTTGATGAGCAACGAGACAATGTGCGCTGCCTGCCCGGCGAAACCGGCGTCATTGACATCAAGGGCTTCCTGCAAGGCTTGCAAAAGATCGGTTACGACGGCCCGGTCATGGTCGAGCCGTTCAGCGACCGCCTCCGCAAAATGCCCGAGGAAGACGCCCTTCGCGCCACCAAAGAATCGCTCGACAAGATCTGGAAAATCGCCGACATTCCAAGCAAGTGAGAGAAAGTGCTGAGTCCTGAGTGCTAGACCGGGATTGCCGACTGTGGAGATGGAGTCCTTCATGTTGCTTTACGACACCCAGACTTCGGCGAGCTCGATTCGACTGAGCTTGTCGAAGTCAGTCGAGCCGCGTCAAGCCACCGCACTTCAAAAGATCCTCCCTCATCATCCTTCTTTTTGCCCCCTCATTTGTGTTTTGCCGCACTCAGAACATATCGCTTGACTCGCGAACTTCGGCGGTGTACAGACGTGCCATAAGCAGGAAGGCCGACAAGGATGTCAGCCGCTGCCCACAGAGACGTGGGAAAAAGGAAGCGCCGATTGCTCTTTTGGCAAGAACGTAGGACGGGCATCTTGCCCGCGGTTTCCGGCAGAACGAGATTTCGTCGCTCGAGGCGTGCTCTTAGACTGTGCTGGTTCGAGACCGGTTTGCTCATGAGCTTGGAGTACAGGTTCTAGCCGGGGCAGTATTGCAACCTGATCCGCCTGAGGCGGATGTACATCGAACCTTTTGGAGGCAGAACGGATTCGCTCGATTTGTCCAATTCGTGGACAAAACGGGGCACGTGCTCGTAGGAGGGAAACGCAATCATGATCAGGCCGATCAGTCTGTCGCTTGCGCTGTGCATCTTCGTGAGCGCGGCGGAAGGTCAAATCTGGCGCAGTGAGAACATCGGATCGTCTTCGGGAACGACCAACATTGCCGGCGGCGTATTTAGCATAGCGAGCAATGGGAGCGGCACGTCGGGCACCGCCGACAGTTTTCGGTTCGTCTATCTCCGCCTCAGCGGCGATTGCGAGATCGTGGCCCGCGTGACCTTGCAGACCGCAACGCACGAATGGGCGCGGGCCGGCGTGATGATCCGGCAGAGTCTTGATCCCGGATCGCCCTTTGTTCAGATGGCGCGAAACCCCGGGGTGAGCCATGGCATCGAGTTTCAGCATCGCCAGAGCGCCAACGGTGCGACCGAGAGCAACTCTGGCGGCGAATTGAACGCGCTTCCGCGCTGGCTTCGGCTGAAACGAATCGGGAACACGTTTTCCGGCTTCCAGGCACCCGACGCGGGCGGCATTCCGGGTCGCTGGGCGCAGCAAGGGGTCAACGTCACTGTGCCGATGAGCGATCCGGTCTATTTGGGTCTTGCGGTTTCGAGCCACTCGACGACCACGCTCTCGACCGCTGTTTTCGACAACGTCTCAACGCCCGTGCCCAATCCGCGCGAGCGGACGCTTGAGGTGGTCAGCGAAACGCCGGGAGACGATTGGGCGCTGTTTATTCAAGGCAACCTGGCCTATGTCGGCGACGAGCCCGTTTGGAAAATCTACGACATTTCCAATCCCGCTTCGCCTATTCTTCTGTACACCGATACGTTTCGGGGATCTTGGGTAGAAGACATCTGGGTTTCCGGCAATCTGGTATATATCGCGCATGCGGAAGCAGGCTTCTTTATTTTCGACGCGACAACTCCCACTGCGCCGATACTTCTCGGCTCCCGCGACACACCGGGCATAGCGGTTGAAGTTCACGTTTCCAGTGGTGTGGCCTACGTGGCCGACTATCCCTATCCCCCGGGCACGGAGGTTTTGGATCTGGCGATCTTTGACGTGACCGATCCCACTTCCCCAACGCTTATCGAGACCTATCCAGTACCAGGCGGTTGTATGGGAGTTACAGTTGTTGGCAACCTAGCCTACGTCACCGACGAAGCGTATGGCCTGGTTATCCTGGATGTCACCGATCCCACGTCGCCAACCCGCGTTGGCGCCATCAACCCGCCGGGGATGCACGGGAGCGCTCTTGTGCGCGGGACATTGGTCTATATGGGAGGTTATGCCGAGGGATTGCACATCATAGACGTTTCGAACCCGTCCTTGCCCACTCTGGTGAGCACCTACGATACACCCGGCTTGGCGGCGCAGAGAGATGGTTTTGTTTCGGACGAATTATTGTACTATCTCCCCGACACATCGAGTCTTCAGGTTCTGGATGTGTCAAACCCGGCGGCGCCGACACTGATCGCCTACATCAGTCTTCCCGGGCAAGTTGTGCGCGCACGGGTTGTGGGTGACCTGATCTTTGTCCCATCCTGGTTGTCCGGGAGCACAGGTTTTTGGGTATTTCGCTGGACGGGGGCGCCACGAACGGGATGCTCGCGTTGGTCGCTGTATCGCTGAGCGGACAGGGTATCGGCTTTCGGGTATGGGGAAAACGTATTGAACAAGCGTCGGAGGGCGACAGAAGAACGCTGAAATCCAAACCTAATGATGCCCCATACCCTCCTCAAGCAAAGTCGTGCGCGAGGTCTCGGACAAAGAACCCGGAACATCCGGATAGCAGTCCAGAGTGTGCAAAGAAGAAGCTGCAAGGAACGAGAGCCGTGAATCAGAAACTCGAAACCCGAAATCCGATACCCGATACCCTGGCAGTCTTTTGCTTTCTTACTTTTGCCTTATGCCATCCGATTGCCTCGCTCGGCCAGACGACAGTCACACGGGCGGCGCAATACTACGATCTTGGTTACCTTCGCTGCGCTGCGTACTCATCCGATGGGAAGTACGTTCTAACCGCCGGCGAACCGGGGGTGTTCCTGTGGGACGCCCAAACCAGTCGCGTCGTGCGAATGTTCGTTGGCCATCCCGAGATTGTGACGGCCGTGGCGTTCTCACCCGACGGAACCCGGGTGGTGACGGGTGGCTTTAACGGCACGCCGGGCGCCCCGGGCTATCTGCCGGAGGCGGCGGTTTGGAACGCCGCCGATGCCACGGTTGCTCGCACGTTCGTTGGTCATGCCCTAGGGGTCACTTCCGTGCGGTTCTCACCCGATGGGAGAAAGGTTCTGACGGGAAGCTCCGACAATACGGCGAAGTTGTGGGACGCCTCGGCCGGCTCCCTCCTTCGCACCTTCTCCGGCCATACGGGTGCCGTTAACTCGGTAGCCTTTTCGCCCGATGGGAGAAAGGTTTTGACGGGAAGCTCCGACAATACGGCGAAGTTGTGGGACGCCTCGACCGGCTCCTTGCTTCGCACTTTCTTTGGCCATACGTATTACGTTTACTCGGTTGCCTTTTCGCCCGATGGGAAAAAGGTTCTGACGGGAAGCGGAGACAACACGGCGAAGTTGTGGGACGCCTCGAACGGCTCGTTGCTTCGCACTTTCTTTGGTCATACGGGCGCCATTAACTCGGTTGCCTTTTCGCCCGATGGGACAAAGGTCCTGACAGGCAGTGACGACAAGAGAGCAAAGTTGTGGGACGCCACGAGCGCGACGGTGACTCGCACATTCTCCGGCCACACAGCGCGGGTCATTTGCGTGGCATTTTCTCCCGACGGCAACAGGGTTTTCACGGCAAGTCAGGATAATCTGGCAAATCTCTGGAATGCCTCGGATGCGACGGTCGTCGGCAGATTCGTTGGCCATAGGCGCATCATATTTACCGCAGCGTTCTCACCGGATGGGACGAGGGTTCTGACAGGCGCCCACGACGAGAGAGCGCGCCTGTGGGACACGGCGACGGGCGCTTGGATTCGCGAGTTCTTCCATGGGGGTGGGCAATGGGTGTCCGGCGTCGCCTTCTCGTGCGACGGGAAACAGATCCTGACCGGCGGTTACGAGGGAAAAGCGAAACTGTGGGACGCGACAGGAGAGTTCAGGCGCGAGTTCAACCACGGCAACTGGTGCAGGGCTGTGGCTTTCTCACCCGATGGGACGAAGGTACTCACCAGCGGCGTCTATCCCCTCGCCGTCAGGCTCTGGCGCATCTCGGACGGGACCCTGATCCGCGAGTACGTGGGCCACACAGGCCCGGTCAACTCGATCTCCTTTTCGCCCGATGGACTGATGGTCCTGACGGCAAGCGACGATATGACCGCGAAACTGTGGGACGCGGCGACGACGGCCTTGATTCGCACATTCTCCGGCCACACGGCTGCCGTGAAATCCGCCAAGTTCTCGCCCTATGGAACGAGGATTGTGACGGCAAGCGCCGACAGGACGGCAAGGCAATGGTCCGTCTCCGATGGAACGCAACTCACCACGTTCTCCGGGCATACGGGATTGGTGTTATCCGCTGAGTTTTCGCCAGATGGGACAAGGATTCTGACCGGAAGCTCCGATCGGACCTTGAGGATCTGGGTCGCCGCCGACGGGAGACTGCTTAAGCCGCTCTCCCTCGAGACCGCTTCGGTCTCTTGCGTGGCGGTTCATCCCGATGGAACGAAGGTTGTGACGGGAAGCCAGGACGGTACGGCGTGGCTATGGCCGGCTACCGTCAATACCGCCAATAAGGTCATTCTGGTTTCCGGCGGGGGTAACTTCACTGGCAGCGGGATTGGGCCGCAGACGCAGGCACTGGCCGACCAGGCCTTTTTCACCTTCGACGTGCGCGGCTGCCAGCTCGACGAAATCCAATATCTCAGCGCCTTCGACGACTGGCCGACGCGCGACTCGAACCGCGACGGCCTGCCCGACGCCGACGACTTCGCAACGACGCAATCTTTCTGGTCGGCGATTGACAGATGGGCCTCGGATGCCGGCCGGCTTTTCATCTATCTCATTGACCATGGCGACTACAGCAGCCAGAGGGGGGACTATTATTTTCGCCTCAACGCAACGCCACAATACATCTGGGCGCGCGACCTCGACCACCATCTCGACGACCTTCAAGCGCAAACGGGCTGCGAGGTCATCTTGATCGTAGATTGCTGCAAGGCGGGCGGCTTTGTCCAGCACACGACGGGCACACGGCGGATCGTCATTGCCTCGACAACGCCCGAGGCTGACGCCATTTTCCCCGGGCTGGAGGGAGAGAATTCTTTCTCCTTTACCTTCCTTTCGAAGGCCAGTTTGGGCCAGACGCTCGACAAATGTTTCGAGTCGACGCTAAGGTTCTTTGAGATCATGCAGAATCCGGCAGGCCAGGAGCCCTGGATGGACGACAATGGCGACGGCAAGTGGGACAAGTGGGACGGCGCGGCGGGCGGATTGGCTTCGCGCAATATCCTGGGACGCTATCCGCTCTTTGGCCTGAACGCGCCGACGATCCTGGAGGTCGCCCCGGCCCAAAGGGCGCTGGTGGGCCGCCCCGTTGTCCTTTGGGCCAAGTTGGACGAAGTGGCCAACACGACGGCAGTCTGGGCCCTCATTCTCCCGAAGAGCGGAGAGTACGGGGCCGGTGGTCCCGTAACTGAACTGACGCGTGTCAATATGACTTTCAATGCGGCGACGGGTCGCTGGCAGGCGGCATGGTCGCCCGAAATGAAACACGTGGGCGAGTGCACAGTGACCTACTCTGCGATGAGTGAAGATTCGCTGAAGACGCGCCTTCTGGCCGTCCCCATGTCTTCGCTCCTTCTGATTCCCGGTGCCACCTCGGTCGGCTCGCCCTGGCAATTGTATCCGTGAAAGAAGGCATTTCGCAGAGAAACGCAAGCATGCCGGGGCCTCTTGCGGACCGCGCTTTCCTCTGAGTCTTTCCACGACAACATTCACTGGACAGGCAAAAGTGCGGAGTATATGGATTGTTCGGGAGGGTGAGGATTTCCCTCGGTTTGTTACTTGCTATGCTCTGTAATTCGGAGGTTCTCTGCGATGTCGGATGGTATCAAGCTCTTGGATGTGGTGGCGCTGATGGAGGATCTGCCGAGGCACGCTTTGCGGCGGGGGCAGGTTGGCACGATCGTTGAGATTCTCGCTCCTGATGTATTTGAAGTCGAATTCTCTGACAGCGCCGGCCGGATGTACGCACTGCTCACTCTGCGGTCTGAGCAGATTCTCCCACTGATTCACGAGCCCGTACACGCTGCCTTAGAGTCCCTAAAAAAATGCGCTTTCTGCGAGCTTTCTGCCATTTTTCGTCAGAATCGGATCTCTGGAAGGGGCAGAATATCATGTAATTTGCAGTCCTGTCAGTTCTGACGGAGCCGATCTCTTTCGTCGCCCCTTCATTGTTTTAGGCGCTCTAAGATGGTTGGTAGAATTGGTTCTCGATCCCTTGGACAAGAAGAAGCAGGAGAAAAAGACTTCTATGAGAAGGATGACCTGCATCATCATTGTCATGGCCCTGCTGGGTGTGTGGGCCGGGTTGCCAACCTGTCCCACGGCCGAGGCAGCCGATATTGTCGGCCATGTTATGAGCGAGCCGATTTGGGGGCAGCCGCACACGGGCTATTGGCATGAGTACGAGACGTATGTCTTTGGCCATCCCGAAAACGCGACCGGAGGCGTGAGCCGCCGCGTCGGCGTCAGCGGTTCCAACGGCGAGTTCTCGTTCACGGGTCTCGACACCGCGCGCAACTGGTCGTTCGTTGCCTTCCAGCCGACGTTTTACAACGGCGTTCCCTGCATGATTGACCGCATTCGCTTTCACGACGGCAAGAACGCGCCGCTCGTCCTGAACGATCCGGAGTATTCCTGCGGCAACGGCGATCTCAAGCAATGGGGCGCGAATCCCTGGACCTGGGCTCAGCAGGATTTCTATCAAACGTTCGTGGCGCGCAGTACGTCGGTGCGGCGCGTGACGGTGCGTGTGGCCGACAATCACTCCGGCCGAAATGTCTCGATCGGCATCGTGGCCGACAATGGGGGAGCGATCTCGACCTGGCCTTATGTCACACCCGTCGGTGCAGCCAATCCAAAAACAATCGGATGGCCGGGTGTCGGAGCCGACCTGCATGTTTCGTGGCTCTCGGGACAGATACCCCTGACGCCCGGCCAGCGATACGCCGTCAGGATTCACGGTGTGGATATGGTGGATTTCAGTTTCTATGCCCACAACAGCACGCTGAGCAAACCCCACGTCGGATATACCAGTGGCTCTGTTTGGGCCGATGGCGTCGAGCGCCCGACCTGGGATGTTCTCGGCCTTGTCGAGGGCGATGCCGACGGCAAATTGGTGACGGTCGGACCGACTGGCCATTACAGCTTCAATTTCAGTGGGACTACGCTGGCCAATTTTGGCCAGACATGGACGGCGCGCGGCGTTGGCCTAGCCGCCGTTACGCTCCAAGTCATCGTCGCCGACCCGGTTGAGTCGAGAATCTTCACCGCGCGGGTTTACGACAGCCCGGCCAAGACCACGCAAATCGGCCCAACGAAGACCTGTCCCGGCGCATGGCTCGCTCCCAACACGGCCTGCATCGGATTCAGCTATTGCCCCGGCGAAATCGCCCTGACACCCGGCCACCAATACTATTTCGAGATCAGCTATCCCATCCCCGGCCAGGTGGATCTTCTGCATTCGTGGGAAACCTACGACGGCGGGCAGGCGTACTACAACGGCGTCGCTCAGTCCGGCGATCTGGCGTCCTATGTGGTGGAATATCAGAGTGTGGCTCCGCCGCCGGCCCCTCCCATGGTCGTCTCAACGGCCAACTGGCTGACCAATCCCGGTTTCGAGTCGTACAGCGGCGTTCCATCGGTTCCCGACGCAACCCATTTTCCCAACGGCATCAGGCCTGCCGGGTGGATTGTCACGCACAACGACGCGAACAAGAAGCAGGAAGGCTGGATTGGCGGCGGCGGCAACATGTCGCCCGGTTGGAATTCGGTCAACGCGCTGATGAACGGTCAGGACGAAGGCGGCGGCTATATCGGTTACAAACAGACGGGGAGTTTCGCCGGTCAGACGGCGCGGGCCTTCAAGGCGCGAATCGCCATTGCCGGCGAGGCTACCAATGTCGGCGGCTACACCGGGCAGATGTATGAAGAGCCGTTGCGCTTTCGCCTCTCGGTTCGGTTTCTGCGGGCTGGAGCGTTGCTCGAAACCAAGTCCACCGGCTGGGTCGGCTTTTGGGGCGCCGAGCGAAACTTCGTGCCGCTCGAGTTGGCCGACTCTCCTCCCGCCGGCGCGACCGATTATGAGTTCGAGATCGAGGCGGTCTGCTATATCCCGAACAACAACGGCTTCCCCGGCGAAATGAATATCGTGGCCATTGACGACGCCTTTCTGACCTTCGACGTCTCGATGGGAGCGAGCCGGGCCGCGCGATACAAATAGCGAAAAAACTGAACGGACGTAGGTTGGGAAGCGCTCAGGAAGCCTGTCGGAGAACCTCGAAAAGCACGTCATGGCAAACTGCGCAGTCTCAGTCCTCTGATTCATAGGTTCGGTGACGTATTGTTTTTGACAGGATAACAAGATGAACCGGATTGGGGACAATCCTGGAAATTCCTTCTCCCCATCCCGATCATCCTTTTGTCGCTCCCACGGTCATTGATTCAGAACGCGCGCCGTCTTTTTCCCCCATGATCCGGTTCATCTTGTTATCCTGTCAACAGGGCCTTTTTGCGGGCAAAACCATTATAACGCTTGTGATTGCCAATCTATCCTACTTTCCGGCCCGACCTTGCATCAATTCGGCCCTTCCGCAAGTCCCTCGTGCATTTCAATATTCGCTTGACGCGCTGCGGAGCTTTCGGGAAACTACAACCCATCCTGCCTCTGGGAGACGCCAAGTGGAAAGCGATGCCGCAAGGGTTTTGCGCGAGCAGGTCGCCGACCGTGCAACGGCCGCAAAGCGGGCGAGCGGTGGCGGACCGAAGCTGCTTGACCGGCTGCGGTCGGCCTTAAGGTTTAGGCGAATGAGCAAGAAGATACGCGAACTTCTTATACAGAAAGAGACAGCCTGTGTTTCCCGTTTTATACAGACTGTATAATCACTGTTCGGCGTAAAGGGGCCAACACATGGAAGATGAATCAAGGGTGAATCGGTTGACGGCGTTCTTTTTTGGGGTTTTCATTGTGCTTCTGCTTTCCTCATGCAGTGACACGCCGCTGTCTGCCCGGGTCCCACAGGCGCAGAACGACGACACGGTGTGGGAAGGAAAGAAAGTGAAAGAGTGGCGATGGGACTTACGCGGATTCAGAAATGTTCAGAAGTGCGCCACCGCGTCCAGCGCACTTGCTCGCGCAGGAAAACTTGCAGTTGACGGCTTGAGCAAAGACGTGAATGACGGCGGCGTTTTTTTCGTGAACGTCTGGGCTGCCCAAGCGCTCTGCAAGATCGGCCCTGATGCCAAGGAAGCCCTCCCTGCCTTACGGACTGCTGTTGCAACAGCCCAGGAACAGGGCAAGTCCCACATGGGATGGCGAAACTTCGAGCCTTGGGGTAGAGCGGCAATCGTCCTCATCAGTGGGGAAAACGAGGATCACATTCAGAAGATTGTCCTTTTCCTCCAAGACTCTGACGAACTGGTGAAGATCAACGCATGCCGAGCCCTTGGGCAGCTTGGCTCTCGGGCGGTGTCCGCGCTCCCAGCGCTGAACCGGGCGAAGCAGGACACCAAGAAGAGCGTCCAAGAGTGTGCCAGTGAATCTATCTCAGCAATTGAACGTGCTCAGTAGAGAGAATAGAAAGTGAGGGAACCATGAAAGCATTCATAACCGGAAGAGCCCTGTCCACGTTCGCGGCCCTATTGGTATGCAGCATTACGGTCACTCACGTTCATGCACAGGAAGCCGCAGCGGATGCGCAGTTGGGCAAGATCAGGTTGGCCATCAGGTCTGCGAAGTATCAAGATGCACTCAAAGAGGTCAACATTGTACTCACCAAGAATCCCACCAATGCCAGCGCATGGTGTCTCAAGGGAGAAACCCAGACTCGATTGAAGGATGCCACCTCAGCGTTAGAGTCATTCAACAAAGCTATTCAGGCTGACAAGGACAGCATCAATGCAGTCGTGGGCAAAGCAAACGCATTGGCCGAGTTGAGGAAAGAGGGCGAAGCCCAAGAACTCCTGCGGCAAGCCATCTCCATGATGCCATCATCCGCTGTAGACTACCTCGCACGCGGTGCAGCATTAAGAGGATTGGGCCGATATGAGAAGGCACTGGCCGACTACGATGAAGCCCTGAAACGTAACCCCGACTTCCCCGAGGTCCAGATGAACAAGGGAATGGTCTATTGGCACAAAGGAGACTATGCCAGTGCGATCCCCTTCTTCACCGCAGCAATCAAACTGGACGCCAACTTTGTCGAGGCACTCGCCAACCGAGGAGCAGCCTACAGGAAAAAAGGAGATATGAATTCAGCAATTGCCGACTATTCAAAGGCGATAGAAGTAAACCAAAATGACGCAATGACATTTTATAACCGTGGAGTCGCATATCAGAAACAGCAACTGCATGAGAAAGCGATTGCAGACTTCACATCAGCTATTCGACTGCAACCGCGCTATCCAGAAGCGTACCTAAATCGTGGCGTAGCATACACCGGCGTCAACAAGATTGCCGAGGCGAAAAAAGACTTTCAAAAGGCAGCAGAGCAGGACCCGTCTGGAGAAGCCGGTCAAAAGGCTAAAAGAGGACTCGAAATGTTAAAAGGCTATTGAAACCTGGACGAAGAACGGGAAAATCGTGGCCGAACAACGGAGTGCACGCGACGCGGTCACCCGCGCGCCTGATGGGCGACGTTAGACTGGCAAGAGAGGAGAACAGCAACATGAAAAAGAACCTTAATCGGGATGTATCGCGTACTCTTACTCTCAGTTTGCTCTTTGTATTGGCGTTAATCAGGCCCTCACCAGCTCAACAGGAATTCCCAGCAAGTGACGACTTCGTGAAGGGCAGGGCAGCCCTTCGAGCCGGACAATTCGATGAAGCCATCGCTCGCTTTGAGAAAGTTAAACCATCGCATACAAATTATGCATTGGCTGTGGCCTATAGGGCAGCTTCTCTCGTGTGCATACACAAGCTAACTGAAGCAGAAGCCTCTTTGTCGCAACTTCTCGAGAATTACCCAAAATCAATCTTTGCATTGGCAACGAAGGCTACGGTGTTAAAGGAAGCTGGAAAGCCAGACAAAGCAGACGCTCTCGCTGACGAGGTAATCAAACTTGCCCCGCGCACGGCTTGGGACTACTCTGGGCGTGCAGCGGCCCACCTCCTTAAGGGCAACGTTGACGCTGCAATCCTGGATTGCTCCAAGGCGATTGAACTCGATCCCAGTTGTGCAGAGTGTTACGACGCTAGAGCTTTGGCCTTTGGTCAGAAAAAAGAGTTCCAGCGAGGAATAAATGACCATACCAAAGCAATCGAGATCGATCCCAAGGCGGCGATAGCTTACATGAATCGGGGGGTAGCTTATGGCTACCAGCAGAAACACGACAAAGCACTCCAGGATTTTGACCGGGCTATTGAACTCAACCCAAAGCTTGCCGTGGCGTATGTCAATCGGGGAGCTACGCGTCGAATCCGGAACGACCTTGATGGCGCTCTTTTCGACTACAACAAAGCCATCGAGATCGATGAGAAACTGCCGATCGCGTACTATAACCGAGGTGTCGCGTGGCGTCATAGAAATGACTTCTCCAAAGCAATTGAGGATTATGCAAAGGCAATTGCGTTGAAACCCGACTACCAGGAAGCCTACCACAGCAGGGGGGTCGCTCACTTCAAGATCGGGAAGAAGGCCGAGGGTTGCAGCGATTGGAAGAAGGCATATGACATCGCACCGGGAACGGCTACCGGACAGAGTGCCTATAGAAACTGGAAAGCGAACTGCGAACAATAATGAAGTCTAACAACTCACTCCAGCGGACGGCTTACAGCCGCCGCTGAACCGGGGCGTTAGCCAATCACGGAGTATGGGGGCGCGGTGTCGGCGCTCCAGCGCCAGACGAAATCCACCACCTCGCACGCCGCGCAGGCGCTTGCGCTGCGGGTCGCGCACGTCATGCCCAACCCAGGTCGCCTTCAGACCCGCTGCGACCCTGGCTGCGCCGTAAGCTCCGCCGAGGCGAGCGGCGCGACAGCGCGGCGAGTCTCCCCAAGACTTTTTCTAGCGCCACATGTTCGGACAGAAGCTTCGCGATGACCTCGTCCTTCTTGGCCAACTTGGCCCGACGCGCCTCGTGAGGAGAAGAAAAAAGACTTTTTGACAGGATGACGGGATATACGGGATTAAGGCCGGATGAACAGGAGACAGAATGGATTGACGGGATGTTTTTCAATCCTCTGCATCCCGTCATCCTGTCAAAAGCCTAAACGTTTGGTTTTTGCGACACCGAAGAGCAAGAATATAAAAAGCTCTCAAATAATGACAAAAACGCTGAGGATGCCGAGAACGCTGAGAGACAAGAACCTGTCAGAATCATGTTTCCTCAGCTGTCTCTGCGTCCTTTGCGCTCTCTGCGTTTCATTCTTTTGGGTGGTCTAAGAACCCCACTTATGGTCATCAACTATTTGACTGGACGAATCTACGGTTTCCAATCCCATAGGGATTGTTGAGAGTAGCCCAGTGATTTATCGCTGGGAAGACGGGTCGGACAACCGGCAAGTCCCGTCGGGACGACTGAGAATGGCGACGTTCAATCGTCCCTACGGGACTCTCTGCAAGGGTGACGATCTCGTTCCCAGGAATCAATTCCTGGGCTATTCTCAACCATCCCCACGGGATGGAAGAATGGTGGTTTGTAAAGATAATTGGTTGAAAGCCATCAGTGGGTCTCTTGGTTTTTGGGACACTGAAGAGCAAGAACTTAAGAGCCCCACTAAAGTGGGAACTACGAACCTGTTTTCATAGGAGCGGAACAAACACTTGCGCTCCTATATAAAAAGGTGGCGAGAGACGAAAGAGAACCTCGCTATTACTTCGCGGTCAGACCCACGGTCAGTTTCTCTTGCACCCCCGTCCCAGGCAAATTGATCAGCACCCAGCCGCGCTCGGTCAGATGTCGCCAGCCCGGTTCGTTGCGTTCGAGTTTCTCGCGTTTGGCAACCGGTTTGCCTTGCCAAAAGACTCCCTGAGGTGAAAGCGGCACGCCGCAAATTAGAACGCCGAACGGCAAGCCGCGCACGGCGCTCAACGTCACAGTGACGGAACGATCGTCGGCCATGCCGGCGCCGATTTGGGCCAGAGCGCTCACGCGAAGCGAACGGTCGGCGCCGCGCGGCACGACAACCGAATTGACGCGGAAATCAAATCCCCGCACCAACCACAACGGCCGCAGAATGGTCTCGGGATTGATGAACGGCGGATTGCCCTGTTTCGACGCAAAAGCATACGAATCGGGCAGAAGACCGCGATATTCGCCTTCGGTTGGCTGTTGCCACATGGCGCTGCGGACAATTCCTTCGCCGATCGTTTTGTAGAGCGCGTCTTCTTTCAAATCCGCACAGCGAAGCGCTTCTTCGGCATAGACCAGACCGCACCATTGCACCGGCAGGCCTTCCCAGTTGGGCGCGCGGAAATGGGTCGCGCCAAAAACCGGCGTCGTGGCGAAATACCAGTAGGACCATTGCGGGTGCTCCCAGAAATAGACGAACGGCAAACCCGTGGCGAGCCAGTAGTCGGCGCGGTCGAGACAGGTTTTTTCGCCCGTCAGGAGGTAGCCGAGCCGAAACGCCGTCGCCCCGCGCGCCGAACCCATGATATCGGGTGTATGTACAGGGATTTCCCAAACCTGCGCCGCGCGCGGAATGATGTAATGTTTCATATTCTCCAATGCCTTGCGCGCCGCCGCCTCGGCATCGCGGTCGCCGGTCGCCAGCGCATACTGCAAGATCGGAATCGCGCGGTCGGCCACGATCCCAATCTCGGTTTGGCCTTTTGGGCCGAGCTCGGCCTGTTGCTCGCCACGCGGCTCGAATCCCCACGAGCCGTCAGGATTTTGGCGCTGCATCAAGGCGCGCGCGTGTGCTTGTCGGGCATCTATGCAGCCGATGATATGCTCGCCGACAAAATAATAGTCGTCGCCGCCCGGCCGTTCGCCGCCTTGTTTCCAGCGGTGTGCCGCGCCTTGCTCGAGAACCTGGTGGACACGATTGCGCTCCGGTCCCGACGTCATCTCGGCTCGCTCCGATTCGAGAAATTGGATGTTGAACGTGTAAGGCTGCGGCGCCCATTGGCCACCCGACGCGGGAAGGGCGTGGTTCCAACCCAGCTCCTTCTCACGCCAAGCGACTTCGGTATAAGCCACGCGACACAGAGCGCGCTCGGCGTCATGGTCACGAGGCGCTGTCTGCAAGGTCGGCTTTCCATTGCGCTGAAACCAGACCGGGAAGATGTCGGCGACGTGAATGCCCGCCTTTTCGATAGCGACCAACTCATAGCGCAACGTCAGCCGTTCGCCGGGTTTCATCTCGACGGGTTGTCGGGATTCCCAACCATTCTCCGGCACGAAACTGGGCACAGAGGGCCAGAATAGCGTCATGAGATGATTTTTCTGACTATCCACGAAATTCGGCGACGCAAATCCGGCTGCCGGCGTGCTCAGACCCGCCGCCGATGCCTGCGGCCGCGGCCACATCAATGCCAGCAGGAGATCGCCGTGGGTTATCGCTAGCAGAGAAGCCGTAATCTTCTTTGGGTGAGGAACGGTGCGGAGATACTCCTCCGTGTGATAATCGGCCTTGCTCGACGACTGTTCGCCCTTTTCGAGATACTCGACACCGGGCAAAAGTCCTTCGTCCCGTTCGCTGCCAAATGCGCCATCGCCGACCAGAAGTTTTGGTGAGGCAAACGAGCGAAGAAGAAGTCGGGTCTGCGCGGTCAAAGTGATTTCGGCGGAAATCCAGGGGTCCTTCTCCGCGGGTTGCCAGCGGGCCTCGACGTCCGCGACTTTTTGAGCGCCTGTGCCCATCTCGCCGACGAGAACCAATCGTCGGCTGGTTTCGGTATCCTCTCGACAGCTTCGCCAGCGGACGATCTCCTGACGTCCCTCGCGCTCGCCGTGCAGCAATGACACGAACGGAAAGATGCGCCCGACACGAACGTAATGATCGCCCCTCGTTGCCCACCATTCGGCCAATCCACTCTGCCCATCGAGACCGATCACGAGCGCCTGGTTGCGAGCCTTGACAACAGCCCACGGGCTGCCGCCGGGTCGAATGTGAATGCCCCAATCCGGCATCCCTGGCTCGGGCGTGCTGGTTGCGACATCCATCGCCAGCGTATCGCGATCCAACTCGACGCCTTTGCGCAGCATGATCGCGTCGAGCGCGGCCACGCCGTCGCGCTCGCCGCGAACCGTCGCCTGGACGCTCATTCGCTCGTCGGGCGCCAAGCGACCGACGGCCACTTGGGCGGGCGAGACCGACACCGTATGAGTGCTTGGCTGGAACCGCACTTCCACGTCGCTCAGCAGGTAGGGGGTGCGGTTCTCGATTTCGACGGCGAGGCTGCTCGTGGTGCCTTTGCCCAGAACGGATGCCGCGGAGATGAATTTATTCATCGTCGGCTCCGCGGGAAATTCATAAGCGATGCTCGACAGCCGCATGACCGCGCCAGGGGCCTCGCCCGGTTCGAGGTCAAACCGGTAGCGCGTGATTGTCCCCTGCCACAGCGGATGCTCGCCAACGGGCAATCGTATCTCACGCTCCTTGCCGTCGGCTCGAACCGGGACCATCAGCGCTTTGTCTTCATCGGTGTTGGGCGACTTGTCCGTCGCAAAATAGAGACGCAGCGCCCGGACGGGTCCCTCGAAAGCCGCGCGCACAACCAGGGCGCCGCGCTTGGTGGCCAGAAGCGACACCGGCGGCGAATAGAAGAATGGGTCTCTCCCCGTGGAACGCACGACGAGCGGCCGGCTCGTCTCGCCGCGAAGTTCGACGTTGTGCGGCTGACCAAAACCCAACGTGCCGGTCGTCGTGCCAAAAGCAAATCGTTCACCCGCGGCTGAACCCGATTTCACACTCAGCAGCGAAAGTATCATCCCGCCAAGGAGAAACACAGGTCTGCTTGCGCAAAGAGAATAATATCCACCTTTTCCCTTCATTCGGAATCTCCTGCGTCGTAATCGCCGGCTACTTTTGTCGGCTCCCTCGTGATCTTATAGTTGACAGAGCTTCCTTTACCTGATACGGAATGCTTTACCGTTGCGATTATGGAGGAATAATATGCCATTTTCCACCATTTCCACGAAAGGGCAAATTACTTTGCCCGCCAGGATGCGAAAGCAGTTGGGAATCAAGGCGCACGACCGCGTTGTGGTCGAGACATCCGGGAATTCTATTCTCATTGAACCGGCTGCCGACTTCTTCGAACTCAAAGGCTTTCTAGGAACAGCACTACCGCGTGCGGAAGAACGGAAACGAACGCAAAAAGCTGTCGCCGCACGCGTCAGGGGTGACAAACGATGAGAACCGTCTTTGTGGACGCCAACGTCTTTCTGCGCTTCTTCACCCGAGACGACGCAGGGGACCAAGAACGCGCGGCAGTTTTGTTCCAAAAAGCGGCGTCGGGAAACGTCTTGCTGGTAACCGGCCCGCCCGTTCTTTTTGAGATCGCGTGGACGTTGCGCGCGGCTTAC
>Ga0315277_10005428_pt1 | contig 16792 bp, 10 predicted proteins | sample YL17G05_15_MG_FD_203695 | JGI IMG/M metagenome (GOLD analysis project Ga0315277, IMG submission 203695) | Sediment microbial communities from Yellowstone Lake, YNP, Wyoming, USA - YL17G05_15 | ecosystem: Environmental > Aquatic > Freshwater > Lake > Sediment | place: USA: Wyoming | collected... | reverse complement strand
GTTGTACACCTTGCCGTGCTGGAAGGTGGCAGTCGTCGTGAGGGAGTTCTCGGTTACGTTGTAGCGACAGACGTTGTAGCGGCTCTGCTTGGGGAAGCCGCGGTAGTCGTCCTCGCCATCGCCCATCAGCAGGATGCCCGCGCCCTCGTTGTGATGTGAGTAGCAGTACTCGAGCGTGCAGGCCTGGCAGCCCCAGTCTATGTCGAACCCTCCCTTGTCCGATGACGGGGGTGTGCCGCGCAACGCTTCGCAGTAGCGGATGGTCACGTTGATGGCGTTCCAGGTCCAGATGTTGAAGCAGTTGTTGTTGTAGGCCAGGCAGTGCTCGATCAGCCCGTTCTGGCCGCTGTGGATCCAGATCCCAGCCATGCCGGGGTTGCTGTAAGCGGTGCAGTCGCGGATCACGGTGTTCCGGCATCCGTTCTGATCGTTGCCGCTGACCTGGATGCCGCTCTCCGCGTTGGCGAAGACGAGGCAGTTCTCGATGATGACCCCATCGTACCCGTTGCTCTCGCCGCCCCACGCGCTTCCCACCTGGATGCCATGCCCTCCGCTGTCGAAGGCGATGCAGTTCGAGATGGTGATGCCCTTTGGCTGGGGCTTGTCCTCCAATGCCAACACGCTGATGCCGTCGGAAGAGGTGAGGTCGGGCTCGTTTGTGGCCTCCAGATCCTGGATGCGCCAATGGCTCTGACCGCGGAGGCTGACGGCCGGCCGGTCGAGGCCGTTGATGGCTGGGCGGGGGCCTTCGCCATAGGCTCCGATGGTGATCCACCTGTCCGGCGCGCCGTCGCCCTGCGGGGCTAGGCCTTCGCCCCAGCGCCCGCCCCGCTTCAGCACGATGGCTTCGCCGGGCTCGAAACGACGGGTGTTGACGGGGCCGAAGGTCCGCCACGCTCTTTCCGGGGATCGCCCATCGTTGCGGTCATCGCCGGCCTCCGCGTCTACGTGGTAGACCTCTCCGGGGGCCTCGATCAGCGGCGACGGCCAGTTGGTCCGGAACCCATCCACCTGTCTTGCGGCCACCGAGAACTCGGCCCGGCCGCCGCCGGGATCACCCTTGTGGTCGAGGGTATCGCCATCCGGCCGCGCCGAGAAGTACAGCGTTAGCGCGATGGCCTCGATCTCGGCCTCGCCCGAAGTGAGCTTCAGGTTCAAGGTGTGCTTGCCTGGCCGATCCACATGAGCCTGCATCCTGAAGCCGGGCGATCGCGCGTAGGCTGTGTAGGACAGCCACTGCGAGCGCACGTGAGGCGGGATGAGGAGGCGGGAGCGGGAGCTGTGAAGCGGGTTCTGCCCGTCGAGATCCCAGGTCAGCGCCGCCGGGCGCCACCCGTTATTCGTGACCCTCAGCCAGACGTACCAGACCCCGGTCGTCGGCAAGACGACCTCGCGGGTGATGCCCCCCTCGCTGAACTCCCCCCCTGGTGCGATGATCGGCAGCTGTGGCCCCGTATCCAGGCAGCTCGCCGGGGGGAGCGCGATGCCGACGGCGATCAGCGACGCGAGCAACAGCATGACGGCGCGCCTGACGACTTGCATGTGTCGTTCTCCTCTACCGTGATCCCATCGTGTCCTTGCTAACGGCCCGCGACGCCGGCCCAACATCACGCCACCAACTGGAAGGCTGTGACCCGCGTGTCCGGGAGAAGCCGCCGCTTGATGACACGCGACGGAACCCCGGGCGATAACTCCCAGCCGAGTGAGTAGCCGGAGTCGGGGGATGCTCTCAGGCCGGCTCCACGGGCTGTTGACGGGGGCGGTAGGCCAAGCCGACTCCATCCACGATCACCCTCGCCGACTGCACCTTGGGCATGAACGCTCCACCCTCCAGCCCGGATGGCGGCGCGCCCGGTGACGGCTACCGCGGCCCGTAGTGTGGCATCGCCTGCCCCAGTTCGTACGCCCCTAGGTCGGGTCCGTTGCCTGAGTAGCCGTCATTCAGGTTGGGGAGGACCAGACCTGCGTCAACAGCCCGTGACTGCGGCTTCAGCCGGAGGTCGTTGACGGCGATCGGGAACTGCTCCCTGAGATCGGCCGGCACGCTCACCCCGGAGGCGAAGGGGGACTCGTTGCCCAACCATACCGAGCGGCGTTCAATGCCGCTCTGGCGTCGGAAGCCATCAAACGTGCCATACCGCTCGCCACGCCACTTGGCGAACATGGCGAAGGGCCCGCCCGCGAACCCATCGCAGTCGAGGTCGGCCTCGTCAACAAGGGTGCTGAACTCCATCGCGTAGTCCGCCGGGCCGCCCACAAACAGGTTGTTGCGGGACATCGCCTTCCCGACTGGCGCGCCCGAGTATAGCGGCCACGGGATGCCGCTCTTCACTATCGTGTTGTGGAAGACCAAGACCCCAGAGGGACGGTTGTGCATCTTGAAGGGAGTGTACTCCAGGTTGTACATGGCGTTCCGGAAGATGTAGGCGGGCCCACCATAGAGCGGCTGGGTGCTGATACCCTCAAAGCAGTTGGTGATGCGGTTCCTGAATGCGCGCACATTAGTCTGGCCGTAGTCCAGCTCGATGGCGTCATCGGTGCATTCGGAGATCTCGTTGTTGTAGAAGTCAATGGCGCGGCCGGGAGGGGAGCCCATGATGTCAATGCCGTCGCCGAACCCGCGGATGCGGTTGTAGCAGATGTCGTGCCCCTCGCCGGACACCTGAATCGCCCGCGCATCCTCGATCCCTTTCGTGCGCGGCCAGCTGGAGGGCCCCTCGAACAGGTTGTCGGCGATGTAGAAACCGCCCATGGGCGGCTCGTTGTTGTGGGCGGTGAAGCCGTAGTCACACTGGTAGAAGTGACACCGCTGCACGGAGAGATCGGAAGCTCCGTGTGCGACGAAGACAAAGTCTGCGTTGCGGAAAGCCAGTCCCTCGAAGAACAGGTCGTGGGTCTGGTTTGCCCCCACCGCCCGGTGCGCCCCGCCGCCGTCCACCACCGCCTCCCCGTCTCCGGCCGCTCGCCATACGATGGGCGCGCCCGGTTCCCCACTCTTGTCGGTCTCCCACGGTCCCTGGTACACGCCCTGGTGCACCAGGAACAGATCGGCCGGCTTTGCCACCGCATCCGCCGCCTCCAGACCGCGCAGCGGGTCTTCCTGTGTCCCGCTTCCGCCCCCGGCGCCGGGTACCACATGGAGCGTGCGTTCCGGCTTCGGCGGCACGGGAACCATGCGCATGTGGGCCTGCACCTCCTCCATGAACCTCCCGCCGTCAGGATCAAAGAGCGCAAGCCTCAGTTCATACACCGTGTCTGGCTTCAGATCGAACACGCTTCCGGCGAAGAAGTTGCCCAGCGGGAACGGCCACTCGTCTCGCCCGCCGCTTTCCAGTCGCTTCTCGCCTTCTTGCGAATCCGGCCCGGTGCCCACACGGAACAAGTCCATCGCCTGATGCCAACTGCTCTCGCCCTTCTCTCGATAGCTCACCTGCACCGAGGCGTTCCCGTTCTCATCCCCGGCCACATACCATCTCACCCCCAGGCAATGAACTGTCGGCGCCTCCAGCACCAGCTTCTGTGACTTGACCGCATCCGTTGCGGCCGCACAGCCCGCGGACATTGCCATCAGGCCCACCACACAGCTCAGGAAGATGACCGCTCTCATTCTTCGACTCTCTCGTCTCGTGGCGCCGCGTGTACCGCGCAAGCTCCCGTGAAGTCGGCCCGACATCACGCCGCCAAGCCGAGAAGCTGGTGGCCGCGACAGAAGCAAACGATGGGCAGGTCCGCCTGATGTAGCACCCATGCTGTCCAGAAACTCATCTGGCTCCCGGGACGCTCCTGCAGCCCCGATCGTGGTGTTCTCGGCGATCGGTGAGATTCCTGTGCTGGGAGGGCGCTGGGGATGGGCGGGGATGCTGAGGTGGGGTTGGACTGGGCGGGGCTGCCCGCGATGGTCACCGTGGCGCGGCTGCTGTGCCGGGGCTGACGATGCAAGACGAATACCTGCGCCGGGAGAACCGGACACGCGCGCCCCACGACCCCCATACGCGACGGAACCCCGGAAAGTGACTCCAGCCGAGGGGGTAGCCGGAGTCGTGGGGTAACCTGATGCCGGCTTCACGGGCGGTTGACATGGACAGGTTGAACCAGGTGTGAGACTCGGCCAGGAAGACGGCCCTGCCGCTGCCATCCGCGAAGTAGCGGGGGTTATCTTGGCAGACGCGCAGCGGACCCCCAACCGATTCGCCAGAGCCGACGGATCCAGCCGTTAGTGAACCCATTGCAGGCGTCTCCGATCAGTGGTACCGTGTGCAGCGCGCGACGCCTGCTCCAGGGATGAATGCTGTTCCAGCCCGTCGTGCTGCTGTCCTTCCGTCCCGCGCACGCTTCGGGGCTGTGGCCGCCTAATCCGGGGCGACTCGCGAGCAGAGCGATCTACAGTGTGCGCTCCCTTACCCGACCACGGATGGACTGGGGCGGCCTGCAGCGACCACTACAGGGAGGGATCACGTGGCAGACGACTCGAGTCGGGGGCAGTCCGTTGTCGAGGCCTACCTGCCGGCCATGGGAAGACGGCGAGAAGAGCTGACCTCTCCCGCTCTGATCCTGGACGCAGCAGTTGCGAGACAGAACATCAGGCGGATGGCTGAGCGGCTGACTGGCCCCGCCGGGCTTCGACCTCACGCGAAGGCTCACAAGTGTCCACAGGTGGCGAGGTGGCAACTGGAGGCGGGGGCCATCGGCATCACCGTCGCCACCGTCTGGGAAGCCGCGGCGTTGGCCAGGGAGGGCATCTCAGCGCTGCTGATCGCAAACCAAGTGGTCAGCCCGGAGAAGGTGCGCCAGGCCGCAGAAACGGCCCGGGACACGTCGCTCCTGGTCGCCGTTGACGACCCCGACAACGCCGAAGTCCTTGCCTCCGCCGCCCGAGAGGCGGGGAGCGAGATCTGCGTACTCATTGACGTGGACACCGGGATGAACCGGTGCGGCGTCCGTTCCTGTGAAGACGCGCTGAAGGTGGCGGATCGCGTGACCAGGTTGGCGGGCCTGCGTCTGCGCGGAGTAACGGGGTACGAGGGCCACTGCTCGTTGGAGCCAGACCGGGATACGCGCGCCCGGAAGGCCAACCAAGCGATGGACCACCTCTTGGGGGTTGTTGATCAGCTCTCCCGCGCCGGGTACCCCATGGATATCGTCTCTGCCGGCGGCACCGGGACCTACGACATCACCGGCCTCAACCCGCGGGTGACTGAGATCCAGGCCGGCAGCTATGTCCTCATGGACGCCGCGCGCCTGCCTATCGCGCCTGTCTTCTCTCCCGCGCTGACCGTGCTCTGCACCGTGATCAGTCGGCAAGGGCAGACGGCCGTACTGGACGGCGGCCGCAAGACCATAGGGTCGGAGGTCACCCTCCCCACGGTCGTGGGGCTCGAGGCATCGACTCGGGCGGTGAACGAGGAGCACCTGCTGCTCGACCTTCCCTCCGACTCGCCCCTGCGCGTAGGCGACACCGTCGAAGTGATCCCGGGGTATGCGCCGACCACCGTCAATCTGCATGAGGTGTACCACGTCGTCGAGGACGACGTGGTACACCACATCTGGCCCGTGTTGGCTCGCGGCGCGACCCTTGGAGACATTGCATGAGGAAGGCCCGAGGGCATTGCCGCGGTCCTGATTCGGTCATCGTCGGTGGGGTCGGTAGGAGCGCTGTTCGGTGCGCACGGAAGCGCTCGGAAGGCACAGGAGGCACAGGAGGCACAGGGGAGAGAGGTCCTATGAGACCACTACGTTTCGCCGTGCTCGGGAGCCGTTTCTGGGCGCAGTTCCAGATTGCTGCTTGGGGCGAGGTGGAGGGGGCGGAACTGGTCGCCATCTACAACCGGACCCACGAGAGGGCAGAGGCGACCGCGAGGCGGTTCGGCATACCTGCAGTGTATGATGACGTGGAGGCCATGTTCGCGCACGAGAAGCTCGATTTCATCGATATCATCACCCATCCCAGCACCTTCAGCTACTTCGTGCCTCTGGCCGCACGTCACCATATCCCGGTGATCTGCCAGAAGCCGATGGCGCCGGATCTCAGGACGGCCGAGGAGATGGTGCGCACGTGCCGAGAGGCCGGCGTGCCCTTCCTGGTGCACGAGAACTGGCGCTGGCAACCCCAGATTCGCGCGCTGAAGCGCGCCCTGGAGACAGCCGATGTCGGCAAGCCCTTCCGGGCTCGCCTCACATACTCGTCGAACTACCCCGTCTTCGTGAACGAGCCCCACCTGCGCGATCTTGAGCAGTTTATGCTCACCGACATGGGGACCCACATCCTGGATGTGGCCCGCTACCTGTTCGGGGAGGCGAGCGTCCTGTACTGCCAGATCAGGCGCGTCGACCCGAGCATCAAGGGCGAGGATGTAGCTACCGTGATGATGGAGATGGGCGAGGGCGTGACCGTGACGTGCGAGATGAGCTACGCGAGCCGCTTAGAGCAGCAGTCCTTCCCTCAGGTATGCATCCTGGTTGAGTGTGAGAACGGATCCGTCGAGCTGGCGGTGGACTACTGGATCCGGACGACCACGGAGGCGGGAACGTACGCACAGCGCTGCGAGCTTCCCTGGTATGACTGGATGGATCCCGTGCACCGGGTAGTGCAGGCGAGCATCGCGTCCTGCAACGCGCATCTGCTGGAGGCACTGCGGACCGGCCGCGACGCGGAAACCTCCGGGGCAGACAACCTCAAGACCCTGCAGCTGGTGTACGGCTCATACGAATCCGCCGCCGGTGAGAAGACCGTGTTCCTGGGAGAGAGGGCGGATGGCCATAGGGCCTGATTGGAGTCTAAGGACCCGAAGTGGACCTCCGCGTCAGGAGGAGGTGGGAGGGTCACGAGGCAACTGACCGACGATCTTCTTCAGCGTCATGCGTGGACTGCTCGAGGGATCCGTGCGGGGGACCCGCGGCTGGCGTGTAGGCATTCGCGGTCGAATGCGATCCTGCTGCAGTGTCCAGAAACTCGTCGGAGTGTCGTAGTATACCAGAACTGATCTGGGGGCTTCTTCGGTGGGTGCAGAACGAGACCTGCCCTCTTGCGTGGTGGGTGGACGAGGCCTGGGAGGACTCGCGCGTCATCGAAGTCCGCTATGAAGGAGCCGTGAAGGCTAGGGTAGGCGCGCGACTGCGCCCTCAGACGGTGTGGCGGACCCAGGGCTTCGTCAGGCGGCGAGGCGGCCGTAGTCGTTGATGAGGCCGCCGAGCACCGCGCGGGCAACAATCTCACGCTCACGTGGATACGCGTCCGGGGCCTCGGGCGGCAGATGCTGCAGGGCTTGATGCGGCCGGCGTTCGTTGTAGTAGCGGACGTACTCCCTCAACACCCAGCGCAGGTGTGCCTCGTTCAGGACGATGATCCGATCTAGACACTCCTGGCGGAGACCCCGAATGCAGCGTTCCGCATAGCCGTTCAGATCAGGGGACCCCACCGGCAGCCAGATCACCTTCGTGCTCACATCTTCCAGCAGGGAGTCGGCGTGGAGCGTATACTTGCTGTCCCGGTCGTGGATCAGATAGCGCGGCAGGTCGTCGTTGGCTATGGACAGATTCCGGAACTGCTGGGCCACCCAGGCCTCGTCAGGAGAGGTAGATGCGTTCCAGTGGATGATGCGCCGGGTGCCGATGTCCAGGAAGAAGACGACGTAGTAGGTCCGCAGTGTTGCCGTGGTAACCGTGCAGAAGTCACTGGCCCAGATGAAGCGACCGCAGTGGGAGAGGAACTGCAGCCAGCCCAGGCCGAAGCTGCGGCGGCGTTCGGGCGTGAGTCTATGCTGCTTCAGGATACGCGCCACGCTGCTCCGGCCGAAGCGCACGAACCCCAGCTTGCGCATCTCCCCGGCGATCTTACCGTAGCCCATCCACCGGTTCTCCCGGGCGATGCGCAGCACCCACTGCTCCATCTCTGGGCTGATCCCCGGAGGACGGCCCGGTCTCCTCCTGGACAGGAACCTCCAGTGTCGCCGCACGATCGCCCTGTGCCAGCCCACCAGGGTCTCGGGCCTCACGATCAGCAGCGTCTCTCCTACTTCTCCTTGCCCAGCAGCAGGCCCGACAACACCAGGGCCAGCCGCTCGATGGGCACCAGCGACGGGCGCTTGCCCAGCTGTCGCTGCAGGATCAGCACCTGCTGGTGGAGTGCCAACACCAGGCGGGCCTGCTCCGTACGGGACACCGGCCCGAACACCAGGTAGATGGGAGAGAACAACACCAGGATCACATACCAGAACATGGCCGGGAGGATGCCGCAGTGGTGGCGAGAAGTCAACCCCGAGGGTGTCTAGGAACCGAGGTCCCTGGCCTCCTGGATGTCTCAGATTAGTTCTGGGACACTTCGGTTTCTAGAGAGGACAAGGGGCGCGCGACACCCGGCACGCAGCCGGAGAGAAGGAGCCACATGCCTGAGCCGAGGCTGTTCGCGGAGAAGCTGAGCGCCGCCGAAGGGCCGGCGGTGGGGCCCAACGGCTGGATGTTGAACGTGTGCAGCTTCACGCTAACCGACCGTGACTGGCCCTTCCGGGGCGGCGACATCACCGCCACCCATCAGTCCCGACCGCTCCGCACCCACGCAGTCTTCAACACCTCGACGCCCGAGGTGGTGGGCATCCCGGCGGCGCTGGCGTTCGGGCCCGACGGCTGCCTGTACGTGACCGATGAGGGCCGCCAGTCCGTCGTGCGAGTGGCGCCAAATGGGGAGCAGACGGACTTGATCACCGCCTGTGATGGAGAAGGCCTGAACGGGCCGAATGATCTCTCCTTCGATCCCGACGGCAACCTGTACTTCACCGACCCCTGGACAAGCTCACTGGAGAGCCCCATCGGCGGTGTCTACGGCTACCAATGGGCTACCGGCCGGCTCACGAAGATAGCCGGCGGGATGGCCTTCCCAAACGGAATCGTGGTGCACGGCGAGCGTCTCTACGTCGCGGAGACAATGACCCGCAAGGTATGGCTGTTCGAGGTGACCGGGCCGGGGCGCGCTGGGGACCGGACGGAGTTCTGCACGCTGCCGGAGGCGCCGGATGACGAGTGGCAGGGCGGAGATGGGATGGCGCTCGACGCCGAGGGCAACCTCTACGTGACCCAGCTCGCGGTGGGGTGCATACAGGTCTATGCTCCGGACGGCGATCTGCTGGAGAGCATCCCCACCGGCGGCCGACGCCCCACGAACATGTGCTTCGGGGGACCCGCCTTTGACACGCTCTTCGTCACGGTGGATGATCTCGGCACGATGGTGACCATCCCCGTCGGCGCCACCGGCTACCGGCTGCCGTTCTGTCCCTCCCGGAGCGCCGCGCACCCGTGGGCGCCCATGCTTCCCCCAGCCCCTGAGTGAAGGAGCGTACCCTCGTGGCAGAGCTGGACATCATCTTCTCGGGAGGCCGCGTCGTGGACGGCACGGGCTCCCCTCCGTTCCGAGCCGACTTAGGGATCGCCGAAGGACGCATCCGGGAGATTGGGGACCTGGGCGGTGTACCGGCCAGGCGAAGGACCGATATCCGCGGTCTGCTCCTCTCCCCTGGCTTCGTGGACATGCATTCGCACTCCGACCTACAGCTCCTCGCCTTCCCCGGCGCCGAACCGAAGGTGATGCAGGGAGTGACCACCGAGGTGATCGGGCAGGACGGGCTATCCTTCGCGCCGGCCGACGCGCGCACCATGGCGGCGGTGCGGGAGCGAACGGTGGCCTGGAACGGCGAGCACGCCGGCATCACCTGGGACTGGTCGAGCGTTGCCGAGTACCTGAGCCAGTTCGACGGCCGCACCTCGCTGAACGTCGCCTACCTCATTCCGCATGGCACTGTTCGCATCCTGGCGATGGGCGATGAGGATCGGGCGCCTATGCCCGGCGAGCTGGCGGAGATGCGGGAGCAGGTGCGGCAGGGCATGGCAGAGGGCGCGGTAGGCTTGTCCACCGGGCTCTCCTACCCGCCGGCGATGTTTGCGGATAGCGAGGAACTGGTGGCGCTCTGCGAGGAGGTGGCCGCCTACGGCGGCTTCTTCGCTCCCCATCACCGCAGCTACGGGAAGGGCGCGCTCGATTCCTATGCGGAGATGATCGAGGTGGCGCGGCGGGCGGGGGTCGCGGTGCACTTCACGCACTGCGTGATGAACTTCCCCGGCAATGAAGGCCGCGCCAGGGAGCTGGTGGCGATGATCGAGGCCCTCGGCCCGGCGGAGGTGGAGGTGACGGCCGACGCCTACCCATACCTGGCGGGCTCGACCTCTCTCGTTTCGCTGCTCCCTCCCTGGACGTCGGTGGGAGGCGCCCAGGCGACGCTCGCCGCGCTGGCCGATCCCGTGCAGGCCGCCCGTATCCGGCGCGAGATGGAGGAAGAGGGGACCCACGGCTATCACTTCCTCCCCATCGCGTGGGGAACGGTGGCGATCAGCGCGGTCGAGACCGAGGCAAACCAGCGATGGGTCGGGAAGCGGGTGACGGAGATCGCGGCGGCGCAGGGCGTGGAGAGCTTCGAGGCGGCACGACGGCTGCTGGTGGAGGAGCGGCTGAACGTGAACATCATCCTCCACGTGGGCCACGAGGAGAACGTGCGGACGGTCATCCAGCAGCCGTGGCTGATGGCGGGCAGCGACGGCATCATGACCGGGACGAAGCCCCACCCGCGCGCCTGGGGCACCTTCCCGCGTTTTCTTGGGCACTGCGCGCGCGAGGAAGGCCTGTTCCGGGTGGAGGAGATCGTCCGCAGGATGACCTCGCTTCCGCAGCGGCGGCTGGGGCAGTGGGACCGCGGCATCGTCCGGCCGGGGTTCTGGGCGGACCTCGTCGTCTTCGACCCGGCCGCGGTGCGAGATACCGCCACCTACGAGGACCCGAAGCGCTTCCCGGAGGGGATCCCGTACGTGATGGTCAACGGCACGTTGGTGAAGGATGAAGGGGCACACACCGGCGCGACAGCCGGGCGGGCGCTGCGCCTGGGAGCGAGATCATGATGCGAGGGAATGTGGCGATCATCACCGGTGGCGGCACGGGCATCGGCGCCGCGACGGCCGTCGAACTGGCTTCCGCCGGCATGAGGGTAGCCGTCGTCGGCCGCCGACCCGGGCCGCTCGCAGAGGTCGCGGCGCGCATCGCCGCCGCCGGAGGGGAGGCAGTGGACTGCCCCGCTGATGTCTCCGACTATGCGGCGATGGAGCGAGTGGTGGTGGACACGGTGGCGCGATGGGGGCGCCTCGACCTGGTTGTCTCCAACGCGGCCTTGCACGATGTATCGTCGGTGGCGAGTGGCGACCCGGCACAGTGGAGGCGCGTGGTCGAGACGAACGTGCTGGGCGGCATGCATGTGGTGCGGGCGGCCCTTCCCGAGATGCACCGGCAGGGATCCGGTCACCTCGTCATCGTGGCCTCCGTGTCCGGGCGGGTCACCTACGTCGGAGAGCCGGCCTACGTAGCGAGCAAGCATGCGCTGGTCGCCTTCGGCGAGTGCCTGCGCCAGGAGGTGTCGCCTCACGGCATCCGGGTCACGCTGATCGAGCCGGGTCTGGTGGAAACGCCGTTCATCGACAACCCCTTCGCTCGGGAGCTGAAGAAGACCGTGACCCCGCTGCAGCCCGAGGACTGTGCGCGCGCCATCAGGTTCGCGGTCGAGCAGCCGCCACACTGCGCCATCAATGAGATCGTGATCCGGCCGGTGAACCAGGTGCTGTGAGTTCGCGCTCGGGCACTGTCCTCCCTAGAAGCTGTATCCTGGCACCGTGATCGGCGCCGCGGGCGTAGTGTCCAGAAACTCATCTGGCTCCCGGAGCCGCCATATAGCCCGTCTCGTGGTCGTCCTGTCCAGAGACTCATCTGCCTTCCAGAGCCTCAGAACAGCCTTCGAGTGTCAGGAGACGTGGAACCGCTACCGACGGCTGTGGGCAGCCGATCCCACTTCCAAGCCCAACGACAGTGTCTGAGCAGGCCTCGACACCGACAACGGCTCGCATCGCGCTTGGACGAGCACGGCTACACAGCGGCGACACCGGGGAGAGCGTCCCCCTTTGTCTCAGCTCGGCCGATGCGCTGTGCCTCACATCGGCAGCCGGAATCCCCTCGTCACATACACCGCCATCTGGTCGCGGGTGCACGTGTACTGCGGCCGGTATGTCCCGTCTTCGTATCCGCCCGCGATTCCGTGGGTCGCGATGTACTCCACGTGCGGCCAGCACCACTCCCAGGTCGTCCCGGGGCCTACGTCCGGGAAGGTCGCCGGCGGCATCGCCGGCGGCACATTTCCCTCCCCTCCTGCCAGCGCCCGCGCCATGTACACTGCCATCTGCCCCCGATCCACCGGGTTGGCGGGCCGGTAAGTCCCGTTCGGGTACCCCTCCACTACCTCCCGGTCCACTGCGTATTCGATGTACTTGTAGGCCCAGTGCTCGGTGTCTACGTCCGGGAAGCTCGCCGTCTCGGGGCCGGTGGGCACGTTCTCATCCCCACCTGCCATCGCCCGGGCCACGAACACCGCCATCTGGTCCCGGGTCACCACGATCGCCGGCCGGTACTCCCCATTCGGGTATCCCTGTACGATCCCGGCCTCATGCGTGCTCTCGATCTCGCCGACCGCCCAGTGATCCCATGGCACATCCGGGAACGACCCATTCACCACATTCACCACCATGTTCGTCGGCGTCTCCTGGGGGACGCTGGGGAAGTAGATGGTGGCCTGCCCGACAATCGGCCGAGCGCGGCGCGCGTCCGAGGCCACCGCGAGGGAGAAGGAGGCGCTCCCGCCCGCGCCCGGGGCAACCGCGCCCAACTCCCAGACGAGGGCGCGGCTGACCGGGTCATAGGCCAAGGCCGTCGGGTCCGATACCGTGAGCGTCGCGCCCACCAGGTCACGGTCGAAGCCCATCACGGCATAGACCCCGTATGCGGCAATGACCGCCCGGTTCGTGCACTGGAGCTGGTACTCGATCACATCGTTCGGGTCTACTCCGCCAGGCGGGGAGACACTGAGCCAGTTGGGGGGCTGAGACGGCGCGACCGTCGCTTCCCACACCGAGGAGTTGTTGCCCCCCTCGACCTCCCCAGGGACGGTCGGCGTGTAGGCTTCATTGAGCAGAACCTCCCCTGCTCCGGCGCCTGTAGACAGCACGGCTCTGACGACTCCACGCCAGACCTCATCGCGGTCGAGCTGGGCCAGGTTGGCGATGATGCGGTCGCCACCACCGAGCAAGCTGGGAAGGTGGTCCCTGAGAGTGATCTCGGCGGCGGGGGCGGACCCGCGGTTACCCACGGCTGCAACGTAGTTGGCTGACTGCCCGGGAAGGACCTCAGGCGAGCCCTCCTTGAGCACCCACACGTCCGGGTGGGGAGTCGCTTCTACCTCCTGTGCGCACACGTCCTGCGGACAGCCCCACACGGGACCGCAGGGCGAAGCCCAGTCGACCGGACTGGGCGGGTCCACGGCTGCCGCCGCGGGGTCGTCGGTCACCCACAGCGGGAGCCGAAGGGACGCGCCGGACGGCTCGGCTGGGGTGCGAAGGCGCAGGTGCACGAGGCCCTCCTGTCCCACGTCCGGAACAGGGAGCTGCCACACAGCGATGCCGTCGCCGGTCCGGGTGGCCTCAGGAATCGCGCTCAACAGCGAGTAGCCCGCGGGTAGGCCGAGGCCCACAAAGAGGTCGGCTGGGAGGTACTGCTTGGCCGAGGCGCAGCCGAGGACCGGGCAGCCATTGCCGAAGCGGATCACTGACCCGAAGTCTGAGTCCGCGCCCACGCCTCCGGGCCCGGAGATGCTTCCGAAGATATGGTACGCTTGGGTGAGACCGGCCGCGCGGAAGCAGGCGTCATCAACGTAGATGGACTGCCTGGCCGTCTCAGTCCCACCGAGGGCCGCGATGACTGCGCAGCGCGGCGCTCTTCCAGCCGCGCCTGTGCCCGCCTCATCGGCGACAAGCACACCGTCCAGGTGCACTTGGACCGAGTCCGCCTCCGCGACGTAGCTAACCTGGACGAGATGCCAGCCGTCTGCCGCCAGCCCGACCGGCAGAGCGACCTCCGTTCCCGCGAGGTGGCATGTGCTGGCCGTCTCTGAGACGACCTCCCATCCAAGGGCGTCGGAGAGCCAACTGCCAGAGGGTGACTCCGCGTCCGAGAGGGTCATGCCGAAGAAGCAGGAGCTGTCGGAGGGGCTGCGCTCCCGGAGCCTGACCCATACCCGCACCGATGCCTCCGCCGACGCGGTCGGGGTCGCCGGGAGGTCGAGCCGGAGGCCTGTGGCGCCCTGGCCGGTTACGTCGGCCGACACCAGGTGGGCCCCGGAGTGAGCGGACCCCACGAGGGCCTCGCGTCTAGTGGCGGCCTGACCAGGCCCAACCGAGAAGGCCGCCCATGGATAGCGCCCTTCCTCGAACATCGCATAGGAGACCTGAGATGGCTGCTCCCCCGGCTGCCCCGCGAACGCCGAGACCAGGAAAACGTAGGATGCGTTGTAGTAGATGGCCGGCTCGGTGATCTCCCAGGAGTTCTCCGGCCACTCGCCGTTCCAGTCCACAAAGGCCTTCATCGGCGGCTCGCCTCTGGGCGGCGTCACGTCCCCTGAGTAGTAGGCATTCGGGCCGCCCGAGAGATAGCCGGGAGCCGGGCCATAGAGGGAGGTCTCGTCATCGTACAACGGGCTTCCGTCTCGGAACCAGATGCTCCAGATGTTCATGGCCGACCGCTCGGCGCCGGCGTTGGCGCCCTTGGCGCCCATGTTGGTGAGGTAGACGATACCCAGGGGGTTGCGGCCGTGCAGGTAGTGGAGATAGTCCTCCGCCAGCTCCTGATAGGCCGCGCTCCGGGCGGGATCGACGTCCAGCCTCGCGCCCCAGAGGAGCATGTTCCCGTACTGAGCCTTGGTGCGGTTCGACCCCCACCAGTAGCCCACGACGTAGGCCCGGTAAGGATCGGTCCCGATGTTGGCCATCAGGTTCCACTCGATCCCATTCCGCAGCGACGTCTTGATGGCCGAGACGACACCCGGCGTGGCGCCGGGTGTGAGGCAGTAAGTGACCATCGCCTCCTCGATGGTGACAGCGGACCCGTTGGCGTCGAACAGGTTGCTGATGATCGGCTGGTGGCCATTGACGGTGGTCTCCGGGTCATCGTAGTGCGCATCGAAGTGGCCGCGGTAGCCCGAGTCGCCAGTGAGGGCGAAGAGCTCCGCGGCGGCAGCGAGACGCAGCTGGCGCTCCTGGGCGAGTGACGAGTTGGAGCTAGCGCCGGCGAACCCGGTGTTGTCGTACACGATCTGCTCCGGGTGGGCCAGCAGAAAGCCCCACGCTAGCTCGGCGGCATCGCGAAGCGCGGCGGCATAGCCGGGGTACTGCTCCCCATAGGGGCCGAACATACGCGCACCAAGGGCGAACGCGCCCGCGCCGGCGGCGGTCGCTCCCGTGGAGACCCCGGTGTAGTAGCGCGCGGAGGGCGAGAGGTCGGGCGGCGAACCGGATTCGTAGACGATGGGCTGCACCTTGCCGGCCAGGCTGCCGTCGGGGAACTGCATCCGGAGGAGCCAGTCCAGCTCGTGCTTGGCCTCGTCCAGCATGTCCGGCACGCCGTTGCCCGACTCGGGGATGTTGGTGTGATCCGTGAACCCGTCGGGGAACCATTCGACGGCGTGCATCAGCTCCCACAGGACGGTGAAGGTCCACTCGACGTACTTCCCGTAGTCTCCGGCGTCATGCCAGCCGCCATGCACATCTCGGGGCTGGCCCATCGGCGTGCCGATGTGCAGCTCCGCCGCCAGATCCTGGCCCGGCCCCAGGTGGCAGGCGGGGTGACTCCAGTTGCCGGCGTGCTCGGGCAGGAGGTCTGTGCCGCATCGCCAGTAGTAGAAGGCCCGTTGAGCAGCGCGCAGCACCGGGTTGTAGACGCGATCTCCGATGTCGAAGTCGTAGGAGCGACTCCCCGGGTTCGTCCCGGCAGGGACGGCGACGTAGTAGGAGCCGGGAGTGGTCAGGGCGGAGAAGTCGCCGTCCCAGACCCGGTCGCCAGACGCGCTGTCGGTCACGCCCCCTCCCCACTGGGATACGGAGCCGACGAAGACTACCTCATCGTCAGAGGCGCGGCGGACTTCGAAGGTGCTCCCCGGGCTGAAGGCCGGCAGCTCCGAGTACTGCCCGACCTGAGGGTCGGAGAAGACAACGTGCTTCTCCGAGCCGGGCCGATAGCCGAACTGGTCGACGATGATATTGTGGACGGCCTGCGCGACAGCAACAGGGCAAGAGGCAAGCAAGAGGGCGGAAAGGAAGATGCTCCAGATGAGGGGCCGCATCGGTGCAGTTCTCCTTCCCCTTCGTCGGTGGAGGGTTCGACACGCGCCGCCCGCAGCCCTCTGCGGGAGCCCCAACCTGGGCAGGCGTCGCGAGACGGTGTGAGCGCCACCTGCCCCGGAGGTCGGTCGGCTGTGATCACGGGTCTCACGTCGCTGCTAGACACCGATGAGCGCGGCGGAGCCCTCTGTAGCGGCACGTTGCGGGTGTCAGGCGACCCTGGGGAACCGCTGCCGACGGCTGTGGGCAGCCAATCCGACGTCCAGCTCCAGCGAAAGTGGTCTCAGCGGACCTCGACACCCGCACCTATGGGCCTATCGGCGCAGGTGGAGAAGCGTTAGCCACCGCGGACAATGGTAGGCTCAGAAGACCCTGAGGTAGTTCCACAGCCGTTCGACACTCGCAGCCAGACAAGGCTAACAGGCTGTCAGCGATGTCACATCGCCATTCGACGTCCGCAGTCGGCAGAGCACATCCTACCGGGCGCCCTCCGCGCGCAGCAGCTGCGCCAGTCGCTCCGCGCGCTCGGCAATCAGCCAGCGCCGCACGT
>Ga0315277_10005425_pt1 | contig 16793 bp, 15 predicted proteins | sample YL17G05_15_MG_FD_203695 | JGI IMG/M metagenome (GOLD analysis project Ga0315277, IMG submission 203695) | Sediment microbial communities from Yellowstone Lake, YNP, Wyoming, USA - YL17G05_15 | ecosystem: Environmental > Aquatic > Freshwater > Lake > Sediment | place: USA: Wyoming | collected... | reverse complement strand
CGAGCCGTTCGCCCCCATGTGCGGACCAAAAATCCCTGTTCGGTGCCACTGCTATGGATCATCACAACAGGTCTTGGGATTCTCATCTCGCCCCTGCTGGGAGTGAGGCGCGGAGGGGCGCCACGGAGAGAAGCCCGAACCCAAAGGCCTTGCCGGGCCCGAGGCCTTGCACGACGGTTTCCTGCAAGCGGCCAGGGTCGGCGACCTTGAGTATCCCGTCGTAACGGACACAGCGCAGGCGTTGCCCATTGCCGTTCCGCGTCTTCTTCACATAGATGTAGCTTGGCTGAACGGTGGTGGAATCCCTCTCGATGGAGAATCCGCACGACTCGCCGCGGCGGGCAAGCCATTCATAGAGCTGGTCCGTCGGTACAGGGACGCGCCTGCCATGGCGCCCCTTCCTTTCTTTTAGTTCCTCTTTCGCGCAACTCTGTCGCTCCGCTTTCCTGATCGTGCCAATCTTCTTCGTCGGATTTGCCACGAGGCGGAATGGCAAAACCTGTTCCTTCGCGAAACATGGATCGAATGACCTGCAATCGGCCGCCAGAAGATAACCGACGTTGTGGAAGGCGTAGTCCCAGTCGGGCTCCACGGCAGATTGCACGAGAATCACGACCCGTCCGCCGGGTTGGGGGTCAACGCGGAACAGGAAGTTGTGCTGCGTGTCGCGTGGCACGTGTACGGGCTGCGGCTCGACCGTTGCACAGGGCGGCGGCTGTTGCGCGACGGCCCACGCGCAGTAGACCGGTCGCGGGTCACGGAAGCCGCACGGCTGGTACGGCTTGAGGAACGCCCGATCGTGGGCCTTCGTGTCCGGGTAGGGGAAGCCCATGCACAGACGCTGGTGGACGCGGTAGAGGTTTCGCAGCCAAAGCCGCCCAGGGCGGGGGCGGTCGGGGTTCAGACCCACGTCAATCAAGAGGCTGGATAGATACATGGCTATTCGACCTCCTCGGGGCTCAAGCGTCGCCTTCGAGTTTCCAGCGAACGGAATTCGATGATCTCGCAGCGCTTTGTGATGATCCGGTCGCGCCAGCACGGATCTTCGGGATTGATGCGGTCCAAGCCCATGCCGACGCCGTACTCGATCATGGTCACCGCGTCGTGGCAGAGGCGGCAGAGCGAGCGCAACTCGTCGAGGCGTTCCTCCCCGCCGGCGTGGCGATAGGTGACATGCTGAACTGTGGTCGCGGGCGACTTGCAGAAGACGCAGAGGTGATGGTCATGGTGAAGACGCTCCAGCCGACGCTTCTTATACTCGGTATGTCCATAGTTCGCTCTCGGCCGAGGAGGCCGCGGCGTGGGGTTCTGCGCGGGTTTTTCGGCGATGCTCACTTCGCCATCCGCGCCAACGCGCAGCGGGCGGCGGATGACGAATCGGGGGCCATGCGCCGGAGGGTTGAACGTCAGCGGCACGTCGTACCAGACGAGCGCATCATCGGGCGCCTCGGGCTGCGCGGGCGTCGCCTCCCAGTCAACCAGGCAATCCACCGTTTGCGGCGCTTGCTCTCCTTTCAACCGCGGACGCCAGGGCACCGATGCCAGCGCCGAATCCAAATCGGGGAAAGCCCCGGCCGGATGCTCCAGCAGCGGACGGGACGGCGGGCACGCCTTTCTTCCAAGGTAGAGCGTCCATTGCGGGTTTCGCATTGCTCCATCCATCTCCTGGATAAGGCTCGGTTCGCCTTTCAGCCCAACAAGAAAGCTTGCGTCGCAAAGGTACTCGCGCCGCGTGAGCATCGCGCCGGGCTTGGTCTTTCCCTCGCCTTCGGCAATCCGCATCAGCATTCCGGCGCCCACCGTATGATAGTCCCACCAGCGCACGCCCGCTGCGTCAATGCGGACGCCCATGCGCAGGTCCCTAAGCCTCGGAAGCCACTGCTCTGCGGCCTCCGGCCGCGAGATCCCCAGTGCGGCGCAGAGCATTCCGATCACTCCCGATTTGGTCGGCGCTTCGGCCGTTCTCCGCACGAGGAACTTCGATTGTTGATCGCCCCATGCCTGCATAGGTCCTTCGAGACGGAGAAAGAGGGTATTGGCGCTCATGAGGCCGACTCCGGGTTCACGACCACTTTTTGCACCTCTGTCCAGTCATAGCCGATGGCAGCGATCACGGCCGGGATCAGTTCGTCCAGCGACTTGAAGTTATTCTCGGTAAGAGCGATTTCCTCCTTGTTCTCTACAATGCTTAACGGGTAACGGAGATTTGGCGAGAACCAGAACCGCTCTTGCGGCTTGCCGTATCCGGTATCCAGATCGTGGACGTATTGAGCGAGTTGGGCAATGCTCTGCGAGATGAGGTCGCGCTCGCCCTGGGCCGCCGGCTTGGCAAAGGCATTGGCGTAGCTGACGGGGTTGTTCTTATCCTTGATTTCGATCAGCATTCCGTCGGGCGGATTGTGCGCGGCGAAGCTGTTCTGCTTGCCCGTGGGATTGACCATCGCCGCCCCGCGGATGAACGCGCCAACCGTATGCGCGGCCAGCTTCTCGTGGTCCTCTCCATAGCCCTTCAGATTCCCAACCAGCGTTTCCCAATGGATCGAGAAATACTTGTAAAAACAGGCCGAGGCGAACATCGCTTCATCCACATAGCCAGCGCCCGCATCGTCGCCGGGAATATCGTCCGCTGCGACGTAATAGTCCACCTCCGGGCGCGCCTCGTGCGTCGAAATCGCATGCGCCACCTGCAGTGCCGCATCCACAGTTGTGTCCTTGAGCACGCCGGTTTCAAGCATCCTGCCGCTAAGCGCCATGTCCGGCACGGCCGTTCGTTCGGCGATCAGTCTGCCGAACTCCTCTGCCACTTGTTCATCGCTTTTCCCATCGCCGTTTTGCAGGAGCGTGGCCATTTCCTGAATTGCCTCGCCGGTCGTGTAAACGAGCATGTCGCTCCTGTCCTCATCCTTGGGATTGATGCCACACTGTTTCAGAATCTTCGCAGCGCGTTTCTTCACATCCGCCTTGCCGATCACCTTCTCGGCGACTAGTTTCGCAAGTTGCCGTGTGCGAATCCCGCCGCGCAGAGCCCCGCCGCACAGAGCCTTGAATGGTTCGCTCGTTCGTATGCTGCGCTTGATGCACTGGCTGGAGATCCGCGAACGCAGGACTCCGCCGAAGTAGCAAGTCTTCGGCGCCCCCAGGTCGTCCCGGTTCAGATTGGCCGGGCTGTGGTTCTGAATGACGTGAATCTCGATCAGCATGGTCGTGTCCTTTCGTTGGTTTCGAGGAATTGTTCCGCCCACTTGAGCCGGATTGTTTCACGTTCCCAAATGGAAAGATCGTCCGTCAATTTCACCCAATCAAGTTTCCGGTCGCCTGAGGCGATTTGTTCAAGCCCCCATTGCAATGGGACCTCCATGCGGTCAAGCGGCAGGACCAGCATCGCATCGAACCTTCTCTCGAAACTTCTTCTCGCCCGCTCTTCATTTGGCTGGGAGCGGCGCAATTGGCGGGCGAGCGTCTGGTCGGGCGACTGAGCGATCGGGCAAAAGGCGTAGAGCTTCGCAATCATCCAGGCCACCTCCCGGCGCGGCGCCCGCTCGTTCTTCTGTCGCAACGGCCACCACAAGCCCGCGAATAGGTCGAAGGCATCGACCGATTCATCAAGCCCTTGCCCGGCGTGCGTGCGCAGCAGCCCGAGTTCGCCGGTTTTCAGCCCAGCCAGAGTGTCAATGAATTGCTCCGTGGCAGTCACTTGTCTCCTCCATTCTTCCGGCCGGGCTTTTTCCCCGATTCTGTTTTTGGCCGCATATCCGGCAACACGTTGGCGATCTGCTTTCGCCGTTGAACCGCCGCCGCTGTAGAACCCGGAGAAAGCGACTGAGCAATCATCTCCATCATCGGACGATACTCGCTGGCAGCCCGTTCCCACGCGTTATCGCCACCAGCAAGAAGTTCTCCCATTTTCGTGGAGACTCTACCCTCGACATGCGGGCGAATGGCGGAAAGAACTGGAGGAATCTCAATATGCTTGCGGGGTAATTTCTCCTTGCAAAGAGACCGGAGCTTGCGGACAAGATTTGAGCCTTCCTTCTGCCACCGTTCAAACTTCGCAATTGACGCTTGATCATGATGTGCTGAATAGGGAAAAGGAATCAGCCATTCCATCGCCTCCAGGTACTTGTCGTTCTGTACCGTTGAGAAGCCCACAACCCATGCGCTGCTTACGTCATTCGCTCTTTGTCCCCCAAGAATCCCCGCCACTATCTTTGTCCATTGCCCCGCCGCCGCGTCGGCCGCCCCAAGGGCATTGCTTCCATGCAGAGATGTACTATCACCCTTACTGCTTTGTTCATAAACGACATGAGGGTCGCGCCATGTTCGACCCGCTTGCGCCCTTGTGCTCCCGATACCGGCAAACACGCACATACGGATGATGCGGTCGCTGCGCCCGCATGAAATGCAATTGCCTTTGGGTTTTTCTGGATCGTCCAGCCACACGCGCCGCGGCAACCACGTCAGACCCAACAGAAAAGGCACTTCGCCGTCTTCCGGGAGTGGCTGATTCGGCGCTTCCCATGCCGGTGTGCCTAAGTCCGACACCTGCCACCACGAAAGCCGCAAAGTTGCCGCAAGTGACTTGCCTACAGGTATCACGTACAGCGGTGGTTTCGCATTGATGCCTGGCGACTTGCCCCTTCCAGCGGACGTGGCAAACAAAGGCAACCGCAGCAAGCCCATAGCGCAACAAGCCAGGCACAAGCCGTCCCTCTTGTCCGTCGCGTGTCGGAAATGCCACGCATTCGTGCCGGTGGGTATCTCATGGATTAGATAACTCGCGGTGAGCGGCTCGTCGCCCTGCTCCCTGTACTGATAGAATCTTTTCTGCTCGCCCAACAGATTGAAGCACTCTTTGTTCTCATCGAGTTTGGAGAACCAATCCGCCGGGAACAGATCGGCAAGGTTTGCGCTCGTATCGTCCGGCGGATTTCCCTTGCACCAATACAAGACCGCCAACAGGAACCGCACGATCGCGACGCGGTCCATCGGATTGCTCGCCGCGATTTGTCGAATACGCCCTGCTTGCGTGAGCGCCTCCCTGATGCCCACGCGATGCGTTTGGCCGTCGCTCCGAAGTACGGGAATCCATTTTTCTTCCAGGAGGTTGTAGTTCACCCTGATTCCTCTCCTACGCTGAAATGGACCGCAGTGCCATTCGGGACAGTCCGCTATTTCTCGTTTCTCTCGCGGTGAACCGGCGGGCAACGGGCGAAGCCGGCCGCCGAGTGCAGGCCTTCGCCTTTCGCCGCCAAGTATGGCGCCCGCACCCACGGCCCAAAACCCTCTCCCTCACTTTCGGCTAATGCTGCCCCCACCACAATAGCCAACCTCCCGCCATCGTTCAAGCATCACAGGCCGAAGCGCTGAGGCCACGCCCGAGCCTCATCACCCCCGTCGCTGGCGGCATCCTCCCGGCGTGAGGGTTCGCAGAGGTCGGCCCGACTTGCCGCCCGGATCCACAAAACCTATCCCGCTGCCAATCCGGAACTTACGTCGCCAGACCAGCCGGAACTCGGCCATTCTGCGGCAGATTTCCCAAAAGTTGACCATCAATCCTAACCAACGGCCATAACACAACTTACGACAACCACAGCGCGTCCAACAATCCGCCCCGCGATTCTGCCAGCCCTGTCAACCCCAGGTTTTCGGCCAAGAACGACACCCATTTTTTGGGGGGCACGGTCTTTCAGAACCCCTTATGGGCAAACGACTTCGGAAGACCAAATTGCCCAAATTAACAATTGTTTACGGGGGTCCCCGCAAAACGGAATCCCGAAGTTTTCTGTAAACCATTAGCACCAAAGAACTTGCGCCGACAGCCAGAATCAAAGTCAAACACACCCTCACTCTGGGTGGCAGACGGCGCAGACCATCTCCACTGGCGCAACCTGTTGCGACAGAAGCCCTTACGATGGCATGCCCGCCCCCGCCGGAGACGCCCGACGCGCAAAGGGGGCGAAAGAATCCGAAACCGCCCACCAGGCCCCAAAACCCAGCCCCGCCGCCGGCACGAACGATTCGGTCGTGGCAGGTTCATCTGCCGTGGCAGGTGGCAGTGGCGCGGCAGCCGGCTGCGTGGGCGTGTCGGGCACCATCCGCTCGTCCGTTGCAGCCGGAGACGGGCTGGCCCACCCGCACTCCGGTCCGTCAGGCGTGGGATCCAGCGCGAGGGCAGGCGGCAGAGCAGCCTCCTCGAGTGGTGGTTGGCCGTGATCCATCAGCCCGACCGTCAGCGGACTGCCCAAGGCCAGCGAGACGATCGGCTTGATCAGCACCACCAGCCACAGCCAGCAGATCAGCCGCGGCGAGCGGATCCGCCCCAGCCGCACCAGCAGCACGACCGCCAAGGCCAGGACGGCCAGTTCCAGGCTGGCAATGGCTAAATGCTGTACGAGCACGTTCTCGGCAAGCGCCGAGCGCAGCAGTGCCAGCATCTGTTCCGGGTTCATTTCTCTGTTCCTTTGCTCTTCTCCTTCCGCGAATCGATCAGACGGCGGATTTCGTCCAGGTCACTGTCACTGATGTCGGCGTCGCTCAGCAGGTAGGCGATCGCCTGGCGCGGAGAATCCTCGAACAGCGAGGCAAGCAGGTCCTTCAAGGACCGCCGAGCGACGCACTCCCGCGGCACGGTGGGGCGAAACTTGTATCCCCGTTCAATGCTCGGCACGCGTTTCAGGTAGCCCTTCTGGCGGAGCTTGCCCAGCACGGTGCGAATCGTGGTCGGTGCCAAGGGCCGGACCGCGGCAAAACGCTCGATCACCTGGGCCGACGTACAATCGCCCAGCTCCCAGACGACGCTCATCACCTGCAATTCCAGCCGACTCAGCGGCTGACGCGCGGCGGCACGGGTGTCGGCTTTTCCCACGGCAGAGTCCTTGCGAAGGGAAGAAACACGCGGGTAGAGACGAATACAATCAACGAAATCTATATATATAGTTTTTGTTGAAGTGTATCAACAGTGGGCAAGCCGATTTCCAGAAAAACCCCAGGAAACTCGCTCCGTTCAGATCGCCCGCGCTGGACCTGCGGCTGCGGTCGGCTCCCCCACAAAGGACGGGGTAGCCGCCGAGGCCGGACTACAAGGCGGACCGGATGCCTTTCCTCACCCGTAACGCCGGGGTTCCAGATCTGGCGACGACCGAGCAAGGCCAGCGGGCCCCAAGCGGCCCCGCTAAACCCGGATTATTCACAAGCGTGCCACGGCCGTGTCGGCCGTGTTGAGCCGGGTAAACCGCGAGGTTTGGGGTACGGCTGACAGAGCCGTGGCACCCGAGAACCGACTCGACGATGGTCCGATGAATAATCCGGGCTAAACGGTCAACCACGCCGCGATGCGCAGTGGTATTTGGCTAGTAGCCCCCCCCAGCCCCTACCAACCGGCAAACTTCTTTCGGCGGCTGGTCAATCCTGGCCGGCCGTCCCGCGCTGTCGGTCTATCTCTTCCATGCCCCCGCTGGGCCGGGGCGGTGTGTGGGGCTTTGCCGGGGGCAATTCTCGGAGAGCCTCAAGTGCCTGTGAGAGTCTGCCGATTATTCTGACAGCGCCGATTAGAGGGACTTTAGGGGACCCTGCGCGGGCGTCAAACCTCTGTTGGGTGCGTGTTTTGCACGCACGTGGATGGCGTTGGACGCCCCGCAAGGTAACGCCGGCGCGTGGGCGAGCACCCACCCTACTGAATCTAACGCCGGTGCGCGGGTGCGGGCACCCAGCCTACTAAGTTTTCAAAGTTCACTAGCTTAACCACCCGGGGAAGGTTTTCTCATGACCACCACCTGCTTCACCTCGCAGAGACTGCTGCTGGCAGTGCTGGCGCTGTCGGCCGCGATCGGGCTGGCCGGTTGCCAGGCGTTCGATCTGCGCAATCCCTCCCTGGAAGAGCCTGTCCCGCCGATCATGGAGCCGCCGCGGGAGAAGTCCTTGGTCTCGTTGCCGTCCTACCGCATCGAACCGCCCGACGTGCTCCAGCTCGAGGTCTTCAAGCTGGTGCCGCTGCCGCCTTACCGGGCGGAGATCTACGACGTGCTGCAGATCCAGGTGATGGGGACCTTGTTGGACTGGCCCATCGGCCCGGTAGACACCTACGGACGGCCCACTCCCGACGGAGGCTATTACCTGGTGGAGGCCGAAGGGACGGTGAACCTGGGGCCGGCGTACGGGACGGTGCGGGTGGCCGGGATGACCCTGGAGCAGATCGAGGAGGCGATCCGGCAGCATCTGCTCCAGGTGCTCAAGGCCCCGGTGGTTTCGGTCAAGCTGGCCCGGGCCTCGGGCACCCAGCCGATCAGCGGCCCCTACCTGGTGGGTCCCGACGGGACGGTGAACCTGCGTCAGTACGGGGCGGTGCACGTGGCGGGCCAGACGATCGCCGAGACCAAGGTGGCCCTGGAGCGACACCTGGCCCAGTATTTCGATTCGCCCGAGGTCTCGGTCGACGTGGCCGCCTACAACAGCAAGGTGTATTACGTGGTGACGGCCGGGGCAGGGCTGGGCGACAACATCGTGCGGGTGCCGATCACCGGCAACGAGACGGTCTTGGACGCCATCAGCAACGTTGGTGGACTGTCGCAGTTGTCCAGCAAGCAGATCTGGATTGCGCGGCCGGCGCCGGGCAATTTCGGCTGCGAGCAGGTCTTGCCGGTCGACTGGATGGCGGTCACCCGGGGGGGATCGACGGCCACCAACTACCAGATCATGCCGGGGGATCGGATCTTTATTGCCGAGGACGACCTGGCGGCGTTGGCGAACTTCGTCAACCGGCTGGTCAGCCCGGTCGAGCGGCTAGTCGGCTTCACCTCGCTCGGCGGCTCCACGGCCCGCAACCTCCAGACCCTCGGCCGCCAATACAACGCCCAACGCAGGGGATTCTAAACACAGGTTTTGTTACGTTTGACACAGGATGAGCAGGCCGAGATGCCTGCGTCTTACCAGAACAGGGGGAGGAACCCGATGGCTGGACTGATCGCGTTGGCACGGAGAGCGGCTTTTTGCGGTGTTTTCCTATGCGTGCTGCGAGGCGGGGGGGCCGTTCTGGCCGGGTGGTACCTGTCGCCTCGCTGTGATGGTGGATCGTGCCTGTTGCCTCCCTGCGTCGGTGGATCGTGCCCGGGGCCTTCCTCCGCCCGTGGATGTATCTGCACTCCCAATGCGCAAGGCTTTGGCTACTTTACCGCCAAGTGGCGGCAATGGCCGGGTGAGGCGCGGCCAGACGTAAACTTCCCCCAGTCGATCGGCGCCGAGATGCTTCCGACTCCTGAGGGCCAGAGGCAGTTGCCCCCTTCCAGGGCCAAGGTGGCCCCTGGAAAGACCCCTGAGGGAAGCGGTGTTCCGCCGCTGGAGGACGGGCAGCGGCCGAAACCGGGTACTCCCTTCCTGCCGGAACCTCCGATTGAAGTGCCCGGAGAATCTCCGACTGAAACGCCCAAGAAGCCTCCGGTTGAGCCGCCCGTCGAGACGCCGATCGAAACGCCCGCCGAACCTCCGCTGGAGACACCTCCGGCTGCGCCTGTCAAAAAGCCCGCGGAGGCGCCGAAAGAGTCAGCCATGCTCAAGCCGTTTTCGCAGAGCGGGTGGGCGGCATTGGCCGAGGAGCCGCGAGGGGTGTCGCCGTTGATGGGGCGGAGTTGGCCCGGCCCCTTGCCGGCCCGGGTGCCGGACGCGGGGCCTTCGGCTCCGGTGGGTATGCCGGCGGAGAATCGCGGCTCCGGGCTGCCCAGCGCCGGCGTAAGACGGCCGGAGCTTGCTCCACGATCGGCCGGTGCCGGGGAGTTCAACCGCCAGGAGGTAACCATTTCCACGGCTCCCGATCGGCAGCCATCGTCGCCGAGGCTTCAGCCCGGCGCACTGCGGGCGAATTGGACGGCGGCCCTGAATCCCGGGCTTGGTGGAGACATGGGGCGGCCGATTCCGGTTTATCCGCCAATGGAGCGTTCTCGGCCCGCCGTGTACCAGGCGCCGGTAGAGCCCAAGGCGGCGCCGGTGGTCGAGCAGCAACCGCCGGAGCAGATCAAGGAGCAGCCGGCCGAGCCTGTAGCACAGGCTTCCAGGCTGCCATCCACAACCAGCATGGCCGTGCCACCGCAACAATCTCGGGGGCTGCCCGTCGCCCTGGACGGCTACTGCCCGGTCGAACTTGGCGATGGCGAGCGTTGGTTGCCGGGTGATCCCCGCTGGCCGGTGGTGTATCAAGGCTTCACGTACCTGTTTCACGGCCCTGCGCAGCGGCAGCGCTTCCTGGCCGACCCCCGTCGCTACGTGCCGGCGTATGGCGCGCACGATCCGGTGCTGCTGGTGGACGGCAACCGGCGGATTCCGGGGCAGACGGACTACTGCGTGATCTACGACGGCCAGCTCTACATGTTCTCCAGCGCGGCAACCCTGGCGCGATTCAAGGAGGGTCCGCAGCGCTACATTGTGAACGGCCGGCAATAGTCGAGCTGGCTCAGCCTCCACACTGCCGGTGGTAGAGAGCCACAACGCTGTACGAATGACGCAGGTGCACGGACCAGAACCGTGCACCTGTTGCCTTTCTTGCCGGCCGATCGCGGCTGAAGCTCGCTGCCGCAGACTCCCCCGGCGCCGGATTGACATGTGACGTTGCACCCCCTAGATTGCAGATGCGGCAGTTCCAAGCTTGGTGAAGAGGTGGCTGGGGTCGACGGGCACCGACGCGAAGCGTTGGTCGCTGAGCCCCCAGAGCCTCAGCCTTCCGGGGGCTCGCTGGCACTCGACCCCGGGCACCCGAAGTCGGACCAGCCGAACTCTGAACTACTGAGGTGAGGTGTTTTGCTCTTTCACCGGGCGTGCGGTGCTAGTGCGAGCCGCAGTCGACGTTGCCGCCTGCGGCAGTCTTCAGAGCCTTGAGGCCTTTCATGACCGACGTAGCAGCCACGGCAAAGAAGATCATCGCCAACGTGGAGAAGGTCATCGTCGGCAAGCGGCGGCAGATCATCTTGTCGCTGGTCTCGTGGTTCTGCGAAGGCCACATCCTCCTGGAAGACGTGCCCGGGGTGGCCAAGACGATGCTCGCCCGCGCGCTGGCCAAGAGCGTGGGCTGCTCGTTCAAGCGGATCCAATGCACGCCCGACCTGCTGCCCACCGACGTGACCGGCTCCTCGATCTTCAATCAGAAAACGGCGGAATTCGAGTTCCGCGCCGGGCCGATCTTCGCGCAACTGGTGCTGGCCGACGAGATCAACCGGGCCACGCCGCGGACGCAGTCCGCACTGCTGGAGGCCATGGCCGAAGGCCGCGTGACCGTCGACGGCGTGACCCACGAACTGCAGCCGCCGTTCCTGGTCGTGGCCACTCAGAACCCCATCGATCACGAGGGCACCTTCCCGCTGCCGGAGGCACAGCTTGACCGCTTCCTGATGCGATTCGGCCTGGGCTATCCCAGCATGGAAGAGGAGTTGAAGATGCTCGAACTCCTGCGGCGCGGCAGCCCGCTGGACGAACTCCAGGCGGTGGTCGCGGCGGAGGAGCTGGTGGCCGTGCAGCGGGTGGTTCGGGAAGTGCACGTCGATGAAAAGATTCGTCGCTACTTGGTGGAGATCGTGCACGGCACGCGGGCTTGCGAGGAGCTGAGCCTGGGTGCGAGCCCCCGCGCGTCGATTGCCCTGTTCCGCACGGCGCAGGCGCTGGCCGCCGTCTCCGGCCGCAGCTACGTGCAGCCCGACGACGTGAAACGCGTAGCCGCTCCCGTGCTGACGCACCGGGTGATTCTGCGGCCGGAAAGCCGGCTGCGGAAGATCACTGCCGCGGCGGTCGTCGAGGAGGTCGTGGCCGAGGTCCGTGTGCCCTTGCTGGGCCAGGAGCCGGAGCAGCCATGAAGTGGTTCGCCGGGGTCGCGCTGCTGTTGCTGGTCGCCCTGGTTTTCGGCCTGGGCTTGCTGGCCTACGCCATGTATGCGCTGCTGGGCGTGATGTTGGTCAGCAGGCTGTTATCACGAGTCTGGGCTGCCAGCCTTGCGGCCAGCCGCGAGTGCAACCGCTTCTCGGTCCACGTGGGCGAGACCGTGGCCGTGGTGATCGTCGTCGAGAACCGCGGCGTTGTGCCGGTAGCCTGGGTGCTGATGGAAGACCTGCTGCCCGCCCACGCGCTGGTGCACGAGCCGCCGAACCTCCGCGTCCAGGGCGAGCGCCTGCAACTGGCGATGCTCAAGAGCCACGGCCGGAAGACGCTCTTTTACCAGTTGGAATGTAATCAGCGTGGTTACTATCAGATCGGCCCGCTGGTGCTGGAGACCGGCGACCTGTTTGGGCTGCATCGCCGCTACCGCGTGGGGACCCAGCCGCATTTCCTGTTGGTTTATCCGGAAGTGGTGCCCCTGGAGGGATTCGACATCGCCTCGCGGCGCCCCATCGGCGAAGTGCATCTGTCCCACCGGCTCTACGAAGATCCCACGCGGATCGCGGGCGTGCGCCGCTACGAGGCCGGAGATCCGCTGAACCGCATCCACTGGCGCGCCACGGCGCGAACGGGCGCCTTGCACAGCAAGGTCTACGAGCCGTCCACCATTGCCGGGGCAACTCTCCTGCTGGACTTTCACCAGGCGTCCTACAATCCGCACCACGAGCCGTACCGCAGCGAGCTGGCCGTGACCGCCGCGGCGTCGGTGGCCAACGCCTTGTATGAAATGGGCCAGCAAGTCGGGCTGGTGACCAACGGCCGCGACGCCGCCGACCGCATCCGCCAGGAAGGCTGGGATTACGACATCCGCTCGCGCCGGGCGGCACGCAAGGCAGCCGAAATGCAGCAGCACAGTGACCGGCTCCAGCCGGTGACGGTCGAAACGCGGCGCGGCCCGGAACAACTGCTGCGGATCCTCGAAACCCTCGCCCGCGTGGAGTTGACCGACGGCCTGGATCTGGCCCAATTGGTCACCGAGACCGCCAGCCGGCTGCCGCGCGACGCCACCGTGTTGGCGCTGTTGCCCGCGGTAAGCGATCAAACCGCCGTTGCCCTGGGCAATCTGCGTCGCAGGGGTTTCGCGGTCAGCGCCATTTTGAACGTGTACGATCAGGGCGAGTTCGAGCGGGCTTCCGCCCGGCTGCTGGCCGAAGGGATTGAAGCCCGACACCTGAGAGATCGGGAGCAGATCGTGACGATTTGCCGCGACTACGTGCTGGGTTCAAGTCTGGCGCTCTCGGCGTGGTAGGGCGGGCCGTGTGACGTCCAAGTCACCTTACATGATTCCGGGAATTCAGCAATGCGCTGAGGACGTAGTGGCACCGGCGTCTCGCCGGTGTGTTTCGGCCACTGATCTGCTGCTTGCCTTCCACCGGCGAGACGCCGGTGCCATTTGCCTCCTGGAATCGTGCAAGTCCCTGTAGCGGCCGACGGCACGTGGAAGTCACCGACTGCCGGCCAGCACGATCTGGGGACGGGGCGGTGGAGCCATGCCGTCGCCCAGGTAGAAACCAGTCTGCGTCGGCTGATTGTAGGCCACGTTCTGCCAGGCCACGCTCAGCCTGTACACGGGGTCGTGCATCAAGGTGTACTGGCGGCGGTCGGTAGGGATGGTCGTCGTGTAGATCCGCAGCTCTTGGCCGTCTCTGGTTCGGCAGATCAACTCCTCTCGCCAGTCGCCCAGAATATCGGCACACAGACAGGGATTCGATTTCGTGCCGTTGTTACTGGCACAACCTTGGGCCGAGAACAACCTGGTTGCCGTGCCCTGGGTGTAGTCCCACTTGTCGATGGTCGCGCCGTCGAGGATCTCACGCAGCACGTCGCCGTCCCACCAGATCCCCATGTTGCACGACCTGGGCTGGGAGCTGGAAATCCGCTCGCCCTGGCAGTTGTACAGACCACTGCCCGAGGCCCAGCACTCGTATCCCCGATGACGGGGATCGATATCCATCGCCACTCCTCTTCCCGGGTCCTTCAGCGGCAGTCCCCAGATCACCTTTCCGGTGGCGGCGTCACGGAGGTTGGCGCCGTTGGGGTGGCTGGGTCTTTCGTGGATGGCGAACACCTCCAAGCCGGGCCTGTCCGGATCGATATCGGACAGGTGCATGGCGTCTCCGTGCCCCAGGCCGGTGGAATAAAGCCCTTTTCCGTCGTGATCGATCGCACATGCCCCGTAGACGATTTCATCCTTCCCGTCGCCGTCGACGTCACCAACGCTCAGATTGTGATTGCCCTGTCCTCGATAGGCCCTGTTGCCGGGAGTGCCGTCGTCACTGTCGAAGGTCCAGACGCGGGCAAGCTTGCCGTCTCTCCAATTCCAGGCCGCCAGCACTGCCCTGGTGTAGTAGCCGCGGCACATGACCAGGCTCGGTCTTTCGCCGTCCAAGTAGGCGATGCACGCCAGGAAGCGGTCGACTCTGTTCCCGTAGTCGTCTCCCCAGTCGGCCACGTTGCCTCGGGGCGGCACGTAATCGGTCGTGGCCAGGGCGGCGCCCGTCTGCCCGTCGAACACGGTGAGGAACTCCGGCCCGGCCAAGACGTAGCCCCGGGCATTGCGGTAATCCGCGCTGGCGTCGCCGATGGTCTTGCCCTTTCCGTCCACGGTTCCGTCCGCCGTCTTGCAGGCCAGTTCGGCCTTGCCGTCGCCGTCAAGGTCGTAGACCATGAATTGCGTGTAGTGGGCGCCTTCACGGATGTTCTTTCCCAGATTGATCCTCCACAGGAAAGTGCCGTCCAGCTTGTAGGCCTCAAGCACCGGCTCGCCCGTGGTCCCGCTCTGCGCGTTGTCGCGGCCCCTGGGCGCTTGGTGGATGACGATCTCGTAGGCACCGTCCCCGTCCAGATCCCCGACCGACGCATCGTTGGGAGTGCAGCCCTCGGGAGTCCGCAGAGGAATCGAGATGTACTGTCTTTCGGGATCAAGCTTGTACGAGTTGTTTGCCTGTTGCTCTGCGCCCTTGAGCACAGCCCGCACGCAGTACACGTTCGGCCGGCTCACGTTCACACCGCTGTCCACGAAGTTCGTGGACGCGGTGACGGGGCGATCGTTCAGCTTGACCGGGGCTCCGCCGCTGGTGGAGCGGTAGAGGTTGAAGGCCACGTCGTCCAGGTCGGTGCCCAACATGCGCCATCCCACGTAGACCTTTCCTTCACCCTGGTGGATGGCGACCAGGCCGCGGTCCAGGTTCTCCATCTGGCGCTGCCCGCTGGCTGCGGTCGTAAGAGCGAGTATCGTCGCCACAGCAATCCCCATGCTCATCATCCCCCAAATCCCTAATCCCCAATCCCTAATCCCTGTATCCCTCTGCCGGTCGAGCTGCTCATCTTTACAGTCGCAGCATGTCGAACAGGGCTTGGGCTACGGCTTGAGGGTCACAGGCCACGGCGTAGCCCAATCCCAGGATGATCAGCAGTCCGGCCGCGACGAGGACTGTGCCGCGGGCGTTCCGGCCGATTGGGACCCGGCTCAGCGCGGTGGCCAAAGCCGATTCCAGGCGATGCCAGCCTGAAGGATCCTGCTCCCTACCGACCGACGTCAACGACACGTTGCGCATCACCGCCAGATGGTCCAGGTGCAACTGCACGCCCAGGCCCGGCAGCACCAGGACGTCACCGGCCCACGAGGCGTTCGCATCGAGCTGGCCCACCAGGTCGGCCAGGACCGCGCGGATCTGAACGGCCGAGGTGTTGTAGACGATCAACCGCGGTCTGACCAACAGGAGTGCCAGCACCAGGCAGAGGCCGTACAACACTATCAGCAGCACCCATACGTAGGGGCCAAAGCGGACCGCCGCCGCGTCGGGCAGGCACAACTGGATGGGCCCGACGATCACAAACCCCGACAGCGCCAGGCCCAGGGCGGCCGCGTCGCGCGGGCCGGAGACCAGAAACGGCCGCCGGGACAAGTTGACCATCCCGATCAGCAGCAAGTAGACGGCCAACGGCCCCAGGGCCAGGCACGCATGGAGCACGTCCATGCCGAACACGGCCTGCCAGAGGATGCGAAGCCATTGCATCGAGAGACTCCTCCTTGTCCGGTCAGGGTGACATTGATGATTGATGATTGATGAGCGGGGACGTGATTATCAATCATCAATCATCAATCATCAATCGCTCCTTCCGGCCCACGATTCCTTTTGGGGGCCTTGCCGTTGCCGCGGGTGGCCTGCATGCGGCGGATCTCGGCGTGCAACTTGGCCTGCTCCACGAGGTACGTCTGCCGCAGCCGGGTGAAGTGGTGCTTAGTGGCCAGCACGTCGGCCGCGGCCAGCAGGCTGATCCAACCGACCATCAGCAGCGCCGCTCCCCAGTAGGCGGAGGCCAGAAGCTTCGACTCGATCCGCGGAACGACCAGTTGGCCCACGAAGACGGCCACCGCCGTCAACCCCAGCATCGCACTGGCCTGCATCCGCCGACGGTATTGGCGGCGGTGGTACTCGAGATCATCGGGCTTGTGTTCTTGCTGCCGGACCCGGCGCCAGGTGCGGACGTGCAAGACCATCAGCCCCGCTGCACAAAGCAACAGGCACAGCCAAACCAGCGCCGATAGCCAGATGCCCACGGGTAGTTGTAGTTTGGGATTTCGGGTTCAAAGGCCGCCGTCTTGGCGGCCGTCTCGTGCCACCGTTTCAGGTCTGGAATCTGGGTGGCAATGAATTGCCACCCCCAGATCACTCGCACTGCCCACTTTGGGTGGCAATGAATTGCCGCCCCCAGACTCCCCTCACCGCCCACTGCCAACTGCCCACTGCCAACTGCCTACTTCTACTATCCGAGTTCGCTCAACATCGCTACAAACCGGAGGATTGGGTAAACTGAGGAGTTGCCCAAACCTCCTACTGTGAAGCATTGTTGTCTCCCACGACGCCAAATGTCGTAACTCG
>Ga0315277_10005424_pt1 | contig 16794 bp, 14 predicted proteins | sample YL17G05_15_MG_FD_203695 | JGI IMG/M metagenome (GOLD analysis project Ga0315277, IMG submission 203695) | Sediment microbial communities from Yellowstone Lake, YNP, Wyoming, USA - YL17G05_15 | ecosystem: Environmental > Aquatic > Freshwater > Lake > Sediment | place: USA: Wyoming | collected... | reverse complement strand
ACATCACCGATTGGATCGAGGGCCACAAGCGGCCCTACGCCAAACTCAAGGCGCCTGATTGGACGATGCATCTGCCGCTCGAAGAGGTGACAATCGCCGAAGCGCTCAAGCCCGCCGGCTATGTCTCTGCCAGCATCGGGAAGTGGCACCTGGGCAAAGAGCCGTTCTATCCCGATAAACAGGGCTTCGCTCTCAATCTCGGCGGCACTGACAAAGGCCAACCGCCCAGTTACTTCTATCCTTACAAAATCCCGACTCTCTCGGGCGGCCGCGAGGGAGAGTATCTTACCGACCGTCTCACCGAAGAGGCGGAGAGGTGGATCGAGAGCAATCGAGAAAGACCGTTCTTTCTCTATCTCTCGCATTTCGCGGTCCACACGCCGCTTCAGGCGAAACAGAACGTCGTGGGCAAGTATAAAGCCAAGGTGAAACCTGACCAGGCGCAAAAGAACGCAACCTATGCGGCCATGGTCGAGAGCGTGGATGACTGCGTCGGGCGCGTTATGAAGAAGTTGGACGAACTCCAAATCGCCGACCGAACGGTGATCTTTTTCATGTCCGACAACGGCGGGCTGATCGGCTCGACATCCAATCTGCCGCTGCGCGCCGGCAAGGGTTCGGCCTATGAAGGCGGCGTTCGCGTGCCGATGATCGTCAAGTGGCCGGGCGTCGCCGAAGCGGGCGGCGCGTGCGACGAGCCGGTGATCAGTAATGATTTCTATCCCACCATTCTCGACATGGCGGGCGTCGCGCGCGATCCAAAGCAGATTCTGGATGGCGTCAGCCTCGCGCCGCTGCTCAAACGAACCGGCGGCCTCGATCGAAATGAAATCTACTGGCACTATCCTCACTACCACCCAGGCGGGGCGACGCCCTACGGGGCCGTCCGCCGGCGCGACTACAAACTCATCGAATTCTATGAAGACAATCACGTGGAATTGTATGATCTCAAGAATGACATCAGCGAGACAAAGAACCTGGCGGCGACCCTGCCGGAAAAAGCCGCGGAGCTTCGGCAGAAACTGGCCGACTGGCGCCAGTCGGTCGGCGCGCAAATGCCAATCCCAAATCCGGATCATGATCCCGCAAAGGACAAGGCGCGATCCGGCGGGAAGGAGCCGGGCAAGAAGAAGCCGGCGGAGTGAAAGGAGGGGGCAACGATGGCAAAGCAAACGAGTGTGCAAACGTACTTTCTGGTCGGCGGATTGCTGCTGTTGCTGGTATTCCTTTCCGCATTCTTGGGCATGTCGGTTCGCCAGGAACGTTTGATCATGAGCCAGATTCATTCGAGCGCCGAGGCGATGTTCGATAACATCGTTCTCACGCGACGATGGAATGCCAACTACGGCGGCGTCTATGTTCTGAAACGGCCCGGAGTCGAGTCGAACCCGTATCTCGAACGTCCGGACATTCAGAGCGCCGATGGCAAAACCTACACGATGAAAAACCCCGCCCTGATGACGCGAGAAATCTCCCAATATGCCCAAGAGACCGGTCGGTTCGCCTATCACATCACCAGTCTGAAACTGATCAATCCTTCCAATGTTCCGGATGAGTGGGAACAGAATGCGCTCCAGATGTTTGAGCGAGGCATTCATGAGAGGAGGCAGATACTCCCTCTGAACAGCCAGAGGGTCTATCGGTTCATGCGTCCACTCACCTATGAGAAGGGCTGCGTGGCTTGCCACGCCCGACAGGGATACGAAATCGGCCAGGTCCGAGGAGGCATCAGCGTCACACTCCCTTTTGATCGGACAGCCGCGATGCTCCGCACAAACCGTCTGGCGATGACGGCGCTGGCCGTTGCGGTGTCGTTGGTGCTTGGCTTCGTGCTCTATTTCTTTGTGTGGCGATTGATGAATCAACTCTCCGTGCAAAACGTGCGGTTGCTGGAACTCAATGATCTCAAGAACCGATTTCTCGGGATCGTGGCCCATGACCTGCGCAACCCGATTGCCGTTTTCAAAGGCTATCTCGGCTTTCTCTTGGGCGGACTGGCGGGTCCGATGTCGAACCCCCAAGAGGACATTCTCCAGCAAATGAACACGACGAGTAAGCGCATGCTGACTCTGATCAATGACCTTCTCGATGTCAGCGCCATCGAGTCGGGGAAACTGGAATTGGACAAGAGGAAAACGGATTTGGTCGCATTTCTTCAGGATCTTCATGCCGCAAATGCCATCCTGGCAAAGGGGAAGTCCATTGACCTTACGCTCCACCTGGAACCCGGACTGCCGGAAGTCACGTGTGATCAGAATCGAATCAGCCAGGTCATCAATAACCTGGTGACCAACGCGATCAAGTTCTCGCATCCTGGCACCCAAACCGCTCTGCGGGTCGAAAGGCATGGGCAAGAGGTAGAAATCTCCGTGAGCGATCAAGGGCAGGGAATTCCAGCCGAGGAGATCCCAGGACTTTTTGCCGATTTCACAAGAACCAGCGTGACACCGACGGGGGGCGAGAGAAGCACCGGCTTGGGACTGTCCATAGTCAAACGCTTGGTGGAAGCCCACGGAGGCCGTGTGTGGGTTGAGAGTGAAGTCGGCAAAGGGTCAACCTTTTCCTTCACGCTGCCTGTGTAAACCAGAAATGCAGGACATCCAAGCGACTGGAGAAGAGAACGGGCGGGAGACCTTGCGGTATCCCGCCCGGAGATTGTGAACTTTGTCCGCCTATCGGACGGATCGAATCCAACTCAGCGGTAAAGCGACCAGCGCCGGACGTGCAGGCTCGGTAAGAACTTGACCGATAGGGTCGGACGCAAGAGACGGTTAGCGTACTCGCTGGTGGGGAAGACGTACGCGCCGAAATGGTAGCCCGACGTCAAAGTGCCCTGGTCGTCTTGCGAGATCTTCAAGCCGAAGTTCCTGCCCGGATTGTTCACCCAGTATTGGACGATGTCTTTGACATTGTATTGGATCCAGGTGTCGGGCGTTCTGTCGTACTGGATGTGCAATCGGGTCTCGAATTGGCTTGGCGGTAGAATGTCGGTGACGCCGCGCGCGCCGCTGGTGGCCCAATCCTCGTAAGCAGCACGCACGGATATCCAGCTCACCTCGCCGGGAAAGGCATCGCGACCGTCAATGTTGGCGCCCACGCCTTCGCCCTCGTTCCACGCTTTGTTGACGACATGGCCCCAGGTATAGTGATCAACCGGTTGGATCGTAACGGAGCCGCTGGTCAGCCCGCGGCGCTGGTAGTCGAAGTACAGTCGCACCCAGGCCTCCTCGACCACTGTGCCGAGAGGAATATGTCTCAGAATATCGAATCGGACCAATTGCTATCGGGGAACATTCTCAGGTGCCGCCGGCGGCGAACGCGATCGGCTACAACACCATCGAATGCCCTCCTTTCCGGTTAGCGATCGTATCTCGACTCAGCGCGATCAGCATCTTTCCCTGGACACCCGTGTCACGCTTTTGGGAGACTTGCGGACACGACTGGAGTCTCACGGCCATCCATCGTCCGGCAGCAAAGGAGAACCAAGCGCCATGAAACAGTTGACCCGCGGAGAGTTTTTGAAGCGAATCGGCGTCAGTGCCGTCGGTTTGGCCGGTTCGATGCAATGGCTCGGCTATGCGAGCCCGGGAAAACCGGACCCTCGCAACCGAAAACCCAATTATATCTTCATCCTCATAGATGACATGGGCTGGAGGGACCTGGCCTGTTTCGGCAGCACGTTCTATGAGACGCCCCATATTGATCGTCTCGCGGCTCAGGGAATGAAGTTCACCGATGCTTACGCGGCGGGTCCGGTCTGCTCGCCGACGCGCGCCAGCATCATGACGGGCAAACACCCGGCGCGGCTGCGCCTGACGAATTTCATTCCCGGCTCCGAGCCGAGAAAAAATCCCAAGCTCACGCAGCCGAAATTCGAACGGCAAGTGGCGCTCGAAGAAGTCACAATTGCGGAGGCGTTGAAGCCGGCGGGCTATGTCGCGGGCCACATCGGCAAGTGGCATCTCGGCGGAGCCCAATTCCACCCCGACAAACAAGGCTTCGATCTTTCGTTCGTCACCGGCGGCGACCATGTCAATTGGAAGGTCAGCCCGCCGTTCCAAAGTCGCGCCGGCTATCTGGCCGATTGTCTCACGGACGAGGCCGAGAAGTTCATCGAAGCCAATAAAGACAACCCCTTCTTCCTCTATCTCTGCCACTTCGCCGTCCACATTCCGCTTCAGGCTAAACAGGACTATATTGGCAAGTTTGCGGCCAAAGCAAAGCCCGAAGAGCCGCAACACAACACCACTTACGCGGCGATGATCCAGAGTGTGGACGAAAGCGTCGGGCGCGTGATGAAGCAACTCGACAGGCTCGGTCTCGCCGACAACACGGTGGTCGTTTTCATGTCCGACAACGGCGGGCTTGCGGTGAAAGAAGGGCCAAACACACCCGCCACGTCCAACGCCCCGTTGTTGGCCGCCAAAGGCTATGTCTATGAGGGTGGGATTCGCGTCCCGCTGATCGTGCGATGGCCCGGCGCTGTCAGACCCGGCAGCGTCTGTAGCGTGCCCGTTTCCAGCGTGGATTTCTATCCCACGATGCTCGAGATCGCCGGCGTCCAAGACGATCCCAACCACGTCGTTGACGGCGAGAGCGTGGTGCCTTTGCTCAAAGAGGCCGGCGGTCTCAAGCGCGATGCGCTCTATTGGCACTATCCCCACTACAGCAACCAGGGCGGATTGCCCGGCGGCGCGGTTCGCAAAGGCGACTACAAGTTGATCGAGTTTTACGACGACAACCATCTGGAACTTTACAACCTCAAAGATGACATCGGCGAGAAGAACAACCTCGCCGGCAAAATGCCCGAAAAGGCGGCGGAACTTCACAAGATGCTCCGCAGCTGGCTTCGCGAAGTGAATGCGCAAATGCCGACTCCAAACTTAGCCTACGATCCATCGAAACCGTCCACCGGCCCGAACACACCCAGAGGGCCGGCAGAATAGAAAGGACCCTGGAACTCGCTCCAGACTCTGCACGAGGACTCGCGGATGGGTAAGGCCCAAGAGAAGATGCGACGGATGCGATGCGCGTTGTCTCACCAAGAAGCGGACTGCGTGCCGGTGGGCGAGTTCTTTTGGACCGCCTTTTTGCGGCGTTGCCAGGAAAAATGGGGACCCGATTTTGATCCCTATCGCCATTTCGATCTCGATTACATCGTCATTAGCCCCAACATGGATCCGCGCATTCAGCCGTTTGAGATTGTCGAACACAGCGGCGAAGACATCGTCGTGAAGACCGGTTTTGGGGCCACCATCCGGCGCTGTGGGCAGGCGCCGATGCCGCGGTTCGAGAAATTCTCGGTCAACCGTCCCGAGGAAATGGCGGACTTTGGTTTTGACCATCCCGCCGATCCGCGACGCTTCTTTCAAGGTGGCGATGACCAGATCAATTGCGTCGGCGATGCCTTGCACCGCAACATTCCTTCCTGGGATAGTCGCGTTGCTGCTTACGTGGACGATTTCGCCGTCGTCGGTTCCATCTGCGAACCCTACGAGTATCTCTGGCGAATCATCGGCAGCGAGAATGCCTTGTTTTGGATGGTCAGTGCGGCGGACCTGTTCGCCGCCTTCGTTGACCGTGTGGGCGATTTCTTGCTTGCGCTTGCGAAGGCCGAGATCGAAGCCGCCAAAGAACGCCTTTCGGGAATGTATATCTGGGGCGATGTTGCCCATGTTCGCGGCATGTTGTTTGGCGCCGCGCGCTGGCGCGAGCTGTTCAAACCGCACGTTGAGCGGTTGATCGCTCTTTGCCATTCCTACAACTTGCCGGCAATTTACCATGGCTGCGGCAACGCGAGCGAGATCTTTGACGACCTCGTGGAAATGGGATTGGATGCCTATAATCCGCTGGAGGCGAAAAGCGGTCTGGACGTCGTCGAGTTGAAAAGGAAATACGCCAACAAGCTGGCTTTTGTGGGTAACATAGATGTTCGAGTATTGGAAAGTAACAATAGCGAGGCGATTGGGCGCGAAGTCCTTTACAAGCTGCGCGCGGCTGAGGGCGGAGGCTATGTTGTGCAATCGGATCATTCCATCCCCGGCGATGTGGCTCCTTCGAGTTACGAATACATGCTCCAACGGGTGCGCGAATATGGCAGCTATCCGCTCGATCGGGGCAAAAGACGATAGTGACGCAATTGAATTCCCGGAATGGAAAGGAGAACACAGTGATTAACCCGAGAAAGAACGTCGCGATGTTTGTGGCAATATTGCCGGTTGTATCTGTGCTGGTGCTGGCGATCATCCTCGGCATGGTAGGGCTGGGATGCGCCCGGGGAAAGGAGAGGCAAAAGATGCAGCGCTACGGCTCGGTCATTGGGTTGCGTCCGGAGAAGATGGAAGAGTATAAAAAGCTTCACGCAGCGGTGTGGCCGGACGTGTTGAAAATGATCCGCGAGTGCAACATTTCCAACTATTCCATCTATCTCGGCCAGTTGGATGACGGAGAATATTACCTGTTCAGCTACTTCGAATACACCGGCACGGATTTCAAAGCGGACATGGATAAGATGGCCGCCGATCCAACCACACAGAAATGGTGGGCGGTCTGCAAACCTTGTCAGATTCCCCTTCCCAACCGCGCCCGGGATGAATGGTGGATGACCCTGCCGGAGGTTTTCCATTTCGAATGACTTCGCGCGAACGAGTTCTGGCGGCGTTCGATCACGTCGAACCGGATCGTGTGCCGGCCTGGTGCGGCGCGTCGGCTGAGTTCTGGGACAAGGCCAAACGTGCGCTGAACCTCGACGACGAGGGGTTGCGCGTCCGGCTGGGCGACGACTTTCGGCGCGTTTGGGCGCGCTACGTCGGTCCCAATTTCCCGCTGTCGCCCGGCGCCACTTCGCGGACGGTCTTCGGTGTTGACCGCATCGGCATGGGCTACGGCCAGCCGATGAGTCATCCTCTGGCCGACGCAACGCTCGCGCAAGTGCACGACTATCCCTGGCCCGATCCCGCGTGGATGGATGTTTCGACCATTCGCGCCGACGCCGAACAATGGGCAGGTCAACAGGCGATTCTCGGCGGCGACTGGTCGCCCTTCTGGCATGACGCGATTGACCTGTTGGGCATGGAAAACCTCTGCCTGAAGATGTATTCCGAGCCGGAACTGGTTGACGCGGTGTTTCAACACCTGGTGAACTATTATGCAGCCGTTAGCCAACGCATCTTCGACGCTGCCGCTGATGGAATAGATATATTTTTCATCGGCAATGATTTTGGCAGCCAAAACGGTCCTCTGATCGGCGAGGCGTTGTTCAGGCGGTTTGTTCTGCCACACCTCCAGCGGCTGATCAACCTGGGCCACGACTACGGTTTGAAGGTCATGCTCCACTGTTGCGGGGGATTTGCTCCCTTGATCCCGGCGATGATCGAGGCCGGTCTCGATGGTCTCCATGCGGTGCAGCCCTCATGTCGCGGGATGGACCTGGCCACGCTCAAGATCCACTTCGGCAAGAAGATTCTCTTCAACGGCGCGATAGATTCCCATCATGTGTTGATCGCCGGCACGGCGGAGTATGTCAGGCAAAAAACGCGCAAAGTCCTTGACCTTATGAAACCGGGCGGCGGCTATGTGGCCGGAGCAAGCCACGATTCGATACTCGAAGAAACACCGCTGGAGAACGTTCTGGCAATGTTCGATACGATTCGCGAATATGGAACATATTGAAAACAGGGTTGAGTTGTGAGTTGCGAGTTTTGAGCAACAAGTGAAAAGAGATGTGAGATGGATTTGGCCTGCGCTGCGAGAAGGCAGCCGATACCCACCAAGTAGAATGGCATGTCGGTGACTACGGAACAAAAACGTAGAAATATATCCTTTCAACAGATTCAGACAGCGTCGGTTCTTCTGTTGATCGTCCTTCTCTGTGCGATTGCGGCGGCGAGAATCCCGACCTTCTTCACCTGGAAAAACCTGGTCTATAATCTCCTTACCAACGCGGCGTGCTTGGGCATCATTGCCAGTGGAATGACGTTGGTGATGATCGCCGGCGGATTTGATCTCTCCGTGGGTGCCACCACGGCCGTCTGCAGCGTAGTGGCCATTCTCCTGCTTCAGGGCTTGGTCGGTTTCGGGGCATGGGTCGCCATCCCGGTGGCCTTGGCGGGGACGGTGCTGACCGGCATTCTCTTGGGCATGGTGAATGGGGTGTTGATTTCCTACGTGGGGGTCAATCCATTTGTCGTCACCCTGAGTACCATGCTGGTTTTTCGCGGCATTGCCTTGATCCTGACATTTGGGGGCCTGAGCATCGAGGTGCCGCTTTCTCTCCGAGGAACATGCCGTCTGCTTTATTGGGGACAAGTGAATCTCTTCGGGAGCGAAATGCACCAGGTTTCGATTCCGATCTTCATCTTCGCCGGGGTGTTCATCGCTTGCTTCTATCTGCTGCGCCTCACGCGGTTCGGCCGCTACATCTATGCGGTGGGAGGAAATGAGAACGCGTCGTGGCTGGCGGGAATCAATACGCCGTTTGTCAAGGCCGCGACCTACACAATCTGCGGACTCACGTGCGCCATTGCCGCAGCCATCTATTCGGGGCAATCCAACACGGCTCAAGCGGCCAGCTATCAAGGACTCGAAATGATGGCCATTGCCAGCGTCATTGTCGGGGGGACGCCGCTGGGTGGAGGTAGTGGCAATCTGCTACGCACGCTGAACGGCTTGCTCCTTCTTTCCATGATCGAAAACCTTCTTGCGCAATTCGGCGTGCCTGAGGAATATCGCAACATTATGCGAGGGGCCATTATTTTGATTGTGGTCACCATTGATGTTCTGGCCAGGCGGGCCGGAAGACAGGAAAGGACGTAAAAAACGTGGCAAGTAAATCGTGGCGCAAATCATCCGCAGCAATTGTGGCACTGCCGGCAATCCTAGTCGCAGGGCTAATCGGTTGCTCTCCGCAAAAAAGCGAACCAGGCAAAACAGAGCCTGGCGGCGGCAAGCGATACCAGATCGGCTTTTGCCTGACGCTAGACGATCCCTATTGGCAAAACATGCGCCTCGGTGCAATTGACGAAGGCAAGAAACTGGGCGCCGAAGTGACAATTCTGAATGCCAAAGAAGACCCGCTTCTAGAAATTCAACAGATCCAGGAACTCATCGCCAAGGAGGTGGACCTGGCCTGTGTGGTGCCAATGAAAAAGGAACCTCTTGTCGAGGGGATCAAGGCGCTGAATACGGCAAAGATCCCCGTCATCATTGTCAACCGCGAGATTGCCGAGGGATGTGACTACGTCTGCTACACCGGAACCGATACGTATGACGGCGCGGTGACGTCGGCCAAAATCCTGATGAACGCGATTGGGGGCAAAGGCGGGATTGTTGAGCTGCACCAACATCTCGGCACCGGACCGGAGATTGCGCGGTCGAAGGCACTGCGGGACATGATCAAGGAGTATCCCGAGGTCAGGATTCTTGCGCGTGTTCCTCACGAGGGTGATCGGGGCAAAGCCGTCAAGGAAATGCAGACTTTGCTCGCAAAATATCCCGATCTGAAGGGCGTTTATGCCCACGGCGACCCGTATGCAATCGCAGCGGCGGATGCCTGCATTCAGGCGGGCCGCAAGGAGATCGCTATCGTGGGAATGGGCGGTAGCCAGGAAGCCATCGAGGCGATCAAGGCAGGCAAGATCACGGGCACGAGTTTCCAGCAGCCCGAAGAAGAGGGACGGATGGCGATTCGTCTGGCGGTCCGCTATTTGAAGGGCGAGAAGCTGCAAAAACAGTATTTGATTCCTTGTCCGGCCATCACCAAAGAGAACGCCGACAAGTTCAAAGGGCAATTCTGAGAAGAGAGGAAACAGGCCATGAAACGCATCGCGATGAGTGCGTGTTTTGCTGCAACGACGGTGCTCTGCACGACTTTGATTCTGGCTGCGATTGGTGATCCCAATGCAAAGGGAACGATTCCGATCCCAATGCAAACGGACATATTTGTCGCGGGCGAGGGTGGCTATCACGCCTATCGCATTCCGGCGCTGATCGTGACGGCCCAGGGAACGGTTCTCGCCTTTTGCGAAGGAAGAAAGAAAGGCACGAGCGACACGGGCGACATTGACCTGGTGCTCAAGCGAAGCCTCGACAACGGAGCCACGTGGCAACCGATACAAATCGTCGCCGACGACAGCACCAACACGATCGGCAACCCGTGTCCCGTCGTTGATCGCGACACCGGCGCCATCTGGCTGCCGCTCACGCGCAATCTCGGCAGCGACACCGAAGATCGGATTAAAAACGGCACGAGCAAGGAGTCGCGCACGGTCTGGATTTCCAAGAGCACCGACGACGGAGCAACATGGTCGAGGCCCGAAGAAATCACGAAGACAACCAAACTGCCCAACTGGACCTGGTATGCGACCGGACCGGGCGTGGGAATTCAACTGCGCGGCGGCCGCCTCGTGGTTCCTTGCGACCATTGCCTCGCCGGCAGCAAAATGCGCCAATCACACGTTGTTCTCAGCGACGACCACGGAGCGACCTGGAAACTCGGCGGGGTCGTCAGCGACAATATGAATGAGTGCCAGGTGGTTGAACTCGGTGAGGGCTCGCTGCTGCTGAATATGCGCAGCTATCAGGGCCGGAATCGCCGTGCCATCGCCACGAGCACCGATGGCGGCCTGACCTGGTCAACGCCAACAGATGATCCGGCGCTGATCGAGCCCGTCTGTCAGGCCAGTCTATTGCGCCTGACTGATTCGCGCACCGGCGGCAAAAACCGACTGCTATTCTCCAATCCCGCCGGCACCAAACGCGAGAACATGACCGTCCGCGTCAGCCATGACGAAGGCCAGACGTGGCCGACTTCGAAAACGCTTCACGCCGGACCGTCGGGCTATTCGTGTCTCACCGTGCTGCCCGACCTGTCAATCGGCTGTTTCTATGAGCGAGGCGAAAAACGCTACTCCGAGAAAATCACGTTCGCTCGGTTCACCCTCGAATGGCTCACCGATGGCGCCGACCGTCTTGGACGAACAGCGGCCACCGGCAAACAGGCGCGGTGAACCCCGGCACGCTGTCGTTGCCCCACGGTCTTCAGAACGTCGTCGCGCCCCTTTTTACCCGGCCGAAGCGGCTCAGCTTGACAGCCTGTCCTAGTCAGCGCTCACACCGAAATCAGCAGGTCCTTTTCCCAGCCCAAAACCTTGAGCGCGATCTTGGCCGGATCGCTGGTGCCCAACTTGTATTCCTTGTCGGCAGCGGCGACGCACAACGGCGGCGGCGTGATCTCCCACGTCTCGCCCTTCACGAGGTTTCGCTTTGCCATGAGAATCTTGAGCGCCGTCGCCTCGACCGCCACCGGATCGGCGCCCGCCATCAGACCATTGTAATTCCACACATACTTGGGATCAACCTGCGGTCCACCCGCGCACAGCGGGCGCAGCGCATCCACAATAATCATCCGTGTCTTGCCCTTGATGACCGGCAGCGACCAGATCGAGCCAAGCTCGGCGTTCTTCTCACCGTGAAACGAAGATGCCTTGCCGCTGAACGTGATATAGTTCTTCATGACCGTGCCGAGGCCGGTCAGCCAATGAGTCTTGAGCGCCGGCAGCGAAATGAGAGCCGTGCATTTCTCGGCCGCGGCGGGCTTTCCCTGAACGTTCTGAATGCGATCGGGGGCGACACCCGCCTCCTGAATCGCCGCGCGCACCGCCTCGATCACTTCCGGATGCGTTTTGTTGAAATGCTCGGTCGGCACAAGCCCGACCACGTCGTCGGGTTGGACGAGCTTTTTCCATCCGGCCGCCGCGCTGCTCTCGCCCGTCGCCGATTTGACGACCTCGTCGAGCATCTTCTTCAGTGCGGCGGGGTCAACCTTGTTGTCCGCGCCCTGCACTTTCTCATCGCGCACGATAGCCACGATGCTTTTTGCGCCACCGAAACTTGCGCGTGAGGCGGACGACCCCACGCCCAACGCCAACGCCCCCAATGACCCATCTCGGATAAAGTCGCGTCGAGTCAAATGACAATACTCACTCATCCCTTCCGGCCTCCTTTGGTCAAATTGACGGCCTTCAGCAGCCGTTCACAAATGTCCCGCGACGGGGACCGAAACGCCAAAATCAAGTAATTCCGGTCGAGCCGAAGACCGACCCATTCCTTGTTCTCGATCTGCGCCAATTGCAGCGGTTCGGGCGAAACCGTCAACCCCGATAGATAGGTTTTGCGGAAAGCCGCCTGCGCCCTCGTGGCGCTGGTCGCATCGGGATAGCGTATGACAAGCAGGCTCGCCGCTTGCTTGTCGAAGCGGTAGTCTCCCAACACTGCGTCGGTCTGCTCGCCGAGCTGAAGCAAATTCTCAACCGCGAAAAAGTAGAAGGCGTTCAGGCAGACTTGTTTGTGGAAGTAATGGACGCTCTTGGCCACAAGACCCTCGCGAGGCAGTCGCGAGAGAATCTCGGGACGTTTCCCCTCGCGGGGAATCTGAGCGGCGAAAGCCCGCCCGAGGTCCAACACGGCACGGCGACTCTCCGGTGTTTCGAACTCGACAAGAATGCGGAAGAACCACCGCCCTTGCCAAAATCGCAGCAAGCCCGCGCCATAGACCGACTGTTGGCCGACTTTCCCTTCTTCGCCGTCAAGATCCTGGGAAAGAATACCGAACGCCTCGCCGGGGGAGCCCATCTCATAGGCTTCGACTGTGATCGTTGAATCTCGGTCGCGTTCGTAATTCCAAACATACAGTCTGTGGAACGTAAAAGCCAAATAGAGCTCGCCCGCGCCGTCCATGTAGTCGAAAATGGTCTTGGGCAAGACCTCTTGCCCCTGGACCGAAACAATCTTCCAGCCCTGAACTTCGGGCGGCGGAACGAGGCGGATCGGCTCTTTGCCCGCGGCCATTGCACATAATCCTTGGCTGAGAATGAACAGTGCTACTGACAATCTGCGACAGACTTGCGATGCCCCGATCATGGAGGGATCATACCCTTTGGCCCTCGGTCGCTGTCAATTCCAATCAAGTGTTTGGGATGGTCCCGATTAAACGCCAAAGGATGTTGACACCGTGGCCGATTGGCCGCTATCGAAGAAGTGCGTTTGAGCCAGGCGGGGATGCGAGTCGGTCGGGGAAGTGAGATCGTGCGGATCCTTCTCATTTTTGGAACACGGCCCGAGGCAATCAAAATAGCGCCGATCTATCGGGAACTGAAACGGCGCGGCGCTCCCTTTGACTGCAAAGTCTGTGTGACGGCCCAGCATCGGGAAATGCTCGATTCCGTCCTCAGCGTCTTCGAAATCCGCCCCGACCACGACCTCGACATCATGGTCGCCGATCAATCGCTCGAACGCCTGACGGCCGAGATGTTCCACCGCTTGCCGCCGGTCCTTGCCACCGAGCGGCCCAAGGTCGTTCTCGTCCAGGGCGACACAACCACGGCCTTGGTCGCATCGCTTTGCGCCTTCTACCTGCGCATTCCTGTCGGCCACGTCGAGGCGGGACTTCGCACGGGAAACCGATATTCACCGTTTCCCGAAGAGATGAATCGGCGGTTGGTCACGCAGTTGGCTCAGTATCATTTTGCGCCGACCGAGAACGCCCGCCGGAATCTGCTGCGCGAAGGGATCGCCGACGATTCGATCCTCGTGACGGGCAATACGGTCATTGATGCGTTGCTCGATCTTGCGGCGAAGGCGCGACGAGTCTCCACGCCGCCGGCGTCGGTGGGCGCGGTTCGATGGCATGAAAAGCGCGTCGTGTTGATCACCGGCCATCGGCGCGAAAGTTTCGGCGAGCCGTTTCGACAGGTCTGCCTCGCATTTCAATCGCTCGCCCAACGCAATCCCGACGTGGAATTTGTGTATCCGGTCCATCTAAACCCCAAGGTCCGTCAGCCCGTGGGCGAAATCCTGTCGGGCCTGACCAACTTCCATCTCGTCGAACCGTTGGACTATGTGTCGTTCGTATGGTGCATGGACCGCTGCTATCTGGTCATCACCGACTCAGGCGGCATTCAGGAAGAAGCGCCTTCGTTAGGGAAGCCCGTTCTGGTGACGCGCGACCAAACCGAACGCCAGGAAGGCATCGCGCAGGGCACGGCGAAACTGGTCGGCACGAATTCGGAACGCATCGCCGCGGAGACGCAGGCGTTGCTCGACAGCCCGCAGCAATACGAAGCGATGAGCCGTGCCGTGAATCCCTACGGGGACGGCCACGCCGCCGAACGCATCGCCGATTTCCTCGCTGCCCGCGCGCGATCCTGAATCGCTTTTCGATTTCCACAACACGATTTCGAGAATCGCGAAGACAAACAGGGAAAGGAGACTTTCATCGTGAGACGCGAGCGATCGTCTTGTTGCGCGTTCACCTTGCGCCTTGCTTTGTTGGTTGGATTGCTGCTCGGACGGATTCTGAGCGGCAGCGGCTTTTGCGCCGTGTCGGACATTTCCACTTCCTACATTGCCTACTGCTTTGCCCCGAACGAGAACTGGCGCTTGCTGAGCTCGGGCGATCGAGGCGCCACACAGTGGACCGACAAGAAGTGGTCGCTGGATTTCTTCAAAGGCGCGGACTGGATCGCGCTCGGCCCGCCGGACAGGTGCCTGCTGGGAAAGGTGGCGAAGATTCGCCTGCGAGCGCGCGGAACCGCCAAAGGACATCCCGTCCGTCTCTACCTTCGCACCCATTTTATGACCTTTCATAAAACCGTCGGCGAGTTTTCGGACCAGGGCGAACAGGAGATCGTTGTCGAGGGACCGCCGGGGCCCGGCTGGCAATGGTTCGGCGGCGAGAACGACGGGAAAATCCACGGCCCGTTGCGCGTGGGAGAAATCCGCCTCGAAGCGAACGGTTTGAAGGATCGTTGCGCACTGGAAATGATGAGCGTAACGATTGACGGCTCCTGTCCGCCGGACCGTCTCTGTGTATTGGTGGCCGAAACCAAAACCTCGGGCAACCAAACTCTTTTTGAGGCCAACGTACGCTCTCTTTCTGATGTCGCCTTGAAGGGGAAACTCATCCGGCGATTGCGGACTTGGGAGGGAAAAGAGCTGGAGCAGGGGCAAGACGAGGTGGAAGTGCCCGCTCGCGGCGCAAGTCTCGCGGTTCAAATCCCGCTGCGCGCGATTGTTCCCGATCTGAAGTTTCTCGAAGCAGAGTTTGAATTGGACGTTCCCGGCCAGAAGGTTCCGCCGGCGCAAGCCTATTGGCTGGCGCCGCGCGAGCCTCACGGCGACAGCACGTTGAGACCGGAATCGCCTTTCGGGATGGGAATCTACCTGTGTCGCTACCGCGGCGCTGAGATGGAACGGGTGGCACGCGCGGCGCGCGACGCCGGTGTCAAGTGGTCGCGCGAGGATTTTCAATGGGGCCACATTGAGCGACAGAAAGGAAAGTTCGACTGGGCTTTCCATGACGAATTGTTGGCTTGCGCTAGGCGCAACGGCATCACGGTTTATGCCATCGTAGCCTATTTCCCCTCCTGGAGCAAAGGGTACACCGAGGAGGGCGTTGACGAGTATGTGGCCTTCCTGAAGGAACTGGTGAAGCGATACAAGAATGACATCAGGCAATGGGAAATCTGGAACGAACCCAACATCTTTTTCTGGCAAGGTCCCAGGGAACTTTATGCGACGCTGTTGATCAAGAGTTACGCGGCGATCAAAGAGGCCGATCCGACCGCCGAAGTGCTCGGCCTTTCCACCGCAGGCATTGATTATGGTTTCATCGAACGCATGCTGGCCCTGAAAACGCCCTTCGACATCCTGACGATTCATCCGTATCGCAAGGTTCTCGACGATCAGGCCTTCATCGCCGATCTGAAGAAAGTCTCCGACCAGGTGAAACTGCCCGACGGCTTGCGACGGCCCGTGTGGCTGACCGAAATGGGATGGGCCACCCACACGCCCCACAACGCCATCGGCCAGGATTTCCAGCCCAACACTTTGCGGGCGCAGGCGGAACTCATCGCGCGAACCTATCTATGCTCAATCGTTTCGGGTGTCGAGCCGCGCACGTTCTGGTATGACTTTCGCAACGACGGCGACGACCCGCTCTACTTCGAACACAACATGGGGATTATGTATCGGGACTTCCGACCCAAACCGGCCTACGATGCGTATGCAACGCTGACGCAGGTTCTCGAAGGAAAGAAGTTCATCGGGCCCGTGGACGCACCGGAAGGAACGTTCGCCTATCGTTTTGTCTCCGAGCAGCCGCGCAAGGCGACGGTCATTGCGCTCTGGAATCCCAAGAGCGACGCCGAGGTCTCGCTCGAAGTGAACGCCGCCAAAGCAACCTTGGTGAACACGATTGGCGAAACGCGCGAACTGGAAGCTATGGCCAATCCCGATCTCCAAGGCAAACGAACCGTCCGGGTGTCGTTGAAAAAAGGCGCACCTATCTATCTGTCGTTTGGTGAGCCATGATTCAGTCGTCGGATAATAAGACCCAGCGCATTGGATTTGAATGGGCCGGAAGGAACGTTGCCTGCAAAAGCAGATACTCATGCATGAATCTCATTAGCCCGGCTTTAGCGGGCTCGTCGGTTTGCCCCCGGCTTCAGCCGGCGGGGTGGGGGACCAAATGGCGGGTGGGCTCAGCCGGCTTGAGCCGGTCTTTTCGCGAGGGCTTCAGCCAAGATGTCCGATCGGGCAACGGCTAAAGCCACTTCGAGAAGCCATGCTGAAGCATGCTTGAAACGGAACATGGAGACCCACCCCACCGGCTAATGGCCATCAACTATTTGACTGGACGAATCCACGGTGTCCAATCCCGTAGGGATGCCTGATAGTAGCCCAGTGATTTATCGCTGGGAAGACGAGTCGGAAAACCGGCAAGTCCCGTCGGGACGA
>Ga0315277_10005423_pt1 | contig 16800 bp, 19 predicted proteins | sample YL17G05_15_MG_FD_203695 | JGI IMG/M metagenome (GOLD analysis project Ga0315277, IMG submission 203695) | Sediment microbial communities from Yellowstone Lake, YNP, Wyoming, USA - YL17G05_15 | ecosystem: Environmental > Aquatic > Freshwater > Lake > Sediment | place: USA: Wyoming | collected... | reverse complement strand
GCGGAGTCGGGGGCCTCGGTGTCGCTGAGGTCTTTGAGGCGCTGGATGACGGCAGGGTCGGGGTCAATGGAGCAGCCGGGGTTCTGGTAGGAGAGCCTCCGGCCCTGCTTGACGGCATAGCGCATCCAGGCGGCGCGGAGGGCGAGCGCCAGGTCCTCGGTGTGGAGCGCGGGCGCGCCCTGCTGCACTTGGCCGATGAGGATGAGGTCCCGGTGCTTCCGGTCCTCGACATATCCGGAGAGACGAGTGATTCCGCACAGGGCCATCAAGTCGCTGGGCTGGTCGCCGCTGGCGAGGGAGCGCTTGAGCTGGGACTGGAGGGTCTTGAGGGAGAGGGCGCGCACTTGGGGCTGCGGGTCGGCGGAGGCGCAGAGGGACCCCGCGGCGACGCTCCAGACCAGGGCCAGGAAAACGGATGCGCGCTTCATGGACTTGTTCTTCCGTAGCGGGGCGGGCGGTCCTGTAGGAGACGGTGAGGCGGCGGGCATGCCGCCGGACAGCAGGGCAGGCATACCCGCCCTACAGAACGGTGCTCGTGCGTCGGCTCCCCTGGCCCCGCCGGGGCCCTGAGGAAGCGGGCAGGCCTTTGCTGCGCTCAGGATTTGGGTTCGATCATGAGGCGGATGGCGGTGCGCTCCTGGCCGTCCACCATGATGTCGGCAAAGGCGGGGCGGCAGATGAGGTCCACTCCAGAGGGGGCCATGAAGCCTCGGGCAATGGCGACGGCCTTGACCGCCTGGTTGAGGGCCCCAGCCCCAATGGTCTGAAGCTCGGCCGCGCCCTTCTCTCTGATCACTCCGGCGAGGGCACCCGCCACCGCGTTCGGGTTCGACTTGGACGAGACACGCAGGACCTCCGTTGCCATTGGTGAAGTCCTCCTGCTACTGCTGATTCAGATGCTAGTGCCTGCAGTACCACGCTTATTGCTTGTGCTCGAAGCACAGGCTATGCTGTTGCTTGGGCGTCGTTCGTTTGCACTGGGCAGGCTGGAAGCCCACCCAACCGGCAGACTACAAGTCTGCCCTACGATTCAGAGACCGATGCGCGTCTCGGCTATGTCCTGCTATCTCTCCGGCGGGCCGAGGGTGGGAGTCGCACCCTAGCCGGCGCCCTGCGGTTCCTCTGTCACTAATTGTAACACACGGCGGATGGAGTTTGCCCTCCCGGTGTCAAAGTCAATCTCCACGACCACCCCGGAGAGGACCACCGGCCCGTCCGCCACCTCGAACCGCCCGGGGATGCCGGTGAGGAAGCGGGAGATCACCGGCTCGTGCCTGACGCCGAGGATGGAGTCTCTGGGGCCGGTCATCCCGACATCTGTGATGTAGGCAGTTCCCTGGGGCAGCACTCTTTCGTCGGCGGTCTGGACATGAGTGTGGGTGCCGATGACGGCGCTGACCCGCCCGTCCAGGTGCCAGCCCATGGCCAGCTTCTCGCTGGTGGCCTCCGCGTGGATGTCTACGACGATTACGTTTGTTTTACCACAGAGGAACTCGATCTCCCTATCTGCGGCGTGAAAGGGACAGTCCGCGAGGCCCATGAAAGTGCGGCCGAGCAAGTTGAGGACGGCGACGGGGCGGTTGTCAGCGGTGATGAAGAGGCCGGCGCCGCGGCCGGGTGAGCCTAGCGGGTAGTTGGCGGGGCGAAGGAGGCGAGGTTCGTTATTGAGGAAGGGAAGGGCCTCCCGGCGGCGCCAGACGTGGTTGCCGGTGGTGAGGACGTCAACGCCGGCGGAGAGGAGTTGGGCGGCGGTGTCCGCGGTGACGCCCATGCCGCCGGCGACGTTCTCGGCGTTGGCGATGGTGAGGGCGATGTGGTGCCGGCGGCGCAGGTCGGGGAGGAGCCTTGCGACCCCCTCCCGACCGGGCCGGCCGACGACATCACCAATGAAGAGCAGGTTCATGGCGAGGGTCCCTGGGGGCCGGTCACCTGGCGTACTCCACGGAGCGAGTTTCGCGGATGACGGTCACCTTGATCTGGCCGGGATATTCGAGGTCTGACTCCTGGATTTTCTGGGCGATCTCCTTGGCGAGGGCGGCGGCCATGGCGTCGTCCACCTCGGTGGGCTTGACCAGGATGCGGACCTCGCGACCGGCCTGAATGGCGTAGGAGCGCTCGACGCCCTGGCAGGACTCGGCGATCTTCTCGAGGCGGTCAAGGCGCTTGATGTAGCCTTCGAGGCTCTCCCGGCGGGCGCCTGGGCGAGCGGCGGAGATGGAGTCGGCGGCGTAGATGACCAGGGCCTCGGGGGAGTGGAAGGGCTCGTCCTCGTGGTGGGCGGCGATGGCGTGTATGACCTCCGGGCTTTCGTGGTAGCGGCGGGCGAGGTCTACGCCGATGGCGGTGTGGGTGCCCTCCACCTCGAAGTCCACGGCCTTGCCGATGTCGTGGAGGAGCCCGGCGCGGCGGGCGACGATTTCGTTGGCACCGAGCTCGGCGGCGATGACGCCGGCGAGGTTGGAGACCTCGATGGAGTGGTCGAGGGCGTTCTGGCCGAGGGTGGTGCGGAACCTCATCTTGCCGAGCAGGCGAACGAGGTCGGGATGGAGGCCGGTGACGCCGGTTTCGAAGATGGCGCGATCTCCGGCTTCCCGGATGCGGTCTTCCATGAGGGACTGGGCCTTCTTGACGGCCTCCTCGATGCGGCCGGGGTGGATGCGGCCGTCGCCGATGAGGGTTTCGAGGGCGAGGCGTGCGGTTTCCCGGCGGATGGGGTCGAAGGCGGAGATGACCACCGCCTCCGGGGTGTCGTCAATGATCAGGTCCACGCCGGTGAGCTGCTCGAAGGCGCGGATGTTGCGGCCCTCCCGGCCGATGATGCGGCCCTTCATCTCGTCGGAGGGGAGGGGGACGGCGGAGACGGTGGACTCGGAGACCTGGTCCACGGCGCAGCGCTGGATGGCGAGGGAGATGATCTCGCGGGCGTTGCGGTCGGCGTCGCGGTGGGTCTCCTGCTCGATTTGCTCGAGGAGCAGGGCGGCATCGTGGCGCGCTTCCTTCTCCGCCTCGGCGAGGACTAGGGCGCGCGCCTCCTCGAGGGAGAGGTTGGCAACGCGTTCGATCTCCTGGCGCCAATACTGGCGCTCCTTCTCGGCCAGGCCGCGAAGGCGTTCGAGCTCGTTTTCCTTATCCTGGAGCTGTCGCTCGCGTTTCTCGAGGGCTTCGGCGCGGCGCTCGATGCTCTCCTCGCGCTGGTGGAGCCGGCGCTCGGAGCGCTGCAGCTCGACGCGGCGGTCTTTGGTCTCGCGCTCTATCTCCTTTCGGATCCGGTGGGCCTCGTCTCTGGCTTCGAGGAGGGCCTCCTTACGCTTGGCTTCGATCTCGGCCCTGGCCTGCTCCAGTTGGAGCTCGGTCTCCTTGACCTTGCGGTGCCAGCGCAGCCGGGGACCGGCCAGGAGAACCCAGTAGGCGACCAGGAGCACGAGCGCTCCTGAGAGGAGCATGACGGCGAGATTCTGTAGGTTGGGTGCAGGCAACTTGGGTTCACTTCCTTTCTATGACGCCGTTCGGCTGGAGGGACAGCCCGGGCCACGCTGCCAACGGGCCGGCGCGAGGGCGCCGACCCGGGTCGGGCCGGACGGCGAGATGGTTTTCGGCTGGGCTGCTGGTCACGGAAGGCAAGAGGGTGGTGGGGCAGCCCCTGCCACGACGCGCGCCAGGCGGCCCCGGGGTGGGCCCGAGGGAGAGGGTCCGAGCGCAGGCCTGGGCGGTTCAGGTAACCCATTAGGAGGAAATACCTCCGGATAAGTGCTGGAGGACGGTGTCCACGGTGCGGAAGTGAAAGCCGCGTCCCAGCAGGAAGCGCTGGAGGCGGGCGAGTTCCTTGGCGGTGAGTTCGCCGCGAAGGCGACGGGAAGCGAGAGCGAGCGCTTGCTGTGCCTCGGCCTCGGGGTCTGCGGTCTCGCTGATGGCGCGCTGGATGAGGGATTCGGCGACGCCTTTTCGGCGGAGCTCCCAGTGGAGCTTCCGGGGGCCGTCGCCGGAGGCGCGGCGGCTGGCGACCCAGGCGCGGGCGAACTCCTGGTCGTTGATGAGGCCGGCTTGCTCGAGGCCGGCGAGGACGCGGGAGATGATGGTCTGACCGAAGCCGTTTCTGTGAAGCGCCTGGCGCAGCTCGGCGCGCGAGCGCGGGCGCGTGGTGAGGAGGCGGAGGCACTTCTGCCGCGCTTTGTCCTGGTCTGGAGGCGACGCCGGTGCGGCTCTAAGCTTCATCTTCCTTGGGTCCTTTTCCATCGCCGGTGAGGCCGGCGCGCTGGCGGATCTCGGCCTCGATGGTGTCGGCGAGGTCGGGGTTGTCGTCGAGGAAGGAACGGGCGTTCTCGCGCCCCTGGCCCAGGCGGGTGGTGCCGAAGCTGAGGAAAGCGCCGGCTTTGGAGATGACTCCGGTGGCCTCTCCGATGTCGAGCAAGTTGCCGCTGCGAGAGATGCCTGAGCCATAGATGATGTCGAACTCCGCCTGGCGGAAGGGCGGGGCCACGCTGTTCTTGGTAACCTTGGCGCGGGCGCGGCCGCCGATGATTTCATCGCCGCGCTTGAGAGTTTCCATCCGGCGGAGTTCGATTCGCACGGAGGACCAGAACTTGAGGGCGCGGCCGCCCGGGGTGACCTCCGGGTTGCCGAACATGACGCCGATCTTCTCGCGGATCTGGTTGAGGAAGATGCCGCAGGTATCGGACTGGCGGATGGAGTGGGCGACCTTGCGGAGGGCCTTGGACATGAGGCGGGCCTGCAGGCCGACATGGGAATCGCCCATTTCCCCCTCCAGCTCGGCTTTGGGGACGAGGGCGGCGACCGAATCCACTACGAACAGGTCGAGGCCGCCGGAGCGGACGAGGATGTCGGCGATGTCCAGGGCTTGCTCTCCGGTCTGGGGCTGGGAGATGAGGAGGGCGTCGAGGTCAACGCCGACGGCCTTGGCGTAGGTGGGGTCCATGCGCTGTTCGGCGTCAATGTAGGCGGCGGCGCCGCCGGCGCGCTGGGCGTTGGCGATGATGTGGTAGGCGAGGGTGGTCTTGCCTGAGCCCTCGTTGCCGTAGATCTCGGTAATCAGGCCGCGGGGGACGCCGCCGACGCCGAGGGCGATGTCGAGGCTGAGGGCGCCGGTGGGGATGATGCCGACGGCGAGGCGTTGGGAGGAACCGAGGCGCATGATGGATCCTTTGCCGTGCTGGCGTTCGATCTGGGCGATGGCGGAGTCGAGAGCTTTGGACTTGTCGTCTTCTTTTTCTTTCTTCTCTGGCATGGGGTCGCTCCTAGGCCAAGGGATGCTCCTGCAACACGTGGTACACAGGGCCACGCGGGGTGAGAGTGCTCTTCATGAGGAGGACGCGGTCCACGCGGACTTCCCCGAGCGGCTCCTGCTTGCGCTCGGCGATGGCCGCGGACAGGGCCGGGCTGGGTCCCGTCTCCCGCGCTCGGCCGAGGGTGAGGTGGGCGCGGAAGGGGCGATCTTCGGGGGCGAAGTCGTGGGCCTGGCAGGCCTGCTCGACGGTGGCGGCGAGGGCGGTGAGTTCGGCGGCGCCGTCGGTGAGGCCGGCCCAGATGACGCGGGGCCGGTTGGGGTTGGGGAAGGCGCCGATGCCGAGGAAGCGCATGGTGAAGGAGCTAGCACCGGCGAGGGCCGCCTCAACCGCCTGCCAGGTCTGCTGGAGGCGCTGGGGCTCGACCCCGCCGAGGAACTTGAGGGTGATGTGGAAGCTGTCGGGGTCCACCCACTTGACGCTGGAGTCGGCGCCGCGGAGGGAGTCCTGGGCGGCGCGGAGTTTCTCCGCGGCCTCGGCCGGAACGGGGACGGCGATGAAGCTGCGGACCTGGTCGCTCACGGCGTCGCCTCCAGTGCGCCGGTGAGGTGGCGGTAGAGCAGGAAGAGGGCCATCTGTGCGGCGCGTTCCTTGACCAGCAGGCGATCGCCGCCGAAGCGGCGCTCTTCGGCGAGGGTCCCGCGGGGGTGGGCGAGACCGAGGTAGGTGAGGCCGACAGGCTTGGTGGGGGTGGCGCCGGTAGGGCCGGCGATGCCGGTGACGGAGAGGCCGATGTCGGCGGCGCAGAGGCGACGGGCGCCCTCGGCCATCGCCCTGGCGGTCTCGGCGCTGACGGCGCCGTGGGCGGCGATGGTGTCGGCGGGCACGCCGAGGAGGGCGGTCTTGACGTGATCGTGGTAGGTGACGAGTGAGGCGAGCAAGTAGTCGGAGCTGCCGGGGACATTGGTGAGGCGGTGGCCGATGAGGCCGCCGGTGCAGGATTCGGCGACGGCGAGGGTCTTCTCGGCCTGGCGGAGGAGGTCGCCGACGACGGACTCGAGGGTCTGGTCGTCAGCGCCGTAGATGTGCTGGCCCAGGCGGCTCCTGACCTCGGCTTCGATGGGGGCGATAAGGCGGTCGGCTTCCTCGCGGGTCAGGGCGCGAGCGGCGATGCGGAGGTGGACTTCCGCGGACTTGGCGAGAGGGGCGATGGTGGGATTGGACTGGGCGGAGATGAGGTCGCGGAGTTCGGCCTCGATCTGCGACTCGCCGATGCCGGTGAAGCGAAGGATGCGAGAGACGAGGACGGCCCCGCCCTCGCCCGCGACCTGCCCGGCGAGGTAGGGATGGACGGTTCCCTCGAACATGGGCTTCATCTCGGCCGGGGGGCCGGGGAGGGCGATGATGGTGTTGCTGTCGGTGCGGAGGATGAAACCAGGGGCCGTGCCAACTGGGTTCGGCACCGCGATGGCGCCGCGGGGGATGCACGCTTGCTTGAGCAGACTATCGAGCCACTTGTGCCCGCGTTCGCGGGCTAGGTTGTGGATGTGCTCTGCGGAGGCAGCGTCTTCCTCAAGGGGGAGGCCAGTGACCTGAGCAATGGCGGCCGCGGTGATGTCGTCTTCGGTGGGCCCCAGTCCGCCGGTGGCGAGCACTGCATCTGCTCGCGCCAGGCTGAGATCGAGCGCGGCAGCCAGACGGGCGATGTTATCACCGACCGTAGTCTTGTAGAAGACATTGATCCCCAGCTCGGACAGCTTGTCTGCCAGGTAAGCGGCATTGGTATCTACTATCTCTCCCAAGAGCAGCTCGGTGCCGACCGAGAACAGCTCCAGTTGCATTCACTCCTCCGGTATCCAGGGTGTCGGCCGGATGGAGCCCACGCCGGGGTATTATACATGGAGGGCGGTGTGGGGGGAAGGGGTAGGTGTGGGGGTTAGGGGGCAGGGACGGGGGGCCGGCGGAGGCGACCCGCCTGAGGTCCACCCGCCTTCGGAGGGCGGGCAAGCCCGACAGGGGACCCCCATCTGGGGCAAGCTGGCCCTTGACCCATTCGGCAGGCTCAGGGCAAGCTATGCTCGGGCTGAAGAAGCTCGCCCTACGGTTGGCAGGCTGGAAGCCCCTTCGACTTCGCTCAGGGCAGGCCCTGGCCGGGCAGGCTGCCCCATGCTTGGCAGGTCGGGCTGCCGCAGGGAGGGGGTGCGGAAAGAGCTGGCGGTAGCTATTGACACACGCCAGCCGCGTCGCTATACTGCTGGGCAGTCCGGGGAACCGGGCCGTTTGATCCGAGCACATTAACAAGCTAACCCCACCCCAAACCCCACCCCACCACGAGGCGGCAGACTCCCCCGGTCTGCCGCCTCACCTTTTGGCCGGAGGGGATGAGAGGGCCAACGGCCGGGAGCCGCAGATGAATGGCTAGGTGAACCGCCATGGCGGCCGCCCAAGGCGGCCTAGCCACGCGGATGGACACGGAATGAACGGGGACGGTGGGGAGCGCCGGGGCCAAAGGGAGGGCGGTGGGGTCTGGTGACCCCACCGCCCAAGATTGCGGCGCCTCCACGCAGCCACGCGGAGAGGTATACTACTTTGCGTTGAAAGTGTAGCTTGCTCCGACCCACCAGTGCCCGCCGAAGGTGCCACCCTTGAGGGTGGGCCAGCCGGGCTCGGGGACGCAGGTGACGCCGGTGATGACATCCTGGCCGTCATAGAGGCCGATGACGCCGATGAAGGGGTTGACCGGGCGCATGACGATCTGGACGCCGCCGAAGAGGCCTTCGTGGCGCGGTTCGGCGAAGAGGGTCTTGTCCTCGGTGCCAAGGCTGAGGTGGACCCGGACGATGGGCTTGGTGGGAGGGCCGGCAACTGGAGGGTTGAGGGTCTTGGCGGCGGAGATGAAGTAAGACACCTCGTCATAGCCCGGCATGCCCTCTCCGGAGAGGTTGCGGCCGCCGAGCACAACGATGGGCCGGGTGGCGTCCTCGGGCTGAAGGACGTAGGTGGCGTTGAAGATGGTGGTGACGCCCATCACGTCCACGTCATAGCGATGGACGTCCAGCTCCAGCTTGTCGGTGAGACCGCAGTACAGGGTCTGGGCACGGATGTAGTCTATGCCCACGGGTCGAAGCATGGGGATGAGGCTGTCACGGTCCACGCTGATGTAGTAGGTGGCCAGGTCGATTTCGCCGGCTTTGACCTGGTTGGCGGTGGGGACGGTGACGATGTCTCCCGCGAGCGCCGCTCCCGCGGTTACAGCTACCAGCAGCAAGCTGGCCAAGAGAACGACAAGTCGGGTTCCGCTCATGGTGGCCTCCTCGCCAGGTGTCCCGCTGGCGCCCCTCTGGGGAAGCTCAGCAGTTGGGCGAAGTGTAGCAGGGGGAGCGGGCGGTGTCAACGTGTCTTGGGGATGGAGGGTAGGACCGCAAAGCCTGGGTCGGGCCCGTCTCGTCATCCTGACCCGCCTGACCCAGATAGATCAGTCGCACGCCGGCGGTGCGGCCCCAGGCCGCGTCACTTGATGTACCCCATGGCGCGCAGCTCGCGCCGCGTCTCGTCTGAGAGCTTCAGCTCCGGCGCCCGCGATTGTTTGGGCACGTAGCCGGCCTCGAGGAAGTCCAGGGGTGGAAAGGCCTGGCGGGCGGCGAACTCCCGGAAGGCTTTGGTCAGCTCGGCGGCTTCTTGGGGCTTCTGCGCCAGCACATTCCAGGTCATCCCCGGATCGCGCTCCAGGTCGTAGAGCGCTCTCAGCTTCCCGCCTCGATAGAGGAGCAGGGCCGCGCGCTGGCTGCGGATGACCTCGCATGAATACCCGAGGGTGCGGGTGTGAACGTAGTCGTGCAGCTTGGGGACCTCCCCGGTAAGGAGGGGGAGGAGGGAGGCGCCTTGCACCTGATTGCGTGGGTAGCCGACCCCCAGCAGGTCCAGGACTGTGGGGGTGACATCAACCGTCTCGGTGAGGGCGCGCACTCGGCCTACCGGGCCATTGCCTCCGGGGAACTTGATGAGGAGGGGGATGTGGGTGACCTCGTCATAGGGGCAAGTGGTGTGGAACTCGTAGCCGTGCTCCCGGAAGGCCTCGCCGTGGTCGGCGGTGACGATGAGGAGGGTGGAGTCGAAGATGCCGGCCTGCTTTAGCATGCGCTCGATCTCTCCCACTGCCCAGTCCGCCCAGCGGAGGTTGGCGTCGTAGAGGTTGACCCAGTCCGGACCGTTCGCCGGAGGCGGGGGACCCAACGGCGGGTCAGTGACCAGGGTGAAGGCGGCGTTCCCCTCCCGGTAGCCGGGCGGCTTCTTGTCCCTGAACAACTTGTCCATCTCCGGCGGCGCGTCATAAGGGCCATGGGGTGGCATCAGGTGCACGTACGCGAAGAACGGTCGCCCCTGGCCGGAGGCCACCTGGTCCGCGAGCAGATCGAGCTGCGCGGAGACTCGGCGCAGTAGCTTGTGGTGATCGAAGTCAGTTCCCACGCCCGTCTGCGGGGAGGCGCATAGGTTCGAGCTGAACAGGAAGGTGCCGTACCCAGCTCCTCGCAGCCCCTTCTCAATAGTGAACAGTTGCGGGCCAAAGGCCGCCGTCCCAGGCACATACTGCCCCATCCGGCCGAGCACGCCGTGGGTGTCGGGGTATTGGGAGGTAAGCAGGGAGACGGTGGAGGAAGTGGTCTGGGTGTGCTGACAGAAGTGCTGGTCGAAGACGACGCTATGGGCGGCGAGGCGGTCGAAGTTGGGGGTAGTGTCCCGGGGGTATCCATAGCAGCCGAAGTGATCGGCGCGGGCCGCGTCGAGGACACAGATCACCACGTTTGCGGTCTTGGCGGCGGTGCGCAGTTGCTGAAGGGTGGGCGGGGTGCGAGTGAGGGAGACGGGTTCGCGTGCCAGCAGGGGGGTGGATCGGGGAACTGGGGGCAATTGCCGGGGAGGAGGGATGGGCTCCGGGGGAGGGAGCTTCTGGGCAGGCTTGACGTCAACCGGGGTGAGGCCCGCCAAGTCACCGCTGGAGATGCGCCTGGAAGAGCGAACATGTGAGGTTACGTACCAGGCAAGCTCGGCAAGGCCCAGAACCAGCGTGACCGCCAACAACCATCTCAAGGGCCTGCTCATCTGCCTTACACCTTCACCTGTCATTCTACAAGGCGGCAGTTAGTGTGTAAAGGCTGACAGGTGGGGGCTTCGTCCGCGGAGGCGGACTTCTCCGGGCGTTTTGCACGACGGGAAGCCGCTCGGTCGTTGACACGGTGGGGATGGCCTGGTAGACTCAGGTGTCCGAGGCGCGTCCGAATGGCCCGTGCGAGAGGCTGGGCGCGCCGCTTTCGTGATTGCTTGTGGAGGTGATCGGGAGATAGAGCGAGAGCTGCGGGTGAACGAGCAGATCCGGGCTCGGGAAGTGCGTCTGATAGACGAGAACGGCGGCCAGTTGGGGATCGTGCCGGTACGGGACGCGCTCCGGATCGCCCGGGAACGGGAGATGGACCTGATCGAAGTTGCGCCCCAGGCGCAGCCGCCGGTGTGCCGGGTCATGGACTTCGGCAAGCACAAGTACCAGCTTGCCAGACGAGACCGGGAGGCGCGCAAGAAGCACCGGCCCACGGAAGTGCGGTTGCTGCGGATGAAGCCGCAGATTGGGGAGCACGACCTCCAGATCAAGCTGCGGAAGCTGAGAGAGCTGCTGGAGGAGGGGAACAAGGTCAGGGTGAACCTGCGGTTCCGGGGGCGGGAGATGAGCCATCCGGAGATGGGGGAGAGGCTGTTCCGCCGGATCACGGAGGAGCTGTCGGACATCGCGCAGGCAGAGGGTATGGCGCGGATGGAGGGGAGGATGATGAACCTGATGGTGGCGCCGAAGCCGGGGGCGAAGCCGGCACCGAAGAAGGCGGCGCAGGCAGAGAGGCCGCCAGTGGCGCAGGCGGCGCAGGCGCTGGCTGCACAGGCTGGACAGGCGGCTGCCGTGCAGGCCGGGGAACCGAAAGTAGAGGTCGTGACCGAGGATGTCAGGCAAGAGCAAGTCCCGCAGCAAGTCTACCAAGCAGCGGACACAGAAGACAGCGGCGAAGCGGGTTAAGCGCACCGCGACCGGGAAGCTGCGGCTGCGGCAGGTGAACAAGAGCCACCTGCTGACGCGGAAGGCGTCGAAGCGGAAGCGCCGGCTGCGAAGGCCGGACTTAGTGTCTGCGGCGGACATGAAGCAGTTCAATCGCCTGGTGCCGAAGAGCACCGGGTAGTCTGGGGTTGAGAGTTCTCCCATGGCACGTGTGAAGCGAGGCAAGACAAGCCACCGGCGGCACAAGGCGGTGCTCAACGAGGCGAAGGGGTTTGTGGGCGGCCGGCACAAGCTGATCCGCACGGCAAGAGAGACGCTGATGCGGGCGAAGCGGTACGCCTACCGGGATCGGCGGGTGAGGAAGCGTTTCTTCCGTGGGCTGTGGATTACTCGCATCAATGCCGCGGTGCGAGAGCAGGGGTTGACCTATAGTCGCTTCGCGGCCGGCCTGGAAGCGGCTCGCATCACGCTGGACCGGCGAAGCCTGGCGGAGCTGGCAGTGCGCGATCGGGCGGCTTTCGACCAGGTGGTGGCAACGGTGAAGGCGACGCTGGCAGCGGAGGGCTGAGAGCCGGGTTTTGCGCGGACTGTGACGAGCGGGGCGCCAAGCGCCCCGCTCGTTGTTTTACGGGCTAGCTTTGCCCCTGGGTCTGATCGCCTTCGGGCTGGGAGGCTGGGGGTGAGGGCACTTGCGGGGCGGCGCGGAGCTCGCTGAGCCCAAAGACCAGAATCCCGAGCCCGACCAGGAGGGCGGTGATGACCAGTCCGCCCTTGATGAAGTGCACGACGGCATCTCGCCAGTAGGGGTTGGCACAACCCCAGACGCCGAGCGCGATGAGGCCGAGGCCGATGAGGATAGAGACGACTTTGCCCATGTGTTTCCCTCCACTTTTTTGGCAGACTAGTGGCCGGTGAGGTGTTGGGTTGATGTTCGGCGGGTGGGGACGGCGTTCCTGCCCGCTTTGTGTGCCACAGAGCGGCAGCGGGCGTTGGCTTGACGGGGCTGGGGGAGGACCCGTATCATGGTAGCGGGGCGGGGAGGGCGGTTTCTTGGCGTGATGCCAGCGGGAAGCAGGCTCCATGAGTGACCGGGTGATGGCGACAGGAAAGGAGCGCCCTTCGGCCGCGGGCGAGCGGTCCGGGGCGGGGGCGCGCGCCCGGTGGCGACCCTATGACATGCTGAAGCGGGGGCTGGATGTGGCGGTTTCGGGGGTGGGGCTGGTGGGCGCGGCGCCGTTCGTCATCGCCATCGTGGCGGCTATCTACCTGGAGGACGGGCCGCCGGCGTTCTACACGCAGGTGCGAGTGGGGTGGCGGGGGAAGGGGTTCCGGCTGTTCAAGTTCCGCTCGATGGTGAAGAACGCGGAGGTGGGGACGGGGGCGGTGCTGGCGAGCAAGGACGATCCGCGCATCACCCGGGTGGGGAGGCTGCTGCGGAAGACGGCGATGGATGAGCTGCCGCAACTGCTGAACATCTTCCGGGGGGAGATGTCGTTTGTGGGGCCGCGGCCGGAGCGGCCGGAGCTGGTGAGGGAGATAGTGGAACATCTGCCTGAGTTCAGGCATCGGGAGGCAGTCCGGCCCGGGCTGACCGGGCTGGCGCAGGTATATGGCCGGTACTACACGGAGCCGGAGCAGAAGCTGCCCTACGATCTGGCTTACATCGAACGCCGCGGCCTGGGGCTGGACGTGCATCTGTTCCTGCATTCCTGGCGGATCACCTCGAAGGCGAGCTGGGACAGCGACCAGGCAAAGCGATGAATAGCAGGCAGGCGGAGTGCGATGTGGTGGTGGCAGGGGCAGGGCCGGCGGGATGCGAGTGTGCGCGGCGGCTGGCGGAGGCGGGGTTCTCGGTGGTGGTGGTGGAGGAGCACGCGGGCGCGGGCGAGCCGCAGCACTGCACCGGGGTGATCAGCCCGGCGGCCTACCGCGCCTTCGACCTGCCGCGGTCGGCGGTGCAGGTGGAGCTGAAGGAGGCGGAGCTTACCTCTCCGGGAGGGGTGCGGCTGCGGGTGGAGCTGAATGGAGCGGGGCCTTTCGTGGTGGATCGCAAGGAGGTAGACCTATCGCTTGCCAGGAGAGCAGAGGAGGCGGGGGTGAGGTTCTCCTATCGGACGCGGGTAGGGGGCCTGCGGGTGGAGTGTTGGGGGGTGTTGGCGAGCGGCCTGCGCGGGGGGGAGCCGTGGGAGGCGCGGGCGCGGGCGGTGGTGCTGGCGACCGGGGCGAAGAGCCGGCTGCCGAAGGCAGCGGGTCTGGCCTCCGTGGATGATGCGGCGCAGGGAGCGCAGGCGGAGGTGGCGGCGGCGAGCCCGCCGGTGATGCGGGTGTGGGTGGGGAACCGGCTGGTTCCCGGCGGATTCGGGTGGGTGGTGCCGGCGCAGGAGGGCCGCAGCCGGGTGGGCGTGCTGACCAGAGAGCGGCCGCGGGAGGCGCTGGCGCTGGTGTCCAGGGAAGCGTTCTGCGGGGACGGGAGCGAGCTGAAGTCGGCGCAGGTGCGGGTGCACCCGGTGCCCGCAGTCCCCCGACATCCGACGTTCGGGGACCGGGTGCTGTCGGTGGGGGATGCGGCCGGGCAGGTGAAGATGACGACCGGCGGGGGCGTGTACTACGGCTTGCTGGGGGCGCGCATCGCCTCGGAAGTGCTGGCGGAGGGGCTGCAGCAAGGGCGGCTGAGCGCGGCGCATCTGGCGCGCTACCAGCGATTGTGGCAGCGGGTGCTGGGTCCGGAGCAGCGGGCTGGGCAACTGCTGCGGAAGCTGGCGCTGTCGGCGCCGGACGAGACCCTCGACGACATCTTCAGGCGGGCGGAGCGGCTGGGGCTGTCTCGGCATCTGGTGGAGCTGCTGGACTTCGACTGGCACGCGCGGCCGTCGCTGTGGCTGCTGGTGGCGATGATGGGGGCGGGGCCGGGGAGCGGCCGGGGGCTGGGTTGGCTGAGGAAGCTGGTGGGGTAGGCGGACAGATGAGACTATTCGAGACCAACGAGCGCGGCAGCGTGGAGATCCAGATCGGCGAAGACTTGCAGGCGCGGCTGGAGGAGCTGGCGGAGCGGAATCGGGAGTGGTTTCGGAGGCGGGGCATCCGCGCCTTCGACATCGCCGGGTCGGTGGGGGCGGGGAAGACCTCGCTGATCGCGGCAATGGTGGAGCGGTTGTCAGGCAAGCATGGGGTAGCCGTGATCGCGGGCGACGTCGCCACCACCTATGACGCGGAGCGAGTGGCAGGCAAGGGAGCGCGCAAGGTGCTGCAGATCAACACCGGGGGGATGTGCCACCTGGATGCGAAGCTGGTGTATCGGGCCCTTGAACACCTACCGGAGTCCGGACTCGACATCGTGTTCGTCGAGAACGTGGGGAACCTGATCTGCCCGTCGTACTTCTCGCTGGGGGTGGAGGCGCGGGTGGCGGTGGTGTCGGCGAGCGAGGGGTCGCACGTGATCGCGAAGCATCCGGCGATGTTCCAGTCGGCAGACCTGGTGGCGCTGAACAAGGTGGACATCGCCGAGGCGGTGGGGATGGACCTAGACCAGCCGGTCAGGGAGCTGGAGACGCTGCGGCCGGGGATGCGGGTGGTGAAGACGAATTGCGTTTCCGGCGAGGGGGTTGATGAGGTGTTGCAGGCGCTGGGTCTGGCCTAGCGCGAGGGGATAGCGTGCACGAGTTCTCCATCGCCGCTGAGATCTGGGGGAGTGTGGCCAGGGCGGCGCGCGAGCACGGGGGTAAGCGGGTCAAGGGGGTCACGCTGGAGATCGGCGCGCTCAACCTAATCGAGGAGGAGCAGTTGCGGTTCTGGCTGGAGGTGCTGGCGGAGAAGGACGGATCGGCGGGGGTGGAGGTGAAGGTCACGACGACGGAGGGGAGGGAGATCAAGGTGGTGAGTGCGGAGGTGGTCCTGCCCGATCCGCCTGCGGCGGATGAGGCAGGTGAGAGGGGAGAGTAGAGAGGGGAGACCGTGCTCCAGCCCAACGGGAAACGGCAGTTCACCGCAAAGCCGCAAAGAGCGCAGAGGGAACGGTTGTGGCAGGAGCTGACGCTCCTGCTCTGCCAGTGGTCGTACTGAGGAGGGGATGAGGTGAGCTTGGAGGGGAAGGAGGGCGAGATGGCAGAGTCATTGGCGGTGGTCGTGGGGTTTCTGTTGGTCTCGTTTCTGGCCGGGGTGATCGGGTCGGCGTTTACGAGGCGGGCGATACCGGAGTGGTATGTAAAGCTGAACAAGCCGACGTGGACGCCGCCGAACTGGGTGTTCGGGCCGGTGTGGAGCGCGCTGTATCTGATGATGGGGTTGGCGGCGTGGCTGGTGTGGCGAAAGGTCGGTTGGGCAGGGGCGACCACGGCGCTGGCGCTGTTCGGGGCGCAGTTGGCGCTGAACGCGCTGTGGTCGGTGCTGTTCTTCGGGATGCGCTCGCCGGGGGCGGGGGTGGCGGGGATTGCGGTGCTGTGGGTGATGATCGTGGTGACGCTGGTGGTGTTCTGGGGGATCACGCCGGCGGCGGGAGCGCTGCTCCTCCCCTACCTGGCCTGGGTCACCTTCGCGGCGGGGCTGAACTGGGCGGTGTGGAGGATGAATAGGCCCGCTCCTGCCGGGCAGGGGTAGGCTGCGGCCCAGATGGCCGGAGGGGGCAGGCAATCGGGCGCAGGCAGTGCGCCCCTACTGCAGCTTGGCGACCAGCTCGGCGACTCGTCTGCCCAGCCCTTGGCAGTCCTTGGTGGCGCGGTCGTCGGGGGGGCCGAAGGCGACGGCCCCATAGTGCGCGCCCTTCGTCGTTCCCTGGACGATCATGCCGTGGATGAGCATGGCCTTGAGAATGTCGAGCACGGTGGTCTCGGTGCCGCCGCCGATGGCCCCGGAGGAGGCGAAGGCGCCGCCCACTTTTCCGGTGAACTTGCCGTAGTGCTTGACGCTCTGGTCAATGAGGGTCTTCAGCTCGGCGGCGATGGAGCCGAAGTAGACCGGCGAGCCCATGATGATGCCATCGTACTTGACCAGGTCATCGGGCGTCAGCTCGGAGGAGGGGCGCAGATCAACGGTCACGCCGGCCACCTCCCTGGCGCCCTTCGCCACCGCCTCCGCCATCTTGGCGGTGTTGCCGGAGCGGGAGTAGTAGGTCACGAGAACGGTTGGCATAGAAATCACCTCGCAGCAGCGATCCGAGGTGTAGATTCTGCGTTGGGGGCGGGTTCCTTGCGTCGGGAATCAGGAACGGCCGGGCGTGGGAGTCCGCCCTATGGGCTATCCCCTCAGGAGTGCGCGGAACTCGGCTACGGTGAGTCCGGACTCGCGGATCAGCCGGCGGAGGGTGCCCGCGTCAAGCTCTCTCGCCAACGGCACGGTAAGCAGGAACCGGCAGCCCGCTTTCTTCATGGTGACATGGCTGCTCTCCTGACGGGCCACCACCCAGCCGTCTCTCTCGAAGGCAGCTATCGCCTGCCTGCCAGAGACGACTGGCAGTCTGGTCATGCGCGGGCGGTCTCCAGCAAGCGCTCTCGACGCTGGGCCTCTTCCTGCGCCATCTACTCCAGCACT
>Ga0315277_10005422_pt1 | contig 16803 bp, 9 predicted proteins | sample YL17G05_15_MG_FD_203695 | JGI IMG/M metagenome (GOLD analysis project Ga0315277, IMG submission 203695) | Sediment microbial communities from Yellowstone Lake, YNP, Wyoming, USA - YL17G05_15 | ecosystem: Environmental > Aquatic > Freshwater > Lake > Sediment | place: USA: Wyoming | collected... | reverse complement strand
GATTCCCGCTGCATGCGTGGCGGTGCTCTTCGTCATTAACTATTACTTCATGGAAAACTCGCCCAAGGACGCGGGGTTGGGCGATTTTGAAACCGGCGACGATGTCGAGGGCGATGACAGCAAGCCCTCATCTCTTAGTTTCGTTCTTCAGAAGGTCTTTGCTTCGCGTGTGATGTGGATGATCGCACTCGCCTCGATGATGATCGGGTTCGTTCGCCGGAGCGTGGTTGATGCGTGGTGGCCCAAGTACTTTGTAGACTTTCACGGCGCAAACAGAGCACTATTCACAACCTATCTCCCCTACCTCATTGCAACGTGGGGAATCGCAATAGCCGGTATTCTGGGCGGGTTCGTGTTTGGGATTGCCTCTGATCGAACGTTCGGTGGACGACGAGCTCCGGTAATTACGTTCGGCTTTATCGGTATGGCAATCCTTCTCGCTTTATTCGGTATCTCGGATCTTCTTGGCCTCGGTCCGGTTGCTGCCGCGTGCTGTCTTGTTCTTCTCTCCTTCTGCGTGAATGGCGCGCACGGTATGATCGGCGGCGCAGCATCTATGGATTTCGGCGGCAAGAAGGCCGCTGCGACTGCCGCAGGCCTGTTCGATGGCATGCAGTACCTCGCAGGTGCATTTGTTGGAATGGGTGTCGGCTACGTCACCACAAAATGGGGCTGGGAAGCGTGGCACTGGGCACCAATTCCATTCGCGCTGTTCGGCTCATGGGTGATATCACGCTTGTGGAATGTAATGCCTAAAGGTAGGCGCACACATTAGTTGAAATAAACCTGTGGGGGCCGGTCTCCTGGCCGGCCCTCACAAACTCGTTCCGCTACATCCTTTTTTGATAAGTCCCCACAGCTTCGCGGCCGCGCGTCCAAGCTCCTCTCCGATCAATATCGGATCAAGGGTCTTCTCCGGCATGTTCTCAAAGACAGCGTAGGGAATCGTGTGTCCCCTCACTTCGATGAAGTTCGGGTCTTTTGCTTGAAGCTTATCCCAATCGTTAGTCCTGTAGTAAAAGTCCATTTTTTCATCGGGCAGCGAGTGATAGAGAATTGAATCCTCCTCGCCTTTGCGTGCACGGCGGCGATTCTTGCGCAAAGACTCTTCATATGTCACACGAATGTACATCAGCGACGCCTTGCTGAGCATTTCATCAGAAAGAAACGACAGCGCATGGTGAATGGCATCATCACCACCCCGGGCAAACTCCACGAGGGTGGTCATCCGGCCGTGATACGCGGGATCTCTCGCCATCTTTTTCGCGTATTCCAACGCCAGACGCTTTATGTAGAGATCCCAAATATACGGGTCTTTAAACCAGTATTTCTCATCGGACCACACGCGTTCTCTGCCCATTTGAGTCATCAAGTCATCGAGTTCAAACGTCTCCCACACGTAAAGAAAGTCGTCGAGTTCCTCAAAGTTGGCAATGTGGTATTTCTCGAGGCGAACGATCGGATCGCACTTCTTCAGAAAATCAATGATCTCGGATTTGCCCGCCGCCGGCCGGCCGGTGAGAATCAGGATCGGAAAATGGTCGCTCATGGTATTTCCTTTCGCAGCCCGTATTGCGCGGAACTATTATCTCTCGATCTACTGTTAGGAAAGGCAAGGATACCTGGGATCGGCCCGAAATTTCTACCAGATTAGAGGCCACCCAAGACCATTGGGTCTGCGACATATTTGTAGGTAGAGTCTCAGTTATCCGCCAAATCGCTGGCCGTCTGGATGCTCTGAGACACTCAAATAAGATCGGCCGACGATTGGTGGGTCGCCCACTTGGATGATTCCGTTGCTTGTGAGGCCCGAAGGGCCGCCATTGAATAGGCCCGGCCGTCAGGCCGGGATTGGAATCGGAGAGGGGAGGAGCGCCGAAGGCGCGGCACTTGGGATTCCGACCGTGTCGCGCCTTCGGCGCTCAATTCTTCGTCCGCGACGGGATCCCGGCCTGACGGCCGGGCCTACGAACTATCGGCCCTTCGGGCCTCAGCAAGCAATATCCAAATCCACCTACAAATCTGTCACACGTCCAAGACCATTCTACAAATTGCACGGTTCTACAGGATTCGAATATTGTGGAGGATTTGGAGACGCGACACCGTTATCATGACGGTTGTGTCCCGATTTCGAACCACGATATTTCAGGAAAGGAATTTCATGACTCCTACCCGAAGAGAACTTCTTTGCACTCTGCCGGTGCTCGCCGCAGCTGTTCAACGGGCGGCCGCCGCTCCTGCCAAGAGCTGGAGACCGAAAATTGGAATCTTATGCCGGTACACCGAGGCTAACATCGAATTTGCCGCTGCCGAGGGTTTTAAGAGCCTCGAGCTTTCTGTTCCACCCAAGAGCCGGCTCGATGCTACCACCGTAACGGATGAGGAAGTCGAAAAGGCCAAGAGCCTAATATCGCGCTCAAAATTGGAGGTGTCCGTGCTGGGTATCGCCGTGAATCATACGGCGCCGGATGCTACCGAGCGCACACGAATCAACACTTATGTCGGCAAGGTCATTGAATTGGCCGGCAAGATGGGTGTGCCTTTCCTGGCCACCATGTCTGGAAACATGCCGGGTCGTCCTTTCCAGCAGCAGATCGACGAAATCGTCCGAGTCTACAGCGAAAAATACTTCCCGCTGTGCCAAAAGCATAAGGTGCGGATCCTCTGGGAGCCCTGGCCGGAAGGGCCGAACCTTGCTACAGGACCGGTCGGCTACGATGCCCTTTTCAAGGCCTTCGGCAACTCACCTTATGTTGGCATCCAGTTCGATGCCTCCCACCTGCTGCGACAGTTTATGGATCCGATACAGTGCATGCGCGATTACGCAGACAAGATCTACAACATGCACTTGAAGGATACCGAGATCTTTTGGCACACCCTCCGGCGCTGCGGCATCAATCCGCCCAATAGGATGCGCTGGTGGCGTTATCGTATTCCGGGTTACGGAGAGGTGAAGTGGCCGGAGGTCTTTACCGTCTTGATGGATGCCGGCTATGAAGGCTCCATGAACATCGAGCATGAAGACGAGACCTACGGCCAGCCTCTGCCTGACGGCAACTTCAGTGAAGAGTACAAGACCGGCTTCCGTATGGGACTGCGCTATTTGCGCCAATTTGTTCCCGCATAGGACACAATGCAGTCGACAAGCCAACACAAAGGGTGTTCTTTGAGGTCTTTGTGGTTTGCTTTTAAATGCAAACCGCAAAGACCTCAAAGAATAGCAAATCTCCCCAAGGCGTATTGAACGACGCCTCCGATACTTGCTGCCGCTTCTTCGCTAACTTCTCAGTATGGATTGCGCCGCTTCCCCCATGTCGGAGGTGGCGGCTCCTTGGTCAACCTTTCCGCCGGGTGCTCCTTGAGCAGCCGCATTGCTTCCTGCACGGCCCGCTCGAGCTGCGGGTCGTGTCCCGCGATCACGTCCTTCGGCCAGTTCTCCACGTCGATATCGGGGGCCACACCCTCGTTCTCCACGGCCCACTTGCCATCGCGCGCGAAGAAGCCGCCGCGCGGCGCGATCATCGAACCGCCGTCGATGAAGGTGGGCGTGTCAGCCGTATGCACCAGTCCGCCCCAGGTGCGCTTGCCGACGAGCAGGCCGATCTTCCGGTACTTGAACATGTACGGCATCAGGTCGCCGCCCGAGCCGGCCATCTCGTTAATGATCATCACCTTCGGGCCCCAAATGCCTGCTGCCGGACTCGTGAAGGGGTAGCCGTCGCCCGCGACGTTGTTGAAGTAGCCGTCGAAGTCGCGTTGGAGCACATCGATGATGTAGTCTGCCGCCGAGCCGCCGCCGTTGAACCGCTCATCGATGATCGCGCCCTTCTTGTCCTGCTGCGCGAAGTAATAGCGGTTAAAGCTCGCGTACCCGGGCTGTCCGGTATTGGGGAGGTAGACGTAGGCGAGCTGGCCGCCGGACAGCTTCTCGACGGTGCCGCGGTTTTCCTCTACCCAGTCCCGCGTGCGCAGCCCCTGCTCGTTTGCCACCGGAATGACGGTCACCTGCCGCGCGCCTTCGAGCGTCGGGCGATTGTTGATGGTCAGCACGGTCTGCCGGTTCACCGTCCCGTCCAGGAGGCGATAGATGTTGTCCGGCGCCCTCAGCTCGACGCCGTTGATCGCGAGGATGTAATCGCCGGCCGCCACATCCACGCCGGGCTCCGCGAGCGGCGCGCGCAGATCAGGGTTCCAGCTCTCGTTGTCGTAGATTTTCGTGATCTTGTAACGCCCACTGTCGATGGTGAAGTCGGCTCCGAGCAGCCCGCCCGTGGATTGCGGCACTTCGGGCATTTCGCCCCCGCGCACGTACGAATGCCCGATGGCGATCTCGGAGCCCATGTTGTCGAGGAGGTAGTTCAGGTCGGCGCGGTGCATCACGTACGGCAGGAGCTGACCGTACATCTGCTTGTCCTTAACCCAGTCGGTACCGTGCAAGTTCGGCACGTAGAGGTAGTCACGCTGGTTGCGCCACCCCTCGTTGAAAATTTGTTTGAACTCCTCCTTCCGCTCGAGATACATGCGCAGCGTTACGTTGAGGCGCCCCTGGCCGGCCTGCGGCGGATTGCGATCGGCATCCACGAGGAAGAGGCTGGGGGCGCTGGGAGCGCCCGCACCTGCCCCGCGCCCCCGTCCGCCGCCGAAGCCTCCGCCGGCGCGGTACAGCAGCTTGTGGCCGTCAAAGCTCACGTCGTATTCCACGACGCCGGAAACGAACGGCACCGCCTTACGGTCACTCAACCGATAGCGGTGCAACTCGTTGCCGCCACCGCCGCCGCCGGCAGCGCCGGGACCGCGTCCTCCGCCACCGGCGGGCGCCTCTAGGTAGTAGACCGTGCCCGCAACGCCGGCGCGCAGCTGCGAGTACTGACGCTCCGGGATCCCCGGCACAGAGATGATGCGTTGCTGCAGCCCGTCGAAGTCGATCTGCACGGTGACAGGCTGCCGCGGTGGGCGCGCAGCTTGTGCAAGCTGATCAGCTTGGGCGCCCCCGGCCTCCCCGCCGGATCCTGCTCCCCCGCCGCCACCCCGACCCCCGCGGCCACCACCACCTCCGCCGCTGCCGGGCGCACTCGATATGCCGGTATCTTCATCGCTCTCCGGCAGGAGCGGGCTTGGTTCACCTTTCTTAAGAACCGCGAAATACAGCCCAAAGTTCTCGTTGTGGTCGTACGACGTCATGTCGAGCCACTGTGACCGCAGCCCGAAGTCCGTCGAGGCGAGAAACCAGAGATACTTGCCGCCCGCGTCCCACGCGGGCCACACCGCATCGGCAAGCGCGTCGGTGACCTGCTTCGTCTCGCCGGTCTCGACGTTGCTCACAAAGATCGCGTGATAGAGCGATTTGAGCCGGCTCGCGTACGCGACCCACTTCGAGTCGGGACTCCACACCGGGTTGAGTGTGCGCAGCGGCACCATCCAGGGATCGTTCCCCACCATCTTGGCCTGGCCGCTCGCGACGTCGAGCACCCACACGTGCAGGTTCGTGTCGGTATAGACGATCTTCTTCGAGTCGGGAGACCATGACGGCGTGTAGTAGTGCGTCGGATTTGGCAACGCGATCTCGCGAGGCGGCGTCAGCCCGTCCTGCGACTCGATCACGAGCTTGTACTCCCCCGACTTGTCGCTGAAGTACGAGACGTACTTCCCGTCCGGCGACCAGGCCGGATCGCGTTCGGCCGAGCCGCTCGAGTGGCTGAGGTTCCGCACGTCCCCCTTCTCCGCGGGGATCGTGAAGATTTCGCCGCGCGCCTCGACCACCACGCGCTTGCCGGTGGGTGAAAGCGCGATATTCGTCATGCGGCTCGTCACGTCCTCCCACCTCGGCATCATCCACGGGAAGTCGCCCGCCGCCGTGATGTTCACGACATGCTCTTTGGCCGTCTTCGGATTCAGCTCGTGTATGTAGCCGGCCTGCTCGAAGACCACGGCGCCGGCGCCGGCGTCGATAGACTTGACATCGAAATCGGTGAACTTCGTGGCCTGCATCAGTTTCTTCGTCTTCGTATCGTACGCCCAGACGTTTGCCACGCCGTCGCGGTCAGAAATGAAGTAGACCGAGTCGCCCACCCACACGGGGTCCATGTCCTTTGAGTCGGTCCAGGGCGGCGATACCAGATCGTAGCTCTTGAGGTCGACGATCCAGATCGGCCGATTCTGTCCGCCGCGGTAGTTGCGGCGCTCCTCGTCCCACGAGCTGTTCATCCGGAAAGCGATCCGCGTGCCGTCGGGAGAGATCTTCCCTTGATAGCCGCGGGGCAGAGGCAGCGGCTCTTCAACACCGCCGTCGGCAGGCACCGTCCAGAAGCGCGGGGCGCCGCTCGGCGCCCACGTCGCGCGCGAGGAGGAGAAGAGGACCGCCTTGCCGTCTGGCGTCCACCCCTGTACCAGGTCGGCGCCGGGGTGCCAGGTCAGACGTCGCGGCTCTCCGCCCTCGGCAGGCACGACGTAGACGTCCGTGTTACCGGCATACTCCGCGCTGAATGCAATCCACTTACCATCGGGCGAGAAATGGGGATTTGATGTCTGGCCCTGGAAGCTGGTGAGGCGTCGCGCCGTGCCGCCGCCACGCTCGACGATCCAGATGTTGTTGGCGTACGCGAACGCGACTTGCGTGGCGTTCACGGCCGGCATGCGCAACAGGCGGGCCGGACCGCCCTCCACCGTGGCGGCCAGTGACGCAGGCACGGCGAGCGCGATGAAGGTGAGACAGCGAAGCACCGCTGCAAAGGTGCGCATTGACATCTGTTTGCCCTCCGGTGAGTTTGTCGGCACTTGTATCACGAAGCAGGTGCGAGAGCAAAGCAATCTCCGCCGCGAGCTCCGGGATAAACCGGCTATAGCGGATATCTTGACGTTTGCCTCCGAATAATCTAGATAATCAGGAGTGAACTCCCAATTATCCGAATACCCGAGAATCCTACGCCTGGATTTGCGACGTCACAATGCTGCCTTTCTGTGGGATCCGCGGAGGGTCGGAAAGGCGACGCTGCTCTGGACACGGATTCGGACAGATCCACACGGATAAGACCGGATTGTGCGGCCGCCGGCATAGGTTGCGCCTGATGCACCTCCTGTGTTCCAATGGAAACCCGGTTAAGGGAGGAAAGAAGCAACACAAGGGACACCCAGAGGCACACCAATGACTATCCCCATTGACGAGTTTACCGAAGCCGATCTGAACGACCTCAGAATCGCCAAGTCCAAGCTTGAATACCCAGGCCTGACAGCCAAAATCGCCGCCTTGATTGGCAAGCCGTTAGAAACAGGTTTCAAACTTCTTCCAAGGAACTGGAAGGAGAAAGTGGCAGATGTTGCACAGGCGGCTCTACTTAAGGGATTGGAGTTTGCGATTCGCACGATGGGCGAGGTCGAGACAAGAGGCTCCCGAGATTGGCTTCATAAGATTTTAGTTACTGGTTCAGGAGTTGCCGGAGGCGTAGTCGGGCTTGCGTCTCTACCCATTGAGCTGCCAATTTCCACAACCATTATTCTGCGCTCAATAGCCGATATTGCGCGAAGTGAAGGGCATAACATCTCCCGGCTCGAAGTCAAATTGTCATGCCTGGAAGTTCTCGCGCTTGGGGGTAAGAGCACAAGAGACGACTCTGCGGGAGAAGGATATTGGGTTGTCAGGGCAGCCTTGGCAAAAGCGGTCTCAGAAGCCGCCGCCTACATTGCGGAAAGGGGATTGGCAGAGGAAGGAGCCCCGCCACTGGTGAGGCTCGTTGCGGCCATTGCATCTCGATTCAGCGCCGTCGTAACCGAAGAAGTCGCGGCTAAGGCTGTGCCTGTTGTTGGGGCAGCTGCAGGCGGGACAATCAATTATCTGTTCATGGACCACTTTCAGGAAATGGCGCGAGGCCATTTTATCGTCAAGAGACTCGAGAACAAGTACGGTGCTGAACTCGTGGAGACAGCGTACAAAGAGCTGGTCATCTAAGGGCCTGCGCAAAAATTACTTGGCATTTTGCTGCAGGCCCTAAACGCAAATGTAACGCAATTGTCTGTTCTAGAACCCGATTCAGTATGATAGTTTCGCACCACCAGATGCCTGTTAAAGGCAACTTTTGCAGCCGAGGGAGAGTTGAGATCGCCGGCATCAGTACTTCTGCTTATTGCCCTCCCCATTGCCCTGACGGTGTCTGCCGCGAGCGCGCAGACCAGCCTCACCGAGATTCACAAAGGGAGGAAAATGTATGCTGTGCTGGTGGATGATGGAGCCATAAAGCTGGACGGGGTCCTCAACGAACCGCAATGGAAACTTGCCGAGCCCGCTACCGACTTCATCCAGAGGCTTCCCCACACGGGCATGCCGGCCACGGAGCGAACGGAAGTCAGAATCCTTTACGGCCAGCACAATATCTATGTCGGCGTGCATTGCCTCGATTCCGCCGGCGACCAGGGCATAACCATCAAGGATATCCGCCCGGATTTCTACACTCTGGACAGTGATGGCTTTCAGGTGGTCTTTGACACTTTCGACGATGACCGGAACTGTTTTCTTTTCGGCATCAATCCAGCCGGAGCCCGGTTCGACATGCAGATCGGCTCGGATGGCACCGCTTCCAATACCGCCTGGAATGGGATCTGGTATGTGAAAACCAGGATCGATCGCGACGGATGGCACGCAGAAATCGCGATTCCGCTTACCACCCTGCGTTTTAACAAGACCGAAGAACAGATCTGGGGAGTCAACTTCGAACGGCGCGTGCGGCGGAAATCTGAGGATTCCTACTGGGCCCCGTTGCCGGCCGCGTTTCGCCTGGGGCGCATCTCGCTTGCCGGAACCCTTCTGGGATTGAAAGGGATCAAGCAGGGCCGCAACCTGTACGTGAAGCCTTATGTTACCGCTCCATTTTCGAGGAAGCCGAGCGGAGGCACTTTGTTCAAGCCCGAAGCGGGATTGGACGTCAAATACGGAGTCGGCTCGCAGCTCACCCTGGACTTGACCGCAAACACCGACTTCTCGCAGGTTGAGGCGGATGAAGAACAAATCAATCTCACCCGTTACAGTCTGTTTTTCCCCGAGAAGAGAGATTTCTTTCTGGAGAATGCAAGCCTGTTTAAAGTGGGACGCACCAGGCCCTTCGTGAGCCAGCCGCGTCCCGATTTCGTGCCCTTCTTTACCCGGAGAATCGGCATTTCAAGGGATGGCCGACTGATACCTATCCTGGGAGGCGCGCGCCTGACAGGCAGAGCGGGCAAGTACACCCTGGGCATGCTTTCCATGGAGACGGACCAGATCGAGGGGAACCCGCGCACCAACTACTCGATGATCCGGGTGCGCCGCGACATTCTTGGGAAATCGGACGTCGGAGGGTTCTTTACCAGCAAACTCGCCGAAGACGGCCAATATAACCGCACTTATGGCACAGATATCAATCTGAACTTCTTCAAGAACCTGGATGTCTCTTCCTATGTTTTCAGAACCGACAGCCCCGGTGTGCATGACAAGAACTGGGCTTCCTATTTCGAGGTGGGATGGAAGGACGACCTGTTGGATCTCTCCGCGCGGCGGCTCGCCGTCGATGAGAGCTTTGATCCACAGATGGGATATGTCTCGCGGACGGCCATGCGCAAAAACGCCGGCGATTTCGAATTGACCTTCCGGCCCAGAGAACGAGTTCCATGGATTCGGTACTTGGGTCCAGCGGTCTTGGTTGAATACATCACTGATCCTCAAAACTCGCCGGAGAGCAAGAGTCTCAACACTTACTTCGACATGGTTTTAAAGAACGGAAGCCTGTTCCAGGCGGGCAGAATCTCCAGTTTCGAGCGCCTGGAGAAACCCCTCAAGATTCATCTAGATCAGACCATTGCGCCCGGAGATTACCGCTTTGCTGATTACTATGTTTCATTTGTGACCGATCGCAATCACCTTATCGGCGGATCCGTTCGCATCAACTCCGGCGGCTTTTATGATGGCAATCGCCGGTCCTATCTCTTTAGCGGCGACCTCCGGCCCGGATACAAATTCTCGGCAGGATTGTCATGGAACCATAACAATGTGCATCTGTCGGGTGGAGATTTTTCAACCAATCTGATCGGCGCGCGCCTCGGCTATGCCTTCAGCACTGCGCATTTCTTCAACGCCCTGGTCCAATACAACAGCGATACCAGGGATGTGAGCAGCAACCTCCGGCTCAATCTATTCCACACACCGGCCGGCGATTTCTATCTGGTCTACAATGAGCGCAGGTCCTCCACAGGGAAGGTATTGGACCGGGCGATTATCTGCAAGCTCAACCACATCATCAGTTTCTGATTGAAACCGATCCGGATAACCTCAGGTCCATGTTTCAATGCGCGATGGCTGGCGTCCCCAGTCCCCGAATCAAGTCCCCTCACACCTCCTCCGGAACGACATAGGGGCGACGGTAGGCTCGGGTGAGCAGGGTATCCGCTTCAGGATCGTTGGCAAACTTCTCGTAGTCACCCATGAAATTCAGGGAGCGGCCGAGGCGATACGAGATATTGGCCAGCAGAGGAAGGGAGGATGAATAGAAACCTTCATTGATGTCGCAGTGCAGGTCTTCATTTCTTCCCGCGCGCACCGCATCCAGGAAATTGGCCCAATGATCGCCATCCCAGCCTGTTGCACGTTCCTTCGAACCGGCGAAAGGCTCTCGTTCCCGTTGACGGAAAGCTTTCCAGGCAGACCCGCTGATTTCGAGCCACCCTTCGGAACCGTAGAAGAGATTCCCAACCTCCTGACCATGGCTTCCTTCATGGTTGGTGTATCGGCCCCGGGCTTCAAACTCGAGCATCCTCCCGTCGCGGTATTTGAACACCGCGGTCTGCGTATTGGGCGTCTCCTGGGAGGTTCTGTCGCGGCCATACGTCTCCACTCCCCCGTACACCATCTTCCCGGGGGTCCGGGTCTTGCCTTCCTCCTGGTGAAACCCGTAAAGACCACCCGCACTATGGATCGAAACCGGGTGTTCGTTCAGGTTCATTCCCCAGCGGGCAAGATCGAGCTGGTGCGGCCCCGTGTTTCCGGTGTCTCCGTTTCCGGTATCCCAGTACCAGTGCCAGTTGTAGTGACTGCGTTTTTCGTTGTACGGGCGATAAGGCGCTGGCCCCAGCCAACGGTCGTAGTGGAAAGTGCCGGGCGGCAGACTGTCCTTGGCAATTCCATACGAATCGCGAGCCTTGAAGCAAAGAGCGCGGGCCATGAAAACCTCTCCGATGCCGCCTTCATGCAGGAACTTGATGGCCTCGATCACATTTGCTGAGGAGCGGTTATTCAACCCGACCTGAACTCTTACGTCGTACTTGCGCGCCGCTTCGATCATCTTCCGACCTTCCCAGACGTTGTGGGAGGCCGGTTTTTCAACGTAAACATGTTTGCCGGCCTGACAAGCCCAGATGGTTGCCAGTGCATGCCAGTGATTCGGCGTGACGATGGATACGGCATGGATTTCCTTATCGTCCAGTACTCTCTTGAGGTCCCATTCCGTGAGGGGCTGAATGCCCGTCTTTTGATTGACAATCTCAACCGCGGGCGGGAATAGCCGCTCGTCCGTATCGCAGAGCGTCTTAACAATCACGTTCTTGCTGTTTTTGAGGTCGCAATAACTGTTGATGTGCACGGTGCCCTGGTTCCGGATGCCGATGACTGCCAGGTTGATGCGATCATTTGCACCGACGATCGAGGCATAGGACCTTGCAGCAAATCCGATGCCTCCAATTGCCAATCCAGCGGCCCCGGCTACACTCGTCTTGATGAAGTCACGTCTCTTTGTCATTTTTCAGTTCGTTGAAAAACATGCTGGTCGGATCCAGAGGCCGATCCAGCGGGTGAATCCTGCCTCGAATGACGGATGTAAGAAAGATCACTCGAGAGATACGGAATTCGGTAATCGGCCAATTGTGCAGGATTGGCATGCGAATTCTCAAGTCTTTTTCGCGACTCAGGGCGCAGGAAGTAGAATGGAAAGTCGCAAGCAGTAGAACGGCTTTCGAGGTCAGCCACTGCGGGCCGGAATGCGGCTCCGGTTGGTTTAGCTCGAGTCAAAGCGATTGTGCCCAGTAAACGGCGTTACGGGAAGTTGTGGTTTCGCCTGCACGCATCGCAGGAAATCCGGACACCTAGCGTGGAGTCCAGATGCATCAAAGGAGTTGTGCCCCTCCCGGAGCCAGGATGACTTCTAACCCGTCAATTCGGAAAATAGATCGTTGTCAAACGGGACGGCTTCGCGGGCGCAAGCGCGCTTGACGTCCTCCACGAAATCGCCCTTCGCATAATCGGCGCGGCCGACAGCGCTATCCTGGATTCTTCGGACGATCTTTTCGAGCTGCATCTTTTGCCAGGCGCGGTTGCGCGGATCAGGAATCCCAACCAACTCTCTCACAAAATATCGGAAGGAATTGATCCTGGCCGGAGTTCTTTGGGTGACGACTTCCAGGGCGGAGATGATCTTTTCCGCCGGTACAGTCTTCAGGCCATTTTTCTGGTAGGCCTCGGAATCCGATTTACTCCACCGGTTCCCTGTTGCCCGCTCGTAGGCAGCCCGGACAAGCGCGAAATGCTGGTCGGCGCTTTCCTGTCTCTCTCGCGGCGCAGCCGCGCGGCTGTGGTTTGCAACAGGCTCAGTGTCGCTTGCGAGTTTTTCGCCCTTTGATGATGATTGTCTTTTGAGATCATCATCATCAAGTTTTTCTTTATTGTTGGCACGTGGTGCTACGGTGGCACCCGGTGCCAAGATGGCAGGTGGTGCCTGGGCGGCATCTCCTGCCAGGGCGGCACCCTGTTCCACGGTGGCATCTGGTGTTGTGCCGGCAACCGGCAGGGGCACCTGGTAGAGATTGCCTCTCGACGGTCCGCCGAGCTTTGATTCGAGCTTTCTGATGAGTCCCCGTTTTTCGAGGTAACCGATTGTGTCTTGAACCTTTCGTTGGGACATGAGGACCGACTTCGACAGCTTTGCGAGACTGATCAGACAGGTATCTCTCCGGAACCCGTGCGAGAGAAGAAACAGCTGGTAGTAGACCGCCTTCGCGAACGGACTTTGCCCAAGTTGCCAGGCCAAGCGCGCCGTGCTCTTTGCCGAGAAGTTGACGAGTGAGATCCTGGCGCCCGTGCCTCATCGCCACTGGACGTTTTCAATCGCCCGCGTCTTGCGCGGCCTCGTCGAGCGCGACCGCATGTTGCTGGGATTGCTGTCGCGCACCGCTTACGAAGCCATCCGCAAGTCGTTCCAGACCCTGTTCCAGCGCAGCGACGTTCTCCTGGGATGTATTGTTTCTCTGCAGACATGGGCCTTCGGCTGTAATTTCCATCCGCATTGCCACGCAATCGTGACGCTATGATCGCAAATACACATTTGCGCGTAACGGTGAGCGTCCGTGTGCCGAAAAAGGAATTCGCTCGCCTTTACCCGAGGAACCATAAGAGTTTGCATTGAGGATGATTCCAGAAAGTATGTCCAGTAGATTATATCGCTACGTCAAGTAGTCTTTGTCGCTGATGTGCAGTATCTAGATATATCGGCATTATAATTCAGATTATGAGAACCAGGCCACATGATGCGTGATAATCTACTTGACACAATGGATAAACCGATCTATGCTGCCGATCCATGAAACCTCCACCACAATCCAAGCTCCGCCAACTCAAACAGGCCGGGCTGTTGCATCCACGCCCCGGGCAGGTCCGAGATCCGCTCTTCACGGAACATCCCGATTTTTTCGATGCCCACGATTTACTTCAGGTGCGCTACGAATCGTTGCGGGCGCACCTGGTCGATGGCGACCAGGTGCTACGCGTGTGCAAGCGTTTCGGCACGAGCCGGCAGACCTTCTACACGATCCTGCAGAAGTTCGTCGAAAAAGGAAGCAGCGGGCTGCTGCCGGACAAGCCTGGACCGAAGGGGCCCTCCAAGCTTTCCGTCGATGTGCTGAGATTTGTGCGCGCGCAGTACGATCATCAGCCGGAGGTGTCGGGTGCCGTACTGGCCTCCGATATCGAAGCGAAGTTTGGCATTTCGATCCACAAGAGGACAATCGAAAGGCTGCTGGGCGAGTTCCGCTCAAAAAAAAACTCTTGAGTCATTTCAGCCGGCGCCACAGGGAAGATCGCTCGTGCGCCGGGCAGATCCGCCGCGGGAGATTTACGAGAGGCTGCGCGCCGGGTTTCTAGCGGAAGCTCTCGCTGCGGTCGAGAGGGATGCGTGTGGGAAGCGGTTTGTACAGGACGGATTCGCCGGCCTCTTTGGGCCCGACACGAGTGACTGGATTATTTCCGTTCATGCAGCCGCCGGTCCGCGCTGGGCGCCGAAAGAGCCCTATGAACAGAAACTACTGCTTGCAATATTCGGCCGACTGGCAAGTCCGTTTGACGGGAGCCGGTCGAACCGGGACAAGGAAGGAGTAGAGACTTATGAAGGTGGCCTTGTATGCGCGCGTGTCGAGCCATCAGCAGGAAAAGCAAGGGACGATCGCATCCCAGGTGGAGGCCTTGCGTCGACATGCGCGCAAGTTAGGCTTCGCCATTGTGGAGGATTTTATCTGCCTGGATGATGGCGTCAGCGGTGCAAGGCTGGATCGTCCCGGCCTGGACCGGTTGCGGAATGGGGCGGAGACTGGCAGATTTGACGCCGTGTTGGTCCTTTCCCCGGATCGTCTTTCGCGCAAGTATGCCTACCTGATTCTCATTCTCGAGGAGTTTGAGCGCCTCGGCGTGAGCGTGCTGTTTCTGGAGCAGCCGCCGGCAGACGATCCGCACAGCTCACTGCTGGTTCAGATTCAGGGAGCGGTGGCCGAGTATGAAAGGGCCAAGATCGCAGAGCGGTATCGGCGCGGCAAACTGCACCGGGCCCGGCAAGGAGAGATATTCTGGAACAGCGTCCCTCTGGGCTACCGGCGGGTGCCCCGCCGGGACGGCGTTCCGGCTCATGTGGTCCTCGACGAGGAAAAGGCGGCCTTGGTGCGCAAGATCTTTCATTGGCACGTCCATGACAAAATCTCCATCCGCCAGATTGCCCGCAAAATCACTTTGTCCGGAGTGGTACCACCTCGAGAAGGCAAGGTATGGGGAGAGACAACCGTGCACCGGATCCTGCGCAGCGAGGCCTATGTGGGAACGCTCTACTACAATCGGACCCAGAGGGTTGCTGCCGACAAAGCGGTAGGGGAGGCGGTCCATCATATCCTGATCAGGCCCAAGGAGGACTGGATCGCAGTCTCGATTCCCCCGATCATCGACCGGGAGACATTCGATCAGTCCCAGGCACTCCACGAACCGAATCGACAGTTCAGCCCGCGTCGATTGAAGGAGGAACACTGGCTGCTGCGGCGACTGTTGCGCTGCGGCAGGTGCGGGCAGAAACATGCATGTACTACGGATGCCAAAAGCCCGGAGTTGACGCGCAGATACTACTATCGCTGCGCCAAGGCGGATGACCTCAGGGGCCGGCAGCGCTGTCGCCCATGCCATCTCCACGCAGGACCTCTCGATCGGTTGGTCTGGGAGGCGATCCGCCGGTACCTCCTGCATCCCGAGCTCCTTCTGCGGGCTCACAAGGAGCTTAGAGGCAACACGCCTCTCGATCAGAGTATTCTTGCCGAGCAGGTTCATTCCGCGCAGCGCAGACTGCGTCAGGTTGAGGCGGAACGGCGGCGGCTTGTGGATGCCTATCAGAGCGGCCTGATCACGGCGGAACAGTTCGAAGATCGAGCGCCGAAAATCGCCGAAAGGATCAAGAGCCTGGAAGTGGATCAAAAGCGGCTGGAGGAAGAACAGCAGCAAAGCTGCGGAGCAAAGGAACTCCTTGGCCGGATCGAAGAGTTCACCTCGCGAATCACGGATAGGCTGGATGGAATGAGTTTTGCGGAGCGTCAGGCGTTGGCCCGGTTGGTTCTGGACGAGGTTGTTCTCGAAGGGCACGAGGTGCAAATCTACTTCAAACTGCCCCTCCCGAAACGCCCGGACGACGATACCGATAATGGTGGTGGAAACGTGAAAAGGAGAGTGTCAAGGAGATTTTCTTTGCGTTCATGCCGTAGTTTCCGATGGCGTGTTCTCGGCCGAAGGAGAGTTTCTGCCGCTTCCTGCGCTCGATACCACCGCTGTCATGGAAGTGTTTCGCCGCTTGCTGCTCGAGCGCCTGCACCAGGCCGAACGTCTCTCCGAGAGCTTCATGCGGAATCTCCTCTCGTGGGTGCATCCGGGTTTCTCAGTCTTTGCGGGACCACCCGTCGAAGCCGCCGCCATGACCTCGCTGGAGTCGCAGGCCCGCTATATCACCCGTCCCGCCCTGGCCATGGACGCGCTGCAAAAACTGGAGGACGGCCGCCTGGCCATGGAAACACCCCCGGACCCGAGGACGGGCGCCACCTTGCTTGCGCTCGATCCGCTCGAGTGGATTCACCGCATCACCGCACATCCCCGATCCCGGGCGCCATGGCCAACGGTTTTACGGCGCCTACTCTAACCGGGCCAGAGTCACCATTTCGTCCGCCGATAGCGACCGCGCTGGTGCCGCGGCAAACCCAGACGCGGAGCAGGACAATGCCGACTTCTCGAGGGAAGCGCGGAGCACGTGGGCGCGCCTGGTCAGGAAAATCTTCGAAGTGGACCCTTTGGCCTGCGCCTGCGGCGCCCGCATGCAAATCGTCTCTTTTATTACAGACCCACGGGTCGTCGACCGCATCCTGCGCCATCGGGAAAGCGAGCGCTGCCAGACCAAGGATCTTTTCGAACCCCGCGCTCCCCCGAGCGCCCACACCCGCTCTTGGCAATAATGCTCGGCGTCACAAGCGTGTCGTCCGGATGCCGGCCAGGCGCCCGTCCGGTCGAGG
>Ga0315277_10005421_pt1 | contig 16805 bp, 11 predicted proteins | sample YL17G05_15_MG_FD_203695 | JGI IMG/M metagenome (GOLD analysis project Ga0315277, IMG submission 203695) | Sediment microbial communities from Yellowstone Lake, YNP, Wyoming, USA - YL17G05_15 | ecosystem: Environmental > Aquatic > Freshwater > Lake > Sediment | place: USA: Wyoming | collected... | reverse complement strand
GGGCAGAAGCCGCCGAAGGCGGAGAAGCCCCCAGCCCCGGCGCCGCCCAAGGAGACCATCTCGGTGATGGTTCCCTGCGGGCAGGTGGGGCCGTTCTCCGAAGTGGAGAAGAAGCTCTTCTCGAAGGCCAACCCCGGGGTCGAGCTCGATTGGGTCCCCGAGAACATGGTCCCCATCGTGAAGAAGATCCTGGACGGCAAGGCGACACCGGATGTGGTGCTGACCATGGGCGATCTGGAGATGGACCAGTTGGAGAAGGGCGGGATGCTGTTGGAGGGCACGCGGACGAGGATCGCAGAGAACGCGCTGGCGATCACCACCCCGGGGAACAATCCGGGGAAGGTGAGCGGGCTCGCGGACCTGGCGAAGCCGGCGGTGAAGACCATCTCCATCCCCAATCCAGAGCTGAACTCGGTGGGCAAGCACGCCATCGAAGCCCTGAAGGCGGCGGGCATCTGGGGCAAGGTGGAGAAGAAGATCGCCTACCCGCAGTTTGCGGCCGATGGCAAAGACGTAGCGGCGGCCGGGCAGGTAGAGGCCGCTATCGCCTACTACCCCTGTGTCACAGAAGTGCATATCCCGGGCCAGACGCCAGCCAAGCCAAAGAACCTGAAGCTGATCGGGATGATCCCCCAGAAGCTGTACACTCAGTTCTGGTGCGAAGCGGCGGTGCTGAAGACGGCGAAGAACCCGGAAGGCGGCAAGAAGTTGCTGGCCGCCCTGCAAAGCCCCGAGGCGCAGAAGATATACCGGGGGTGGAGCTTCGTGAGCTCGCCGACCGCAGGCGGCCAAGCCCCTGAGGGGCAGGCAGGGAAGGCCCCGGCAGGTCCGTAGGACGCAGGGGGAGAAGAATGCCCAAATCCGACGTTCCCGCTGCTTCGGATCTGCCCGCGCATGGGTAACCTTGGTATGGCCTGAGCCTTGAGAGGGGTCGGGCCGCGACAAGGGGAGACAAGGACATGAAAGAGAAGGTCGAAAATGCCCTGGCCCAGGTGAGGCCGGCACTGCAGAGAGATGGGGGCGATGTGGAGCTGGTCGAGGTGACCGAGGAGGGCGTGGTCAAGGTACGCCTGACCGGGGCCTGCCACGGCTGTCCGATGGCGCAGATGACCCTTCAGGTGGGGATAGAGCGGTTCCTCAAGCAGCTAGTGCCTGAGGTGAAGTCGGTGGAGGCGGTTCCGGCTGTGTAGGGCGCTGGTGATACGGAGTCGAGATAGGGCGGCGGGCCAGAGACGGCCCGCCGCTTTTGCGTCTGGAACCACGGATGGACGCAGATGAACGCGGATGGGAACGCGCAGGCACTACTGTCCGCCTGAGAGTCGAACCCACGGAGGAGGTATCAGCCCGCCTGTTTCAGCGCCGCCTTCACAAACTCCGCGAACAGCGGGTGGGCGCGGTTGGGGCGGGATTTGAACTCGGGGTGGAACTGGCTGGCAAGGAAGAAGGGGTGGTCGGGGAGCTCGATCAGCTCCACCAGGTGGCCGTCGGGACTGACGCCGGAGACCACCAGGCCGCGGTCTTCCAGCCCATTCCGGAACTGGTTGTTGACCTCATAGCGGTGGCGGTGGCGCTCGTCGGCGCGCGCCGCGCCGTAGACCTTCCGGGCGCGGGTGCCGGGCATGATCCGCATGGGATAGGCGCCGAGGCGCTGGGTGGCGCCCTTGTCGGTCACCCCTTCCTGGCTCGGCAACAGGTGGAGCACCGGATGCTTGGTGGTGGTGCTGAACTCGGCGCTGTTGGCGTCCTCCCACCCACAGAGATGCCGCGCGAACTCGATCACCGCGCACTGCATCCCCAGGCACAGCCCCAGGAAGGGGAGCCTCTTCTCCCGGCAGTGCCGGATGGCCATGATCTTGCCCTCCACCCCGCGGTCCCCATAGCCGCCGGGCACCACTACCCCCGACATGCCCTCGAGCAGCTTCTCCGGGCCGTGCTTCTCGATATCCTCGGAATCCACCCGCTGTATCTTCACCCGCGCGTCGTTGGCGATGCCGCCGTGCTTGATCGCCTCGGTGACGCTGATGTAAGCGTCCTGCAGGGCCATGTACTTGCCCACCATCGCCACCGTGACTTCGTGCTTGGGCTCCTTGACGCGCTGCACCACCTCCGCCCACTCCGAGTGGTCGGGAGTGCCGTCAATGCGCAGCCGTGAGGCCACCAACCCGCCGAAGCCTTGCTCCTCGAAGATCAGCGGCAGCTCGTAGATGGACTCCGTATCCAGCCCCTCGATTATCGCCTCCGGCGCCACGTCGCAGAAGAGGCCGAGCTTGTCCCGCATCTCCTGGGACAGCGGCCGGCGGCAGCGGCAGAGCAGGATGTCCGGTTGGATGCCGATATTGCGCAGCTCGCGCACGCTGTGCTGGGTGGGTTTGGTCTTGCTTTCTCCCGACGGACCGACATACGGGATCAGGGTGACGTGGATGTAGAGGGTGTTATCCGGGCCCAGTTCCCGGCGCATCTGGCGGATGGCTTCCAGGAAAGGCTGCCCCTCGATGTCGCCGACGGTGCCGCCGATCTCGGTAATCACCAGGTCGGCGTTAGCTTGCTCACCAACCTCCTGGATGCGGGCCTTGATCTCGTCGGTGAGGTGGGGGATCACCTGCACGGTCTTCCCCAGGTACTCGCCCGCCCGCTCCTTCTCGATCACGGAGCCGTAGACCTGGCCGCTGGTCACGTTGCTAAGGCGGGTGAGGCTCAAGTCCACGAACCGCTCGTAATGCCCCAGGTCGAGATCGGTCTCCGCGCCGTCATCGGTGACGAACACCTCCCCGTGCTGGAACGGGCTCATGGTGCCCGCATCCACGTTCAGGTAGGGGTCTATCTTCTGGATGGTGAGCTTCAGGCCGCGGTCCTTGAGCAGCCGACCCAAGCAAGCGGTAGTAATCCCCTTCCCAACCGAAGATACCACCCCGCCAGTTACGAAGATGTACTTCCTCATGATTGCTGTCCCTCGCCTGCGATGTTGTGTCGTGGATGAAGCACCAGGGAGCCCTTGCCGAGCGCGACTGACTGTTGCAGCAGCGACTGGACGAACCTGCGCGCCTCCTTCACCGCCTCCGGGACCGGCAAGCCGCGGGCGAGGAAGCCTGCAATCGCCGCGGAGAACGCGCAGCCGGTTCCGTGGAAAGGTCCGCCGGGAATCCGGGGTGAGGAAATCGCCTGTTCGTCGTCTGGGCCGACGAGCAGGTCAGTTACAACCGCGCCGCGCTGGTGCCCGCCCTTTACCAGCACCCAAGTCGCCCCTTGGGAGCGCAGTTTCAACGCCGCCTCCCGCATCTCCTTCTGGCTGGTGATGTTGATCCCCGACAAGGCTTCCGCCTCTGCGAGGTTCGGCGTGATCACGGTCGCCAGGGGTAGAAGCTGCTCTCGCACCGCCGCGATCCCGTCCTCGGAGAGAAGGCGGGTGCCATCCTTCGCCGCCACTACCGGGTCCACCACCAGAGGGCCCCGGAACCGCCGTGCCAGCGTGCCCGCCACCGCTCTCACCACCGCCTCCGAGGACAGCATCCCGGTCTTCGCCGCGCCCACCGGCAGGTCGTCCAGCACCGCCTCGATCTGGGCCTCCACAAAGGCGCTTGGCACCTCCCAGGCGCCAAGCACTCCGACCGTATTCTGGGCGGTGAGGGCGGTGATGGCACACGCCCCGAAGACCTCCAGAGCGGCGAACACCTTGAGATCCATCTCGATGCCGGCTCCGCCCCCGGAGTCGGAGCCGGCGATGGTGAGCGCTACAGGCGGCTGCCGCGTCATGGCCCGCCTCCTGTGGGAGCCCCGTCCTCGGGGCGACCTCCCTTGATCCGCTCAAGCAGTCTGGGCAGCTCCGCGATGCTCTCGATGATGAAGTGGGGCCGGCTTTCCTCAGGCGTCGCCCGGGCCTCCTGTTCGGTGCTGATGCCGGTGAGCACCAGGCAGGTCCACAGCCCGGCTCGCCGCCCCATCTCGATATCGGTCTCCAGCCGGTCGCCCACGATCAGCGCTTCGCCCGGCGCCACCCCCGCGTGGCGGACGATCAGCTCCCCCGCCTTCGACGATGGCTTGCCGATCAGCAGCGGCTCCTGCTCGGCCGCCGTCGCCACGGCCGCCACGATGCTGCCTCCGCCCGGGATCACGTTTCCCTCCACCGGATAGGTGGCGTCTCTATTCGTGGCGATCAGCTTCGCGCCGGCGAGCACTGCCTGCTGGGCCTCATGGAGCTTACGGTAGGTGAACTCCCGGTCCATCCCCACCACTACGTACCCGATCGGCTTGCTCCCGCGCCTGCGCACCACGCGTACCCCGGCCCTCTTCAGCTCCTCGGCCAGCCCGCCCTCGCCCACCACCAGGGCAGTTGCCGGCAGCAGGCCGTTGTCCCTGAAGTAATGAGCGGTGAGGGAGCCGGAGGTGACGACATGCTCGGCGTCCGCCTCGATCCCGAAGCCGGCGAGCAGCTCGACGTAGCTTTCGCGGCTGCGGGTGGAGTTGTTGGTGAAGTAGTAGGTGCCGTAGCCGTTGCGGCTCAACCACGCGGCGGTTTCTTGCGCCCCGGGGATGGGCGTGTGCCCCCGATAGATCACTCCGTCGAGGTCAAGGATGACGACCTTGATCTGTTTGCTCTCAGCCATTGCCTGTCCGTCTAGGGCCTGCCAGGGCCATGGCACAGCCCCTGGTTCCGCTCGGCCGAGGGACTGACAAAGCAAACGTCCGCCCGAGAGCAAAGTCCTCGGACGGCCGCCTCTGGTGGCCAACGCATGTTACCATCGGGGGGGAGGGGTGTCAAATGCGGAAGACGCGGGGCTGGCCCGGCGTCTCCGCCGGGCCAGCCCTCAGCACTGTCCCTGGTGCGCCGGAGGCGCACTAGTGTTGGGCGCTACGGCGTGCCCTTCACCACTACGTCGTCGAGTCTCGAGTGGGCAGAGCCGGAGTCGCCCAGAACCCCGAGCGTGTAGGACTTGAACGCGAAGTTGGGGTTGTTGTTGGCCCCGGAGGGCAGGTTGTAGTCGTAGGTGTGGAAATTGCCGTCCGCATCCGAGTCCCCCGTGGTGATCCGCTTCAGTTCGGTCCAGGTGCTGCCATCATACCACAGCGCTTGGACGTAAGCGGAGGGCACAAGGCCGGTTGATAGCTGCAACTGGAAGTGCGCCTTGATGCTAGAGTAGCCCGAGGTGGAGATGGTGCGCTGGAGGCCTTCATCGGAATCCATGGCCGCCCAATGCACGCCCGACGACGCGCAGATGCAGTTCATCGCGTTCCCGGTCCACCCATTCCACGGGTTGAAGTGGTCGGAGAAGATGGTGACTTCCGTGCCTCCCGCGGTCACCGTGATGTAGTTGGTCTTGGTCTCGCCGTCAGAGCCATAGGCATTGGTGGCAGTGAGGCTAACCGTATAAGTCCCGGCCGCGGTGTACTGGTGGCTCGGGTTCTGTGAGGTGGACGTGCCGCTGTCACCGAAGGTCCAGCTCCACGAGGTCGGGGAGTTGGTGGAGGAGTCGGTAAAGGCTACGGTCAGCGGTGCGGTCCCGGAGGTCGGCGAGCCGCTGAAGTTCGCCACCGGAGTCGCCCCTCCCGCAGTCACCGTGATGTAGTTGGTCTTGGTGTTGGTGTTGTTGCCATAGGCGTTGGTGGCGGTCAGAGCCACGGTGTAGGTCCCGGCCGCCGTGTACTGGTGGCTGGGATTCTGGGCGGTGGACGTGCCGCTGTCACCAAAGGTCCAGCTCCAGGAGGTCGGCGTGTTGGTGGAGGTGTCGGTGAAGGTCACCGTCAGCGGCGCCGTACCACTGGTCGGCGTGCCGGAGAAGTTCGCCACCGGCGCCGCGCCGCCGCCGGCCGGGGGCTTGAGCGCGATGCTCATCATGCCCTTTGCCGCCGCGGTCGCGAGGGTGACGGTCGTGTTACCGTAAGCCCCGGCAGTCGCCTTCCCGCCTGTCGCTACTCCAAGCCCGCCGCCGTTGCCGGCGGTAACAGAGTTATCCGTCCGCTCGGTGACGCTGGTGAGGTTGCTGTTTGCCCAGGCCGAGAACCTTGTCGTGCTGGTCGAGTCAGGCAAGGAGGTGGCGATAGCCGCCACCACCAGGGTATTGGCAACGGTTGTGGTCGCACCTGGAATGGCGCCGCTGGTGTCGGCCGTAGATTCAACGCCGCCTGCCGTAACATTCCAAGGGTCGCCGGAAGTGGCAACCCCCCGGATGGCGACGATGCGACCAAGTTGGTGATTGCCCGAGTCGCTTGTGGTCGGAGCCCCCTGCGTCCCATTGTACCGGGACCAGAAAGCCGTGAGTCGAGTCGCGCTTGATCCCCCCGCAGTGCCCGTACCTTGCGGGGAGCTAGCAACCGCGGTCCAGGTCCCGCCGTTCTGGTTGGAGATGGAGATGGCCTGGTTTGCGGTCTCAAGGAACAGCAGCAGGATGTCGTTCGCGGCGATGCCGGAAGGAAGCGCTGGCGTGATCGCTCCTGTGCCAGATGTCACTGTCCCGGCTGCGACGAAGGTGGGTGAAGTGCCAGCAGCCTGGACGGTGATGTAGTTGGTCTTGGTCTCCCCATCAGAGCCACCCGCATTGGTCGCGGTCAGGGCGACCGTGTAGGTGCCAGCCGATGTGTACTGGTGGCTCGGGTTCTGCGAAGTAGACGTCCCGCTGTCCCCGAAGGTCCACGACCAGGAAGTGGGAGTGTTGGTCGAGGAGTCGGTGAACGCCACCGTCAGCGGAGCCGTGCCCGAGGTCGGCGAGCCGGTGAAGTTCGCCACCGGCGCCGGCTGGCTGACGGTGATGTAGTTGGTCTTGGTCTCCCCATCAGAACCGCCCGCGTTGGTCGCGGTCAGGCTCACCGTGTAGGTGCCCGCGGCGGTGTACTGGTGGCTGGGGTTCTTGACGGTGGAAGTGCCGCCATCCCCAAAGGTCCACGACCAGGAGGTCGGGGTGTTGGTGGAGGTGTCGGTGAACGCCACCGTCAGCGGCGCCGTGCCTGAAGTCGGCGTGCCGGAGAAGTTGGCCACCGGAGGCGAGGGCAGAGCGTTGGCGGTGATGTAGTTCGTCTTGGTCTCCCCGTCGGAGCCGGCCGCGTTGGTCGCCGTCAGGGTCACCGTGTAGCTGCCCGCGGTGGTGTACTGGTGGCTGGGACTCTGCGAGGTCGAAGTCCCGCCGTCCCCAAAGGTCCAGGACCAGGAGGTCGGACTATTGGTAGAGGTGTCGGTGAACGCCACCGTCAGAGGAATGTATCCGCTCGTCGGGTTGCCGCTGAAGTTCGCCACCGGAGGCTGTGGGGCGCCGGAAACATACTCGTAGGCCCCGATGTCGTAGGCCGACCCCTGAGGCCGCGAGTTTCCGTCCCGGTCGTTGGTCACCTCCGACAACGTCTTCCCCGCGTTGATCGCCGGAGAGCCGGACTTGAGGTGAAAGTCGTTGCCGCTCGGATTCACAAACAGCGCCTCCGGCGTGGACAGGAAGGAATGAGTGTCAAAGCCGGTCTGGCTCTGCCATGCCGCGAGGGTGATCGTGCTGCTTCCGTCGTCCTTGCTGAAGCGATCAACCACCACATTGTAATCGCAGACGGAGAGCTCGCTTGGCGCCCTGACGCAGATGGAGCACTTGCTTCCTGTGTACAGGATATTGTTGTAGACCTGGTTGCCAGTGCCGTTGCAGCCATAGATCACATTCCGTCCGCCCGATGGGAAGTAGAAGGTGTTGTTGTAGATCTTGTTCCGGCTGGAGGCTTCGGCTCCATCGCACTGGAAGAGGGTAATGCCGGCCCCGCCTTCGTTGTAGGCCAGGTTGTTGCGGAAGATGCTGTCCGAGACCCCATCGCAGTTGATGGCCGCGCCGGCACCGTCGCCCCACATGGCGCACTGCTCCACAACCGCGTACTGGATCAGGCCGTCCAGGCCCATGGACTCGTCGCCATTCATGTGCTGCCCGCAGCTGGCGTTGTTGTGGATCAGGTTGCGGCGCCCGGTATAGTAGTCTCCGCTGTTGCTCTGGTAGATGCCGTGCTCCCCGTTGTTGTAGCTCTCGCAGTTCTCCACCGTGTTGTAGGCGACGAAGCCGAAGAAGATCCCGGTGCGGGTACTGCCATACACGACGCTGTTGCGGATAGTGATGTACTCGGCAAACGAAGGGTCCGGGTCGGACGCGCCTCGCACATCGAACCCCGAGCGACTGCCGCTGGGGACGGCCACAGTGAAGCCGTCGAGCACCCAGTAGCTAACCGGAGTCGCCGTGGCATAGTTCTCCAGTTCGATCACGCTGGTGTGCCCATTCGAGGGACCGGGCGCATTTATGATCACCGACGCGCCTGGCTCCTTTGCCAGCGTGCACACCGCCCCGGCTTGCCCGGAACGGGTGATCTTGCATCCCACATAGGTGCCAGACCTTACCAGGGCGGTGTCGCCCGGGTTGATGGTGTCCACCGCCTTCTGGAGGGTCGCCCACGGCTGTGAGGAGCTGCCGGGGTTGCTGTCGCTGCCGTTGGTGGCCACGTAGTACGTGGTCCCAAAAGCACTGCCCGTCAGGGTCAGCAAAACCACACTGACCGCTAGATACAACACAGCTCTTTTCATCATCATCGCTTCCTCCCTATCTAGAGGTCTTCCTGCTGTGCAACCAAGGCCTCCCTGAGACCTGTGATTGCTCCACATCACCTCCTTCCGCAGCCGTGTAGTGCAAGCTGCCTCCTGTGAGGCCCGGCGCCACTGCAAGAGCCTCATCGGGCCTGTAGGGGCGAGTCGGTGACTCGCCCGCCTGAGGCGGGTGAACCCTGGGCGACCCGCCGGGTCGCCCCTACGGTGGCGGACGGGCTTGCGACACACTCTATTGCATTTCATCGCGCACGAGACTACCATGGGACGCAGCGGCTTGGGGACAACAATGGGGCCTACACCAGGAGATAGAGTGACGGGTCACAAGTGGGAACATGGTGCCGCCGCAGTTCGGCCTGCATTCTGACACAGCCTGCGCCAACCACTCTTGTATCCACGATGTGTGATCTTGTAAAATGCGCTGGTGGCAACAATGAGGAAAGCCCGCGATCTGTCCGTAGACTGGCTGCTGGTTCACGCAACGCGGCTCGAGTCTCGCCGCACCTCCGCCTCACCTATTGGCATCAGCATCGAGCGGCACCCACGTCCCACGTCCCTTGATGTCCACGTCCATTTAGAGATGGAACTGGGCCTCGTCTTGAGCGGGCAGCACGAGCGGGTCTACGAGGGCCTGGCTACCGTACTGAACCCCGGCGAGGTGTGGATGTGCGCGATGTGGGAGCCGCACGGCTGGCAGGCGGTGCTTCCTGACACCACTGAGGTGGTGCTCACCTTCATCCCTGAGTTCCTGGGGGAGGAGATGTTCGAGACGGTGTCTTGGCTGGCGCTCTTCGCAGCCCCGCCCGCGCGTCGGCCACGCCTGTCCACGCCGCAGGCTCGCAGGGCGGTCCTGGCGATCGGGGAGGAGCTCGCCTTCGAGATCCGCGACCGGCCACCGGCCTGGCGCAGCGTAGTCCGCTTCAACCTGCTCCGCCTGTTGGCGCTGCTCTACCGGCAGTGGGATGTTGCGACCAAGAGTGCGGTCGCGGTGCCATCTCACAGCAACAAGCTTGCTCGTATTATGCCCGCCTTGGATATGCTTCACCGTCGGCCCGGGTTCCGGGTGGGCGTGCGAGAGGCCGCGGCAGCGTGTTCATTTAGCTCCTCGCAGTTCAGATGGATCTTCTGCCAGACCATGGGCATGAACTTTGCGCAGTTTCGGCTGCGGGCGCGGCTGGGGTTTGTGGCGCATCGGCTTCTCACCTCCGACGTGCCCACAGACACGATCGCCGAGGAAGCCGGGTTTGCGAACGCGAGCCACCTGCATCATGCTTTCGCCAAACACTACGGCTGCACGCCCGGGCAGTACCGCGAGCACCCTCCCTCCGGCGGTGACGGAACCGGCCTCTCCCCTCCTCTCCTTCCCGCAGGGCTACGCCAACCCAGGGCAGAAGAAAGGCGGCAGACTCGCGCCAGGCCGAGCGCTGAGCGCCAGGAGTGAGAGAGATGGAGCTATCCCAACTTGCCAAGCTGCCTATCGTTGACTGCCACACCCACTTCGGGGGCGAGGACCTGAACGGCATCGAGGTGATGCTGGAGAAGGAGCGCGCCGGGGGCGTGGAGCAGGTGTCCATCGTCATCACCAGCGTCCCCCGCCGCATCAGCGGCAATCCCCAGGGCCTCTACGCCAAGGCGAAGCATCCCGATAGGGTGTACGTGTTTCCCGGCGTGGACTACTCACACATCGCCAGCGATGTGGACCACCGGTGGACCTACTCCTTCCCCCAGCAGATCGCGCGGCTGATCGCCATGGGGTGCGACGGCCTGAAGATGATCAACGGCAAGCCCAACTGCCGCAAGGACTCCGGCATCGCCCTGGACGCGGCCATCTACCACGACTACTTCGCCTGCCTGGAGGAGGCCGGCTTCCCCATCCTCTGGCATGTGAACGACCCCGAGGAGTTCTGGGACCCGGCCGCCGCGCCGGAGTGGGCGAAAGGGCCCGGCTGGCTGTATGACGATACTTTCCCCACCAATGAATCGCTATATCAGGAATGCGAGCGCGTGCTCCAGAAGCACCCCAACCTGGTGGTCATCTTCGCCCACTTCTACTTCCTCTCGGACTTCCTCGACCGCGCCGGCGCCCTGCTGGATCGGTACCCGAAGGTCTGCTTCGACCTCGCTCCCGGCATCGAGATGCTGCACAACTTCAGCAAGCGCCCGGGGGCGGCCCGCGAGTTCTTCCTCAAGTACCAGGATCGCATCATCTTCGGCACCGACTTCTCGCCCCGCTGGCAGCTCTCTCGCATCTGGGTGGTGCGGAACTTCCTGGAGACCGACGAGGCTTTTCACGTCCCCACCGACGACAGCCTGTTCTGGCCGGACCACCGCACCATGATCAAGGGGATCAAGCTGCCGGAGGGGGCGGTGCGGAAGATCTATGCCGACAACTTCCGCCGCATCGTGGGCAAAGCGCCGAAGCCGCTGAACATGCCTCTGGTGATGGAGGAACTCAACCGCCTCACCGCCATCCAGGACGCCATGGGGGCGAAGGTCAACATGGCGAGAAGAGTGGCGGAGGCGCTGGCGGCGACAGCGCAGGGCGCGATGGAGCAGGAAGACGACTAGGGGATCGCGTTATCTCGTGCTCACCCGCACCTCCGCCCCGGCCAGCCGGGGCGGAGGCATGTGTCACCCCTCTGCTTCGACCGTGTTCGCCGCAGCCACCCTCGCGTACCAGTCCCCGCTTCGCTTCACGATCCGCTTCTGGGTGTCGAAGTCCACGCGGACGATGCCGAATCGCTGGTAGAATCCCCACGCCCATTCGAAGTTGTCCATGAGGGACCACACGAAGTAGCCCTTCAGGGGGACGCCAAGCTGGATGGCGCGATGCGCCTCGCTGATGTAGCCCTCCAGGAAGGCGCGCCGATCCTCGTCCTCCACCCGTCCGCTGGCGTCCGGTTGGTCGGGGAAGGCGGCGCCGTTCTCCGTCATATACATCTCCGGCGGCGAGCAGCGCTCATGCACCCAGCACAGGATCTCCCGCAGCCCGGCCGGATAGACCTCCCAGTTCATGGTGGTGACGGGAAGCCTTTCGATGGCCGTCGCCCCGGGGACGGGGCTTCCGCCAATCACCTGGCGGGAGTAGTTGTTGATCCCCAGGAAGTCGAGCGGCTGCTGGATCGTGCGCCTCTGCTCCTCCGTGAACTGAGGGAGGATGTCCCCCTTGTCCTCTCTCATCACCGCCGGGTAGTCGCCCCGGTAGATGGGGTCGAGGAACCAAGCGTTGTGCTCCTGCATCCGCGCCGCCAGCGCCCCGTCCTCAGCGGAATCTGTCGCCGGGTGCACCTGCCCGACGTTCACCGTGAGGCCGATCTTGGCCTCCGGCGATAGCCCTCGCAGCCTCTGCACCGCCAGCCCATGGGCGATGAGCAAGGTGTGACCGGCGCGGCCCGCCTCCCGCTCGTCGGTGTGGCCGGGCGCGTGCCCGCCGGTGGTGTAGCCCATGTTGCAGACCACTTGGGGCTCGTTGAGCGTGATCCAGAACTTCACCCGATCGCCGAGCCGCCGGAACATCAACTCCGCATAGTCGGCGTAATGGTTCGCCACCTCCAGGTTGGGCCATCCCCCGATGCGGTCCATCGCCAGCGGCAGGTCCCAGTGGTAGAGGGTGACCGCAGGCTTGATGCCGGCGGCAAGCAGCTCGTCCACCAGCCGGCTGTAGAAGTCCACTCCCGCTTCGTTGACCCGACCCTTGCCCTCCGGCAGGACCCGCGGCCAGGAGATGGAGAACCGGTAGGCCTTCAGGTTGAGCGACTTCATCAGGGCCACGTCTTCCCGATACCGGTGGTAGTGGTCGCAGGCGACATCCCCCGTCTCCCCGTTGCGCACCTTGCCGGGGACGTGGCTGAACTCGTCCCAGATGCTGGGCCCCTTTCCGTGCTCGTTCCAGGCGCCCTCGATCTGGTAGGAGGCGGTGGCCGCGCCCCACAGGAATCCGTCAGGAAAGACCAGCTTGGACATGCCTCAGTGCCTCCCCGGCGAAGCTCCCCCACATTTCGCCCTGGCCAATGGCCGTCCTGCCGAGCAGGATTCCGGCCTGGGAGGGTGTATGATGTGCATGCGGAGGAAAGATGCGGGGTATCGTCTGGCTGCTATTGGCGGCGGTGCTGGCGCTCGGCGTGGTCACGTGCGTCTGCGGTTGCCGGGCGCCGCAAGGGCCGGAGGAGAGCGAAGCCAATGCCGCCCCCGTCGTCCGCGCTCCGGCGGTGGCGGGAGCGTTCTACCCGGCGGACCCGAAGGAGCTGGCCGACGAGATCGGCAAGTGCCTGGGCCAGGTGCAGCCCACCGAGGCCCCCGGACAGCTCGTCGCCATCATCGTCCCTCACGCCGGCTATATCTACAGCGCTCCTGTCGCCGCCTACGCCTACCGCCAACTGGAGGGGAAGCAGTTCGACACGGTAGCCGTGATCGCGCCCAGCCACCACGTCGCTTTCGAGGGGATCGCCCTCAGCTCTGCTGACGACTGGTCCACTCCGCTGGGGCAGGTGCCGGTTGACCGCGCCGGCTGCGAGGCGCTGCTGAAGAGCGAGGCGAAGGCGGCCGTCAACGATGCCGCCCATGCCCCCGAGCACGCCGTCGAGGTCCAGCTTCCATTCCTACAGACCGTTCTCGCCGGGCACGGAGGCAAGGCGTTCGAGCTGCTGCCTGTGCTGATGGTGGACTTCTCAGATCAGAACTGCCAGGCGGCGGCGAAGGCCCTGGCCGACTACGCCCGCGGCAAGTCGGTATTGCTGGTCGCCAGCAGCGACATGTCCCACTACCCGAGCTACGACGACGCCGCCAAGGTTGATGCGCAAACCCTGAAGGCGATCCAGACCATGGATCCCAAACAAGTGGCGGCCACCACCGAGAAGCTCATGCGTTCGGGCGTCCCCAATTTGCAGACCTGCCTGTGCGGGGAGGGGCCGGTCAAGACGGTGCTGATGGCGGCGAAGATGTTGGGTGCAGACAAGGTCCAAATCCTGCGCTACGCCAACTCCGGCGACGTGGCCGCCGGGAAACGGGATCAGGTGGTGGGCTACGGTGCAGTCGCCATCTACCGGACAAAGGAGGCCCCAGCCGTGACCCAATCGAGCGAAGCTGGTGAGCTTGACAAGCGACAGCAGCAGCGCCTCCTGGCGGTGGCGCGGGAGACCATTGACAAGTACGTGCGCACCGGGCAGACGCTCAAGGTAGAGGACACCGACCCGGCGCTGCTTCGCCCGTCGGCGGCATTCGTCACCCTGCGCGAGGAGGGGGTGCTGCGCGGATGCATTGGCAGCCTGGAGCCCGAGCGGCCCCTCATCGAGATGGTGCGCGACCGCGCCATCAGCGCGGCGGTGGAAGACCCGCGCTTCCCGGCGGTCAGCGCCCGCGAGCTGCCCAGTCTGGAGATCGAGATCTCCGTGCTTTCTCCTCTCCGCCGCGTGGCGAGCTATGAGGAGGTGGACATCAGCAAGCACGGCATCGTGGTGGAGTCCGGCGGCCGGCGCGGCGTGTTCCTGCCGCAGGTGGCGCAGGAGACCGGCTGGGACCGCGACACCCTGCTCTCCCATCTCTGCCAGGACAAGGCCGGCCTGGCCGCCGACGCGTGGAAGCGCGGGGCCACCCTCTACGTGTTCACCGTGCAAGCCTTCTCCTCGCCAGCGCCCGGCAGGTAGAGCCCTACGCCTCCGGAGCCCCCTGCCTGAAGGGAATGCGGAGACCGGCGGCGTAGTGCATCTGTTGTGGGAGCCTGGTGGCTAGGCGTGCGGCCGCTATGGCGGCCCGCCAGAGGCGGGCCTAGCCATCCTCCAAGCGATGTGAGATCGCCCCGGGGACCCGTCACCGCTGAAGCTAAGGCGGGCAAGCGGGGCTCCCACAGCTCGAACCAAGAGGATCGGTCATGAAGGTTCTCATCACTGCCACTTCGTTCAGCACCCTGACGCCCGAACCGGAGGAGCGGCTTCGGGCCGAGGGCTACGAGATCGTGCGCAACCCCTACGGACGACCGATGACTCCAGAGGAGATCAAGCCCTTGCTCAAGGGGGTAGACGGCATTGCCGCGGGTGTGGATCGGTTCTTCCCGCCGTGCTTCGAGGAGGCGGATCGCCTGAAGGTGGTGGCCCGCCACGGCGCCGGCATAGACCAGGTAGACATCGCCGAGTGCACGCGGCGGGGCATAGTGGTGGCGAATGTCCCCGGGGCCAACGCGGAGGCGGTGGCGGACATGAGCTTCGCCCTCATGCTCTCCGTCGCCAGGCACGTCCCGGAGGGAGACACCACCACCAAGGCCGGGCAGTGGGTGAACACCTACGGCCGGGATGTCTACAAGGCCACCCTCGGCCTGCTGGGCCTGGGCCGCATCGGCAAGGGCGTCGCCCGCCGGGGGCGGGGATTCGACATGCGCATCCTGGCTTACGATCCCTACTTCGATGAGCAGTTCGCCGCTCAGTATCAGGTCGAGAAGGCGGATTCCATCGAGCAGGTGATGAGAGAGGCGGACTTCGTGTCTCTCCACATGCCGGTGACGCCCGAGACGAAGGGCATCATAGACGCGCAGAAGATAGCGCTGATGAAGCCCACCGCCATCCTCGTCAACACCGCCCGCGGCGCGCTGATCGTGGAGGAGGCGCTCGCCGATGCCCTGGAGCAGGGCCGCATCTTCGGGGCCGGGTTCGATGTCTACGGGGTTGAGCCGCCCACCAACAGCCGGCTCCTCAAGTGCCCGCGCGCGGTCACCATGCCCCACGTCTCCTCCAACACGCCCGGCGCGCTGCTGGCGATGGGCAACGGTGTGACCGATGCCATCATCGCCGTGTTCGGCGGCCGGCGGCCCGAGTTCTGCGTCAACCCCGAAGTCTACGATAGGTAGACGCGATTGTGGGAGCCTGGTCCACCAGGCGACGGCGGTCGCCCCGGGGACGGGGCTCCCACAGACTGAAGGCAGGTTCCATAATGGCAAAGGTTCGAGTCGGTCTTGTCGGCTGCGGTTTCTCCGCAGGTCTCCACATCCACGGATACCACAAGCTGGCGCCGGAGAGGTGCGAGGTGGTGGCGGTCTGCGGGATCCCGAAGTCGGAGGCAGAGAAGTTCGCGGCCGAGCACCACATCCCCCATGTCTTCGGCAGCTTCGATGAGATGCTCGCCGGTGTGGAGGTGGAGGCGGTGGACCTGGCGGTGCCCAACTACCTCCACGCGCCGTTCATCATTCAGGCCGCCAAGGCCGGCAAGCACGTGTTCTGCGAGAAGCCGCTTACCGGCTACTTCGGCGACCCCGGGATGCCCAAGGACGAGCTGGTGGGGAAGCGGCCGAAGCAGATGATGCTGGACCGCGTGGTGGAGGAGTGCGACCGGGTCGCCGATGCCCTGAAGGCGTCCGGGATCAAGTTCGGCTATGCCGAGAACTGGGTGCACGCGCCCGGCTTCAACAAGCTGTGGCGGCTGGCCGCGCAGGCGAAGGGGACGGTTCTGCGCATCGAAGCGGAGGAGTCACACTCCGGCTCCCACGCCGCCTATGCCAAGCAGTGGCGGCTCTCCGGGGGCGGCTCGCTGATGGTGAAGGGATCACACCCCCTGGGCGCAGCCCTGGAGTTGAAAGCGCGGGAGGGGATGCTCAAGCTCGGCCGGCCCATCCGCCCCGCCTCGGTGATCTGCGAGGTCGGCCACCTCACCTGGATCGAGGCGTTCAAGCAGGAGGAGAAGGAATACCTCCGCACCGGCTGGCAGGACGTGGAGGATTGGGGGATCATCGTGGTCAAGTTCGAGGACGGCTCGGTGGCGGAGGTGAAGGCTGCCGACACCACCTTGGGGGGCGTGCACAACTACCTGGAAGCCTATCTCTCCAATGCCCGCCTGCGGGTGAACATCGCCCCCAATGACGCCTGTGTCGCCTACGCCCCCGCCCCGGAGATCTTCGGTGATGAGTACATCGCCGAGAAGATCGAGACCAAGGGCGGGTGGACCTTCCCCTCCCCGGATGAGGACTGGTTCCAGGGCTACTACCAGGAGATCGCCGACTTCATCTCCGCCGTCATCGAGGATCGCCAACCGCTTGCCAGCCTGGCGCTGGCGCGAGAGGTGATGGTCGTCCTCTACGCCGCCTACGTCGCCGCCGAAGAAGGCCGCCGCGTAGACGTGACGCCGTTCCTGTAGGGCGGGGTCAGAGTTCACCCTGAGCCTGTCGAAGGGAACCCCGCCACTGTGAGTCGGGGACAGGCACGTACATCGTGCCTGTCCCCAGACTATGCACCCGCGCATGCAGATTCTGACCGTGAAGGAGCTGCCGGAGGGGAAGAAG
>Ga0315277_10005418_pt1 | contig 16808 bp, 16 predicted proteins | sample YL17G05_15_MG_FD_203695 | JGI IMG/M metagenome (GOLD analysis project Ga0315277, IMG submission 203695) | Sediment microbial communities from Yellowstone Lake, YNP, Wyoming, USA - YL17G05_15 | ecosystem: Environmental > Aquatic > Freshwater > Lake > Sediment | place: USA: Wyoming | collected... | reverse complement strand
ATTTGATTAGCTGATACTGAATCCATTTATCATCCAGTCTTAAGCCTGGATGAAGGAGAGTAGGCAATGGACCTTTTCCATCCATCCAGATCTTGAAGGGTTTCAGGCTTCTGATAAAAGGAAGGGCATGGAGGTAATCCTTGAATCCTTTTCCATAGACCTTCAAAGAAGTCTCTTCAACCTTTTTAAAGATATCCGAGGGCCTCCCAAAACAGACCTGATGGGCAAGATCATATTCCTGAGCTCCGCCTGGAAGGCCCACATTGACCTCAACCACATAGGGTTTGAGGCTACGGGAAATAAGAAAATCGATTCCCAGATACATCGATCACCGAAATGAAAAATCCCTCTCTCCTTCTCATTCGAGAAGAAGAGAGGGAAAGAGGAATCGGAAAGACCTCATCACCTTCGGGTTTATGGAACACAGGTCTTCAGACCTGTTATGTTCGATTACTATTTTATCAAATCATTAAGGGGCTCCCTCTTTTCCTAAGAGAGAGCCCGAAATAGACTTCAACAGGATGCTTTGCATTTGCAGGTTGTAGAGAACTTCTTGGCGATCTTCTTGATAGTCATTTCATTCACCTCCTTTCAAAACCCCTCTTGCATAACATTGAAAGAGGTCAGGTTTATAAAGGTTCCCAAAATATTTTGCCCTGAAGCGGCATCCACCCCGACATTCTTCTAATTCTGTACACTTGCAAGTCAAGCCTTTTAATGGAATTCGAGGAATCCGATCCCAACAGATCCTGAGCCCTTCCTCAACAGACCCAACAGGGTCCTGACTGAAAAGCCCACACTTACAAACATCACCATTAGAAAGTATAGCACAGAGATGCGCTCCACAGGTAGCATTTTTTTCTGAACTATGTAATCCTCCTCCATAACCATATTGGAGAAACCGTCCTGCCTCAGAGGGTTCCACCCAGAGATCTCGGTTTTCCTTCATCCTTCCTGCGATACAGGGCACATCCACATTCCACTCTTCGATATTTTTTGATTGAATCAAAGATGCCAACTCATCAAATTCTTTAAGATTTCTTTGATGCACCATCGTGGCGATGGACACCCGGATATTGGCCTCCTGAAGATGGTTGATAGCTTTAAGAGCCTTTTTAAAGGTGCCCTTCCCCCGAAGAGATTCATGTCCCTCCCTCATCCCATCAAGACTTATCTGAACCTCATGAACCTGAAGTTGTTGCGCTACCTTTTTAGTGATCAACGTACCATTTGAGAGAAGAACGGATCGGAAAGCATACCCTTTCAAGACCTCATTGATCTTCCAGAATTGGGGATGGGTTAAAGGTTCCCCTCCAGAGAGGAGGAGTCTTAACCCCTGAATGTCCTCAAATTCTTTTAATACCTGTTCGATTCTTTCAAAAGGAAGGCCTTGATGACGGCTATCCCCGATATAACAGTGTTGACATCGGAGATTACAACGATCCGTAATCTGAAGCTCGAGGTAACGGAGTGAAGGAATTGGAGAGGGGGAAAGCGTTAATCCTCTATTAACTGGGACTTCTGAGGCAGCCATTAAATTCTCCGAGAGACAGAACCGGATAAACTCTTCATCTTCCTTTTTTGGGGCTGGACATTCGCCCTGAGAACACTGGGCAAGAAATTCAAAGGCATCCTGGCTCAATTCATAGAGTTCATCCTTTTCGATGTCATAAAGATAAGGTTCTTCAAGATGTTTCAATGTAGAGTGGGGAGTTAACGCGAAGAATTTATCTGGGGAGAACATCTTTGATCTCTTCGGGGGTAATCACATCTTTTTCGAGAAGTTCCCTGAGGATCTTGAAGGCGCCACACTCCAAATCTTTTTCAGATTCTTTGTAGAAGTCGCAGTGTTTACAGATCAATTCGATCAGAGAATCTTTATCCAAAGCCAAGGTGAAATTCCCCTCTCAATTCTGTTTAATCCATTGTCTCAAAAAAAGCGTTTTTCACCCCATCCAGTAACTGGAATGATTTAATCTTGATGGAAAAAATTTCAGCTCCTGGGTCATTTAAAAAATCGGCTAAATGAGGATGCCTATTAAAAAACTTTTTATGGATAAGTTCTCTTTTTCCGGGGTCTTTTATAGGTTGAAACTCTCCACTGACAGTGAGGGCTTTTATATAAACCCGTCTATGACCCATTGCCTCTTCCCGCGTATCGATAAGAAGGCTGACGGTTGGGTTTTCCATTAAATTGCCGTATTTCTTTGTCTGTTTATTAGAAATCAGATAAATCTCATGGCCTTCCTCATCCGAAATATAAGACATGAGAGAGCAATGGGGTTTCCCTTCAGAGACAGTAGCCAAAACGCAGAGATCATTCCCTTTAACCATGTCCTTCATCTTTTCAAGCATTTGTTCTTACCTCTACCTCCATTATTTTATTTAAACCTCAGCCTATTTATAATAATATAACAAGAGGAGGAGAAATCAATGGAAAAGATTAAGTTGGGTATCAGCGCCTGCTTGCTGGGGGAAAACGTCCGTTATGATGGAGGTCATAAGCTGGACCTGTTTCTGACTGAAACTCTGGGACAATATGTGGAGTATGTCCCCGTCTGCCCCGAGGTGGAATCTGGTCTCCCTGTTCCAAGGGAATCGATGCATCTCGAAGGAAATCCGGATTCCCCGCGTCTGATGACGATTCGTACCAAACAGGACTTGACGGAGCGGATGATTCAGTGGGCCAGGAAACGTGTCGCAGGTTTGGAGAAAGAAGGTCTTTGCGGCTTTATTTTCAAGAGTGATTCTCCGAGCAGTGGCATGGAGCGGGTCAGGGTCTACAATAAAAAGGGGATGCCCGTGAAAAAGGGAGTCGGGATTTTTGCAAGGATTTTCATGGATCATTTTCCCCTGCTTCCGGTAGAGGATGAGGGAAGGCTTCATAATCCAAAACTTCGTGAGAACTTCATTGAACGGATCTTTACTCTAAAAAGGTGGCGAGGGGTCCTTGAAAGAAAGGAAAGTCGGGGAAACGTCGTGGACTTCCATACAAGACATAAATTGTTGATACTTTCACGCAGCCCAAAGCATTATCAGACAATGGGAAAGCTTGTGGCAAGGGCAAAAGACCTTCCATTAAAAGAGCTTTACCGACAATACCAGACGCTTCTCATGGAATCTCTGGAGTTGAAAACCATCCCGAAAAAAAATGCCAATGTCTTGCAACACATGGTGGGTTATTTCAAGGATCAATTGTCCTCAGATGAAAAACAGGAATTACTGGAAGTGATTGATCATTATAGGCAGGAGTATATCCCCCTCATTGTTCCCATCACGCTTATTCAGCATTATGTCCGAAAATATGATCAGCCCTACCTCAAGCAACAGGTCTATCTAAACCCCCACCCCCTGGAATTGCAATTACGGAATCATGTTTGAACATGATTCTGATTTCACCCAGGAGTTTTTGACTTGACAGAAAAAGTATTTTTTGTTAGGTAACAAGCCAACCGATAAAGGTTTTTGTCCTATTCTTACCAATCTCAAATTCTTCAGTGTTTGCGGAGTATCATTAATTAACCAAAATGGAAAGGAGGTAACCCAATGAAGACGAGGCGGGAGTTTTTACAAACAGCGGCAATGGCGACTATCGGAGCTGGAACGTTCCTGGTCGGATGGGACGAGAGCTACGGCCAGTCCAAGCCCATTCTGGTCGGAGCGCCTGTACCCAGGGCAAGCGCCTACGGTCAGAATGGAGAAAGGGGAATGATCCTGGCGGCCGAGGAGATCAATGCCGCAGGAGGAGTGAAGGTTGGGAACGTGGTGCGCCCCCTCAAGCTGGAGATTATCGACACCCGTGATGAGGAACCAGGCGTTCCGACAAGCGAAGTGCTTCTGGCTATTGAGAAGTTGATTCTGCAGAAGAAATCGGATGTGATCGTGGGGGGGCCCTGCATGTCGGAATGCGGCCTTGCTGCCATCGATCTCTATGCAAAATACAAAACCGTCGATATTGTTTCGATCGGTTGTTACACCCCTGCCTGGGATAAGAAGGTAGGCTCGGATCTCGACAAGTACAAGCACTCCTTCAGGGGAAGTGGCAGTGTGGCCTGGTACATTAAAGAAGGAGTTGACCTGCTCCGACAGATCAAGGAACGTTACAATTTTTCAAAGATGTTTATCTCGATCGATGACAGCGCCATGTGCCGTGCCGCCGCGGAGATCGTGAAGAATCTGGCTATGAAAGATGGTTGGGAGATGGTGGGATTTGATAAACATCCTATTGCCTCTACGGATTATTCCATGGCGCTGGGGGATTGCAAGAAGTCAGGAGCTCAGATTTTATTTATATGGGCTTATTCTCCTGAGACCTCGATCATGCTGAGACAGTGGGCTGACATGGAGGTCCCGGCGCTGCCCATCGGTTTCATTGGAGCGGCGGAGGACCCGGGATTCTGGGAGGCGACCAAAGGGAAAGGGGCTTACACCATCGTTACCCTTTCAGAAGCGGGTTGCACGCCTTCCAACGTGACGCCGTTAACCATGAAATATTATAACGCCTTCCAGAAGAGGTGGGGGGTACCGCCCCGGAGCACAGGTTGTGTGAGCGCATATGAGGCTCTTTTCGTGTTGAAAGATGCAATTGAACGCGCAGGATCGATTGAAGCGGATCCGCTCATTAAAGCTCTTAAAAACACCAATCTGCCCGTTGTTCGCGGAACACTCCGTTTTGACCAGAACCACCAGATCGTTTATGGTTATGACCCCAAGACCAGCGTGTTGGGCAATTGGGTCCAGTGGCAGGATGGGCAAAGGGTAACCATTTATCCTCCGTTAGCGGCTATGGGCCAGATCAAGATGCCGCCCTGGCTGAAAAAAGCCTAAAGACCGATTACGATTGGAGGCTAAAGGGTAGAGGTCAAGGAGATTAAGCCGCCACCCTTTAGTCTCCACCCTCTCATTCTCCCTATGGATATTCTGATCTACGGCACAGTCAACAGCGTTGTTTTCGCCCTCGTGGCAGTGGGTTTTACACTTGTCTATGGGGTGAGCCGGCTCCCCAATTTTGCCCACGGCGCCCTCTATGTTCTGGTGGGTTTCCTCACCTGGAGTCTGGTGAATGATTTCAAAGTATTCTACCCACTGGCCATTTTGATTTCACTGGGGATTTCCGCCCTTTTGGGAGCATTGATCTACCGGCTGATTCTTATCCGGCTCAGAGGATTGCCCACTTCAGAAATCATCGCCTCATTTGCTGTGGGTTTGATCATTCTGGAAGGCCTCCGTTTGCAGGGGATAGGGGGATTCAAGGGGTTCATCGGTCCTTTTTATGTACTTCCTGCATTTATCGACAGCAAGTTGCGAATTGCGGGAGTTCTCATCGACGCCCAGAGACTCATTCTGATCGGAGGGGGCTTGTGCGTCGTGGCTGCCCTATGGCTGTTTACACATTATACAAAGACGGGCTTATCCCTCCGGGCTATTGCCCAGGACGAGCAGGCGGCGATGATGCTGGGTATCGATTCGGATCGAGCCGCTGTCATCTCTCTTTCGATTGGGTCTGCGCTGGCGGGCTTGGCGGCGGTGATTATTTTTCCCCTGGGGAATGTAACCGCCGAGGCAGGATACCGAGTGTTAATTAATGCCCTTGCTGTATGCATCATCGGAGGTCTCGGCAGTTGGGCGGGGGCTGTCCTGGCTTCCTTCGTGCTGGGGTTTGCGATGATTATCAGCACAGCCCTGTTCGGCTCGGTATGGGAATCCGTCGTGTTGGTTGGAGCGATCATCCTGATTCTGATCTTCAGGCCATCGGGCCTTTTGGGGAAGCAGAAGGAACTCGAAGAAAGAGTCTGAAAATAATCAATGAACAAGGATCAATAGCCTAATGCCTAATGAACAATTGACAACCAGAGAGAGACGAAGAGAGAGACTGGACCGGGGAATCAAAGTCCGGACAGAGGGACTCTACGCCCTTTCTTCATGGAAGGAGATGTTTTATCTTCTTGCCCCGAGAATCATTCTCATCCTGGGCCTCCTGTTAGCCCCCCTCCTCCTGGATATGTATTGGCAGAGGGTTCTCTGTGCCGCAGGCATCTATGCTTTGCTTGCCCTGAGCTTTGATTTCTTAGCTGCCTATGTCGGCCTGGTTTGTCTCGGAGGATCTTTTTTCATCGGATCCGGAGCCTATATCTCAGGGCTGCTGAATGCCAAGATGGGCTGGGCCCCTTTTCTCACCATTCCCATCGCCACAGTTGCAGGGGCCATAGTCAGCACACTGGTCCTTCTCCCCTGCCTCCGCTTGCGGGGGATCTATTTCGCCATCACTAGCTTTATGTTTCCCCTGTTAACCGTCAACGTGATTATTGCGCTCAATATCTTCGGTGGGACGGAGGGCATCAGCGCCCTCGCTACCTATCCGAACCCCTGGGTCGACCAGTACCTCATCCTGAGTGTGGTGATCGTTGCCCTCTTCACGTTAAGGAGACTGGTGAACGAAGACATGGGGTTGATTTTACGTTCTATCAAGGATAATGACCAGGCAGTGAAAGCCTCCGGCATTAGTATCCTTTCCTACAAAATAAAAGCCGTGTTCATCGCATCATTGATCGGATGTTTTGGCGGTGCCTACCTGAGCCACCTGTACGGCTGGGTCGGGATCTCGCAGTTTTCCCTAGATTTTTCGATCCTTCCCATTGCCGCCACAGTGATGGGTGGAATGGGAACTCTGGTAGGTCCCGTGATAGGGGCTTTGATCTTGACTCCCCTGTCGGAAGCCTTGCGGGGTTTCGGGCAGCTCAGGGTCGTGCTCTATTGTCTTATTTTGATCGGTTTTATTGTGTATAAACCTGAAGGGTTAATGAACTACCTTCAGCGGAAATACCATCAGTTCGAGCACTGGGAAGATGTTTGAGGATGGCTGTGGAGACTCTCCTCCAAGTTAAAGAAATCACCAAATCCTTCGGTGGGGTTCAAGCCATTTTGAGGGTCAACCTTGAACTGGAAAGGGGGGACATCCTTGGGATCATTGGCCCCAATGGTTCAGGGAAGACCACCATGGTCAATCTTATAACTGGGTTTGTGAAGCCGGATTCGGGAGAAGTCCTTTTCAAGGGGAAGACGATTACAGGTAAGCCACCTCACAAAATTGCTGACCTCGGAGTCACTCGGACTTTCCAGGTCATGAGGCCTTATCACAGCCTGCCTGCCTTTAAGAATCTGATCGTTCCGTTAAACTCCCCCAGGATTCGCAGGAGCACCGGCGGAAAGCTGGGGGACAAAGATGGGGTAGCCATCGATATATTGGAAGAGATCGGGTTCGAACGGGATGCCTACGTCCCTTATAAAATCGCCTCTTCTCTTCCCCTCGGGTATCTCAAACGCCTCGAACTTGCTCGCTGCCTTGCCTTGAAACCGGAGGTCATCATCTGCGACGAGATCTTTTCGGGGCTCAGCATGTCTGAGATTTCGACGATGATTCCTGTGATCGAAAGGCTTCAGATGGATGGAATAACTATCATCATGATCGAACATCGATTGAGGGAGCTTTTCCGCTTGGTGAACCGGGTCATCGTTTTGAACTTTGGCCAAAAACTCGCGGAGGGGAAGCCTGAGGAGGTGATGGCAAAGCCGGAAGTGAAGGAAGCCTACCTTGGTACGGGAGCAGGATATGTTGGAAGTTAAGGACCTCATGGTCTTTTATGAAAACGCCATTGCAATCAACAATATCAACCTGACATGTAGCCAGGGCAGGGTGACGGGAATCTTTGGAGCGAACAGCGCCGGGAAGTCGACCCTGATGTATACGATCTCCGGGATTATCCTCGATGTGAAAAAGAAGGAAGAGATGAGAGGGGGTGAGAGGATCACAGTCCTTGGAAGTATCTCCTTTCAGGGGGTCGACATTACTCACATGAAGCCGAGCGAGAGGGCAAAAAAGGGGATCGTTCTCTGCCCCGAGAGACGGAGGATTTTCCCAGAAAGCAGCACCCTGGAGAATTTGAAGATAGGGGGGTTTTTGGCCACAAAGGCTCAGGCCAAGAAGACCATGGAATATGTGTTCACCGTCTTTCCGCCACTGAAGGAGTTAAAGAAGAGAGAAGGGGGATTCCTCAGCGGAGGGGAACAGCAGATGCTTGCAATTGGCAGGGCATTGATGGCCCAGCCGCAATTGCTTCTCCTCGACGAACCGCTGCTCGGTTTAAGTCCCCTCATGGAGGCTATGCTTGCCCGTGCTATTTATGATATTAATCTGCAAACGGGGATAACGCTCCTGATCTCGGAGCAGTATGCCCGTCCTATCCTGCCTATTGTTCACTACGGGTATGTCCTGGAGAATGGCGGGGCCGTACTGGAAGGAACATCCCAGGAGTTAATGGAGAATCCGGACGTGAAGTCAGCATATTTCGGCTTGTAATATTCCGTGTTGATCAAGCCCCGCACCTCCTGTTAAACTCTGATGGTTCGTTCGCCTTTGGCAATGCGGCGACGCTCCTCCTCTCTGATTTCACGTCTTAGTAACTTACCCACCTTCGACTTCGGTAGCATATCTCTGAATTCGATATACCCCGGGACTTTATAGGCTGCCAGCCGATCCCGGCACCATTTCATCAATTCCGTTCCACCCACCCCCCTGGCATCCTGTTTGAGAACGACGATGGCTTTAATACGTTCTCCTACCTTTGAATCCGGAACGCCAACCACACAGGCCCCTACCACTGCCGGATGATCCTGTAAAACGGCCTCAATTTCAGAGCAGGAGACGCGATACCCCTTGCACTTGATCACATCGGCACTCCGGTCAACGTAGTAGAGTTGTCCGTCCGTATCCTTTCGAATAAAATCCTTCATCCGGTACCAGATCTTGCCATCGATTTCCACATACGAGGCAGCGGTTTCTTCAGGCTTGTTCCAATAACTTTTTGGGATGTATTCGGAGGTCACCAATAGTTCTCCGGGTGTGTTTAAAGGCACCTCTTCCAAGGTATTTGGGTCCACAATCTTGATCTCTCTTGATGAAAGGGAAACCCCGACACTCCCTGCAACTGGCTCTTGATTCAGCGGTGTCATCGCAACGAAACCGACCTCCGTCGCTCCAAAAACTTGGTAGATCGGGACATCGAATTTCTTTTTCCACCGGTTGTAAACTTCAAGAGGGAGGACGTCACCGCCGCTCCAACAGTACCTCAGGGAGGATAAGTCATAGAGGTTCAACCTATCATTCTCAAGAATCATGCGGTATAAAGTAGGGGCTCCCAAAAACAGGGTTCCCCTGTAACGCTGGATTGCCTCCAGGATTGAGTCAACCTGAGGGATAGGCATCAATACAGCCGTGTTACCTCTGCCCAGAACCATTCCGAGAATGACTCCCTGTGCCATCTGGTGAAAAAGGGGATTCACCATGATGAACACTTCTTTTCCATTCCGAACATACCCTTCACCGACCCCACGGATTTCTTCTACAAAGGAGACCATTCCGGTGTGGGTCGAAGGACACCCTTTTGGGAAGCCCGTCGTTCCACCCGTGTAAAGGATATAACAGAGGTGTTTTCTCGGATTGATACTTACCTTGGGTGGCTGAGGAGGATACCGGTCAATCAAATCTTTAAACGAGTAAATATTTTTCTCTTTTTGAACCACTCCATTGGGAACCTTGTCGAATAAAGCACCTACCAATCGTTTATACCACGGGAGTAAATCGACATAGTTGGTGAAGATGGCTCTCTTCAAGCCGGTCTCCTGGAAGACCTCCTTGATGTATCTGAAATTCGTATCCTGACACAAGACCGTTTCCGCTCCGGAATCCTGGATCAGGTATTTTATTTCATGAGGCGTATAGATCGGAGAGACAGGTACCGGAATGGCGCCGATCTGCTGAGCCCCAAAATATCCGATCAGAAATTGGGGGCAGTTGGGGATATAAAGCATCACTTTATCATTATCTCTGACACCGAGATCATATAGGGCAGTGGCAAACCGGTCGATCAATTCCTTCATTTTCCGGTAAGAGAACTTTTCGCCTATATAGATAATCGCTGCCCGGTCAGGGTATTTCTCGCAGGCCCTTTCAAAGGAATGGATGAGAAGTTCGTCGTAGATCCCCATCGACACCCTCCTGGTCACTTCGCTTCTTAAATTAATTTCCCGTCCAACATCGTTGCAATGAAATGGATGTTTCCTTCACTATAAACCAACGATGAAAAGGGGCTAAAAAGTATTGGTCCGTCCTTAAATCATTTTTAACCTCACAGTTGCGTAAAAATTACATAAAAAGGGAGGTGGGTGTGCTGGAAAAACTTTACAGCGGCACCTTTAACCGTTTGGCTACTCCGTTTTCAAGCAAAATCCAAAGGCCACCTCAGGTGACATCGTATGTTACCCATAAACAATAAAATAATCCGCAATTGTAAAGGTTTGTAAGCACACTTACCTCCCTTTTTGTGCAACGTTAAGGTTAACACTAACTTCAATAGCTCAGTCAGGACATAAAGAGATGACCGTAAGAAAAGAAAAAGTAATGAATCAACCGGCTCTTTTTTTATCAAAATGCGGTATACTTTTACCACACACCATCCTCTCCGTCAATAAGAAGAATCCAAACGTTTTTGCTTGTTCAAGATCTTCGAGGCGATAGAGATACTGACGTTTATCTTTCTGGTGAGACCTTAATGATTTCCTCGCCCGTTCAGATTCAGGGACGTTCCTGAAATTATGATTTACTTATGAAAGAAATTATAGTAGGTATAGAACATGCCGAGACAAGCAAGACTTGATGCGCCAGGTGTGCTTCAACATGTGATGGCTCGTGGAATCGAAAAAACGAAAATCTTTTGCGATGAAGTAGAATATAGATTCTTTGCCAAACGACTTGGAGAATATCTGGATGAAACTCATGTTGATTGCTTCGCGTGGGCTTTGATTCCAAACCATTTCCACCTGCTACTTCGCACGGGCCCTACTCCTCTTGCTACATTCATGCGGCGCCTCATGACATCTTATGCCGGCTACTACAATCGACATCATGAGCGTTCAGGCCATCTTTTTCAAAATCGGTACAAATCGTTTGTCTGTGAGGAGGATCTTTACTTCTTGGAACTGGTAAGGTACATCCATCTGAATCCTCTTAGGAGTGGTGTGGTTAAGGATCTGGAGGAACTCAAAAGATATCCTTGGTGTGGTTTTGGGGTATTAATGGGAAGATATAAGAATTCATGGCAAGAAGTTGATGAAGTCTTGAAATATTTTGGTAACCGGGTTGGGCAAGCTCGTGCGGGCTACAGGAAATTTATGGAAGATGGCATCAAGCAGGGTAGAAGACCTGACTTGACAGGCGGAGGATTGACCCGCAGTAGGGGAAGGATTGGAAGTATGCTTAATGCACAGGAGCAAGATTTCGAAGAACTTCATGACCCGAGGATCCTTGGAAGGGGCAATTTTGTAAGGGAGGTCTTACAAAACACTCAGCGGCTTGAAGAAAAGAATGGTCTCCGATTGACTTTAAAAGATCTCACAGAAAGAGTGGCAACTTGGTCAAATCTCTCAACAATAGATCTAACTTCTGGAAGTAAGCGCACTGATATTGCAGGGGCCAGAGCGGTGTTGTCCTATATGGCCGTCCGTCTAAAGAGAATGAAAACGACCAAGGTGGCTGATTTCCTGAACGTTTCTCAATCAGCTATTTCCAAGTGCCTCTTGAGTGGAGAAAAAATAATTAAAGAGAATAATGAAATCGTAGATGAAATTCTCAAATAAATCATAATTTCAGGAACGTCCCCTCTAATGAATGTTTATTGAATAAAGATCCTCCCTTTGCGGACCTGACAAAAAAATGGAATGCAGGTTCAGCTCTAAATATTAAGGTTTTTGACCTACGATGCCCTGTAAAGCCTTATGGATATCCGCGTGTTGGAAGACAAAGCCATTCTCCAATAACTTTCTGGGAATGACCTTCTGTCCTTCCAGAATGACCGATCCGAATTCTCCCAACACCAACTTCACCATAAATCCAGGAGCAGGCATAAAAGAAGGTTTGTGAAGAGCTCTTCCAAGGGCCTTTGCGAGGTCTTTATTCCTTACCGGATTCGGTGAACAAACATTAACAGGACCTGAAATCTCCGGATGCTTCAAAAGGAATGCAAAGGCTTCCGCAAGGTCTTTGATGTGAACCCAGGAGAACCACTGTTTCCCACTTCCAATCGGTCCTCCGATATATTTTTTAAAAAGGGGGATCATCTGCCTGAGAGCTCCTCCTTTTTCACCCATGACAATGCCAAACCGAGTAATCACTACTCGAGCCCCCTTGTCTCTGGCTTTCAAAGCTTCTCCTTCCCACTCCTTAGCGATACGGGCTAAAAAGTCATTTCCTGGAAGAGAGTCCTCAACGAGTTCCTCGTCTCCACAAAAACCATAATAGCCAACGGCAGAGGTGCTGAAGAGAGTAAAGGGTCTTTCAGGACGAGACGGTATCCCCTCAACAATATTTTGGGTGGTATTCACCCGACTTTCTCGAATCGCTTTTTTATGTTCCTCTGTCCATTTACTGAAAATGGAAGCTCCTGCGAGATTGATCACAGCGTCGTGGTTTTTAATCGCCTCCTGCCAGGGACCTTTCTTTGTAGGGTCCCCTTCTAAGTAGGAAATTCCTGGCGAGGCCCCTTTTGCCCCCTTCAAGGAGCGGGTCAAGATGGTTACTTCGTGCCTATCCTGGATTAATCGAGAAGTTAATTGCGTACCAACGAAGCCTGTACCACCCGTAATCAGGATTTTCATCCTTCTTCCTCCATCTGATATTCTATTTTTTCTCACCAATCAGAGGCAGAACTTTATCAATGCGAAAATAGACAAGGTATTTGATTGTATCTTTATAAACGGTATAGGCAGGGCAGCTGTCTCTCCGCCGGATTTTATCAATAAGGGACTTATCTTTTTCTTCCTTGATTTTTGTCAGATACAGCCTCTTGCCAACATATCTATCCTTGGCTTCCATAAATAGATAGGCAGCATAAGGGTTGGACTGAAGATTCTTATGCATCAACCGATCTGCCATGATAAAGGCTACCGTCTTTTCATTGATGAAATGAGGCCTTCCATAGACAGCCATCCCCACTTTACCCTTAGAATCGGATGTAGCAATAACCCCTCGACCTTTTGTCTTTTCGAAATACTCACTCAGTTTCATTTCAATCCCTCCTCATAGGATTTATTCTCATATTATTTTATCAGATTTGTTTTATGTACCGCAACTTAAAATATCTTCCCCGCACCCTTGCCCTCACCTCTTGAGGGGGAGAGAGGGGTAGGGAGGTTGGCTCATCATTTTTACATACTCGTTGGCATCAAATTTCCTTTTTAAACCCTTATCATTCATGTATCTCACATTTCCAAAGATTGGCCTCTCTCCCCAGGGACGGTCATGCTTTCCAAAACACCAGGCCACACCCGTAAAACCATTCGGATCTCTACCATCCAGCTCATACTTGTTATTCAGGTAAAGAGCATTTCGAAATGCCTCTTCAGGAGTCTTGCTCCACTCGAGTATCTTCTTCCCCCAGTACATTCTCATATAACCGTGCATTTTGCCTTTTACGACCATCTCTCTCTGGGCCGCATTCCAATAAGGATCGTGAGTGGCGCCTTTTTCTAGTTCTTCCGCGGTGTAAAGATATGGTTTTTTATCTTTCTGGTGGACCTTCAATGTCTTCTTTGCCCATTCAGGAAGTGCTTCAAATGAATCATAGTTCTCATTATAAAAAACAAAATTCATACTCAGTTCTCTCCGGACAATGAGTTCCTCAAGAAAAGCTTCGATTCCGGGGCTCTTGGTTTTTTTAACTTCTAAAGCAATCAGGAGGGGTGAAATCTGCCCAAAGTGTAAGTATGGGCTTATATGAGAGAGATAATCGAGGGTGGGATCATTTCTCAGTTCCGGGAATCGATCCAGTTTCCCTTCTAAAAAGATTTCAAGATGTTTTAAAGCTTCTTTCATGCCTCCGTGAAAAGAGTCGGCCTTCTTAACGCTTCGGTCAATTCGAAGTTTTGAAACCGCTTTTCCAGCTTCTTCGATATCAAAAAAATCGAAATCCAAGGACAGAGAGTCAATGATGGGATCAGTTTGTTTTAAGGGGACAAGAAAATGATTCAACTTCTTATGGATCTTTGACCTGATGGTTGCTGCGGCATATTCCTCCTTAGGTGAGGTTTCTTCAACCGGGACGATCACGTCACTTTCAACCTGAATCAACGGACAATCCATTTGGTTCGCGGCATCGTTTCTCCATTGTCTTTGTATTTTCAGATAGCCCCGATCCACGACAGCCAGAGAAGCCTTTTTTGCCAATTGGACTGCACCCACTTCCGGGGATTTGTGCAGAATGACCATCCGGATCCCTCTTTTTTCAAGAGACCGCTTCACCTCTCGAAGACCTTCTATCATAAAGGTGTAATGTCTTTCATTGGCTTCAGGAAAAGTGTCTGTAATTCCAAAAAAGACGAGGAGAGGTTGCTTTAATTCATTTGCCTTAAGGATGGCGTATTCGAGGGCATGATTATATTCCACTCTTTGAGAAGCCTGCATCCAGTAAAGGACATAGGCTCCTTTTTTCACTTCTTTTTTATTGAGTGCCTTGATTCTTTCCTTCTGGATCATATCTTTTAACGGTTTAAAAGCCACAGAGAAAAGTTCAATAAGGCAGCAAAACTGACCCATAAGAGATAGGGGATGAGGAGCACTCCAGCAAATTTAGAAATTTTTAAGAAATTTTGAATCGTCAACAAGATGGCAATCCAGAGGAGAATGATGTCAATGAGCCCAAGAAGTGGTGATTTAAGTCCAAAAAAAGCTATGGACCAAAGTACGTTGAAAATTAATTGAACAAAGAAGAAAAAGAAGGCGATTTTGAATTTAGGATGATCTGTCCTCCGCCAGACAAGGAATAGAGATATTCCCATGAGCAAAAATAGACTGATCCAAACTGGACTGAATATCCAATTGGGAGGCGTAAAGGAGGGTTTTTTTAATGTGGCATACCAAGTTGGTATGGCCGGGGTGGTAAAAAGAGACCCAAGGAGACCTGCCAATTGACAGACGATCAGACTCGCGGCCAGTTTCAATCTATCGGTGGATTTCATTTCATACATCCTTTTTCCCACAGGCGGGGAATGAGAAACGGGGTTTTTCTCTTATACTCCAAATATTCGAATCCAAATCGTTCCTCTAACTCCTTCTCTTCTATCAGCTTAATGTATATTAAAATCCCCACTGGATAGATCAGCCCAAATCCAAAGGCAGAAAGCGATCCTATCCAAATGGCAACCCCGAGATAAAAGACGGCTGTTCCCAGAGTCATCGGATTACGGCAGTAGGTGTAGGGTCCTGTGATTACAAGTTTCTGCGTGGCCATCAGGGGAATGGGCGTTCCTTTTCCCAATGAATATTGGACGCTCACCGTCCAGTTCGCAAATAGCCAACCGAGGATCATGCATAACAGACCTACCCAAAAATTGATTGACCCATACCGATATCTGGGGAGGTGAAACCATGTGTCCATATAGAAGGATCCCGCGAGGATAAACAATGGAACAGCCATCCAGAAAACTATCCCCAAAAAAATGACAGCGAATATCCGTTGTTTTTTGCTATATTTATGCTCTGCCCACTTCTTGAATCTATTCGTCTGGCTTCTCACTTTATAAAATTATAACATCGCATTCGTTCGGATAGGCAAGAACAAATGAGATGGGAGTTTTAGGTGCCCTTTGAGGAAGTAATTAAGTCTAAGAATTGTTTCAGAATGCGGGCGGTGGCTCCCCAGATGGTATGTTCCCCGTATTGATAGGCGTAGACGATCTCTCTTCGACCCACCCTGGTGATTTCCTGCTCATTGAAATTCTCTTCGGTGAGTAAAAAGGAGAGGGGAACTTCAATCAATTCGGCAATTTCGACAGGACTCGTTTTGAATGGGTATGGATAAGGAAAGAGACCAACAAAGGGTGTGACGATAAAATCCGTAACCGTGACGATATCATCCAGTGCCCCGATGATCTGAACATCGCTCTCTCTCAGCCCGATCTCCTCAAACGCCTCCCGGAGAGCTGTTTTCTCCAGACTAAGATCATCTTCGTCCACCATGCCTCCGGGAAAAGAGATCTCCCCTTTGTGATACTTTACTTGATCGGTTCTCTTGGTAAAGAGGAGATGACAATTTCCTTCCTTGTTAAAGAGGGGAACAAGAACAGCCGCGCGGGCGAAGGAAGGATGTTCGATTGCTCTCCTCTCCCTCAAGGAGAGCATCTTTATGATCTCATCGGCAAAATCTTTTTTACAATATTTCATTTCAAAATGTAGCGTTCCGATATTTACCGGAACGGTTTTTGTTCGCCCTCAGTAAATGAGGGCGCTACAATTTTACTATTTAAACATCTTTTAAGAACTCATTCAGACCCATGATCCTCAACAGAGGATAAAGGGCAAAATTCCGGTAGAGATTAAGACACCCCTGATGTATCTCTCTGTTTCTGCTTGCACAACAATCCTCTAAAAGGATCACTGAAAAATCGTGGCAGAGGCCATCCATCGCCGTCATCAATACGCAAACCTCAGTTGTAATCCCTGCCACGACAATCGTATCCGCACCGAGAACACGAAGGGTCATATCGAGGTCGGTTTTGAAGAAGGCACTGAAGCGCCTCTTGGGTAAGATGATATCGGTTGGCTCAGGCATCAATTCGTCTGCTACCTCTGAACCTTTCGTCCCCCGGAGGGAGTGAACCTTCATCTTTCCCTTGAAGATGAAGTCCCCTTGCATAAAACTATCGCAGGCAAAGACGATGGGAATTTTCCTTTTCCGGCCTTCCTTTAATAACCTCTGTAG
>Ga0315277_10005417_pt1 | contig 16811 bp, 7 predicted proteins | sample YL17G05_15_MG_FD_203695 | JGI IMG/M metagenome (GOLD analysis project Ga0315277, IMG submission 203695) | Sediment microbial communities from Yellowstone Lake, YNP, Wyoming, USA - YL17G05_15 | ecosystem: Environmental > Aquatic > Freshwater > Lake > Sediment | place: USA: Wyoming | collected... | reverse complement strand
AAGGGCTTGGCTGAACGTTCCTCCCCGGCCAATGACGTGTACTCTGCCGCTGACGACGAGGTTTTGTTCTCGGGTACCTTGAAGCAACTTGTGGTCACGTCGGCTGCGACCATCGATTTGCGCGACGTCACGATCTTGCGCATGAACTACACGTCTGGGGAGGAGGCCAAAGTCCTCTACACCAAAGATTTTGACCCGATTGCGAACGCGATCCAGGACTTGTACTACACACTCGGGGAACCAGGCGTTGTCCGGAGGGCGAGCGAATGGCTTGCCATCCCCGGCACTGGTTGCGTTGATAGCGTCCGGCAAGATGCATTTACCATGTCCGAGGCCTATGATGTCGATTACTCGGGAGACTTTGATGTCGCAATGCAATATTATGACAATGATCTCGACCCTGCTTATGCGTGGGAGCTGCAAGTAGCGGACTTGACCGGTGTAGATAAAGATCAGGTGGTGACCGCTAGCAGCGGTGCAGCTGGCATTGTCGCCGGGGTCAAGACGACGACGGAGGGCGATCATTACATCGACGTGATCCCGACTAATGACCTCACGTTCGCACTGGCAGCAGGATTCACTGTTTGCTTCGTGGGCACGGTCTCGTGGTCCAAGAGCGTGCTCGAAATTCCCGAAGCCATCCCATATTTTGACGGAAACAACTCGGCAATTAATTTCGACTTTGACGCGAACGGCGTGAGTGAATATCTCGTCATAAACTATACAAGGTCGCGGGTCAATTATGGCGCCGATTCGTCCGTGCAGCAGCAATACAAAGCAACGGAGACACGCTGTGATTATAACGAGGACGGGGTTTTCGAGGTAGTCAGGACTGACTACACCTTGGTTAATTCCAAGGCGGTGTCCACGGCATTCGTCGTGCAGTGGAACAAGAATGCACCGCCCAACGGTGTATGGGTGTATGCAAAATGGGACTACACGGGCAGCAAGGTGACGTGTGGTTACACGGAATCTGCGGATATCAACAGTGACGGCATATTCGAGACGACACAAGATAATATCGATGAGTGGCCCGATCGCGTGCTACCGGGCGCCGTTCACGATGATTCATCCGAAACCACTGACCATATTTCCAGCGATGTCGACGAGTTTTACGCACGCACGTATGAGACCCATTACATCACGCGTCGGACGACGGTTTATGACCCCTATCTTGGCTCGTTTACGGCTGAGGAATCGGAGACCGTCATCGACATCCTAGCCAACCGCACGTTCATCTACCAGGACTTCGATGGCGAGCATGAGTACACGTTGCCGTGCATCATCATGGAGAACATCCCCGTGGTTGTCGATCCGCGTACATACCTCCCACGGACTGTTTGGTGTGACTCGTTTGGTTCCTTGTACTTCGTTGACGATGGTTCAGGGAACTACGGTATGGCATATGTCTTCAGTTCCGAAAGTTACAACCAGTTCGATGCTGCGGGCAATCGTTTACCTGTTGCGATAGGCATTGCCTTTGACTACGATGCCGATCATGTCATCAGCACGAGCGCCGGATATTATTCGGATGAGAGCAATGTGTTCCGTGATTCATTCTTCCCGACGTCGTGGATGATGGCGAACCCCGATATAGATTTCACGAAGATCATCTATGATCAAGCTTGGGTGCAATATCTGCGGGAATTGAAAGATCCGTTGTATTGGGTGAAGACCGTGGTCGATGTAGTTGTTCAAGCTGTGATTATGACCGTCTCTGCTGCGATTGGTGTATTTACCGGCCCGTTCGGGTACAAAGTCGTGAGCGCGGCCTTGAACTGGGTCTGGAGCCAATATTCGCAGAACATCTGGGAATGGGTTGATCGGCTCCGATTTGGCGTCAAGCCCAAGGGGCTCGAATATGCACGGACTGATCTCGACACCGTGGCCGATACCCAGCTCTTCGACATCTGTGGAAACATCCTCTCAATCGGAGAGTGGGGGAAATTCTTGCGCGTATACCCATATAACTATGTTAAAGTTGACGCGACCGGCAGCGCGCAAGCCATTCAGACAGATCAGTTCTGGAACTATGCGGATTTGTTCGCCGTGCCAGTCGAGGTTCCCATCTTCCGGCCTTATCGCAAGATTTGGGGCTGGGCCGATGCATGGACCCCCGCCGATAGTAATTATGATTGGCTATACGACCGTGCTTCACGAGAAGAGATGCACACGTGGCACGACATTTACCGGAGCAACGGGACGGTTTCGAAAGAAGTCTACCTCACGCCCGAGGTATCGCTTACTAGCTTGGGCGTCCCCTATCCTGCAAAGATGAACTTAGTCGATTTCCAGGACGCTTCGGGAAAGGGTGAGTATGTGGGAGGCGATGCATATACTTTCTGGGTCACTTACGAGATCGTGCTCGATCCTCGCGTCATCGAAGCGCACCAGCAGAACTGGGAAGCCTTGCAAGAATGGATCGAGAATGGTTGCGAGGGGCTCCCGCCAAACGTAATTGATCTTGGCACATATAATTTCGCTTCTTTCTTGGAATTCAATGGCCAGACTGCCATTTCACCCGAAGCGATCATGGGCTTCGTGATCCCCGAGGTCGGCGATCGCGGCGTCATCGACGAGAGTTCATTGTTCGTCACGTGGACGATTGCGGGCACGATCCCCCAGTCGAGTGCGATCTTCACGATCGACACCATGCACAAGACCGCAACCAGCCATGGCTGGATCCCGCGTTTCTATTATAATGATACGTCGGCCATGTCAAGGTCGGAGACCGCGTTGCGGTACTTCTCGGGCGGTCGCTTGCAACGTATCTTGCCCGTGGTCGATAGCTCGGGGACCTTCACGCTGGCTGCTATCCCGGGCTCGCAATCTCTCCCGGTCTTTTACCGCAGCGAGGCTCAGGAGACTGGACCGGTTCGGGATTCGACGGGCGCTATCGTGTATCATGATTGGGAAGTCGATGCGAACGAGTACATGTACCAGGTCGATTACGGCATCTCGGCATTGATATCCCATTACGCCTATGCGAAGGAGCGCGCGAGCAGGGGTGGCCTATTCGCACCCTTCGGTGGTGGCGGGCAATGGCGCATCTGGGCGTGCAACTTGGCGATTCAAGCGTTGAACACGGTCGCCTCGGTATCATTGCACAAGGCATTCATATCCAAAATCGTGCTGAATAAAGTCTGGGTCGATGTCCCAAGGGAAGATGGCTCAACCTACAAGATCCAGAGGAGTGTCCACCTCGGGGAAAAGATCGGCGATTTCACGTTCGGGCACGGCCTCTTGGCGAGCGAGTATTTCACGATCAAAGGCGATGCAGGGATATTGTTGAACGTACTATTCGACGTGGGTAACGAGGTTCTCGACGAACTGTTCAAGGAAGCACTCGTTTCCGAATCACTGGTAGCTCTCGGTTTCCCAGCCGAATGTGCCGAGCAAGTCGGCGAGAACTTCTGGGAATTTGGCGTTATAAAAAAGACCGTGAATATAGCCTTGCGCATGAAGCAGAACATAAGAATCATGCATGCAGTGTTAAATGTCCGTATAAACATGCGCCAGGCATGCACGACTTTCCTCCAGCAATCTGGGAGCCAGTTTAACACCCGTGCGGACACTGCACTGCTCCCCTTGGATGAGCAATTGCGCAGAGCCGAGCTCAAGACGGCCAGCACCGATGCCGAAGCCAAGATCAAGATCGCGACGATCAAGGAAGCCACCAGCAAAGCATCGGCACTTGCCATCTGGAGGAGAGCGGGTAGCTACTTCAAGAGAATAGGCGATGCGTTCCACAAGGGCAGAGCAACCTCGGAGATGAGGAACTTGTTCCCCCAGACGTACAAGAAGGACATCCAGATGGTCCAGTTTGACAAGTTTGGCCGGATACTTTCCAACCGTCAAGTCGGCAGGGTAGTCGGCAATATAATGATCGACGCGTACGGGCAAGCCGCAGAACATAATACTGGCACGAGTTCCGAACACGGGTTTTCGGAAATGGATCAGATCGGTACGGAATACCTCATCAACAATCCTGTCGTCATGCAGACGCTCGGCGTCCCAACTGGCAACACCATCGGGTTCAATTTGCACTTCCCCGACGGTACAACCATGACCTGGGCACAGATCAAGGCGAAGTACCCCACGGTCACACAAGGACTCGTCCGGCTGATCCAACAAGCCAACCGGATCGAGATCTTCGACCCGGCTGCCGCGGGCGTGGACGTGCCTCAAGAGGACTTCGAGGATTATGTTGGGCCCTCATTGAGCGAGTATATGGACTTCCCGTACCTCATGGACATCCCGTGCTTACTATTCATCGACGAAGCACAGCATGAGGCTAGTATCAACGATAGAATTGAGGAAGCGAGGAAGCATAACGCCGTATGGATGATGGGGCAGACCCAGCTAGAAGTCGGGTTTACCCACCGCAAGGCGAAAATCGTCCAAATGCTCGAGGACGCGGCCGTCCGCACTGATATAAAGCGGATCATCTCGGAATCCCAGCTCCTTACGTCGGGCACCGGTGGGAAGAAATCGTGGTACAAGTCGAGTTTGAAGAAGGATAACAGAGACGACACTCGTTATGTGAAATTGGCCAAGATATACGATATGCTCGCGGATATAAACGAGAAATGGAAGAAAATGTGGACTGATCCGCGCTTAGAGAAGCTCCGGTGGGCGATAGAACAAAAGCTAGGAGCGAAATTGCCTTCCGACCTCGAAACGTTCTTACTTGCCGGTTTTGGCGCAGAGGAGGCGCTGCTCTTCCGAGAAATCTTCGCGCTCAAGAAGGCAGATGCCGCGTCGGATGAAGAGTCAGTCGCCAAGTTTCTTTTTGTCACGGGGATGGCGGCAATGGACTTGAGCGTGGTTGAAAATACCCCCCGGAAATTGACAGCAATCCGGAAACTCTCTCTCAGGGCATACCGGGTCTCACAATTCATGGACTTATTGGCCACAGCACCGAATGCAGACACAATTGCAACTGCTGCCGAGTTCTTTAAAGATTTACAGAATATGTTCGCGAACCTGGTTGGTATAGACACGGATGTAAAGGGGCGCCAGAACAATTTCAACACGGGCTTGTTCCAAGGACTCGTGGTGTATGGGTTGCAGTTCGGGGGCATGCTCGAAGCGAAGGACTTGGGCCACTTGCGATTGTCCCTGGAGAATTACTACAACCAATGGCAAGCGGATGCCAAGGAAAATTTGAAGAAGCCTGATATTGTTGGCCATGATGAGATCACCGACGCCGGCACTGGAGTGAAGGGCTTGAGTATGCGCTTGCTCGCTGATGCCACGCTCTCCAGGGGGCTATCCTACGCGATGCTAATGGATTCAGGGAGAGATGGTGCGGTTGATAATACTCAAGCGATCCGGGATAAAATCTTTAAATATATCACGACCGGTGTGGTTTCACCCGACTTTCAATACCTTTGGATCATATCCTTGGCAACGTTAACGGAACCGAAAGCGCTCGATGTCTTAAGCAAGGATTTGTTAAGTAAGTCGAAGATCAATGCTGGCACGAAGGTTTATCTCGCTACGCAGAAAGCGGACGGGCTGGAGATCGTCTCCACGACCCGCGTCAAGATGCAAAAGGAATATCGAAACGAAATAATGAATTTCATAGGCCGCGTGTGGGAGGCTGCTTCGGATGATGCCAGTGACATTGACGACGGGCTTGACGAGATTCATCTTGTCGCTAGTAAACCCACCTCACCGTCCATTTCTAAACCTTCCGGTGGATGGCGATATATCAAGATGCAAGATATCAAGGACTTCCTCTTGTCACCAACCGTCGGCGACCACGCGGGCATCACCGGGGCAAACAAGTACGGCGCCAAGCAAGCAGGCCATTGGGAGATTGTGAACCACGAGCGCCAATGGAAAGCTCGTGCTGGTACTGGTTGGGAAGTGACTGGTTCAGTTACCCAGCAGAACAAGCAAGACTTCCTGGCCATGGCTGATCGTATGAGTTTCATTACGGCCGATGGGCTTGATATGGTAAAGCAATCTGGTGATAGCTATCTATTAGAGTTTGACTGGGCAAATGCGAATTGGGTCTGTATCGAAACCAACCGCCAAATTGAAGTCCTCCTCACGCCGGTCAGTATGCCGATCAGCGCAAGCCAACCGGGCGGATCTATCGTGCCACAAGCTATCATGGACCGGATGCGAGGCTCGTTCGAGTCGTCTGTAACCGGAGTTCTTCCAAATTATATTAAGTTCCTCGGGCTCGAGGTGGCTTTCCGGGACTTTTGGGGCTTCAAGAACCGGGAGATGAGGTTGGGTTATTTAACCACAGAAGATATCCTTCGCGATGTCAACCTCCGGTCCTTGGGCAAGGTGAAGAAAGTCGAGATGGTGAACTTCGATACGGAGTCTGGAGCGCATGCCCAGTCTGGTAAAAGGATATGCTTCCGGGTCTGGTTCTCCACGGCATGGTTCTCCTTGAAATTCGTCGATATCGAGTACAAGTGGAAAACGCAGACATTCGTCGTCATTCCCTCTCCAGCTTTAAACTTGCCTGCTTCGCTCCAGCACGCGTTTGTTTTTGAACCTTCGCTTCCGCGGGAGTTCCTCGGCGATATCAAGAACATCCAAGACTTGTCCAAAAATCCCAATGGACCGACGCAGTCGGAACGATATGAGTGGGCGGTGGATCAAGTCGGTGAAGCATTGCGGTGTTTTGAGGCGTTCAGCAATCATCCGAAAGAAGCTGCGGCGAATTATCCTCAAGTCTCCAATGTCTTTAGTAGCACGTGTATTGAATTCGGCAACCAGTTGTTGAGCGTGCAGCACCGCCATCAAGCGGATCCGGACGCACCCGACGTGACGAACGTTCAAGGCCATATTACAAGTTTCACGATTTACACCTACACTTATGACTTGATATGGGGTAGGACCGCGCCGAATGTGGCGTGGGTCGGGCTTACGATGCACATCGTGGCTGAATTTGATCTTCAGAGCGGTGAAGTTACCATCAGAGACAATGCCGGTAATTTCTTGAAGAAGGGCTTTGGCGTCTCTCCCATCGATATTCGTAATGATTATTATCCTGGGAACGTCGGGCAGAACGCCGTAATCAAGGCTCGAGTTAGGGCTATGTTGACTCACTTTGCTACTGTTGGTGGCATCGCAGGGCATTATGACTACGAGGTTATCGAGGATAAGAACAAGTTGCCATCTCCGGGCATTGCGGGCAATGATATATTCGGATTCAATTTACGCCGAGATGTTGCTGGGGTAAAACAAGTCATCGGGGAATTTACGGTCGAGATTCCGCCATTGCTGACGAGTGCCTCGAAAGTTACTATCAGGTGCCCAACGTGGAATCTCGCGCTCTGGGGGAATGCGATAGTACACGAGTTCGCGGGTGATAGATGGGAAGATGTTCCCTCATTTATACAAAGCCTTCAAGAGCTCCTTGCAGCTTTCGACAGTAGAGACAAGACACTTGTCACGCAAAATATAGCAGGAGACAACCCACTGGGGAAATTTAAGGTAATGGAAGGAGATACGACTCTTGCGGAGGATTGTTCTTTTGAAGCGAACTGTCGAATAAGGATCGGTAAATTGCCTGATGCATCCGGGAACTTGATAAATATTGTGGGAGGTATGTGGGGCGGTAAACAAGGGGGTCCCTGGTTCCAGACTGAGCAGCCTGAGATGTTCTTTGACACCATCGAATATGCCCGGCAGTTTATCGCTACTGCTAAGACCCGGTTAAATGCACTGTCCAACAGTATTCAGATTGTTTATACGAACTATCCGTCTGCGACCGTAGCTATCTATCGTAAGATGGCAACGTTTAGTATCGATGGCAAGAAACAAGTGAATGTTCAAGGTGAGGGGTTGGTCGATGCGCCGATTCATCTTGCCGGAGATATGGACATGTTGTCCGGTGAAGTAAGGCTTGATGTCGGTTTGGCGACCAAACCGAGAGTTGCCTCACTCGATGCGGTCGCAAAGAACTTGGATGATGCATTGAAAGGCAAGACAATTGTCAGGAGACACAGGCTTGTCTCTGGTGTCATGATAGACTCATTGATCGACATCGGTTATTATTCAAATACGGCCCAGAAAATCGTTCGAGAAGTAGCGATAAGATATTCCGAATTGGTTGGCACCACTGCGGCTGGGGCTAGAGTGGCAGTCGACGTGGGCAACTTGCTCACGGGCGGGCCACCTGGGTATACATTTATGGAAGCATTTTCATTCCCGGACGCGTATAACGCGGGTACGAACACACCGGATGACTTAGTTCAGCTCCAGCCATCTTCCATGTTTGATGCTCAAGCAAGGGACATATTAAAACCACTCTTGCTCAAGCTGGCGGATATGACTAAAGCGGGGCTGGTGCAAGTCCGTATTACTCAGGACACACCAAGATCTCGCTTCCGCAGCGGAGATAACTGCATAGTGTTGAGCGTGAAACTCATTGGAGGATCGGCCTTAGAATATGTTTTTAGAATCAATCTTGACCGGAAAAACTCACGAGTCGGATCTATTACATATTCGACGAGTCTCTATGGGAGACAAGATTTTGACAATGGTGAATTTGGAAGTCTGGATCGTGGTCAATATAGTAATAGAAAAGACGCGTATGTTCAAGCAATTCCTACGATGGTTCATGCCGATGCTCCAGGTGGGCGCCTCGTCTTCGCAAACTCCAATCCGCAGGCTGGTTCTTATCAATTGCTCGGATGGCTGGAATGCATCGAGCACATCCCCGTGAGTGATACCGTCCATAGAAATGACCCGGTTTGGATGTTCGGAAAATTCTTGGAATTCCTTCGATTGTGTGACGGCGCGAACTTGAAGACTTTGCCCGGATGGACATGTCCAGCTCTTCCAGACCCACTTCCTGCCGACCCATTTGATTTGGCCTCCTATTAGTGTCAACTTATAACCTAGTCAGTGACAGCCAACGGCCCTTTTGAGAGCCCGGGAAAACGATCGAAAACGATGCGGAAATCTAAATATTACAGCTCCGTGAACTGATCTTTGACCTATCATGACAATGTCATTCCAAGATTTCCAGGATATCTTGAACCGGATAAAGGACATCTTGATCCAGAAACCGAACGTTCGCCTTTTCATCGAGGACATTGCAAGAGCCGCGGGTGTCGATGTCAAGACTGCGGAACAAGTGTACGATGTTCTACTCGATATCGATGCGATGGTGGTTGACGTAGAGATTGATCGGGAGATTCGTGGCAAGTATATCGAGTATATTCCCGGCGATGATGACGAGAATCTCGAAGGCGAAGACGGGGATGACGAGGAAAGCGACGACTTGCTGTGATGAAGCTCGATAACAACGCAAGCAGCACCATGTTCGTTACCTCGAATTTCCGGCCAGACGTGTTTTTAGGGATTATCTAACGCGCTTCTTTATATAGAAGTCTATTGCGGTAAAATTTTTCTATCACGCTTGGTTCATGTAGCCACGACGAAAGGAGGCGTGTCACATGAGTTCCCCCACCGAAAACAAGTATGAGTTCAAGGCTGAAATACGAAAATTGCTGGATATCTTGTCAAAGTCCTTGTACCAGCACAAGGAAGTCTTCTTGAGAGAAATGATCAGCAACTCGTCCGATGCACTGTCAAAGATGCGTTTTATCCAGCTGCAAAACAAGGATGTCGAGGAATTGCCGCTCGAGGTCGAGATTTCGTTCAATTCCAAGGAAAAAATCTTGATTGTTCGGGATACCGGCGTCGGCATGACGAAGAAAGAACTCATCGACAATCTCGGCACGATAGCGGGCAGTGGCTCCGCAGCGTTCTTGAAAACGCTCAAGGAGACATCGGAGTCGAAGCAAAAAGAACTCGATCTCGATATCATCGGCCAATTCGGCGTTGGATTTTATTCGGTCTTCATGGTCGCCCAGAAGGTCAAGGTTATCTCGAAATCGTACATCAAGGACGAGCCTGCGCACGCGTGGGAATCGGACGGTTCCGGCGAGTTCACGGTCACGCCATGCGAGAGGGCCACGCGGGGCACCGACGTTATCATTTTCCTTCGGGATGAAGAGACCGAATATCTCGCCAAGTACCGGCTGCAGGACATCGTCCAGAAATATTCGAATTACATTCCTTTCCCGATCTATGTCAAGGACGAGGGAAAAAAAGAAGTGGACGTGAGCACCGAGGAAGAGGCGAAGGCGGCCGAGACCGGGGCGGTTGCCACCGGGCAAGCACATGGAGAAACGAAGCCCGAGACCAAGAAGGAGGAAAAGAAAGAGGAACGAAAGCCCGTCAACGAGCTCGTCCCGATATGGAAGAGGACGCCGGCTGAGCTCAAGCCCGAGGATTATCGCAAGTTCTATCAATTCATCGCGAAGCGCTACGATGAGTACGCGCACGTGATCCATTACAACGTCGAGGGTCAAGTCGTCTTCAACTCCATCGTTTACGTTCCGGAATCCCCTTCCCCGGATGTCATGCAACCCGACATCGATTACGGGCTCACGCTGTACTCGAAAAAAGTCATGATCGTCGAGTACTGCAAGGACGTGATCCCCAAGTGGATGCGATTCGTACGTGGCATGGTGGATTCGGAGGACATACCTCTCAACGTGAGCCGCGACACGATCCAGAACAGCCGCGTGATCATGAAGATCAGCGATTTGCTTGCCAAGAAATTCGTGAGCGAGATGGTTTCCCTTGCCGAAAAGGATCCGAAAAAATACAACAAGATCTGGAAGGAATTCTCGTTTTTCTTCAAGGAAGGCATGGTGAACGATCCGCAACACAAGGAAGCATTGCTCAAGCTGCTCCGGTTCAATACGTCCAAGGCCAAGAACAACGAGCTACGCGGCCTCGATGATTATATCAAGAGTATGACCAAGGAGCAGCAAGAAACGAAGAAGGAAATCTATTATCTCATCGGCGAGAACTTGAACACCATGCGCATCTCGCCCCACATGGGCCATTACACGAAGAACGACATCGAGGTCATCTTCTTCGCGGAACGGGTGGACAACTTCCTCATGATGAATCTCCACGATTACAAGGTAACGACCGGCGAGGGGGATTCCAAGAAGGAGGTGACCTACACGTTCGTACCCATCGATACTACCGGGCCGAGCCACAAGCACGAGGAAGGCAAGGAGGCGGATAAGAAAGAAGGAAAAGACAAGGACAAGGTCGAGGAAAAGGAACCCGAGGTGCCCGAGGCCACCAAGAAATTCCTCGATTTCGTGAAAGTCACCCTTGGTAACAAGATCATGGATGCGAAGGTGTCGGACCGGCTCTATGAAAGTCCCTTCAGGCTCGCGAACCCCTCCGATGGCATGACGTCCAGCATGCAACGCGTGATGCGCTACTGGACACAAAAATTCAAGGAAAAGGAGTTCCAGGTGCCGCAGAAAATCCTGGAATTCAACCCGAATCACCCGATGGTCCAGGAGCTGATCCAGCTGCACGAGAAAGATCCTGAAAATGGCCGGTTGAAGCCCGTGTTGAAGCAAATCTTTGATAACTGTCTGCTTTCGGAAGGCGATCTACCTGAGCCGGCGGCGATGGTGCCCAGAATTAACCAATTGCTCGAAATGCTGGTCTTGCGAAAGGATGACGTGAAGAATCCCGCCGATGCTGTCGAACAAGAACAAGCCACGGCCAAGAATGAAGCTGGAGCCGATGCTGAACCTGAGGATGAACCAGAAGATGAAGCAGAGGACGAGGCTAGAGCAAAACCAGAAACTGAACAGAACCCAGATGAAAAGCCAGCGAACGAGCCTAAGCAAGATCCCGCTAGCGATGCTGGCAAGGATCAATCCCCATAATCTCGCAACACTTTTTTTTTCATCATCTATTTCATGGCTTGCTCTTGATCCTACACATCTCCCATTCTGGAGCCTCGGAATCGTTATAAAAACCCCCGCAGCATCATCGAAGTAATCATCAATTTCTTGCGACGTGCTGACCGTGCAACGACTCCCGACCCAATTCGATGCAGCGGCGACGCGGCCCGCGAAAACGGCGCCGCGAGCCGGTGGCAGCTGTTGTTGCAGTTGTTGCTGCGCGATCGGAGCGATTACGGTCACCGCAGCCACGTCGCAGATGGGCATAAACCTTCAATACGCGACCGACATCGAGGCGGCGAAGAAACTCAAGATTGGTCGAGTCTTGTTGTGGGGGCTGTTCCCATTTATCTTGATCGGGGAATTCATTGGATGGCAGTTTTTTTGCACGTTCGTCCCCGTTGTTGGATTGCTTTTCTGGGGCGGATGGCCATTCATTGTCGTCATCACGGTATGCGTCGTGATCGGCATCAAGGTCGACGAGCACCACCAGATTAAAGACATCAAGAAAGCAACGAGCAACTCGGCGCTCGCAACTAGAACTTCGCCAGCACCCCAAGCACCTGCCACGACGTATCCCGAAAATGTCGTCGATCATGTTGGCACGGACATCCAGCCAAGCTCCGGAACCACCGCGCCTGGAACGATGAACCCTGCAATGGCTGAGCTGGAAAAAAAGGCAACTGCATATCTCAAATCAAACAATGCCGTCGAATATCTGCGGGCCATGACGAAACTGCACGCCATGGCGATCGAATCGTACGAGATGGACTTGGCGAGGGAGATTCAAGCCCGTATTGACGAGTTCCGGCAGGGTAGCCACGAGAAGTAGACCACGCAAAAGCTAAAAACGATGTGCCTTTGAAAGATCATACATGACTCATAAGTGGTATCATGGAACAAGATGCAAAGCTCCTTCGGCTCGTTTCCCAGTTTGACAATGCAGCAACGAGGATTTCGGTTGCATCGCCCCGGGCGGGCGGCAGCTGCACGTGTTGCTGCTGTTGCTGCATGATAGGCGCGATCTCGGTGACTGCCGCCACGTCGCAGATGAACATCGCGATGCAAAAAGCACACGACCTGGAAGAATCTCAAAGAATCAAGAAACGCCGGAATATCTTGCGGGGAATCTTCCCGTTCATTTTGATAGGCGAGTTTTTCGGCTGGTTTTATGGCACATTCCTTGGATTGTATTATGTCACGATGTACTTGGCTAGTTTCTGGCCTGTAACTCTAATCATTATTATCGGCACCATTGTCACGATCAAGCGGAGGGAAAAACGCGTTATATCGGAGCTGGAGCATACACGGATCCCGTCCACCGCCACTGTGTCGTCCCCGATCGATCGCCTTGCAGAATCACAAGAAAGAGAAGCATCTACCCATAGATTTTCCCAGCCAGAATCAAACCCGGCTCCAATGGTCGAAGCAAAAAAGGTAATCACGCAAGAGATGGATAACCTCGAAGCACAAGCGAGTGTTTGCCTTGCGGCGAACAATTCCGTGGAATATTTGCGGACCTTGGCCAAAATCAAGGCTTTAGCTTTGGAAACTTACGACATGGATAAAGTGAAAGCGGTCCAGGCGCGCATCGACGAGTTTAAGGGCAAGTCGTAAGACGGCGATGAAAGAAAAGAAAAGAAAAATTATTTTAATTCAGGTTGCCCAAGCGGCTGGATGTCGTACAAAGCTTCCTTCGGATCGAGCTTGTCCGCCGCGTGTTCCCTGCGCGACATCTTGCCAAGCAGCTTGGCCGCGACCCACTCGAGCGAGCCCTTGAACTTGACTTTTTCCCACGCCCACGAGACCAGGATCCAGATGGCGACGCAGATGGTGATAATGAGAAGGGATTGCCACAGCTGCTCTTCCCTTTGGTCCGGGTGGAGCCCGAACGCGTATTCGAGTAGCAAAACGGGGACGTAGCTCAGGGCATGCAGCGCATACAAGGACATGGCGATGAGGCCCGATCGCCGGAACACGACTGTCCGGCGCGCGAATTGCATGGCCTTGTTCTTACCTTCGACCAGCTCGAGGAACAGCGTCATGATGAGTACCTCGCCTCCGCCAGAGAACAACATGTACCCGCTGCTAGGGCCAGAAAAGCCGAAAAACGTGCCGAAACCGTTCTCGAATATCGTCTTTGCAGGATCATCGAGCGCGCTCGCGACGATGAGAACGCCGATCTGGACCGCGAATCCGATGGCGAACATGAGCCATCCGATCTTGTACCATTTTTTCGTGAAATCCTTCGTCACTGGCTTGTCAAGGAGGTCAAGCCCCATCATGGTGCCGATGAGCGTCATGCCGAACCACGGGAAAATCGCCTGGTTCACGCCGCCGACCAAGGATAAAAGCCACGCTCCAAGGTTCTCGAAGAATGTCCTGCCCGCCCAGTGATGCGGATCCGGCCAGTTCATGAATGGCACTGCGCGAATCGCGGTAAGCACGAAAGGCGTGGCGACAAAGAGGATCACGGTGATGATCCCGAGCGTGTGCCTGATCTCGGCGACGTTCTTGCCGCGACGCAAGAGCTCCGTGTAGATCAAGGCAATGATCGTCGTCGCGAGACCAAGAAACGTGATCACGTCGACGAAATACAAATCAACGACCCATTCTGCCGCAATCGTTCCATTCGCCCATGAGTCAACGTATTGCTGCCATGTCAACTCCCCGGCGATGCCCTCCGCTATCGGGTTAAAAATATACGGCCATAAAATCAAGGTAATGAGAAGACTAAACAAGATCACTACGAGCCCCCTCATGACCTGGTTTTTTCTCACGATCTTGTATGCATCCGGCTTCCCCTGGAGACGCTCGAATTGCTTTTGCATCGAGGCGACGTTACCGAACGCCGACACGGCGACGAACAAGCCCGCAAAGCTGCTGAAATACATGATGACTGCCGCGACGACGATCAGCCACGCGTCTCCATGACCTTGAACAGCATCCACGAAGATATCCGTGTTGAACGTCACGATGAACACGTGCAGCGCGATCATGCCAAGTATAGCGAAGCCCCGAAGAAAATCGATTGACACGAATCGTTTCATGCAAAGATCACCATTTTAAATCATATCGTACATTGCATTGGGAATGACTTGGGCATTCATGGAAAAAAACCTACCTTAAGGAAATAACAAGCGTGGAAAAAAAAGGAGGAACGGGGGATTGATCGGCCGGCTCAGCTTGTGATCGATCGTTTCACGAAATCCCTGCTCGCGGAACGATCGATTTGACCGGATTCGCCGCCCGATTCAAGCCCGCCAATTCCTTACCGATCTTCTGCCCGCAATACGCGCAGCCAGAACACCCAATACCTTCAACAAAATCGCATTCGAAGTTGTAAGGCAAGACGAGGTCCTTGAGGAACTTGATGACCGGCAGGGTCTCGACATCCTTCACGTGATCATCGGACCGGATACACGTGTCGATGACCCGCTCGATCTCGTCCAGCGAGTTCCCGCCGATGTAGACCATGATGGAATTTTCGTTGACGACCCGGAAGCCAAGGGCAATGCTTTCGCACGCGCGCAGCTTCTTGAGCATGTACCCGGCGTCGTTCGTCGCGATCGACACCTGGACGACTTGCAAGCCCTTCGCGAGCTTAAAATTAACACCCTTGCGCATAGCCAAGACGTTGTTCTTCAAGAGCTTCATGATCCTGGCCCCGACGGCAGGCTGGCTCTTGCCGATCAGCTCTCCCAGCTCTTCTTGAGTGGAGTCTGGATCGGCCTGGAGCTGCATGATGATGCGCTTGTCATCGTCGTCGATCTTGAGAAGAGTGCCGAGCTTGCCCTTGGCAACTGGCTTGAACTTCTCATCGACGTGCGCGTGGTTCGTGGCGCTCGCGTGGCATTCCTCGTTGCACTTCATGTTGTCGTGGCCTTCGATGTTGAAATCGACGGGCAAGATCGTCTGGTTCACGGGTTCCATGACGACGGACAATTCCACGTGCTTGATGTCGGGGTTCGACCTGAAATGGTTTTCCACGATATCCTCCAGTTTCTCGATGCTTGGACCCACTAACATGGCCGTGATGTTCGTCCGCCCGAGCGTCGTGAATGCGTTCAGCACGTACGGGCATGAATTGATGGATTCAAACACTTCCTTGGAATTCTTCGCGTACAACCTGACGATCGCCATGGGAAGCTTAACCTTGGACAGGTCGATGCCATACTTCGTCGTCAGCAAGTGCTTGCGCTCCAGCTTCAAGATCCTCGCGCCGACCGCGGGCTGTATCTTGTTGATCTTGCCTGCAATTTCTGCTTGCGTTATGTCGATGTCTTTCTGGATCAATGACAAAATTTTCCTATCGTCGTTATCAATTTCAAGGTCCCTATCAAGTTCGATCGTTGCTACCATGTTTTTTCTCCTCGATTTATGAATTTTTTTCTATTCAAGGACATCATAGTGAACTTCCGAAAACGCTTTCATCAGCATCTGCAATTTCTCCGAAGGAATTTCGAACTGGATCCATCGACCGCACCCAGCAATGTGCTCCCACGGGACGTTGATCGCATCCAACATTTCAAGGAACCAATAGTTGTAATTGGTTGCTTGGACGAGAAGCGTCTCATCTTCGACAACCGGCATTTCCGTTTGTTCGATGCAGAAATTCTTGCTCATTATGATCATCGGCCTATACAGATATATCGATGCCATCGTTCTATACGGATATATCGAACACCACATATTTAAAGCTTTTGCTCGATGCTAGGTGGCATCTTAGGCATCAATGGCCTCGAGATCATTCGGAGACGCGATATTCGGATTGGGTTTTTTTGCCGGTACTCTGAATGAAAAGAGTTTTTTACGAATTAATTACGAAAGGGGAATAAAGGAGGAAAGGAATGCTAGAAAGTCCGGTCGGGTAAGTCTTGGTATTCCAGACGAGGTTTGCACCTATTGAGGTAGGTTTTTATAGCGAAGTTATCTATTTGTATTAAATCTGTATATGTCGATAGTGAAAATCAGTGAAAATTCCTGTTGAATTGGCGGTAAGTATCTTCAAAGCACTTGGAGATACCACGCGGCTACAAATCA
>Ga0315277_10005416_pt1 | contig 16811 bp, 14 predicted proteins | sample YL17G05_15_MG_FD_203695 | JGI IMG/M metagenome (GOLD analysis project Ga0315277, IMG submission 203695) | Sediment microbial communities from Yellowstone Lake, YNP, Wyoming, USA - YL17G05_15 | ecosystem: Environmental > Aquatic > Freshwater > Lake > Sediment | place: USA: Wyoming | collected... | reverse complement strand
CATTGCCGCAATTGTGCCCAGACCTCCTTCGTAGTTCTCCAAGAGGAGTTCGATCTTCACGGCCAACCCATCCTAAAGGCCCTCACCCCATTTCCTGGCATCGCGCTTCGCGGTGAAACATGTGGTGCCGTCGTCGGTTCCCTCATGGCTCTCGGTCTGGTTTACGGCAGGGACAACCTAAACGACTGGGACGCCTACCTCGGCTCCCTCCCTCCCGCACGGAGGTTCTGCCGCGGCTTCGAGCAGCAGAACGGCAGCACCACATGCGAACACATCCTTGAAGCCAAACTCGGGAGGAAGTTCAACTTGGCTGATCCCGCCCAGTCCCTCGAGTACGTCGCGGCGGGCGGCCCAGAGGTGTGTGCCGAAGTCGTCGCAGGGGCCGTACAGACGGCGGCCAAACTCATCGCGAGGAAGAGGTAGCCCTGCGACTCCCTCGACGTCGCGGAGCGTGCCGGGTAGCGACATCCAGTACTACGACTCGAAGCCAGTAGTGCACTGGCTCGAGCAGTAAGCGTCAGCGCGTCCAGCCCGGAATACGGCGAGACCGAGCGCGTTGTTGCCGAAGTAGACGGTTCCGGTAGCTCGGGGCCTCCAACCCACCCCCGTGGCTATGACGCCTACTGAGAGGCGCTCAGGCCCAGCCACCATCCTTGACGGGCCTTCCCCACACAATACGAAGCGGCCTCTTTCGCTACGCCGCAACGTATCTGGCGCTACCTCGTATTGACAGCCTACCGTCGCCATGCTGGGGGACGCCCTGCGCTTCCAGGGGCTGCTGGCGGGCTGCCCGGCAGCACAAGGCATCAGCCGAAGGCTCCTTGACATAACATGACGGCCTGCTGCCGCTCTCCGCGGGCTGAGCAAGGCCTACGCTTCGAACTCTAGGCGGGACCCTCGGCCTTGGTAGCCCTGCGCTGGGCGGCGAGGTAGGCGAGCGCCGCCGCAATGCCGACCGCGCAGATGGCGGCTTCGATGCCAACGGTGGGCCGCACGCCGATGTGCTCCGCCATGATGCCGGTAAGTTGGGCACCGATCGGGGTAGTCCCTGCGAAGAGCAGCATGTACAGGCTCATGACCCGGCCCCTCAGGTGGTCCGGAGCGCTGATCTGGAGGCTGGTGTTCGCCGTTGCCGTGAAGCTGATACTCGCCACCCCCAGGGCCACCAGCAAGACCAGCGTCAACGCGTACCAGTGCGAGGCAGCGACCGCCGCCAGGAGGATGGCGAAGGCCGTCGCGCCGATGAAGAGCGTCCGTTGGGACGTCTTCCTGAGGGTCGCCAGGGCAAGCGCCGCCACCAGCGAACCGACGCCCATCGCCGAGGTCATCGCACCGAAGCCGATGGAGCCTACGTGGAGGACGTTTCGTGCCAGCAGCGGCAAGACCACCGTGAAGTTATAGCCAAAGGTCCCGATGGCCGCCATCAGGATGAGGATGAGCAGGATAGAGGGGGTCCGCAGCGAGTAGCGGAGCCCTTCGGCGAGTTGCCCCAGGAGGCGGCCCTCTCCGCCTCGCGGTGCCGGATACAGGAGGCCCGGCTTCATCAGCAGCAGCCCGATGATGACGGCGATGAAGCTGACGCCGTTCATGAAGAACGCCGTGGCAACCCCGACCACTGCGATGATCACGCCGCCCAGCGCCGGCCCGATGAGGCGGGCGCTGTTGAACAGACTGGAGTTAAGGGCCACCGCATTCATTATGTCGTCGCGGCCGACCATCTCTGCCACGAAGGCCTGGCGGGTGGGGTTGTCGAGGGCGTTGGTTAACCCCAACATTGCCGCCAGCACATAGATCTGCCAGAGGGCTATGAGGCCGCTCCACGTGAGGAACGCCAGGACCAACGCCTGCGTCATGGCGGCCGTCTGCGTGAGAACCAGCAGGCGGCGCTTCGGCACCTTGTCGGCGATGACGCCGCCGAACAAGACGAGGAGAGAGACAGGCAGGAACTGGAGCATCGTCACCGTGCCCAGGGCCAGCGGCGAGTGGGTAAGGTCCAGCACAAGCCATGCCTGGCCTATGGTCTGCATCCACGTCCCGGTAAGGGAGATCATCTGGCCGAAGAAGAACAGCCGGTAGTTGTAGTTCCGCAGCGAGCGGAAGGTGCCCGCGAGGGTGCTTGCCGCGCCCCGCGGCTGGGCGAAGGGTTCTGCCGCCAGAAGCGGTAACGCCGGCGGGCGCGGCTCCCGGAACATCGGGCTCCTCACACCGGGTAGTCCTCCTCGAAGGCCTGAGGAGGCGTGGGGCTAGGAACGGCGCTCTTCCTTCCAGGGGTCGCCGCGGATGTGGTAGCCGTGGGTCTCCCAGAAGCCGGGGCGCTCCCTTTCCATGAAGACCAGGCCCCGGACCCACTTGGCGCTCTTCCAGAAGTAGAGCTTGGGCACCACCAGTCGCAGGGGGCCGCCGTGCTCGGGCGTTAGGGGCTGGCCGTCGTGCTTGAGAGCGAAGAGCGCATCGTCATCCAGGAGGTCGTCCAGGCGAAGGTTGGTAGTGTAGCCGCCGTAGCAGTGGACCATGACGAAGCGCGCCTCCGGCCTGGGTCGCGCCAGTCTCACCACCTCCCTGGTGGCGACGCCCTCCCAGCGGTTGCTCAGGCGGCTCCAGCGCGTCACGCAGTGGATGTCGGAGACGATGGTCACCTGCGGCAGGCTGGTGAACTCCTCCCAGGTAAGGGTGCGCTCCTCCTCGACCAGTCCACTCACCGAGAAGGTCCACTCCCGCAGGTCGATGCGGGGGACGTCTCCGTAGCTGAGCACCGGCCAGTCCTGCACCAGCTTCTGGCCGGGCGGCACCCGTGCCTTCGCGGCTTCTCTCGGCGCTTCGCTACCCTTCTCCTCGAACCCGGCGGCCATGAACCCTTCCTCCCCACAGAAGCGGCCGGCCCCTGAGTAGGGGCCGTGTCGCAGCGTCCTATATTCTAGGATACCTATGCCTTCTTTTGCGGGTCAACCATATCAGGCCCGTGTCGCTCCACCTCGATGCCGTACGGCTGTAGCCTGGACAAGATCGTATCCGGGTCAATGAGCGCATCGGGGGAGAAGACGCCTCGCTGCTCGACCTCACCGCGGGCCAGCATGACCGCGCCGACGGCGGTGGGAATGCTGGTGATGCGCTTCATGCGGTCGACGCCAGCATACCAGCAGTGCACTTCACGGCCGTCCTTCTCTCCCCACGCGTCCACTCGGTAGCCCGAGACCGTGCATTTACCCCCCGGCAGCCGGGGCAGCACCCGGTAGAAGAAATCGGCCCAGAACTTCTGACTGCCTTCGCCGCGCATCAGGCCCACTCGCACCAGCGAGATACCTGCTCTAGACAGCCACCTGGGCCAGATGCCGCCTTTCAGGGTTACCTCCTCCAGCCCCGAGATGTTCTTCGGGATCGTCACCGGCTCGGCATGACCGGTGTAGTAGACGGGCAGCGGCCCGCAGGGAGGAGGGAACTCCACGGTTTCCCTGCCCGTCCCCGACCGGACCAGGACCTCCTGACCGTGCTCGAAGGAAGGCACCTTCCCACAGAAGATATGCACTGCGTGTCGGTAGTTGGCGTAGCCCCCGGCGTCGTCGGCGCCGCCGAACCAGGCGATGTGTATGCGCCGAGGGCGGTCCATGGACTGAGCCCCCTTCTTCGCCAGCAGATTGGTGAGCCCTGGGCAGTTGCCCAGGCCGGTAATGATGGTCACCCCGGCCCGCTTTGCTGCCTCGTCCAGCGACAGTGCATCGCGTGCGGCCTCGTAGTCGTCGGCGATGCTGACGTAGTGGACGCCGGCCTCGATGGCCGCCTCCACCTGTCGGCGCTCGAAGTAGACGAACGGCCCGACGAAGCCGAGGGCCACGTCGTAGCCACGAATGCTGTCCACCAGCCCCTGGTGGTCGAGCGCATCCAGGCGGCAGGCGCGTACGGGGCCGCCCAGCTCCTCGGCCAGCGCCTGAGCGGCTTTCAGGTTGAGGTCCGCCACCATCACCTCCTCAACCCCCGGATGGGTGGCCAGTGCTCTTACCGCCTCGTTGCCCATGTCGCCGGCCCCGCCCAAGACGATGAATCTCATGCTTTCGCTCCTTTCCAGGCGTGCAGCTCCCTGTGGCTGGACGCACTGCTCCTGACCGCTGGCAAATGACGCCGCGCGAGCCCGCGGACATTGTACATCGAGTCGAGGGCAGCCACGCCGGTGCCGCCGCTCTTTGTTTGCCGCCCCTGCGAAGGCGGTGCTATGATCGGCAGGATTCCCGTGAGCAGCGTGAGCCCCGGCGACATGACCTCGCAGGGTCCGCTGGTGGAGGCGACGCAGACGTCGCCCGGCCGGCGGCCAGACGGCTCCCTGTCCGGGCGGCTTTGGCCGCGCCTACGCAACGATCTGGTCTTCTTCGTCATTGCCGGCCTGGTAGTCGCGCTTGACCAGGTGACCAAGCACCTGGTGCGGGCCAACCTGGCCCTGGGCGAGTCGGTCCCCGAGGAGGGGCCGCTGCGCATCACCTATGTGACGAACACCGGGGCCGCCTTCGGCATTCTCCAGGGCCAGACCCTGTTCCTGATGGTTACCACCTTCTTCGGGCTGGCAGCCATCTTTCTTTACTATCTCTATCCGCCCATGGAGCACGGCGTCCTGCGCCTGGCGCTGGGGCTTCAGTTGGGCGGCGCCGTGGGCAACCTGGCCGACCGCGTGCGGCTGGGCAAGGTGACCGACTTCATCGACGTGGGACCGTGGCCCGCTTTCAACGTCGCCGATTCCTCCATCGTGGTGGGGGTAGCCATCATCATCGGCTTCTTCCTCCTGGCCGAGAGCCGGCACCGAAGTGCCCAGGACCCCTGATGGAGAAGACCGTCACGCTGGAGGCCGAGGGCTCGGGGGAGCGGCTGGACGTCTTTGTGGCCCGCCGCTGCCCTGGCGTTTCCCGCAGCCTCGTCCAGCGACTCATCCGCGAGGGTCGTGTGACTGTCGGCGGCCGGCCCGGTCGGGCTGGCCAGCGCCTGGAGCGGGGCGACTGCGTCCTGGTACGAATGCCTCCGGAGGAGCCCGAGGCGCTCCGACCCGAGCCGATACCACTCACCATCGTCTATGAGGACGACGACCTGCTGGTGGTCGACAAGCCCGCCGGCCTGACGGTGCATCCCGCCGCCGGCCTGCCTGCCGGACAGGCGGGCGTGCGCCGGACTACCCTGGCCGCCGCCCTGCTGGCTTATCGACCGGAGCTGGCCGGTGTCGGCGGGCCGGAGCGACCAGGGATCGTGCACCGGCTGGACCGCGACACGTCAGGGCTGCTGGTCGTGGCCAAGAACGAAGCCGCTCGCGCCGCCCTCGCTCGCCAGTGGAAGGAGCAACAGGTGGAGAAGGGCTACCTGGCCCTGGTCCACGGCCGCCTGGAGCCGCCCCAGGGGGTCATCGATGCCCCCATCGGGCGGGACCCGCGTCACCGGCAGCGGATGGCAGTGGTCGAGGGCGGGCGGGCGGCCCGCACCGCCTATCGCGTGCGCCGCTACCTGCCTGTCCGGCAGGCGGGCCTGTCTGCCCGGCAGGGGGGCCAGGACGTCTACTCGCTGGTGGAGGTGGCGCCGTCTACGGGCCGGACGCACCAGATCCGGGTGCACTTCGCCGCCCTGGGGCACCCGCTGGTAGGCGACCGCGTGTACGGCCGTCCTTCGGCCGTCCTGGGGCGTCAGTTCCTGCACGCCCACCGGCTGGCCTTCCGCCACCCCGTCGACGGCCGGCCCCTGGAGTTCGAGTCGCCCCTGCCGGAGGACCTATCGGGCGCCCTGGAGCGGCTGGCCGGTGTCGCTGGGTAGGGAGTCTCGTGCGCCAAGCCAGCGAGGCAGCTCACCCTTCGACCCTTCGACAAGCTCAGGGTGCGACGATCTCAGCGTGGCCGCCATCCTGAGCCCGTCGAAGGACGCGGCCGCGCCTCTCGTGAAGTCACTCAGGCGTCTTCCGACCACCAGTTGAGCAGCCCGTTCCCTGACGGCTACAATGGCCTGGGGGTTAGCGAGGAGGCCTCATGACCGTCCGCGTCCGTTATGCGCCGAGCCCCACCGGCGAGCCCCACGTGGGCAACATCCGCACTGCCCTCTTCAACTGGCTCTTCGCGCGCCACGAGGGCGGCAGCTTCGTGCTGCGCATCGAGGACACGGATCAGACGCGGCTGGTGCCGGGGGCGCTGGAGAAGGTGCTGGAGTCCTTGCGCTGGCTGCGGCTGGACTGGGACGAGGGGCCGGAGGTTGGCGGCCCTCATGGGCCGTACTTCCAGTCGGAGCGGCTGGAGATCTACCACAGGTACGCCAACCAGCTCCTCGAGAGCGGCTGGGCCTACCTCTGCTACTGCACGCCGGAGCGCCTGGAGGCGTTGCGCACGGAGCAGGCGCGCCTCAAGCAGCCGCCGCGCTATGACCGCCACTGCCGCGACCTGTCGGATGAGGAGCGGTGGGAGCGCGCGGGGCGCGGGCTGAAGGCCGTTGTGCGCTTCAAGACGCCTCTGGATGGCAAGACGTCCTTCACCGACCTCGTGCGGGATGACATCACCTTCGAGAACGCCACCCTGGACGATTTCATCATCATCAAGTCGGACCGCTACCCTACCTACCACCTGGCGAATGTGGTGGACGACCACTTGATGGAGATCTCGCACGTGCTGCGGGCCGAGGAGTGGCTGCCCAGCACGCCGCGACACCTCCTCCTCTACCAGGCGCTGAGCTGGCAGCCGCCCCTCTTCGCTCACCTGCCCATGCTGCTGGGCAAGGACCGCTCGAAGCTCTCCAAGCGGCACGGCGCCACGTCAGTCCTCGAATACGCGGAGCAGGGCTATCTGCCCGAGGCCATGTTCAACTTCCTGGGCCTGCTGGGCTGGTCCCTAGACGACCACACGGAGATCATCTCCCGGGAGCAGTTCATCCAGCACTTCAGCCTGGAGCGCATTGTCAAGAGCCCGGCCATCTTCGACCCGGACAAGTTGACCTGGATGAACGGGGTCTACATGCGCTCCCTGCCACCCGAGCGCCTGGTCGCCCTGGTGCGTGGGCGGCTGGAGCGAGACCTGCCGCCCGACGCGCCACGCCCGCTCGATGAGGGGTACATCCTGCGCATGGTGCCGCTCATCCGCGAGCGCGTGAAGCGCCTCGACGACCTGAAGCGCTTCGCCGAGTTCTTCTTCCTGGGCGACGACCTGGACTACTCGGTGAGCGATCTGCTGGGCAAGGCGTTTGCCGGCCGGCCCCAGGACGCCGCCCTTGCCCTCGGCGCCGCCCGCGAGCGGCTGGCATCCTTGCCGTCCTGGGACGAGCAGTCCCTGGAGGGAGCGCTGCGTCCGCTGGCCGAGAACCTGTCTCTGAAGGCGGGCGACCTCTTCATGCTCGTGCGGGTGGCCGTCACCGGCGGTCCGGTGGCGCCGCCCCTCTTCCAGAGCATGACCATCCTGGGCCGGGAGATCTGCCTGGCTCGCCTGAGGCGGGCCCTCGACAGGCTAGGCGCCCCAACGCGATAGGCGTTGTGCCAGGGCGAATCTCTGTGCTAGAATCCCTGCTGACCCGACCGCAGTCGGGCCTGCCTGCCGGCAGGCAGGCAAGTTGGGGAGTCGTCTAGTGGTAGGACAGCGGACTCTGGATCCGTATGCGGGGGTTCGAATCCTCCCTCCCCAGCCAGGACCCGAGAATGGCAGTTCGCTGGGGGCTTGCCCTGCCTGCTCGGGTCGGCAGCGTGGCGCATTCGTCTAGCGGCCCAGGACACCGCCCTCTCAAGGCGGAGACCGGGGGTTCGAATCCCCCATGCGCTACCAAACGCAAGCGACGACAGGACCGGTACGCCGGTCCTGTCGGCTTTTCGACGGCGGCTTCAGCCGGGTCGAGACGGCCCTCCTGCCGGGCCGGTCGCGGCGAAGATCGCAGGCAGCAGGAGCGCCGTCCCCCAGGCGTAGCCGCCCAGCACGTCGCTGGGCCAGTGCACGCCCATGTAGACGTTGGCCGGCGCCGAGAGGACGAGCACAGCCAGCGACCAGGCCCCCACCGCCGCTCTGCCAATTCGAGGCGGGCCCGGTCGAAGCGACAGGTAGAGCAGGAACCCGTAGAGCAGCGTGGGGCTCATGACATGGCCGGCAGGGAAGCTGGGGCTGGAGAAGCCGGCCCGCACGTCCACCAGCTCCGACGATGGTCGGGCCCTGTCCACCGCCTCCTTGATCCCGTGCTGGGCCAGCGGCAGCACCACGAGCGCCACAGCAAGGACTACCGCCTGGCGCCGCCACCCCAGCAGCCAGAGCGCTGCCGCCACCGCGAAGCCGGTGACCAGCACCACCTCCGTCGTGGTCGCGGCGCGCACGGCCCGTGAGAGGCCCACGCCGGGGAACGGCGAGTCCTGTAGCCATTCCGTCAATCGCAGGTCGCCGGGCAGGCGGCTATGCTGGGCGGCCATCACGCTGAGGGCCAGGGAGGCGGCCAGCACCAGGACCCAGGCGCCCCCCATGATGGCTGCCTTCCCGACGAGAGGTGCGGCGAGAGATCGTGGTTCCGTGAACACGTCCTTTGCTCGAGGAAGTACGGTGGCCGGCCTCATTCTACCCCCTGGCGAGCGGCGGCACGAACCGGTGGGGATGGCCGCCGTGATATGATCAACCACGCTGGCCCGAGGGCTGGCCACTGGCGAGGCGCTGTTGAGCACTGAGAAGCGCAGCGACAGCCGGGCTCAGACCGGGAAGGGCGGCTCTGACAAGCCGGCGCCTGCCCCTGCGCTCGGGTTGGGCGCGAGGCGGATGGCTACCCTCCACGCCCTGGCTGCCGCCGTCATCCCCCGCGGCGGTCCCTTCCCCCTTGGCGCTGACGACGTCGACGCCGCTGATCGCCTGGCCGACTACCTCTCGCGCTTCCCCGCCCGCGCACGGCGGGCGCTGCTCCTCCTAATCGCCGCCTGGGAGTACCTGCCCCTCCTCTCTCGCTACCGCCGTCCCTTCAGCCGTCTCACGCAGTCCGAGAGGGAATCCTTCCTGCGGGACAGTGAGGGCAGCCGACTGCCACCGCGACGCCTGGCTGCCTTCTGGCTCAAGACCTTCTGTCTGATGGCCTTCACCAGTGACCAGCGGGTCTCGCAAGCCGTGGGCTTCACCTCCGCCACAGGCGGATGCCTAGACGAGGCGCCGCCGGCGGAGGGGCCGCGCCTGGAGCCCATAGCCTACCCGGAGATCCATGGTCGGGTGGAGGTTCAGGCCGACGTCTGCATCGTCGGCTCCGGGGCGGGCGGCGCCGTGATGGCCCGTGAGCTGGCCGAAGGCGGCCTTTCAGTGGTTGTGCTTGAGGAGGGCGCCTACTTTACGCGCCAGGACTTCGAGGGTCCGCCCTTCGAACGGATGCTGCGGCTCTATCGGGACGGCGGCCTGACAGCGGCCGTGGGGCGCAGCATCGTGCCCATCCCTCTGGGGAAGGCCGTCGGCGGCACGACGGTGGTCAACTCGGGGACTTGTTTCCGGCCGCCAGCCCACGTCCTCAGAGAATGGAGCTCGCGCTGGGGCATCGAGGGCATCGACCCCGGAAGCATGGAGCCCATCCTGCGACGGGTGGAGGAGACCCTCTCCGTCCGGCCCGTCCCCGACCATCTCCTCGGCGGCAATGCCCGCGTCTTCGAGCGCGGCGTGCGGGCCCTCGGCTACCACGGGGCGCCCATCCAGCGTAACATCGACGGCTGCCACGGCTGCGGCGTTTGCGCCTACGGCTGCCCCAGCGACGCTAAGCAGGCCATGCACCTCTCCTACCTACCGAGGGCCGAGGCCGCCGGCGCCCGCATCTACGCCCGCTGTCGAGTGGACCGCATAACGGCGGAAGGCGACCGTGTCCTGTCTGTTGAGGCCGATATCCTGGAGCGGGAGACGGACCGGGTGCGGGGCCGGCTGCGCGTGCGTCCGAAGCTGGTCGTGCTGGCGGCGGGCGCCCTCCACACGCCGCTCCTGCTCAAGGCCAACGGCCTGGCCGGCGGCAGCGGACAGGCGGGCCGCAACCTGAGCATTCACCCCGCCGTCAGCGTCTCCGCCCTCTTCGACGAAGAGGTGTACGGCTGGCGGGGCACCATGCAGTCCTACTACATGGATGACTTCGCGGAGAGCGATGGCCTCCTCTTCGAGGTGACATCCCTCCTGCCGGGCCTGGCGCTGGCGACGCTGCCGGGCACGGGGGCCGCCGTGAAGGAGAACCTGGCTCGATACAAGCACCTGGCCTCGGTGGGCCTCTTCGTCTCCGACACCTCCCGGGGCAGGGTGCTGCGGCTGCCCGGCAGTCGCGGCGAGCCCCTGGTCGTCTACAGCCTGAACCATCGGGACGCCGCCCGCCTGGTGCGCGGCATCGCCATCGCCGCCGAGGTGTTCCTGGAGGCAGGGGCGAAGGCCGTCTTCCCGGGCCTGCGCGGCGCTGGCGCTGTCGCCAGCCGGCGTGATCTGGAGCAGCTAAGGCGGGGCCCGCCTCTGGCGGGGGGGCCGGCTGCCCTTACCCCGACAGGCTTCCACCCCATGGGCACCTGTCGTATGGGACGAGACCCCCGCTCGACGGTGGTGGACCAGTACGGGCGTCTCCACGGAGTACGCAATCTCTTCGTGGCCGATGCCAGCGTCTTTCCCTCCTGTCTCGGTGTGAACCCCCAGGTGACTATCATGGCTTTGGCCACTCGCACTGCCTTCCAGATCCTGGAAAGGGCCGACCGCTACCTGGCCTAGCGCCTCCTTGTTGCGGGAGCCCCCTCTTGGGGACGATCGGCTCTTGGCCGACCTTTGGCCTACCGCCTATGATTAGGGCAATGCGAAGGATGTCGCCCCTGGAGCGCCTGACCCAGGCGCCGGAGGAGTCCGCGGAGGCCGTCGCCGAGGCGCAGTCGGCGGATGCGCGGGTATAGACCTATCGAGGGGCTATGCAGACCGAACTGAGCGCGCGCACGAAGGCCATCATCGTGGCTGGCACGATGCTGGGGCTGTTTGTCTCGGCCCTCAGCGGCACGGTGGTGAGCACGGCCATGCCGCGCATCGTGGCCCACCTGGGCGGTCTTCATCTCTATAGCTGGGTCTTCACCTCCTTCATGCTCGCCTCCACCTCGGTGATCCCGATCGTGGGCAAGCTCTCCGACCTCTATGGGCGCAAGCCGTTCTTCATGGGCGGCATCACCATCTACATGATCGGCGCTGGCCTGTGCGGCGCCTCTCAGAGCATGGTCCAGCTCATCATCTTCCGGGGCATCCAGGGAGCCGGCGGGGGCATGATCGCGGCCGGCGCCTTCGCCGTCATCGGCGACCTCTTCCCACCTGCCGAGAGGGGCAAGTACGCGGGCCTCTTCACAGCCGTCTGGGGAATGGCCAGCGTGGTGGGCCCGTCTGTCGGCGGCTTCATTACCGACAACCTGAGCTGGCGCTGGGTCTTCTACGTCAACATCCCCTTCGGGCTGCTGGCCCTCCTGGTGCTGGCCTGGGGGATGCCCTGGGGCCGTCTCCGGGGCCGCCAGCAGGAAGTGGACTACTGGGGTGTAGCCGCCATGGTGCTGGCGGTAGTGCCCATGCTGCTGGCCTTCGTGTGGGCGGGGGACCAGTATGCCTGGAACTCGGTGCAGATCGTGGGTCTGCTCGGGTTCTCCGCGCTCATGATAGCGGTGTTCAGCCGGGTGGAGAGCCGCGCCGCCGACCCCGTCCTGCCGCTGCATCTTTTCCGAAATCGGATCTTCGTAGTGTCGGCGGTGGTGGTCTTCCTGACAGGTATGGGCATGTTCGGGAGCACCACTTACCTGCCCCTGTTCGTGCAGGGGGTCATCGGCACCTCCGCCACCAGCTCGGGGCTGGTGATAACGCCGATGATGATTGGGATGGTGGCCGCCAGTGCTGCCAGCGGTCAGATCATCTCGCGGGCGGGGCGTTACCGGTTGCTGGGGGCGCTTGGCGTGGCCGTGATGGCCTTCGGAATGTTCCTCCTCTCGCGTATGGACGCCGCCTCTACACAGGGCGAGGCCGTGCGCAACATGGTGGTGGTGGGTGTGGGCCTGGGTGTAACGCTGCCCATCTTCGGCATCGCCGTGCAGAACGCGGTGCCCTTCCGGCTTCTGGGTGTGGTCACGTCTTCCACGCAGTTCTTCCGGCAGGTGGGTGGGCTCATGGGCGTCGCCATATTCGGGACCTTAATGAACACGCATATCCGCAACAACCTGGCGAGCGAGCTGCCGGCTGAGGTTCACTCGGCGGCCCCGGAGTCAGTCCTGAAGCGACTGGAGGACCCCCAGGTGCTGCTGAGCCCGCAGGCCATGGATCGCCTGCGAGATGCCTTTGCCGGCCTGGGCAGCGAGGGGCCCCGGCTCTTCGAGGCGACGATCGGCTCGATGCGCTCGGTGCTGGCCGATGCCCTGGCGCTGGTGTTCTTCGCCGGCGTCGTCATCCTCGTCGCGGCGCTGGCGGCGAGCGTGTTCCTGAAGGAGATTCCCCTCAAGGGGGCGGCGGAGCGCGCCCAGGAGGAGGCGGAGGAGATAGAGGCCATGGCCGAGCAGGCAGCAGCAGGGCAGGGCTAGACGCTGCGTGCCTGCGGGTTTATGGCCATAAACCATTTAAGTTGCCACAGATTCTCACAGATGCAACACAGATTCCAGATCATCGAAATCTAATTCGCCATCAGTGCTAGTCTGTGTCAATCTGTGGCGGGCAAGTCATTTTGTTGATGACCATCAACCCGCAGCTCCATGATTCATCCCGCAGTGTCCAGCATGGGACTGGCCGCGCTTACGCGAGTCAGGGGTACCTTGTTTCCTTTACAGGCCCTGTACAGGGCGCTAGAATTTGGTTGCCGCCGGTCGCCACGCCGGCCGGCAGGGGCCCGTAGCTCAGCGGCAGAGCGGTCGGCTCATAACCGATTGGTCGGAGGTTCGAATCCTCCCGGGCCCACCACCGGCCTCAAGAAGGCCATCCAGCGCCCCTCCCGACGAGGAGGGGCATTGCGCATAGAAGGACCGGGCGGCCAATAGGCTCGGACGCCCCGAGGCGGATCCCGCGAGGACTGATCCGTAGTGGGCGGCCTTATCGGCGCGAAAGGAGGTCGCAGGAAATGACAGCGCAAGGCGTCACTATCCAGCCCGGCTGGCAACTGCGCGGCGTGTGGTACGAGGCGTGCGCCTCGGAGGGGCACTGCCCGCTCTACTTCGGGCGTGACATGGCGAGCCCCTGCCGCAACTTCGCCGTGTACGACATCAGGGAGGGGCAGATCAACGGCGTCGACATGGCGGGCATCCGGATCATCAGCGTGGCCGACATTCTCTCCGCCCGCGCCGCCGAACTGTTCACTTCGGGCACCGCCGCGGCCGTCTACGTGAGCGACAACGCGACGGCGGAGCAGCGGCCCATCCTCGAGGCGTTCGTGGCGACCGGCCTGCCTCTACCGGTGCGCGAGCTGCGGGGGGTCAAGTTCGTGCCGATCAGCATCGTGCTGGAAGGCGCCAGCTACCACATCGTCATGCCGTTCGGCGAGCTGAAGGGGTCCCTGACCAGGGGTAGGGACGGCGTGAACCCGCAGCGCATCGAGAACTCGCCGGTGGTGTTCCTCAGTGAGCTGCGCATCGCCAACACGGAGCTGTGGAGGTACAACGACCTGGGGAGGAACTGGGAGTATCGAGATCGCAGCGGTACCGTGGGCGACCTCGCCTGGCCGCCGTAGGGCCCGCTAGAGCTCCTCTGCCTCATGTTCGGGCTGCCGGCGCCGCAAGGTGGCGACGGGTGCCAGCACCGCCGACGACTCGGAGCCAGGGACGGTAACCGGTTCTTGTTCTCGACCTGCACCCGCACACGCGTCCCATCTCCCGGGGCTTTCTCCTGCTAAGATTGGCTGCTGAATGCCTAGCAACGCCTTGTAGTTCAGTCGGAGACGCGAGAATGGAATTGAGAATCGTCGAAGCCCGTCCCGAGCACGCCCAGTTCCTGGCATGGGCGATACTGACTGCGCACCGGTCGCACCTTGAGCGAGGCCTCTGGGACTTCTTGGTGGCGGGCTCTGAGGCCGAGTGCCTGCGCTTTCTTGAGGTGCTCACGACGACAAGCCAGCCACATTGGGCCCACCACTCGACCTTCATCGTTGCTGAAGTCGAGGGCCGGCCCGTGTCGGCCCTGTGCGGGTACTTCGACGGGGAGCTCGGGACGGAGACTCCGTGGCTGATAAGCGCGATCCAAGAGGCCAATCGGGTCGTTGGCAGAACCGAGGAGGATAGCATCGCTGGGTGGCAGCGTGCGAGCTCGATCGCTCACGTTGCGCCCGATCACGTTCCCGAGGCCTGGGTGATAGAGAACGTGGCCACGCTGCCAGAGTTCCGCCGCAGAGGTCTGGTGGATCGACTCCTCGTCGAGATACTGGAGAGGGGCGGAAGTCGCGGCGCCACCATCGCTGACATCGGCGTCTTCATCGGCAACGATCCGGCGCAGCGAGCATACGAGAAGGCAGGGTTTGAGGTCATTGGGGAGAAGCGCGACCCAGAATTCGAAGCCGTCTACAAGAGCCCGGGCATCAGGTCGTTGAGGCAGACCCTGTAATGCGCCCGTCCCAACGAGAGCCATAGTTTCTTCCCTCCTCCTCGGCGTTGGGGTATATTCGGAGAAGATGAGGTCGGCATGCCGGAGGAGCAACGAGGCGAACCCCTGCTGAGGGCAATTCACCAGGTGATGGCGTCGCACCAGCCGCGACGCATCCAGCCGGAGGGGAGACCCGAGGCGGCGGTCCTCTTGCTCATCTACGAGGTGCACGGCGAGCCTCACATTCTCTTTACCCTCCGCACCCACCTGGTCGAGACGCACAAGGGCCAGATCTCCTTCCCCGGCGGCGCCGCCGACCCCGAGGACGACGACCTGCGCCTCACGGCTCTCCGCGAGACCTTCGAGGAGCTGGGCGTACGGCCTGAGGACGTGGATGTGGCGGGGCAGTTGGACGATTCGCCGTCCATCAGCGGGTTCATGGTCACGCCCTACGTGGGCTTCATCCGCGGGCCGGTACCCTACCCCTTCCGGCCCAACCGTCACGAGGTGGCGGAGCTCATCGAGGTGCCGCTTTCTCACCTGATGGACAGGGCCAACGTCACGGAGGAGGCGCGCCACATCGACGGCCGCGACGTGGTCATGTACTCGTATCTTTTCAGAGAGCACGTCATATGGGGGCTGACGGCGCGCATCCTCAAGCAGTTCCTCGATCTGCTGGCACCCGCCCTGGTGGAGCCTCCGCGCTAGCCCCATGCGGCTCTTCCTCATTCGCCACGGCGAGTCTGAAGGCAACACCGAGCTGCGTCTCCAGGGCCAGGGCGAGTACCCCTTGACGGAGCGCGGCCTCGAGCAGAGCCGCCTCCTGGCCGAGCGGCTGCGGCGCCTGTCGCTGGCCGCTCTTTACAGCAGCCCTATCCGCCGCGCTCGTCTGACGGCGGGCGTCATCGGTGAGGCCACGGGTCTGGAGGTGACCGAGCTTCCCGATGTCCAGGAGTACGACTTCGGCGAGCTCTCGGGCATGACCTATCGCGAGCTGGTGGAGAAGCACCCGGAGATCGTGGAGCAGTACCGCAGCGGGCCGGACTACCCTTCGTTCCCCGGCGCCGAGGACCGCGAGGCCTTCCGGCGGCGCGTGTGCGAGGCCCTCTGGGGCGTGGTCGAGCGCCACCCCGGCGCCTCGGCGGCCGTCGTCACCCACGCCGGGCCCATCGCCGTGTTCTGCCTCGAGGTCCTGGGACTGCCTTACCGCCGCCCCCTGCCGCTGAGGATCTACAACGGCTCCATCACGGTGGTGGAGGTCCGCGACGGCCCCCCGTCCGAGCGCGACCCGCGGCCGCGGGCCGTCCTCGCCGCCCTCAACGACACCTGCCACCTGAAATCCCCGTAGGGACGGGGACGTAGGGACGGAGCTTTCCCGCCGTAGGCGGGTCCGCCTTCGGCGGAAGCTCCGTCCGCCCGCCGCAGGCGGGACCTAACGTCATTCTGAGCGGAGCGAAGAATCTCCCGTCGCTAGATGCGGTCGGCGCCCCAGAAGTGGAGGGGCTCTGGGGGCAAGAGCTGCTCTAGGACTGAGAGCGCCCCCTCCGACGGCGGGTCGGCGGCAGGGGCCAGGACGTCTCGGACGCCCTTCTGGCCCAGGAGCAGCGTCACCGCTTCCCCGGGCGCCACCGACGCCACCTCGCCGGCGGGTGGCAGGGTCACGCGCACGCCGTCTGGCACGACGCGCAAGCACGTCCGCCAGCCGTTCTCCTCGAAGGCCAGGGACACAGGTGCCTTTGTGACAGGCACGCGCTCACCGAGGAGGGGCGCTACGCGGTGCAGGAGGCCCACCAGGTCCACCACCCGCATCATGAGGGGGAAGCGCACCTCCGTCGTCACGCCCGCCGAGGGCAGCCTGGCGAAGGCGTCGGCCAGGGGGTGCCCCTCGGGCAGCGAGGCCTGGATGCCCTTCAGCCCCTGGCCCACGGCGTAGCGGCCCAGGGCGCCGAGCAGGGGCGGCATGCACGCCTCGGCCCCGGCGCGGCAATGAGCGTCCAGCACCATCAGAGTGCTGGCCCACCTTTCGCTGCGGCTGCGCACGAGGCCGGCGATGCCGCGGCCGCTCGCCGCCACCAGGAAGCCACCGGCGTCGTCGTCTATCCACGACAAATGGTCGGTCCAGTAGCGGAGGCTGCGGGCCACGGCGCCGGTGCGGCCGCGGGTGACGCGAGCGTAGATGCGGGCTACTGCCGTCAGATCCGAGTGCGCGAAGGGCCGGATGGTGAGCCCCGGCCTCGCGGGCAGGCCTGCCCGCCGGACAGGCAGGGCGGCAGCCTCCGCCGCCGGGGCCCCGTGCGACGGCTGGCGGACGATGCGCCAGCCCAGCCTCTCGTAGAAGGGGGC
>Ga0315277_10005415_pt1 | contig 16811 bp, 11 predicted proteins | sample YL17G05_15_MG_FD_203695 | JGI IMG/M metagenome (GOLD analysis project Ga0315277, IMG submission 203695) | Sediment microbial communities from Yellowstone Lake, YNP, Wyoming, USA - YL17G05_15 | ecosystem: Environmental > Aquatic > Freshwater > Lake > Sediment | place: USA: Wyoming | collected... | reverse complement strand
CACGCTGGGTGGGTGTACTCCGTTGCCTTCAGTCCCGACGGCAAGCGCCTGGCCACGGCGAGTTTGGACAACACGGCGAAGGTCTGGGATAGCGAAAGTGGCCGCGAACTGCTGACGCTCAAGGGACATGCTGCGTTTGTGTCCTCCGTCGCCTTCAGTCCCGACGGCAAGCGCCTGGCCACGGCGGGCGTTGACAAAACGGCGAAGGTCTGGGACAGCGAAAGTGGGCGCGAACTGCTGACGCTCAAGGGACACATTAACGGTGTGATCTCCGTTGCTTTCAGTCCCGGCGGCAAGCGCCTGGCCACGGCGAGCGATGACAACACGGCGAAGGTCTGGGACAGCGAAAGTGGGCGCGAACTGCTGACGCTCAAGGGACACAATGACTGTGTGAACTCCGTTGCCTTCAGTCCCGACGGCAAGCGCCTGGCCACGGCGAGCGATGACAACACGGCGAAGGTCTGGGATTGCGAAAGTGGGCGCGAACTGCTGACGCTCAAGGGACACACTGTTGCCTTCAGTCCCGACGGCAAGCGCCTGGCCACGGCGAGCGATGACAACACGGCGAAGGTTTGGGATAGCGAAACTGGACGCGAACTGCTGACGCTCAAGGGACACATTGGGACGATCACGTCGGTCGCCTTCAGTCCCGACGGCAAGCGCCTGGCCTCGGCGAGCTATGACTGGACGGCGAAGGTCTGGGATAGCGAAACTGGGCGCGAACTGCTGACGCTTAAGGGACACGATGGACCGCTGTTGTCCGTTGCCTTCAGTCCCGACGGCAAGCGCCTGGCCACCGGGAGTGGGGACAAGACGGCGAAGGTCTGGGATAGCGAAATTGGGTGCGAACTCCTGACCCTGAGAGGCCACGCATGGTGGCTCCTCTCCGTTGCCTTCAGTCCCGACGGCAAGCGCCTGGCCACGGCGAGCATGGACAAAACGGCGATTGTATGGGACAGTCTGCCGTGGCGCGATGAGGACCTTCCCGGCGACACGAGCATGGCCTATGAGGAGCGAATCCGCCTCTACAAACTGGAACGATGGAGAGGGGTACGGCCAACCGAGACGACTGCCACGAATGCCGCGGATGTCTTGAGGGCCGACGAGCAGATGACGAGTCGAATGATCGTCCTCGCAGAGGCGCGCGAGAAGGAGCGGCAAGAAGAGCTGAAGGAGCGCGAAAAAGAACGCGAAAAAGAACGCGAAAAAGAACTGAACGAGTGCGCGGGGAAAATGTGCCAGATTCACGCGGCGCTGGTTCGCTATCGCGCCGAGCACAATGACCAGATGCCGAATTGGCTTTCCGACCTCGTGCCCCAATACTTGACTTCGGCAACGTTGCTGTGCCCCGCCGATCCACTGAGCTCATCACCCCTCTTTCCCGATCCGAAGCTGCCTTGCAGCTATAACTACCAGTTCGCGTCTGCCGTCAATCAGTACGCGCCCGGCAAAATCACGTCGCGCGAGTGGAAAACTCAGCAGTTGAAGGAATTCGGCGATATTGTTCCCACGGTGCGGTGCACCCATCATGGAAGCCGCGTATTGGACCTCAGCTATGGGGGAAAACTTTACCTCAACGCGCCGGGTTGGGAAAAGGGGCCGAGGGAGGAGTATGTGACCAGCGGGACCGCTGTACTTGACGAAAAGAAAGGCAAAAGGCAAGAGTAAAAAGGCAAAATGAAGAGCGGGTCTGGGGTATCGGGTATAGGGTAGCGGGTCGAGCAATCAGGGCATCGGGCATGGGGTTTGAGGGTGACGCGGGCAATCAGCCGGTTCCAGGGGTGGCATTACCGATCATGCCGGCGAGATGTTTCCGTATCTGCGCGACGAACGATTCGGCGTTATGAAGCGTTTCTTCGGCGCGTTCGCGGGATACCTTGACCATCTCCTTATAATCGGCTCGCTGGCGAAGACGAAAAGCCTGGTGCAACCAGTGAGTCAACTCTTTGTCAAAGGTCCCCTTTCTGGCGAACTCCCGATCGAACAACTCAATGGCTCCGCTGTGTTTGGAGGTTCCTAAACCGCGAATGCAGAGTAGCGCCAGAATTCCATAAAACATCGCATAGTAAGCACGATTTACGGTTGTGTTGTAGCTTTCTGCAGCCAGCAGGGTCCCTGCATCGCGCAAAGCCTGCTGGGCCTGCTCCAGGCGGTAGTGAACCAGGGTGCGAAGGTCCTTGTTGATCATGCCAGAACCCCCTCTCTGCGGATGTTCAACACCAGCGGGCTGACCGAGAACAGGCCGTGCTCGAACTGATCGCGCCGATAGGCAACAGTTGTGATCAGTACTTCGAGGTCCCACCCCACCTCAAATGCGATATTGCCAATCCGGTCTTCGATTCCCTCGCTGAGATCGTTGACCACCACGCACATATCGTAGTCCGAATCCCCCTGCGCGTCGCCCCGGGCGCGCGAGCCATAAGCCCAAACCTGGGCGTCGGGGAACTCCGCCCGAGTGCGCGCGGCAAAGACCTCAAGAATATGCCGGTCCCGTTCGTTCATACTCGTGGACGCCATGCGCTCGATCCGAAAAGTCGTCCTGCGGCACAAAACGGCTTTCAACCTGCCGCAATTCCATTTACCGGCGCATGCTGCTCGTTTGACTAGCCGCGTTCAAGTGGAGAATTGAGATTTCAGGCCGATCTGCCGCGGAGATTGTTTGCGCTACCGCTCTTTCGGCGCGAGCGTTTTCAGATACTCGTTGATCGCTTTGGCGGCGGTGCGGCCATCGCCCATGGCTTTGATGACCGTGGCGCCGCCGCCGACGATGTCGCCGCCCGCATAGACGCCCGGCTTCGAGGTGGCGAGCGTTTCGGGATCGGCGATGACATAGCCGCGTTTGTCGCGCGCGATGTCGGGCGCGGTTTGAAACAGCGTCTTGTTCGACGAGGTCCCGACGGCGTTGATGATCGTGTCCAGCTCGATGATGTAGTTGGACCCTTCGATCGGCACCGGACGCGCGCGTCCCGACTCGTCCGGTTCGCCGAGATCGCATTTCTGAACCTCGATGGCGCGGACCCAGCCGTTTTCGTTGCCGAGAATTCGCACGGGCGCCGTCAGAAAGAGAAACTCGACGCCCTCCTGCTGGGCATGTTCAAACTCTTCGGCGCGCGCCGGCACTTCGTGGATCGAGCGGCGGTAGATGATCCGAACGCGCCCTTTACTGAGCCGCCGCGCCGTTCGCGAGGCATCCATCGCCGTGTTGCCCGCTCCGATAATGGCGACGTTGGTGCCGATAATCATCGGCGTATCGCGTTCGGGGAACTTGTAGCTCTCCATCAGGTTGACGCGCGTCAGGAACTCATTGGCCGAGAAGACACCGCAGAGATTCTCGCCTTCGAGGTAGAGGAACTTGGGCAAACCCGCGCCGGTGGCGATGAACAGCGCGTCGTAGCCCTCTTCGGTCATCAGTTGGTCAACCGTTGCCGTCAGACCGACGACGAAATCGCACCGCAATTCCACTCCTAGCGCCAGCAAATATTTGACGTTTTCCTCGATGATGGGATTGGGCATTCGGAACTCGGGGATGCCGTAAGTCAGAACGCCGCCGGGTTTGTGCAAGCCCTCGAAGATCGTCACCTCGTGGCCGGCCATGCGAAGATCGAACGCCGCGGTGAGGCCGGCCGGACCCGACCCGATGACGCCGACTTTGTGTCCCGAAGGCGGCGGCAGTTTCGGCAGACTCATCCGGCCATCGCTGTGCGCGCTTTCCCAATCGGCCACAAACCGTTCGAGCCGCCCCACGGCAACCGACTCATACTTCTTGGCGAGAACGCACACCGCTTCGCACTGGTTTTCCTGTTGGCAAACGCGGCCGCAAATCGCCGGCATGAAATTGTCTTTCTTGATCGTCTCGGCCGCGCCCATGTAATCCCCCTCGGCGATCTGTTGAATGAACCGAGGAATGTCAATATTCACGGGGCAGCCGGGGATGCAGTGGGGCACCTTGCACTGAAGGCACCGCTCGGCCTCGATGCGCGCCGATTCTTCCGTATAGCCGAGAGCAACTTCCCGGAAGCCTTTCAAACGTTCCTCGACCGGCAGCTCGGGCATGTGCTGGCGGGGAACGGTCATGCCTTTCGGCTTGGGTTTCTTTTCTTTTTGTTCAACCATTCTGTTTCTGTGTTCCTTTCACATACAGTAAGGGGAAGCTATACAGCCCCGCGGGCTACTGGCAAGTGATTCTTACTTGGCTGAAATCGTGTAGAGCGGATCCAGCATCCACACGTTATTTCGCTCATTTTGTTCGGGAATTTCGTCAGAGCGGTCGGCCTCGAAGGCGATGTAGTATTGGCCGGGGGGAATACCGGCATCGGCAACCATCTGCAATTGGGAGAGGTCAAAAGACTGATTTGCCTTGACTTCCACGTGCACCGCCGGACAAAGCAGGTGTTCGTGGACGAGTTGATCGCGCTTGGGGGACAGCCAAATCTCCAGCCAGCATCGGGCATCTTTCCCGCCCGTGTTGACCAGTGAACCGGTGATGGAAACCGGCTTTTTGCACGTCAGCGTGGTGGAAGAAATGGCGACGTTCTTGAATCCAAAATCCGGTAGGAAAGAGAATGGGTTCGGCCCGGCGGGTTGCGTCGGTGTTGGCCGCGCGACCAGGGCCGTGCGTGTTGTTGGACTTGGCGGTATCGCCAATAGGGAGCGCGTGGTGGGTCGCGTTGATTTCGCGGTCAGCGCCGAGCGCGTCGTGACCTCCTTGAGATCGCTCTCCGGCCCCAGCGATGGGCGCTCCAGAATCGGCGGGATGATCTCCTTGCGGGGAGCGCGGCGACGCGACAAGTCCGACAAAACAGCTTCGACTTCCGTTTTGTCCGACTTCGGCGGCGGGGGCAGAAGAAGCGTCATCTGTGGTTTCGGGCGCGCGAACTCCCACGCATCGTTCAGCAAGGCGAGCGACAGCCCGCCGAAAAGCAAAGCGCGACGAGTGGTGGCGACGAAAACCAGTCCGGCGCCCTCGCGATAGGACGGTGAGTGGGCGACCATGATGCGCGACCATTGCGCGCCATCGAAGGCCCAAAACTCGTCGCCGCCCGGGAAGCCTCCGAACAGAAGAACCTGGCGGTGGATCGGGTCATAGGTCAGCGCGAAACCTCGGCGGGCCGACGGGGCTTCGCGCGTTTCGACCCGGCGCCATCCGGACAAGCGAAGTTCCCACGTGTCGTTCAACACCTTGCCGTCGAAACCGCCGAAGACGACAAATCGTTCCCGCGCCAAATCATAGACCATTTGGTGATACTTCCGCGCCGAGGGGGACCCTTGGATGTCCAATTTCGCCCAGTCATACCCGTCGTATTGCCAGGTCTCGTTGGTGAGCACCGGCAACACGCTGTCGCGCGACGGCAAGACTTCGCCGCCGAAAAGAAGCGTGACATGGCGGTTCGGGTCGTAGGCCATTGCCCCGCCGCCGATGATCGGAGGCCGACGTTCGGAGCGCACGCGGTTCCATTTGCTGCCGTCAAATTCCCATGTCTCACGGCTGCCTCCCCCGAAGAGAACCGCTACCCCCCGATAGCTATCGTAGGCCATTGCGTAACCCGCGTCGGCCAGCGGCGCGGGAATGTCGAGTCGCTTCCACGCGCGGCCATCGAATTCCCATGTTTCATTGCAGTATTGATTATTCTCGAGGAATCCGCCGAAGAGGAGCGTGCGCTGGCGATCCGGTTCATAGACCATTAGGGGCTTGAAGCGGGGCGCCGGAGGATTGGGCGGCGTAATCTGTCTCCAAACGGGTGCGTCGGGGTCGGGTTCGACCAGCGGCGACGTGCCGCGGTCGGCCGGCGACAGGATCGGCGAGGTCTGGTCCAATGTTGCCGTGGTCAGCGTGGCGGTTGGAGACGTCTGCGATGTTTTCGGCGATTTAACGGTTTTGGCGGGCAAAATGCGCGACGGGCGCGGCGATTTCGGCGTCAACGTCGGCGAAGTGGTCAGCGACAGGGAACGCGGCGGCGGCTTTTCGGACCGCTGCCAGCGGCTGCGCTCGGAAGACTGCGCGGCTGTCTCTACTGATCCAATCAACAGCAAAACTGCGCTGAGAAAGTAAGCTGTTCGTTGCACTTTTCCCACGGGGACACCAAGGAATGTCTTTTCAACCGCGCACCAAAACGTCGGTATTTGCAACATGCGGCGGCCATTCTGCTGTGGCGTTGCGGCTTACGTGTGTCAGTATTCCGCAATCGCAAATCGAAAATCTAAAATCTGGCCAAAGATACTTGAAATTTCACACGCCAAATCTCGCTAGGAATCCCATAATGCTTTTTTCATCTCACACAGAGGCACAGAGCGCACAGAGAAAGAACGGCGTCGCGGGGAACTTCATTTGAGTTCTTCTCTGTGTCCAGACTTTCAGTCTGACTCTTTGTTTCTTTCAACCGCTTTTCTTTTGTGAAGACCGCCCCCAATCGGAAAGAGGAATGAAAAAGTCAGACTCAAAGTCTGGACTCCGAAGCGGACAACTGTTTTTTCTGGTTTGGTTGCGGCCAAAGGCCGCGCTGTGTGCTCTGTGCCTCTGTGTGAGGTTCATTTCAACCCAAAATATCGGAATGCTGCGCGGATTGCCCCAAAAGCAAACCCATGTTCAAATAACGGCATCTACCGCATGTGCAGAACATTCCAAGAATGAAATTCTCGGATCGAAAACGGTAGAATCCAAGATTCTCTGGTTCACGCCGCTTTCCCACCGAGGCGACTGAGGTATTGCTGATAAGATTTCTCCTCAAACTCGCGATACATGCGCAGGCGCTTCATCATCTCGTCGAAATCAATCTGGTGGGCGTCGAACTCCGGACCATCCACGCAGACGAAACGGGTCTTGCCGCCGACGCTCACGCGGCAGGCTCCGCACATGCCCGTCCCATCAATCATGATGGTGTTCAAACTGGCATAGGTGGCGATCTTGTGGGGACGGGTCAGTTCCGCCACGGCCTTCATCATCATCGGCGGCCCGATGGCGAGAATATAGTCGAGATGGCGACCCGACGCGATCAGCTCCCCCAGCGCGACAGTGACAAATCCTTTTTTGCCATAGCTGCCGTCGTCCGTGCAGATGATGACTTCGTCGCTGGTGGCGCGCATCTCGTCTTCCATAAGAACATAGCGGCGGTCGCGCCCGCCGAGAATCGAGATCAGATGGTTGCCGCTCTCCTTGAGGCGACGGGCGATGAGATAGAGCGGAGGGATACCGGCGCCGCCTCCGACACAAACCGCCGCGCCGAACTTCTCGATATGAGTCGGGCGACCCAGAGGGCCGACCAGATCGGCGACCTCGTCGCCGGCCTTCATCGCGCACAGCTTGGCGCTGGTGAGACCGACCTCTTGGACGACGGTTGCGACCATGCCGCGTTCGCGGTCCACGTCGGCCACGGACATTGGCACGCGCTCGCCATTCTGGTCGGGGCGCAAGATGATAAACTGGCCCGGTTGATGGCGACGGGCAACGTGCGGTGAATCAAGCACCAATCGGACGATCTTCGGCGCCAATTCGGTTCTCTCAATGATCCTTACCATCTCTTTCGCCTGATCCTTCCTATTTCCACAAGGTAGCACGGGCGACCTGCCCGTAAACACTAGCACCTATCGCAATGGCGTGACATGCCCAACCGCCGCAACACTCGAAGGAATGTCGAGGTTCCACACAATCCTTGTCAAGAAGGGAATGGGAACGGAGCGCCGTCCGCAATCGTTAGGCCGCTAAGAGAATCTGGTGTCTCTCGCTGTTCGCGCGCAGAGTCCAGAGAACCAAGGGACTACAAAAGAGTCAGAAACCGTTCGATCGCGTGCATGGTCGGGCGGCTGTTCACATAGTCCTCGGCCAACGCTTTCAAGCCATTCAGCTGCCTCTTGTCCGCATTGTCCATGTCACTGTCCAGGCCGGTCAGCTCGGTCTGAAGTCTCAGGTAGCCATTCCCCTGAACCAAGTTGCTCGCAATATAGTGGTTCGCGTCATTCGGTCCCTCGAACAGGACACCGACGATATGGAATCCCCATTCGAGCAAGCCCCACTCCTGGCTTTCCTCGATGCTGATCGGATGTTTGGTGTCGCCCGTACCGATGGAGAGAACGACCAAGTCCTCGATCTTTTGTTTCAGGGCCACGGCCTCACCGATTGCACACAGAACCGGGTTGTTGGCCACCACTCCGCCATCCACCAAGGGACGCTCCGCCTTCCTGACCTTCATAACGTGGGCGGGGAAATAGGTCGGCGCCGACGCCGTGGCTTTGCAGATTTCCCAGACGGGAACGTCGGCATACTCTTCCCGATTGCTTTTGAAGATGACCGGTTCGCGGCCCATCAGGTCATAGGTGATCGCCAATGTCGGAGTAACTTTCAGGCTTCCGAATTTCGTGTTTCCGAATACCTTCTTGAGAGCCTTTTCCAGACCTTTGCCGTCGTATTTCGGCATGCTGGGTCCCTGGCTGAGGATGCGAATCAAACGGCTCTTCCAACGATCCGGCGGAAAGATGGTCTCGCCGTGTTTTTCATAGAGTGCGATCAGTTCGTCGCCCGGGATCTCGGCGCCGACGCCGCAGGCCAGGATGCCTCCCGTCGAGGTTCCGGCGGCCATGTCAAAGTGCTTGTGCAAAGGCTCGCCGAGCATTTCTTCGATTCTGGCCAGAATGGTTGCGGAGAAGATTCCGCGCATTCCGCCGCCGTCCAAAGACAGAATTCGATACCGCGCCATGGGAACCCTCCTTTTGTCGCGATCCAACCGAGGAAGTGATTTGCCGGAATGGTCGTGGATTGGCCAATCCTCGTCAACAGAATCGCTTCAAAACTCGGCGGTCGAAAGCGTGGCGAGAATTCTGAATCGCCGGGGAATGGGGGGGGATTCTCTTGCCGAACCGTTCCGGCCCTCGCGGGTCTCTTTCGCGGCGACAGAATTTTGTATTGACCGCCGTGGCGAAGCTCGCATGATCCCGATGGAGTTGGATACGCGCGGAGTGAGACGAAATTCCGCGCGCCAAAATGCAAGCGCGGAAGGAGAATGGCAAAGGATGGCCCGGTGGGAGCCACAGCCCCCAGATCATTCCTGCTATCCGCGCGGATTCCGCACGGCGGGGATCACCTGTGGCATCAAACAATCGGGCCGACCCGACCTGGCGTTGATCGTTTCGGACACGCTTTGTCACGGGGCGGCTTTATACACGCAGAACCGCATCGCCGCCGCGCCGGTGATTGTTTCGCGGCGCCACGGCTACAAGGGCGTCCGCGCAATTGTGGCCGCCAGCGGCAATGCCAACGCCTGCACCGGCAAACGCGGCGAGCGCGATGCCCTGACGATGTGCGAGGCGACCGCCCGCGCGGTTGGCGCTGCCCGGCACGAGGTTTTGGTTTGTTCGACCGGCATAATCGGGGTGCCATTTCCCATTGAGAAAGTTGAATCGGGAATCCCGCAGGCGGTCGAAGCGCTCACCCCGACCGGCTGGGAAAGTGCGGCCGACGCGATCTGCACAACCGATGCGTTTCCCAAGATGGCCGGCTGCCATTGGTCGGTGGGTGGCGATGACGTGCGATTGATCGGTATCGCGAAGGGCGCGGGCATGATCCAACCCAACCTGGCGACGATGCTGGCGTTTTTGGCGACCGATGCGAACGTCGAGGCTCCGTTGCTTCATAGTGTGTTGCGCGCCGCCGTCCGCGACACGTTCCACAGCATTTCGGTGGACGGCGACACGAGCACCAACGACACGCTGATTCTGTTGGCGAACGGGCAAGCCGAGAACAGTGTGATCACGCCGGAGACCGATGAGGCGGTGCGATTGGAAGCGGCGGTGCGCCAAGTGTGCGGAGAATTGGCGCGGATGATGGTGCGCGACGGCGAAGGGGCAACCAAGCTGGTCACGCTCGAAGTCAGCGGCGCGCGGTCGGACGACGAAGCCCGTCAGGCAGCCCGCGCCGTGGCCAATTCCGTTCTGGTCAAAATGGCTTTTCTCGGAAGCGATCCCAACTGGGGACGCATCGCGGCCGCCCTGGGGTCCGCCGGCGTCGCCATTCGCCCGGAAGCCTTGAGCATTGGGTTTGAAGGTATCCGGGTTCTCGATCAGGGAAATCCGGCGACTGCCGACCAGGCGCAACTGGCAGCGCTCTTAAAGAAACCGGAATTCACCCTCGAGATTGATCTGGGAACTGGCGAATCAGGCCACGCGACGTTCTGGACGTGCGACATCTCGGAGGACTATGTGCAGTTCAACGCGCGCTATACCACGTGAGGGCTCGACCGGAGAGTCGGGCCGAGCGCAGGGGAAAAAGGGAAACGGGAGTGTCGAGAATCTGTAGGACCTTGGGACAACAACCGATCCGGAATCGTTTGGCCACGGGGCTCATTTGCGCTGCACTTATATCCGCTATGCTCGGCGCATGTGGGGGCAAGAAATCTATCGAAGAGGGCGCGGTGGAAAGCTACCGGTCCGATTTCCGCTCCCCTGCGGAACTGAAAAACTGGAAGTGCAGCGACGGCGGCCAGTGGGAAATCCGCGAGGGGTGGCTGGTCTGTGACGCGCGCCAAACCAGCGCCGGCCGCTCGATTCTGTGGCTCAACCAACCTTTGGTCACGGACCTGGAGATCGAATTCGAAGCGGAATGTTTGGGCAGACCCGGCGAGATCATCTGTTTCCTCGCCGGCGACGGCCAAACCTATTCCGGCTACGAAGTCGTCATTGGCGGCGGTGGAAACAAAAAAATCACCGTCTATCGAAGCACACAAGACGGCGACGAAAAGGTGCGCGATCGGTTGGACCGCGGGACATTCAAGACCGACAAGGACCGCGTCTATGCGATCAAGATCAAGAAGCGGCGTGGCTCAGTCCGCGTCTATGTGAACGACCAGCTCCTGGTCACGGCATTGGACGCGCAGCCCGTCGCCGATGCGAACCATCGTTATTTCGGTTTCAGCACGGTGGGCAATCTCGTGCGTTTCGATAATCTGAAGATCGAGCGAAAGCTGTAAAGGAGAGAGGCAGACACATGGCATCTTCTCCCGAGGAGACGGCAAGTTCCGAGGCGATCGAACCGTTGATCGAACGGGCCCGCGTGTTGGCCGAAGCGTTGCCTTACATTCAGCGCTTCGACAACAAAACGGTCGTCGTCAAGTATGGCGGCCACGCAATGATTGACCCGGAACTCAAGGACAACGTGATTCACGACCTCGTGCTCATGGAGTCGGTTGGAATGCGCGTAGTGGTCGTTCACGGCGGCGGACCCGAGATCACACGGGTGATGAAGAAAATGAAGATGAAAGCGAAATTCATGAATGGCCAACGCGTGACCGACGAAGAGACCCTGTCGGTCACCGAAATGGTTTTGGACGGCAAGATCAACGGCGACATCGTCAACGCGATCAATCTGGCCGGAGGGCGCGCCGTCGGTTTGAGCGGCAAGGACGCCCGTTTGATTCTGGCGAAACGCTATCGGCCAACCGGTCCCGACGGCCAACCGCTGGGCGATATTGGCTTCGTCGGCGAGGTGGAGAAGATCAATCCCGAGTTTCTCCACACGCTCTATCAGAACGAGTTTATTCCCGTGATTTCGCCCATTGGCGTGGACGCCGAAGGACAAACGCTCAATATCAATGCCGACACGGTGGCGGCCGAGACCGCGATCGCCCTCAAAGCGGCAAAACTCATTCTCTTGACCGACGTGCGCGGCATTCTCCGCGATCCCGCGGCTCCCTCGACCGTCATCCCCTCGCTGCCCGCCGCCGAGTGCCAGAAGATGCTCGCCGAAGGCGTGATCAGCGGCGGGATGATCCCCAAGGTCAATGCCTGCCTTCATGCGCTTGAGGGCGGGGTCGAGAAAACCCACGTGATTGATGGCCGCATCGCGCACGCCCTGCTTCTGGAGCTGTTCACCGACCGAGGCATCGGAACGCAGATTGTTCCCTGACGGGCGGGTCCGTATCTCCTGGTCTTTCATACGTCTGCGCCGGACGGCTTTTTTGTATTGCCAGTGGCGACAGAATGTTGCTATAAACCCCATCAGATCGTTTACGAGGGGCCAAAACCCCTAATTTCGGCTCGCGCGAAGAAGGAAATTGGGATCGAGAAGGTTCAGTATCCGACCGGCACGCACCAGACTTTTTTCCACGGCAGCGGCGGTTCGGCTAGCGCGTTCGGGAGAAAACCATGATGCGACTGAGGTGTTCATTCTGCGGACGCGACCAACACCAGGTCCGAACGCTGTTTCGCGGTCTGCCCAACAAGCAATCGGCTGCAACCGTTTATATTTGCGACGAGTGCATCCACCAGTGCTATGAGCGGCTGCGGACAGACCGCCTTTCGCAACCCGAGGAGAACTATTTCGAGGCCACGCGCGAGGTCCCCGCTCCCCGGCAGATCAAGGAATCTCTGGATCAGTATGTGATCAGCCAGGAGCGGACGAAGAAGATCCTTTCGGTCGCCGTTCACAATCACTACAAACGCATTCAATACAATGCGTTGGCGAGCGAGGTCGAGATCGAGAAGAGCAATATCATGCTGATTGGTCCGACCGGTTCCGGCAAGACGCTTCTGGCGCGAACCCTGGCCCGCATCCTATCGGTTCCCTTTGCCATCGCCGACGCGACCACGCTGACGCAGGCGGGCTATGTCGGCGAGGACGTCGAGAACATTCTGCTCCGGCTGCTCCAGAACGCCAATGGCGACCGCGAACGCGCCCAACGCGGAATTGTCTATATTGACGAGATAGACAAAATCGCCAAGACGAGCCAGAACGTCTCCATCACGCGTGACGTGTCGGGTGAAGGCGTTCAGCAGGCGCTGTTAAAGATCCTCGAAGGGACGGTTGCCAATGTTCCGCCGGCAGGCGGTCGCAAGCACCCACACCAGGAGTATATCCAGATCGACACCACGCACATTCTGTTCATTTGCGGCGGCGCCTTCACGGGCTTGCCGCCGATCATCGAGCGGCGGATCGGACGCAAGGTCCTGGGGTTCAACGCCGAGGTCAAGAGCAAGAAAGACCGCCGGATCGGCGAGATTCTCTCGCATGTCATCTATCAGGACCTGCTGAAGTATGGGATGATCCCCGAGTTTATTGGCCGATTCCCGATTATTTCGACCCTCGACGAGTTGGGCGAAGACGAATTGGTGGCGATCCTGACCGAACCGCGGAATGCACTGGTCCGACAGTATCAAAAGCTATTCGAAATGGAGGGAGTGGAGCTGCGCTTCACCGACGGGGCGTTGCGGGCCATCGCTCGCAAAGCCGTGAAGACGGAAATGGGGGCGCGTGGCTTGCGCTCAATCCTCGAGGACATCATGCTCAATCAACTCTATGATCTGCCCTCGAAAGCGAGTGAGGTCTCGGAATGCGTGATTGACGAGGACGTCATTGCCGGCGAAGGCGAACCCGCCTATGTTTATCGGGAAGACGTCCCCAAGCTGCGTGCCGGTTGACGCGCTGCAACTCCTATCGCGATGGATAAGCCCAAACATCAATTGCTCCCGATTGTCGCGCTCCGCGACATCGTGGTCTTTCCGCGGAGCATCACGCCGGTTTTGGTGACGCGACCACGTTCGCTCGAAGCGATCGAACGGGCCGGCGAGGTCCAGAATCTGGTCTTGCTGCTCACCCAGAAAAATCCCGACGTCGAGGAACCGCAACCGCGCGATCTATTCTCCGTCGGCACCGTGAGCGAATTGCTCCAAGTGTTTCGACTGCCTGACAACACGACCAAAATTCTGGTCGAAGGCAAGTATGTGGCCCGGCTTCAGCAGTGCTATGAGCGCGAGAAGTATTTGCAGGGACTGGCCGTGCCGCTGTCCGTTCGCGTCGAACCGGGCAAAGAGACCGAAGCCCTGATGCGGATGGTCGTCAAGCAGTTCGAGACTTATGCGCGACTGTCCGATCGCGTGCCCGAGGAGATTTATATTCGTCTGCGCGCTCTCGACGATCCCTTGCAGGTCGCCGAGGCGATTGCCAACTATGCCCAGCTGAAAGCGAATGACAAGCAGCTCATACTCAGCGCAATCAGCGTGCGCCGAAAGCTGTTTTTCCTCTCGAAGATTCTCGGCCGGGAAAACGAATTGCTCGAAATCGAGCAAAAGATCCTCAGCCAGGTCAAATCGCAGATCGGCAAGTCGCAAAAAGAGTATTTCCTCAACGAGCAGATGCGGGCGATTGAAAAGGAACTGGGTTTGCCCAACGAAGAAGACGTCGAATTGGAGGAACTCCACGAGCGGATCGAGAAGACGCCGCTGAGCAAAGAGGCGCGGGAAAAGGTCGAACGCGAGGCGGCTCGGATGGCCAAAATGCCTCCCTATTCACCCGAAAGCTCCGTGGCGCGAACCTATATCGAGTGGATTCTCGACATGCCGTGGGGGCATTTCACGCGTGACCGCATTGACCTTGATCGAGCGCAAAAGATTCTCGACGCCGACCACTACGGTCTGACCAAAATCAAGGAGAGAATCCTGGAATTTCTCGCGGTCCGACAGTTGGTCAAAGAGATGAAAGGGCCGATTCTGTGTTTTGTCGGTCCGCCGGGCGTGGGCAAAACCTCGCTGGCGCGTTCGATCGCGCGCACGCTCGGGCGCCAATTTGTTCGCGTGTCGCTCGGCGGCGTGCGCGACGAAGCCGAAATCCGCGGCCATCGTCGAACCTACGTCGGCGCGCTGCCCGGCAAAATCGTCCAGTCGCTCCGGAAAGCCGGCTCGATGAACCCCGTTTTCCTGCTCGACGAGGTGGACAAAATGAGCGTGGATTTTCGGGGCGATCCGGCGGCGGCGCTGCTCGAAGTGCTCGACCCCGAACAGAACCGCGCGTTTGACGATCATTACCTCGAGATTGATTTCGACCTTTCGGGCGTTCTTTTCATCACGACGGCCAACACGACCGAAAGCATCCCTCATGCTTTGGCCGACCGAATGGAAATCCTTCGTTTGCCCGGTTACACCGAAGACGAGAAGATGGGGATCGCCGAGCAATTCCTTCTGCCCAAGCAGGTCAAATCGCACGGCCTGACGCGACGGCTCATTCAGTTCACGCCCGCGGCTATCCAGTTGATGATTTCCGGCTATACGCGCGAGGCGGGCGTGCGCAACCTCGAGCGTGAAATCGCGACCGTTTGCCGCAAAGTCGCCAAGGAAATGGTTGGGCAAAGGGGAAAACGGTCGCTGGTGAAGATCGCGCCCGCTTGTGTTCGCAGGCTGATTGGCCCCAAAAAATTCGACGACGTGGAAATCGAAAAGGCGCCGGAGATCGGTTTGGCCACCGGCCTGGCGTGGACCGAGGCGGGCGGCGAGTTGCTCCCGACCGAGTCCACGGTCATGCGCGGCAAGGGCAACTTGCTTCTGACCGGCAACCTCGGCGAGGTGATGAAGGAATCGGCCAAGGCGGCTCTGAGCTATATTCGCTCGCGCGCCCAACGTTTCCGTGTCCCGGCTGATTTCTATCGGACAACCGACATTCATATTCATATCCCGGAAGGAGCGATCCCCAAGGACGGGCCGTCGGCCGGCGTGGCGATGGCCACCTCGATGATTTCGGCGCTGAGCAATCTGCCGGTTCGCCAAGACCTGGCCATGACCGGTGAGATCACGTTGCGCGGCAAGGTACTGCGAATCGGCGGCCTCAAGGAGAAAATCCTGGCGGCTCACCGGGCACACATTGACACCGTCATTATCCCCAAGAGCAACAAAGATGAACTGGAGGAGATTTCGGAGAAGGTGCGTCGCCGGATGCACTTTGTCCTTGCCGATACGCTTGACCAAGTGATCGAGACGGCGCTGATGAAGAAGGCCGAAGCCAAACCGTCTCGACGGCGCGTCAAGGCCGGCTAACAGCTTTTTTGGAGTGCGGCGGTCCTCCACCGCACTCCAGAATACAGAAAGCAAAGCGGCGGGGAGCCACCGCACTCCAAAATGCAGAAAGCAAAGCGGCGGAGGACCGCCGCACTCCAAAATGTCTTTGCCCTTGGGCTTGTTTCGAGCGCCGCGGGCGCGACCGGTTTCGATCCACTGCCGGCCTTTTCGCTCTGGCCGCTGGTGGCGATTGCGGTTGTATTTCTCTTTTTCTCGGCGGTCTTGAGCGCCGCCGAAGCCGCCTTGTTTTCGCTTGGCTCCGACCAAGTGGAGTCGCTGGAGCGGCAGGGTCATCACCGAATTCTGGCCGCGAAAGTCCTGTTGCTGTCTCGCGACGAGACGTTGATCACGCTCTTGCTGGCCAACTACATCGCCAACCTGGCGCTGGTTGCCTGTTTGCTCGTCGTCTTCTTCCACGTATCAACTGAGCATCTCCTGGCAGGAGCCGCGCTGGGAGGATTGCTCTCGGCGGCGGCGATCGTGGTTTTCGGCGAATTCTTGCCCCGCGCGCTGGGTCGGTGCTTTAACGTGGCCGTGGCATTGGCGCTGGCGCGTCCAATCGTCGGGCTGACGGTTCTCGTGGCTCCCCTCCGGTGGCTCGTTCTGGGAATCTCGAATCTGTTACTCGGCCTGCGCGGGAGTTCGTCGCTCGAGCGCGGGATGGGAGACGCCGAAGAACTGAGAACCCTCATCACGGCCGACGATCTGAATGGCGGCCTCGAGGAAGAGGAACGCGAATTAATCAGCGGTGTCTTCGAATTGGGCTCGACCTGTGTCGGCGAGATTATGACCCCTCGGCCGAAGATTCTCGCCTTTTGCGATGAAACGGTGCACGGGGAAATCCTTGGCCAACTGCGCCGCTGCAAGTTCCGGCGCGTGTTCGTCTATCGAGAATCGCTCGACCAGATTCGCGGCGTCCTGCATCTGAAGGACGTCCTTTTGAATCCCCAGACCGACTACCGGGAGATGCTCCGCAAACCGTTGGTGGTGCCGGAAGGCAAAAAGCT
>Ga0315277_10005414_pt1 | contig 16812 bp, 14 predicted proteins | sample YL17G05_15_MG_FD_203695 | JGI IMG/M metagenome (GOLD analysis project Ga0315277, IMG submission 203695) | Sediment microbial communities from Yellowstone Lake, YNP, Wyoming, USA - YL17G05_15 | ecosystem: Environmental > Aquatic > Freshwater > Lake > Sediment | place: USA: Wyoming | collected... | reverse complement strand
GGGCGTGCGGCGGGTGTGGGGGGGGGGGGGGGGGGCGCCCCCCCCCCCGGGCCGTTTGAGGTGCTGCCAGAGATGCAGAACCAGGGCATAGGCACGTCGCTCATGCATCGTTGTGAGGACTTCCTTACTTCCCGGGGATGTTCCGTGCTCGGCCTGGAGACCATGCCCTATTTCATGAGGAATTTGCACTTCTACTTGCGTCTGGGCTATGTCCCCGGAGAACTGACGTTCATCACGGAGAACCGGGAGCTCGCTTCGGAGAAAGGGGCGGGGGTCGAGGAACTTGAGCATCCAATGGAGGACGCCCTATCTTCTTCGATAACGAGATTGAGCAATTCGCTGACTCCAGGCCTCGACTACTCCCGAGAGTTCGAGATGACCCTGAAGATGGGCGTCGGGCGTTGCTTCGTCCTCCAGCGGGGTAAGGTCCTCCAAGGCGCTGCCATCATGCACGACTACTATCCAAAGGGAGAGGCGGACCACGCTTCTCTCCGTCTGCTACTGGTCAATCCCCGGATTAAGGAGAGGAGAGAGGCTTTCCTGTCACTGCTCGATGCCTGCGAGAATGCGGTGAAGGATGAGGGCCGCAAGAGGCTGTTCGCGCGATTCTCCGCTTCCCATCCGCTGCTGTACGATGAGCTGCGTGAGCGCTCCTATAGGCTGGAAGGGGCGAACATCCGCTTGGTCAAAGGAAGGTATCATGAGAAAGGCGGATACCATCTGAGCGCCTGGGCGGGGTAGGCAGTTTCGGGGCCATTGAGGCAAAGGTCATATAGCGAGTTCTTGGTTGTTGAGCACAGAAGCGCATGGGACTCCTCAGCTCATTGCCAGAGAGCCTAGTAGAGGATAGGGACACATTCGTCATGCCGCATACGGGCAACAGCCCTTGCTCCCTGTGCAAAGGGTCGAAGATGTTGTGCGGCAAGGACCGCTGTCCGCTCATGATCAAGTTCTATTCCCAACAGCGAACTCGGAGCCTCATCGATTCCTTGGACATGGCTGGTAGCTCCCCTCCCGGAGTGTTCATCGGAAGATTCGGCTATCCCAAGGTGGACATCGGTCCTTTGGTCCCTCCAGAGTTCGGCGACACCTCCATCATGGACACGCCGGAGAGATGGATGGGCAAGAGCATCGAGGAGATTGCAGACTTCCGTTTCCGTTTGGTCAGAGGCAAGTATCGGGTGGACGTGAAGGAGTTCCAGAGCGCAGGCAAGGTCATGGACTACACGCGGGAGCTGGCCTTGGCCATCAATTGCCCTGACGTGGAGTTGAGCTTCGCAAAGAGACCTGCCGGAAAGATCGTCCTGGACGACGAGATACAGCCGTTCGGGCCTTCCGCCCGGCTCACCCAGATGGACATCACCAATCCGAGGTACGATCACAAAGTGGAGAAAGCGTTCTACGACACGGACCTCAGGGCCGCGGAGGCGGTCAAGGGGCTCTACAAGGAAGGGGTGCTGATATCCAAGATCCAGAAGGCCTTCAGCGTCGGTGCCTTCGGGGTGGAAAAGAACCGCAAGCTCGTGCCGACCAGATGGAGCATCACCGCGGTCGATGACATACTGGGAAAGACGCTCTTGCAGAGGACCAAGACCTTTTCCCTGATGGAGGAGTTCAGGGTGTATGATTGGGACCAATTGGACAACCGCTGGAGCGTGCTCTTCCTACCCACCTCCTGGCGCTACGAGCTCATCGAGGCCTGGTACCCCAACACCGCCTGGAACCCTCTGGGCAAACAGATAGACATCATCTCCAGCCATGAGTTCTATGATGGCAGGACCGACTACGCGGAGATAGGCGGCTGCTACTACGCCGCCAGATTGGCCGTCAACGAGCTGCTGGAGAAGGAGCGCAGGCAGGCGGGGGCGGTGATACTGCGCGAAGCTCATCCTGGCTATATGATGCCGGTGGGGGTCTGGAACGTCCGAGAGAACGTGCGTACCGCCCTCCTCCAGACGCCCCTTAGGTTCAGCAAGCTGGAGGAGGCTCTGGAGCACATCGCCACCCGCATGGACATCTCCATACCTCGCTGGATCAGGAGCAGCGCCATCCTCACCGACTACCTGAGGCAGAGGAGGATCGATGACTACGCGTGATCTGGACTCTTTCTCTGGCGATGCGCCGAAGCCGCAGTCTGATGAGTACAGATGCGTGGAGTGCCGGACGGCCCTCTCCCGCTCGAAGCTCCCCGGCCTGGATTTCGCCCTCAACCCCTACGTGGGATGCGCGCACGACTGCGTCTACTGCTACGCGCCATTCATCCTGGGAATGGAGCGAGCGAAGTGGAGTGCGGACGTAGCGGCCAAGAGCAACATCCCTCGCCTTCTGGCCGAGGAGGCGCAGAGGGTGAAAGGCACGGTGGGCGTCGGAACGGTCACCGACCCGTACCAGCCGATGGAGAAGGAGACCGGTCTCACGCGCAAATGCCTGGAAGTGCTCGCTGCCAAGCGAATCCGGTTCAGCATCCTGACCAAATCGGACCTGGTGCTGCGCGACCTGGACCTGATCAAGCGCTGTCCTGGATCGGAGGTCGGGGTCACTGTAACGACCATCGATGATCGGGCAGCTAGCACCTTTGAGCCCCATGCCCCCTCTCCAAGGCGGAGGTTGGAGGCAGTTCGGCAACTGGTGTCATCTGGCGTCGATGCCTACGTGCTCATCGGACCGGTAATTCCCACGGTGGTGGAGAAGGATATGGAGCTTTTCCTCCAGGCCATCGCAGACACGGGAGTGAAGCGGGTCATGACCGACCGTCTGCGCCTTCGTCCAGGCATGCTCGAGTTGTTCGGCCAGTTGCCAGCTATGAAAGGGGATGCCTGGGCGCGGTTCCACACCCTGACCCGGTCTCCAGGCTACCTCAGAGAGTTAGTTTCGAAGGTGGAAAGCGTGGCGCGGAAGAAAGGTCTCGTGGTCGAGAGCGCTTTCTGAACCCGACGATGGGGCAGGCAAGCTTAATGTGCCTCCGCTAAGATTCCGAGAGCATGAAGGTCACCTCCATCGACCCCCGCACTGGTGAGATCATCGCCAGCTTTCAGGCCGCCAGGGCCTCCGAGGTGCTGGGCGCGGTGGAAAGAGCCCGAAAAGGCCAGCAGAGATGGTGGCTGGAGCTGACCAAGGAGGAGCGGATCGAGAGGCTGAGGGCTCTGGAATCCGTGCTGGCCCGGAACAAGTCGGAGGTGGTGAAGACCGCCTGCCTGGAGACGGGCATCCCTCAGGCATCCGTGGCAGCGGGCTTCGATAGTGCCATGCGCGGTTTCTCCTACTACATTGGCCGCTACGAAGCGCTCCAGGACAAACCATTTCCATTGGACCAAGCTTTGTGGCAGGAGACCAACGCCATCATTCATTTCGAGCCTCACGGGGTCATCGGGCACATCGGCGTCTGGAACTACCCGTTCTGGCAGACGATGATCACGGTCATCCCTGCGCTCCTCACCGGCAACTCCATCGTCTTCAAGCCCTCCGAGCTCGCCACCATGACCGGGCTGAGGATCGCCCAGCTGGTGCACGAGGCGGGGATTCCCAAGGACGTCTTTGTGCCGGTGATTGGCGGTCCATCGGTGGGAAAGGCGCTGGTGCGGTCTGATTGCGACGCCATCGTGTTCACCGGCAGCATGAGCACTGGTCAGCACATCATCAAGCACGCCGGCGTCAAGCCGCTCGTCCTCGAACTCTCCGGAAACGATGCGGGATTGGTGTGCGAGGATGCCAACATAGAACAGGCGGCCCGGGGCATCGCCTCAGGCACCTTCTCCCGAGCTGGACAAGTATGCATCCGCATCAAGCGGGTCTACGTCCATCATCACGTCGCTGAGCCTTTCCTGAAGAGATTGATCGATATCACGTCCCGCCTGAACGTCCGAGAACAGATCGGCCCCCTCATCCGCGAGGAGGCCAGGGTCAGGGTGGACAAGCTGGTGCAGGAAGCTGTCGTCCAAGGAGCCAAGGCGCTGATTGGCGGAAGAAAGATGGAGGGGTCGGGTTTCTTCTACGAACCGACCGTCCTTCTGCTGACAGACGACCAGGCAGAGGTCGTTCGCAAGGAGACGTTCGGACCGGTGTGCTCGGTGCGCGTGGTGCAGAACGAAGAGGAAGCCCTGAGGCTAGCCAACGATTCGGATTACGGTCTAGGTGCCACCATTTGGAGCACGAACGTGGAGAGGGCGGCTCAGCTTGCGTCGAGGTTGCAGGTCGGCAACGTCTGGATCAACGAATTCGGCCGGAGCCTCAACTGCGGCGAGTACTTCCAAGGATGCAAGTCCAGCGGTATCACCAGCTCGCAGGAGCGCCTGATGATGTTCCTCAAGAAGAAGACCGTCATCGCTCATACCACGAGCGAGCCGAGGAAATCCTGGTTCTCCTGAGCACCTTCGGTCCGGGACGGAGGTTCCGGGGCGGAGGCATTCCAGAGGGGTTATAATCCTGAGATATGCTTATATAGAAGCACAGAAATACCGGGGCAACGGTGTTTACATGGGTTATTCAATGGGAGGACAACAGCCTATCATCGTGCTGAGGGAAGGCACGGAAAGGTCAAAGAACCGGGAGGCGCAATCGAACAACATTGCCGCCGCCCGAGCAGTCGCTGACGCGGTTCGCTCGACCCTCGGTCCGAAGGGTATGGACAAGATGCTCGTGGACTCGTTGGGCGATGTCGTGATCACGAACGATGGCGTTACCATTTTGAAGGAGATCGATATCCAGCACCCCGCCGCCAAGATGGTGGTGGAGGTCGCTAAGACGCAGGACAACGAGTGCGGGGACGGCACGACCACCGCGGTCATCATGGCAGGCGAGCTGCTGAAGAAGGCCGAGGGACTGATCGAGCAAGGCATCCACCCCACCATCCTGGCGAACGGATACCGCATGGCAGCGACCAAGTCCCTAGAGATCTTGGAGACCATCGCGATCAAGATCACCCCTAAGGACGAGGAGATGCTGAAGAAGATCGCCCGCACCGCCATGACCGGCAAGAGCGTGGGTGGCCAGAGGGACTTCCTCGCGGGGCTTTCGGTCAGGGCAGTAAAGGCAATTGCCGAGGAGAAGAACGGCAGGTTCGAGGTCGACGTAGAGAACATCAAGGTGGAGAAGAAGGCCGGAGGGTCCATCTCCGACACCAGTATGATCGAGGGCATCGTCATCGACAAGGAGCGCGTGCACCCGCGCATGCCTAAGACCGTGAAGGACGCCAAGATTGCATTGGTTACCGGTTCCATGGAGATCGCCAAGACGCAGGTCGAGGCCAAGATCCAGATCCGCGACCCCCAGGCCATGCAGCGCTTCCTCGACGAGGAAGAGGGTACCCTGAGGAAGATGGCGGACCGCTTGAAAGAAATCGGAGCGACGGTCGTCTTCTGCCAGAAGGGCATCGATGATCTCGTCCAGCATTACCTGGCGAAGCACAACATCTACGCCTGCCGCAGGCTCAAGGAGAGCGACATGGAGAAGATCGCCAAAGCTTCCGGCGCGAAGATGATCAGCAACGTCATGGATATCGAGAAGGGCGACCTGGGCGGCTCTGCAATGGTGGAAGAGAAGAAGATCGGCGACGACAACCTCACCTACATCACCGGCTGCAAGAACCCCAAGGCCATCAGCATTATGATCCGAGGCGGGACTGAGCACGTGATCGAGGAAGTGGAGCGCGCCCTGCATGACGCTCTGCGCGTGGTCGGCATCACCGTGGAGGACGGCAAGGCCGTTCCCGGCGGCGGTGCACCGGAGATCGAGCTCTCATTGCGCTTGGCCAATTACGCGTCGAGCGTCGGCGGCCGGGAGCAACTGGCCATCGAGGCCTTCGCACAAGCGATGGAGGTCGTCCCCTGGGCCCTGGCGGAGAACGCCGGCCTGGACGCGATGGACGTCGTTATCAAGCTCAAGTCCGCGCACGAGGGCAAGAATGCGAACAAGAACGCGGGCCTAGACCTGGTTAACGGAGAGCCGATCGATATGCTAAAGGAGAACGTCATCGAGCCCCTGCGGGTCAAGACCCAGGCCGTGAAGTCGGCCACAGAGGTCGCCAACATGATCCTGAGGATCGATGACGTCATCGCTTCGCGCAAGGCGCCCCCCATGCCTCCCGGCGGAGCCGGCGGCGGTATGCCTCCGGGAATGCCCCCGGGCATGATGGGTTAGACGCTCGAAGGCGGAACCTGACCATCAAACCTCTTCCATTCTCTCATTTCTGTTCTGCGACATTTCTATCGACAGTTCGCTTCCTGGCAATGATATCTCGTTCTAGATGTTCAAGAGAGCGGGGAAAAATCCTCTGGCTAGCCATAGGGATGCAATAGGGAATGCGGCGCTTGTCCTCGCGCAGGTGGCAGTGGTCTTGCTGATGAGGCGAAGGATGTAATCCGAATGAACCACTTCTTTCCTTCATCTTCCTTCGGCTGTAAAATGGATTGGGACGTTGGGAGGATTCCCATCGAAGAGCTCAGATCTTCTCGATCTTTCCCTTCTTGCCCTTGCTGACATCGGTGCCGAAGTCGCTCTTCTTTACGTAGCAGTCAACGCAGCGCAATTTGGTCCCCGGCTGGATCTCCATCGTTTCCACCAGGTCGACGTCGTCATCCCACAAGGCCAGTCGGCAGCTGCCGGTGTCATCGCGCACGTTGAGATTGCGAACCCTTCCTTGTCCGCCGGTGCGCTTCTCGAACTGCCTGGTGTCACTGACCTTGACCACTTCTAGCTCGATCGTCACTTCCTCTCGGTCCTTGAGGTCCGCCACTTTCTTCGCATTGCTTGTCGGAATCATAGGTATTCCCTTCTCGTCCAGCGCAATCCTACGTAAGGTATCGTCCTCAATCAGGTCGCCGAACTCCTTTCTCAGTTGAGCGATCCTTGATTCAAGGTCATCCTGCGGTTGCATCGGTGGAGAGTGCATCGGATTGGGTGTCATAAACCTATACTTCGCGTCATGCTAACATTGAATAATATGTATCGCTATCACATTTACTATTATACCTAGTTTATTCAATGCACATAAATGTTCACTTGTACGACATTTATATATACAATTCATGGACTTATGTCAGACAGTTGTCGGCTGAGGGATGGGTAGCACTCCGCCAGCAGCATCTGGACGCTTAGCGGGAGGTTCCGCGATGAGAGCTGCGCTTTATGCCAGGGTGTCCACGGAGGACCAGGCCAAGGAGGGTTTCAGCATACCTGCCCAGCTCAAGCGCCTCAATGCCTACTGCAAGGCAAGGAGCTGGCAGCCGTCGGCGGAATACGTGGACGATGGCTACAGCGGCCGCGACGTCAAGAGGCCCGCCTACCAGAGGATGATGCTAGAGAAGGACGACTGGGACGTGCTGCTGGTCTTGAAGATGGACCGCATACACCGCAACAGTCGCAACTTCGCGGTGATGATGGACCACCTGGAGGAATGGAACAAGGAGTTCAATTCCATGCAGGAGTCCTTCGACACCACAACCGCCATCGGTCGCTTCGTCATGGACACCATCCAGCGCATCGCGCAGCTGGAGAGCGAACAGATCGGCGAGAGGGTCAAGGTCGGCATGACCCAGAAGGCGAAGAAGGCAGCGGGATACCTGGGCTTCGGGCAGCCATATGGATATCAGTATGCTGAACGAAAGCTCTCTGTCATCGACCCAGAGGCGGAGGTGGTCCAACGCATCTACGCCTGCTATCTGGAGGGCTCGACCGTCCAGGAGATCGCCGACCAGTTGAACGAAGAATGCGTTCCCACCAAGAAGGGCGCGAAGTGGCAGAAGGGCACCATCGCCAATCTGCTCACCAATCCTATCTATTGCGGCTACGTGCTCTGGGATGGCATATTGCGGCGGGGCAAGCACCAGCTTCTAGTGAGCGTCTCAGATTTCAATGCCGTTCAGGCGCTGATGACTTCGAAGGCCAGAAACATCGGCCAAGATCACATTCACCTTGAACCGGAGGAGGTCATGGCCAATGCCTAGAGTGGCCATCTACACTCGGGTCTCCACCGAGGACCAGGCGAAGGAAGGCTTCTCGCTCGAGGCACAGAAGGAACGCCTCCTGGCCTATTGCGACGCGCAGGGTTGGGAAATTGCCCGGTTCTACCAAGAAGACGGGCATTCCGGACGCAACACCAAGCGTCCAGCATATCAGAAGATGCTGCAGGAAAGGGATACCTGGGACATCATTCTGGTCATGAAGATGGACCGCATACACCGCAACAGCAAGAACTTCATGATCATGATGGAAGACCTAGAGAAATGGGGGAAGAAGTTCACCAGCATGAACGAGTCGTTGGACACCTCCACCGCCGTCGGCCGGTTCGTGGTCGACATCATCCAGCGCATCGCCCAGCTGGAGAGCGAGCAGATAGGTGAGAGGACCTACATGGGCATGAGGCAGAAGGCGGAATCCGGTTCAGGACTACTGGGGTTCAACATACCTTTCGGCTATCGGTTCGAGAACGGAAAGCTGGTGCCAGTCGAGCAAGAAATCGCTCCAATCAGATATGTCTACGCATCCTATCAGAGCGGCAAGACCATGAACTGGATAGCCTGGGATCTGAACAACAATTCCCTTGGGACCAAGAGGGATGGAAAATGGACGGTCTGGTCCATTAGTAGGATGCTCCGCAATCCTCTCTACGCTGGTTATCTGAGATGGGATGGCCTGATCATTCCGTCCGATCATGAATCGGTCGTAACCGTAGAGGATTTCAACAGGGTCCAGTTGATGATCGCATCGAAGATCAAGGATCCTCGTCACAGAAGGTCTATCCAGCTATCGGAAAGGAGCGCGGGCGCGCGCTTGCAGGGAGAAGCGGCTGTCGCTGTTCTCTCGTCATTCACCACTATCTGACATTCATCGCTAGAAAGGACTGCATGACGACTGTCAAAAACCCCTCTGGCATTGGAATCCCAGGACGCCTCCATCGGGGGCTTGCCTTATCCGGATAGAAGATATTTAAGTATTGCGCAGAATCGCCCTCTCTATGGCCATGATCGTTAAGTGACCCACAAATGTGCCTAGGAGCATCGTTTTAGCCTCTGGAGGTGGAAAAAGCTTATATTCTCGGGTCCGGATGATAGGCCCGTTGGGATTGCTAACCGCAGTCCCGGGACATGACTGGAAGGGAAAGGGGATCACAATGGGGGTGATGTGCAGCACCATTGGGTCAATCCATTGGTTAGGGCACATCAACTGGGGAATTGAACCTAGTCTCATCCTTTTCCATTGTCCGCAAAGGAGGAGAGAAACAAATGGCTGAAGAAAGAAATTTGCACATGAAGTTGGCCGGGGCCGAGGTCCTAGGGCTTGTCGCGATTGGCTGGGTCACCTTCGTGTTGGCAATGTATGGACTTAAGGTGTTCGACATAATGGCGGGACTAAGCACCATTGCAGGAATACTGCCATGGGCTGGCGGCGCCTTGCTGTTGTGTACCCTGGCCTCGTTCATTAACGAGAATATGCTGTTGACCGCTGTGTTCGGGCCATTGGCGTTCTTCTTCATCGCAGCCCCAGGCTTCATAACGGCTGGGACCCCGGCGATGTACGCCACCATCTTCATCGGCATCGTCTTGTTGCTTGACGCCTTGGTGGCGTTCATGCAGCCAGTGAAGCTATTGCCGATACTGTTGCTTGTGGCAGCGATCCTGTTCTTCGTGCTGGGCGCATGGGTAGGCGACGCGCCGAAATACGACACATCCGACATGCGCATGATTGTCGGCGTGTTCTCGCTGCTAACGTTCCTCATCGCAACGTACATGGCGGTGGCGATCGGAATTCTGACCGTGAAGGGCAAGATGCTATTGCCCCTCCTGGTAACGAAGTAAGCAGAACACCTGGCAACAATGGTCAAAACCCTTTCCCATCTTCTCTTATTTCTTGACACACCCAGCGGAGAGTGGATTGGCTGCTTTGCAGGTCACCACAGATTGATCTATCCGCCACTACACTGACTTCTATCATGAATGAGTACGAGAATCGTTGGGCGCTGCCTGACAGGCACTCAGCCATCTTATGGAGGAAGGCGTGAAACCGGCAGAGCATCAAGGTGGTACTAGGCATATTGGGCAACTATGCCAATGACGAACAGGCCGCGTCCAAGTCCACAAGCGACTCCTTGGATTTCGTCAAGTAGCTCGCTAAGGAGAGAATGCTCGCCGCCACGAGCGTCAAGGTGAGCACGCTTGGCTATGCCTTTGACAAGGATGCCTGCCTACGGAACCTGTTCTCGATTGCCAAGGAGGCTTCGCTTCGCGGCATGGACTTTAAGATCGACATGGAAGGAAGAGGCACGGTCGATTTCACTCTGGAAGCTCCAAGAGCAATCTTTGAGATCAGCTATCCAGTGACGGTCGCGCTGCAAGCATACTTCGACCGGACAGCAAAGGATATTGAATCGATGGTGAAGAACCGAATACGAGTGCGATTGGTGAAAGGTGCGTAGCGGGTGACACTCAGGACTTCGAGGACATCTGGGCCAGGTTCAAGATCCCGGTGAGGGCTCTGGCCAATAGCGGACAGGATTTCTGCGTAGGCACTCATGATCCCGATCTCATAGTCTGGGCCACGGTGAAGATGCAGGAACACCCAGAGAGGATGGAGTTCGGCTCGCTCAAAGGCCTAGCGGATCAGACCAGACTAGATTTCATCAAGAACAAGTGGCGGGTCTCGGAGTACGTTCCTTTCGGTTCGAACAGGGCGGCCTACGAAGAAAGGCGCCGAACATACCTACGGAACATCGAGAGACTCGGGCGGACCACGACACTCTAGCCTTCGCGCGGAGGAACCGCGCTTTTGTCCTCAACTGCCCGCTTCTCACCCGCTTTCAATCCTTTCCAAGTTGATATTTGGGAGACCGTCGTTGACTTAAATGGATAATATCGGACATTGAACTATTGAAACGACTAATCTTGATAGCGGTATTTGAATTATATAATTGGTTAATCACAATACTTAATATATTGATATTGTTATGTATAAGTATAATATGCGCAATAGCCAATATAGTTCTATTGCAATATATGGATTGACGTAGTAAGGAAGGGATCAGGATGGTCGACGAGAAGACGACGATACAAGTAACACCGCGGACAAGAGATCGGCTCTACAAGCTGAAGTTCAGAAGGACATATGACCAGTTCCTCAACGAGCTTTGTGAAATGTACGAGAGAGAGAACGAAGGCAGTTGAGAGTTGGAGAGGAGGAACGAATGACTGGGGTCCCACATACCCTCAGACGGATCGAACCACGAAACGCTCTAGCCAGCTTCCCAATCAAGCAAACAAGGATCATTTATTCGTCCAATGAACGAATTCGTTCAATATACATAATTGCAGAAATTATTTAGCTATTAGCGATTTGAGCTAAAATTAAATCTGCTTCTTGACGAATGTACATTCTCGGCGTTTCTTCTCTCTCCTCAGTCTCCACTGACATCCCTCATCGAGAATTGCTTTGATGATCGGTAGAGCTCTAAGGAGCTATCATCATTTCTTTCACTTCACCAGCATCGCTTTGTTCACACTTGAGAGGGCTGTTGCCGGAAGCCATCACCAAGACAGATACCCACATAGCGTTCACCACATTCATTCGTGCCATCGTCTGGATGTATATCACCAGCCCCTGGTCTCATATCATCGGTCGGAACTGCGTCCTCTATTCGTGCACGGATTTGGCCATCATAGCTTATTGCTTAATATATTGCTTAAGATGCGTAAACGGTTTAAAATAATTAGATATGATGGGAACACCAACGGAAACAGGACAAGCCATCCCATCTATCGCAGATTTCACGTATTCGTATGTTATTAAATAATTAGTGATATCGCAACATAAGATAATAATTAAATATTGTCTAATAGCAGCGACAAGAATGGTGCCCGATCCTAAGCATCTCAAGATTAGGCGCATTTCGCTCGGATTCAAGGGGTCCGACTATCCCTATCTGGATGAGGTGCTAATCGTCTATTAGTTTATATATGAGCCGACACATACTTAATTCACTCAGGGAAACCTGGAGGATGAAAGGATGGGAAATGCACGCAGAGCGTTAGTGCTGACACTCATGTTCCTCGCTCCAATTCTTTTTGCGGGGGTCTTCGCGAGTAGCCAGGCTCAGGGATTCATCATCGTTCCTCTTCCAATCGCAGGTTGGCAGAAGGCCACCCTTGATTCAAGTGGAGGAGCTGGGTGGTACCCCTCGATCGCAGTCGACAATTCGGGGAAGCAGCACGTGAGTTACTATGACTCCGTACAGCAAGATTTGAAGTATGCCACGAATGCCCAGGGAAATTGGACGTTCGCCACGGTGGATAGCATTGGGCAGGTAGGCCTGCACTGTTCTCTTGCTCTTGATCCTCAGGGAAAGGCATACATCAGCTACTACGACCTCACGAATCACGCACTCAAGTTCGCCACCAATGCAGGTGGTACTTGGACGAACGCGACTGTGGATAGACAAGGCGCAGTGGGCCAATACACATCGATAGCTCTTGACTCCACGGGCAAAGCGTTCATCAGCTACTATGACGTGGATCACGAGTCGCTCAAGATTGCGAACAACACCGCCGGTCATTGGGTCAATCAGACGGTCGATGATCCGTTGGAGAACGTGGGGCTTTACTCGCACCTAGCGATCGATGCCCAGAACAAAGTCCACATAGCCTACTTCGATTCCGCCCAGAACAAATTGAAGTACGTGACCAACATGGGCGGGAGCTGGGCAGGGGGAGTCCTGGATGACACTGCCAACGCCGAAGGCAAGAACGACATGGCACTCAATTCAACCGGTGCGCCTCGAATCCTTTTCTGGACAAACGATCGCATCCTTCGCTACGCAAGCTGTGATGAGGGCGTCTGGACGGTTGCTCCAGTAGCAGGTGCGCCGGAGGTCAACGGATTTCCATCCATGGTCATCGACCAGCATGATGCGACACTGATCACATATCAGGATTTCGCTAGCCAGACCCTTCACTATGCAGTGAAAGGCACCTCAACTTGGTATCACCTTACGGTGGACTTGACGTCCGCTGTAGGATATTTCTCCTCCATCGGCGTCGATGCCAATGATAAGGTGCATATCGTCTATGAAGGAGGGGGACTCGGCCACCTGCTCTACGCCACAAATGCGGGGGCAGGCTGGTACTTCGACGATGTGGACACAGCTGGTTCCGCTGGCACTCTGAATGCTATTGCCGTCGATACGCAGGGCACAGCGCACATCAGCTATGCGGATACTGCGAACGGCCATCTTATGTACGCCAAGAAGGTCGAGGGAAGCGGCTGGACAAAGGAAGTTGCCGACCAATTCCATGGAATTGGCGAGTTAGGGACTTCGATAGCCGTCGATTCCAGTGGGAGGGCGCGAATCGCCTATTCAGATGCCTCCAGCAACACCTTGAAATTCGCCACCAACGAGGGCGGGACCTGGATAAACCAGACGATCGCCTCGGGACCCGCGGTTCTCAGCTCGATAGTCCTGGACGCCGATGGACATGCGCACGTGTTCTACTACATCAGCGGGGTGAGCTACCTCAAATATGCCACGAATAAGGGTGGCAGCTGGGACACGCAGACCATAGACAACTCTGGAACTGTCTCGGGAGGTCCGAGCGCCTTGATCGACAAGAATGGCAAGCTGCATGTCTTGTACTTCACCAACACGGAGGTCAAGTATGCAACGGACGTGGGCGGTTCCTGGGTCACCTCCACGGTGGACGGGGATAGCTCCTCCTCGGGGAGTGGCATCTCTCTGACCATGGACAGCCTCGGGCATCTGCACGCGGTCTACTATGTAAGTAATGGAGGCTACCTGATCTACAACACCAATTCCACTGGGACCTGGCAACTCAAGGTGATCGAGGGGCCGGGCTTCGTTGGCGGCTGGTGCTCGGTAGGGGTCGGCTCGGACAGAGTGGTCCGAATAGCATATCAAGACAACTCAGAAGGCAGGATCCGCTACATGGCGAAGCCCGAGGGCATTTGGATGAAGCAGACCCTTGGTGTCGATGAAGTGGGAAGCTACGGTCAAATGGCATTGGACCGATTCGGAAGGCCATGGATGAGCTTCTACGACTATGTAGACCAGGATCTGCGCGCGGCACAGCTCGTCACACTTCCCTCCGGGCCAGCACAAATAGCAGGGGTCCGGGGCGATCATATGGTCGAGGTGACCTGGCTAGCACCGGCGAACAAAGGTGGTGCGATCATTGGCAGCTATAGGATATTCCACGGAACCAACCAGAACGACCTGACACTAGCCGGGACCGTCAGCGGCAGCACCTACAGCTACACAGAGACAGGCCTGACCAATGGCGTGCGCATGTACTACGCCGTGGCCGCGGTGAACGTCGAAGGTCAAGGAGCCAGATCAGCGGTCATCAGCTCCGTTCCAGCGACCTTGCCATCGCAGCCCCTCAACCTCAAGGCAGTCCCAGGCGCGGGCCAGGTGCAGCTTTCATGGGACCCACCTTCTTCAACAGGAGGCGTTCCCGTGACCATGTACAAGGTCTACCGGGGCACTGTCCAGACCAGCTTGGCCTGGATCGCCAATGTGACGACCGGCGCGAGCTACACAGACAGATCGGTCGAGAACGGCAAGACCTACTACTACCATGTGACGGCGGTCAACGATGTGGGCGAGGGAGCCAACTCCACGACCGTCTCTGCTTCGCCGACGGCGGATGACACCTTACTACTGGTCGGTGTCGTGGCCTTGGTAGTCCTGGTGGCAGCGGCAGCGGTCTACGTGTTCATGCGGCGCCGGTGAAGAGCGCAGCCTCAAACCCTTTCATCTCTTCTCATTCTTTCCTCACTTCTGACTGGCCATCCGAAATAGTCTGCCCATCTCTGTCTTCAAAATCAGGGGAGTTAAGTTTAAAACATCAATTGCAAATCACATCTCAGAGGTGCGGGAAATGAGGAGGCTAGGAAGGGGCTGGCAGCTCACCAAGCTCAGCTTCAGGGTGATCAAGAAGGACAAGGAGATACTCCTGTTCCCAGTGATATCTGGATTGGTGCTCATCTCTCTGTTGGCATCGTTCATGGGCTCGTGGTTGTTCCTCAATGGATTTCAGTTCTCGAACATAACATCGGATTGGACCTTCTACATTTTCTGGATCGCGTTCTATTTCGTGGGCTACTTCGTGGTCATCTTTTTCAACGTGGCCATGGTGGCCTGTGCCACGAAGCGGCTGGAAGGGGGCGATCCGACCGTCCGCTATGGCCTGGGCTTCGCCGCCGGCCGGTTGAAGTACATCCTGCAATGGGCACTGTTCGCTGCCACGGTGGGCTTGATCCTTAGGGCTCTGAGCGAGAAGGCGGGTTTCCTAGGCAAGCTCATCATCGGCCTGGTGGGAGCGGCCTGGTCCATAGCCACTTACTTCGTTGTGCCGATCATCGCCTTCGAGGAGGTCGGACCGTTGAAGGCGATCAAGAGCAGCCTGAAGTTGCTGAGGGGCACCTGGGGCGAGGCGCTCATCTCCAACCTGGGATTGGGATTGGTGTTCATACTGCTGGGAATCGTGGGCGTCCTTCCGCTATTCATTGCCATTGTCATCGGATCTGTGGAATTGATCATAGTCACCGTGGTCGCAGTCGTCGTCTACTGGATAATCCTGGCTGTTCTGGCCACGGCCGCTAACCAGGTCCTCATGGCCGCCCTCTACCGCTATGCGAAGACCGGTCAGATACCTGACCTGCTGCCCCCGCTCATGGTCAAGAACCCCTGGCAGTATGGAGGACGGAACTAGGCTACCGATGGGATCATAAAATGTGAACCAGTAGTTTCGTCACTTCGTGGAAGTCGCTGAAGGCATGGGTCTCTAGGCCCTCGCGCACGAGCATGCCTAGGAGTGGTCGTCCTTTCACGGCGAAGCGTATGTCGGCGATACGGGCGGCATCGATGTCCGAAAGGCCATCGCCCAGATAGGCCACTCGTCGACCCCGATCGTGCTCGGACAGCACCAGATCGTCTTTGAAGCTGTGCGTCTTGATGTGCTTCAGGGCAGGGAAGCGCAGCCTTATCGCCGCATCATCGTACGAGGCAAGAGCGGCGTGCACGGATACCTGGCCTTCAATCGCCATCCTCTCTAAATAGTGATGAATGACGAAATCCAGGCCGGCGCTCGCTATCATGAATTCGACCCCGGCTTCGCGGCAAAACCCTAGAAGCTCGATCAGCCCTGCCCTCATGCCTATCTTTCCTTCCAGCTCCTCGAGGATAGCATCTTGGTCAAGGTGGACCATGGCGAACTGACGTCGCATGCACTCTTCCAGGCCGATCTTGCCCTGCGAGAGCAAGCGGTCCGGTCCTCTCCAATCCCCATCTGCGAAATGTTCCAGTATGTATTCGGCCGTGTCCACCGTGGTGATCGTGCAATCGAAGTCGCAAATCATCGAGAGCTCGCTCTTCGTCATTCCTCCAAAGCTCCCTGGTCAGGCGCAGATGAGATCACTGCCGATCACCAGCGATAGGATGGGCTCTTTTGGCTCATAAACCATGCTGCTGGTGGCCATTTGCGAAGCGCCGTGGCGCAATTTTATATCGAAGCGGGGGATAGGTATGCACGATGCCCGACGATTGGACCGAGCTGTACCGTCCCAAGAACCTGGTGGAAGTTGTGGGCAACCCCAAGGCGGTGAAGGAGCTCAAGGACTGGGCCATCGCCTGGGAATCGGGTAGACCGGCAAAACCGGTGGCGGTCCTCATGGGTCCACCAGGGGTAGGGAAGACCAGCGCAGCTCTCGCCCTAGCGAACGAGTTCGGCTGGGGCCTGATCGAGATGAACGCTTCTGACCACCGGAGCGGAGAGGCGATTCGGAACGTGGCATTGCGCGGGGCACTAACGG
>Ga0315277_10005413_pt1 | contig 16813 bp, 13 predicted proteins | sample YL17G05_15_MG_FD_203695 | JGI IMG/M metagenome (GOLD analysis project Ga0315277, IMG submission 203695) | Sediment microbial communities from Yellowstone Lake, YNP, Wyoming, USA - YL17G05_15 | ecosystem: Environmental > Aquatic > Freshwater > Lake > Sediment | place: USA: Wyoming | collected... | reverse complement strand
CGGCCTTATCATGGGACTTCGTCACAAGGACATGAGGGTGGAAGGCGTGCAGTTCCACCCGGAGTCTGTCCTCACCGACGCGGGGAAACAACTCCTGGCGAATTTCCTCAAACTCTAGGTAACAGATTCGCGCGAACGTGCGGGCTGGTGGGAGAACGCTGGCGATCCCTCGCCCGTCGTTTTTTTGATTTTTGCCTTTGGATATTTGATTTGCTCTTCTATTTGCCTTCGAGAAGCACGCGGAAGCTATCGTAGTAGTGGACGGCCATCCCTCCGAAGCCCGGTTGTGTGCCGAGCCATTCCACGGTGGACCGGAATTCTTCCTCAAACGTTTGCCGCCCCAGCCCGTGGAACGTAATACTGGGGAGCATGATATGCACGGACCGAAAGCCGGCGACAGGGCGCTTGCTTTCAGGATCGGTAATCTCAAAAGTCTCAAATCCTTTCCATTCCGGATCATTGGCCAGTCCGGCACGTGCCACGTCGAGAATGGGGCCAACCGGATTCTGCTCGGGGTCGGCCGCCGCGCCGAATTGCCGGGCGAGGCGCCACAAGGCTCCCTCGAGCGCGGTGCGCCGCTCGGCCGTCATCGCGGGAGGGGCCATGAGCCCGATATGAAAGTTAACCTCGTCAAAGAATAGTGACATACGGAAGCCTTCAAAATAGAGCTGGTTTCGAAGCCGGCTTGCAGCCAGGCGCTGCCGGAACTCTGCCGCCGGCAGTCCGCAGACGAACCACACGGTGTTATCACTCTCGAGAAATGTTTCCAGCCCAACGACAATTCTCTTCTTTTGGCCGGCGGCATAATCGAGGGCAGGGATCCCGCGCGCGATGATCCCGCCCGCTCCGTCGGCGCGGTTGATGTAATCCATGATGGTCACGGTTTCCAGCAGGTCGGTCAGATGCTCACCGACGGTCTTCTCTTTACCCTTGAAGGTCACGATCAGTCGTTCGCGCTCCAGGCCACCGCTCGGGTAGAACCACGCCGGGACGTCGCAACTGAAGCGCATGCCGGTTTCGGTTTGCACGCGCGCCGAGCACAAGGAAACCATCTCGAGAAAATCCGTCAAGATCTCCGTGCGATTCTGTGGGTCAGCATAGCCAATGAGCACGTAGGGCTCGACGTCGAAATGGACGCCGTCAAACCGCGCGCCCGGGGGGCTGGCCCGGTTGAAGGCCAGAATGGCATCTACGGCGGCGAGGGCGGCAGCGTGGTTTTCCCGGACCGCCCACTCCGGTGTGCCCGCCAAAGCTTCAACCTTCAGGCCCTGCTGATGCGCGTGGGTCAGGAACTCACGATAGCCGTCGGGGGTGCGGATTTGGAACTGTGACATTGCGAATTTCGCCCCGCCATCGAATTCCACCGCCAGGTAAATCTCCTGGATGCGGTTTTCGGAACAGAACGTGAAAAGCCGCTCCAGTTCCTCCCTCCCGCCCGGTTCGACGATGGGTTTGGTGTTCCACGCCCACATCGCGCAACGGAGGTTTCCAGTGGAATGGCTTCTGGCCGGACTCGCCGCTCGAACTACCTCTGTCGGTTCGCGTTTGAACGCGACGTCTTCCAGATAAAAGCGATAGTCGCCCGGCTTCGCGATATTCAAGGTCACGCGGGCGAGCCGGCCGCGCTTTAACCCCCGGAAATCCGCGAGGGGGATCAGGACCTCCTGCCACTTGGTCGTGACGCCCTGTGGAAGATACGCGTGCAAAGGTCGCCGGGGACGGGCGTCCTCGTCGTTCAGCGTGGCCTCATCCGTCAGTTCAATGTCGAAATCTTCTCCCCCCTTTTGGCCTTTGATCCAAAGGCTCAGGAACCGGTACCCGGTAGCATCCAGGTATCGGCGGGGCGTATCCGAGCCCGGATAGAAATCCATCCAGAGGCCGCAGAACCCTTCCGCGTCGCGGTGCCCCGTTACGCGCAACGAATGCCCCGATGGCGGCCGTGCGACGGTGGGATCCAGATAGGTCCGCGCCCACGAGGGTTCGCGCATGTAAGAATTGTATTGCCCGCCCCAGCGGTTTGTGACGCCTTGCTCGAAGGGCCAAACGAGCAGAGCGCTGGACGGCGGCTCCGCCGGTAACGCCCAAACAGGCACGAGGAGGCCGCAAAGTAACAGCGATTTCGGGGTCAGGATCCGTCGGAGTCTCAAGGTGTTTCCTCTAGTTGGCAAATTCGCGCGTGAACGCGACCAGCACGTCGAGTGTCCTGTTCGCCGCGCCCGAGTCGAGGACTTCCGCGGCCCGCGCGACGCCTTGACGAAAATCGGCGGCCTTTCCAGCGACCACCAGAGCGGCAGAAGTGTTGGCCAGGACCAGATCTCGCCGAGGCCCCCTCTCGCCGGTGAGCACCAGCCGCAAGAGTCGAGCGTTGGTCTCGGGATCGCCGCCCCGTAACGCCTCGGCCGTCGCGCGCGGAAGGCCGAAATCCTCGGGCACAACCTCGCGAGTGCTGACCGCGGCGCCGTCAGTCTCGGAGACCTGCGTCGGCCCCGTCGTCGTAATCTCGTCGATCCCGTCGCGGCCCGCCACCACGAAGGCTCTCTGGGTTCCGACCGCGGCGAGCGCCTGAGCCATCATCTCGGTTCGCGCGCGATCGTAAACGCCGACGAGTTGGACCGAAGCTCGCAGGGGATTGGTCAACGGCCCGAGAAGGTTGAAAACGGTCTTGGTCTTGAGCGCGCGGCGAGCGTTCATGACGTGCTTCATGGCCAGGTGGAGTCGCGGGGCGAAAAGAAAAACCATGCCGACGCGTTCGAGGCACTCGGGAATGCGCTCGAGCGGCAAATCAATTCGCACGCCCAACGCCTCCAGCACGTCAGCGCTGCCGCAGCGGCTGGAAATCGAGCGGTTTCCGTGTTTGGCCACGCGCACGCCGGCCGCCGCCGCCACCAGTGCCGTCGCCGTCGAGACGTTGAACGTTCCCCGACCATCTCCGCCCGTGCCGCAAGTATCGAGTAGCGGCTCACCCCGCGCCAGACCCTCCAGGTCCACACCGGCCTCACGAAGTCCCTCGCTGGCGCGCGCCCGCATCACCTCGGCGAAGCCCACCAGTTCCGCGGCTTGTTCGCCCTTGTCGCGGAGCACGACAAGAAATGCCATGATCTCCTCGTCCGGCACATGACCCGAGAGCAACTCCTCCATCACCCTGCGCGCCTCGGCACGGGTCAAGTCCTGGTGCTCTTCGAGCTGAATGATGGCTTCGCGAATCGACATAATTCTTCCGTATCCACTCCAGCCGGGCTCATTGCTTTTTCGGCCGGGATTCCCTATACTGCCCCGTTTCGGGATGTGATGAATTTCATATTGTAGCGCAAACCTCTTCGTCCGTCGCCGGTTGTCCGTGGTTCGAACTGACGACTGACTATTGGCAACGGACAGTTTCTTCAATGAAGATCCACGAATACCAGGCCAAGCAGATTCTCAACAAATTCGGGGTGACGACTCCGCGCGGAGACGTCGCTTACACAGCGGAAGAGGCGCGCGGGATCGCCGAAAAATTGGGCGGTACCGTGGTGGTCAAGGCGCAGATTCACGCCGGCGGTCGTGGCAAGGCGGGCGGCGTGAAACTCGCGCGCGATCCCAAGGAAGCCGAGAGCGTCGCGCACGACATGCTGGGCAAGAAGTTGGTGACGCCGCAGACCGGGCCCGAGGGACGCGTGGTTCGCCGCGTGCTCATCGAGGAAGGACTCGACATTGCCCGCGAACTCTATCTCGGTCTGGTCATCGATCGTGCCCTGGCCCGGCCGGTCGTCATGGCCTCAAGCGAAGGCGGCGTGGAAATCGAAGTCGTCGCCGCCGAGCATCCGGAAAACATCCTGAAGGAATATATCGATCCCGCGGTCGGATTTCAGGCCTTTCAGGCCCGCAAGCTGGCCTTTGGCCTGGGACTCGATCCTGCCCTCGTCAACGAAGCCACGCGATTTCTCGCGGCGCTCTACCGCGCCTTCGAGGCTACGGATGCCTCGCTTGCCGAAATCAATCCGCTCGTGGTCGCGCGCGACGGTCGAATCCTGGCGCTCGATGCCAAGATGAATTTTGACGATAACGCCCTGTATCGCCACAAGGATATCCGCGAGCTGCGCGACCTCGACGAAGAAGACTCGCTGGAAGTGAAGGCGTCAAACTATAACTTGAGCTACATTCGTCTGGACGGCTGCGTCGGCTGCATGGTGAACGGCGCCGGGCTCGCCATGGCGACGATGGACCTGATTCAATACGCCGGCGGCAGCCCCGCCAATTTCCTCGATGTGGGTGGCGGCGCGAATGAAGAACAAGTCCGCCGCGGCTTCGAGATCATCCTGAGCGACCCGCACGTACGCGCCGTGCTTGTGAACATTTTCGGCGGCATTATGCGCTGCGACATCGTCGCGAATGGTGTCGTCGCCGCCGCGCGCGGCCTGGGAGTGAAAGTTCCTGTGGTCGTCCGCCTCGAAGGCACGAACGTGGAACTCGGCCAGCAGATTCTGCGCGAGTCAGGCCTGAACTTCACCGTCGCCGGCGGCATGAAGGACGCGGCGGAAAAAGTTGTGGCGCTGACGCACGAATCGAGCCATTGAGTCATCGGTTCATCGATTCATCGAAGAACTGCGCTGGCTGATGGACCGATGAGCCGATGGCTCGATGACCCGATGGACGAACGCTATGGCTATATTAGTAAGCGAAAACACCCGCCTTCTTGTCCAGGGCATTACCGGACGCGAAGGGACTTTCCACACGCAGCAGGCCGTGGCTTACGGCACGAAAGTAGTCGCGGGCGTGACGCCGGGCAAAGGTGGCACGAGTGTGGACGGCATTCCAGTCTTCAACACCGTGCGCGAGGCGTGTGAAAAGACCGGCGCCAATGCCTCCGTGATTTTCGTGCCCCCGGCGTTCGCGGCCGACGCCATCATGGAAGCCGCGGATGCGGGCATGCCTCTGGTCGTGGCGATTACGGAAGGCATTCCGACGATCGACATGATCCGCGTGACGGAATTTCTGCGTGGCAGGCCGACGCGGCTCATCGGGCCGAACTGCCCGGGCATCATCTCTCCTGGCAAGTGCAAAATTGGAATCATGCCCGGCCGCATCCACAAGCCCGGCCACGTGGGTGTTGTTTCGAGAAGCGGGACACTCACGTACGAAGCGGTGGGGCAACTGACGGCGCTCGGCATCGGCCAGTCTACCTGCATCGGCATCGGTGGCGATCCGATTGTCGGCACTAATTTCGTCGATGCGTTGCGGCTTTTCAACGAGGACCCCGACACACACGGCATCGTGATGATCGGCGAAATCGGCGGCGCTGCCGAGGAAGAGGCGGCCGATTTCATCCAGGCGAACGTGAAGAAGCCCGTCGTCGGCTTCATCGCCGGCCGCACCGCGCCGCCCGGCCGTCGCATGGGCCACGCTGGCGCGATCATCTCGGGCGGGAAGGGCACGGCGAAGGATAAGGTCGCCGCGTTACAGGCCGCAGGGGTCACCGTGGCCGAAAGCCCGGCGCTCATTGGCGAAACAATGGCCCGCGCGCTGAAATCGTAGGGGCGGGGCCTGCCCCACCCAAACAGGGCGATGCGAGTATCGCCCCTACAAGAGGACTCATGCCCATCGAACGCACACTGACGATTATCAAACCTGACGCTGTGGCCGCCGGTCACGTCGGTGACATCATCAAGATCGTCGAGGCGAACCAGTTCAAAATCATCGCTGCCCGCCTCGCCAGTCTTACCAGGAAAGAGGCGGAAGGCTTTTATGCGGTCCACCGCGGCAAGGGTTTCTTCGAAAGCTTAACCACTTTCATGAGCTCCGGGCGTGCGCTGGTGATGGTCCTTGAAGGCGAGAACGCCATCGCGCGCCTGCGCGAAGTGATGGGCGCCACCAATCCTGCCAATGCGGCGCCGGGAACAATTCGCAAACTTTACGCCTCCAATATCGAGCGCAACGCCGTCCACGGCTCGGACGCTCCCGAAACCGCCGCCTACGAAATCGGATACTTCTTCCCCGGCATTGACCTCGTGTAGCGCGACAAGAGCTGTTAGCCATTGGCTCTTGGCTCTCAGCAAGCGAGACCTTCCGTGCATGCCGTGGGGCAAACTTTAAAAGCCAAAAGCTTTCCTCTCTAACGGGCTTGATCCCCCCGCTTTCACTGCGCGCGCCTCAAGCCGCAAAAGTTGTATCATGGTGTGGGGTGAGGTGTGACGGTGGAGCCCAACGATCCATTCCACGTCGGGAAGTTTCTGGTCATTGCGGGCGTGGCGCTGGTTGGCGCGGGCCTGCTGCTGATGGCAGGGGCCAAGTTTTCGTTCTGGGGACTCGGCCGTTTGCCCGGGGACGTCGCGTACAAAGGCAAGAATGTGACATTCTACTTTCCCATCGTCACATGTCTGGCCCTGAGCGGTGGACTGACGCTGCTTGTCTGGGTGATTTCGTTGACCACTCGGAGGTAGACCGTGGGTTGTCGGTTGTGGGTCGTTGGCGGCCCACAACTCACAACAAACAACCAACAAGTACTTCTATGTCGCAAGGTCTCCTAACCTTTCCAACCGAACGCAAAATCTTCACGGTCTCCGAGCTCAGCCTCGAGATCAAGGGCCTGCTTGAGAAGCGCTTTCCCGATATCTGGGTGGCGGGAGAGGTTTCGAACTTCCGCGGCGCCACTTCCGGGCATCTCTATTTCACACTCAAGGATGCGAACGCGCAGATTCGCGCCGTCTGTTTCCGCAACCAGGCGCGCTACCTCAAGTTCAAACCGCAGGACGGGATTTCGGTGATTGCGCGCGGCCATCTGAGCGTTTATGAAGCTCGCGGCGAATATCAGCTCTACGTCGATTATCTGGAGCCCTCCGGAATCGGGGCGCTACAACTGGCGTTCGAGCAACTTAAAGCTAAGCTCGCCGCCGAAGGATTGTTCGACGCGGCGCGCAAGAAGCCACCCCCGGTTTTGCCGCGTGCCATCGGCGTAGTGACCTCACCCACAGGGGCGGTGATTCGCGACATCCTGCGCATCCTCAAGCGCCGCTTTCGGAATATGAACGTGCTGGTCTATCCCGTCAAGGTGCAAGGCGAGGGCGCGGCGGAAGAGATCGCCAAGGGAATCGGATACTTTAGCAAGCATCCCGTTGTGGATGTGCTCATTGTGGCGCGGGGCGGCGGGTCACTCGAAGACCTGTGGGCGTTTAACGAAGAGACCGTCGCACGCGCCATCGCGTCGTCGAAGATTCCGGTGATCTCCGCCGTCGGGCACGAAACGGATTTCACCATCGCGGATTTCGTCGCCGACTTGCGCGCGCCGACTCCGTCCGCCGCCGCCGAACTCGTTGTCCATCGCAAGCAAGATTTTGTGGACGAACTCCGCGAGCGCGCGCGACACATGAGCCAGGCCGTGCGCCTCAAGCTCTCCGAGGCGCGGGAGCAGTTCACCACGCTGCGCATGCACCACGTCTTCCAAACGATTCGAACGCGGCTCGGCGAACGCGCCCAGCGCGTGGATGACTGTATCGTTGATTTCAATCGCCTGATCCGCGAGAAGTTAAGCGACAGTCGCGAGGCTCTGCTGCATGTTTCGGCAGGGATTGTTCGATACGATTTCCGCCGTTTGCTTAGCTTGAAGCGCGCGGCGCTGGCGGAGCGCGATAAGAAATTCGAAACTGAGTTCCGACGCTTCCTGGTGGACCGCCGCAACCGCCTGATGCAAGTTGAGTCAATCCTGAAAGAACGTAGCCCGCTCACCATCCTCAATCGCGGTTACTCGATCACCCGCGACGCCCAAGGCCGCATCGTCCGCGACGCTGCCCAGGTCGCGGTCGGCGACGATGTTTCCATCCATCTCGCCCGCGGCGAACTCGGGGCCACTGTTCGTGACAAGAAGATGTAGGGGCGGTTCGCGAACCACCCTTATACAGACGTGGCACCATCACGTTCCTGCTATAGCTTGTAACCAATCTTTCGCAGGAATTCCTTTCGCCATTTGATATCGGCGCCGGTTTCGATGCCTTTAGTCTTCACGCCGTCGATGACGCCGAGGATGCCGCGGCCCTGGTCGCTCTCGGCGATGATGACTTCGGCGGGATTGGCCGTGGCGCAGAAGATCTGGCAGACCTCGGGGACGTTTTTGATGGTGTTCAGGATGTTGATGGGAAATCCGCCCTCCATGAAGATGATGAACGAGTGGCCGCAGGAGAGGGCCAGGGCGTTCTTCTGCGCGAGCTCGATGAGCTTCGGATCATTCCCCGCATAGCGTACGAGCGCCGGTCCCGACGACTCACAGAACGCAATTCCGAACTTCATGCTCGGCACAGTTTGCACGATGGCCTCATAGAGGTCTTCGACGGTCTTGATGAAGTGCGACTGGCCGAGGATGAAGTTCATCTCGGGGGGTTTTTCGATGCTGACGGTTTTGAGGTCCATTACAGGCTCCAAATAAACTCACCCTATCCCCTGAAGATGATGTGGACCGATTGCTAGGATTGCATAGCAGCGGCCACTCAGTTCGAAATGAATTCGGTATTTAGGGTCGACACGAGCTCGATAGAAAGCCCTGTCATGACTCTTGATGATCTCAATATGCAGTGACGGGTGGCCCAAATCTCTGCTGATCAGTCGCAGTGCTTTGATGACCTTAGATTGCAGGTTCTTTTCAAACGAATCCAATGCGTCCCAGACGAGCGGAGGAACGAGAATGGGTCGTCTAGCGGGTTCGTCGCGGTCTGGAAGAGGAACGAATCTGGGCACGGCTCTCGCGGATCATCTCCAACAGTTCTGCAGGCAAGACCCCATTCTTGGCAATTCGGACAGGCACCACCATATGAGGGTTGCGGCGTCGTTGACGGCCGGAGCGACGCTTTTGCGCGGCGCCCTCCACAACCAGTCCCATATCTTCCAAATGTCGCACAGCATCGAGAAATCTCATCGTCTTTACCCTAGCACCTTGTCCGCGGTGTAGCAAGCGGATGCCTGCAAACCTGGTAATCACTCGGTGAATTTGAGGACGGCGAGGAAGGCTTCCTGGGGGATGTCGACGCGGCCGACGCGCTTCATGCGCCGCTTGCCTTCTTTCTGTTTTTCGAGGAGTTTGCGTTTGCGGGTGATGTCGCCGCCGTAGCATTTGGCGAGGACGTTTTTGCGCATGGGGGGGACGTTCTCGCGGGCGATGATTTTGGAGCCGATGGAGGCCTGGATGGCCACTTCGAACATCTGGCGTGGGATTAGCTTGCGCATCTTCTCGCACAGCGAGCGCCCCCGCGGGAAGGCGTGTTCGCGGTGGCAGATGTAGGAAAGCGCGTCCACCGGCTCGCCAGCGACGAGCAAATCGACTTTGACCAGATCCGATTCCCAGTAGCCCGAAAAGTGATAGTCGAGCGACGCGTAGCCGCGCGAAACGGATTTCAAGCGGTCGTAGAAGTCGAGCACGATCTCGTTGAGCGGCAGTTCGTAGGTCAGCAGGACCCGCTTGGTGGAAACGTACTCAAAACCTTTCTGCACGCCGCGCTTTTCTTCCAGAAGCGCGAGGATCCCCCCCAGGTATTCATCCAGCGTAAAAATCAGCGCGGTAATAATCGGCTCTTCGATTTTGGCGATATCGCCCTGGGCAGGAAATTTGGTGGGACTCTCGACGGCGATGACCGCGCCGTCCTTGGTGGTGACACGGAAGCGGACGCCGGGCGCGGTGGTGATGAGATTCAGGTTGAACTCGCGCTCCAGACGCTCCTGAACGATTTCCATGTGAAGCAGCCCAAGGAATCCGCAGCGAAAGCCGAAGCCCAGCGCCAGTGAATTCTCAGGTTCATAGAAGAATGAAGAGTCGTTGAGGCGCAGCTTATCGAGCGCATCTCGCAACGCCTCATAGTCGCTGGCATCGACGGGATAGAGCCCGGAGAACACCATGGGTTTGATTTCTTCGAACCCAGGCAGCGGTGCCGAGGCGGGCCGGCAGTCGTCGGTGATCGTATCGCCAATCTTCGTGTCCTGGACGCGCTTGATGTTGGCGATCATGAAGCCGACTTCGCCCGCGGCCAGCTCGTCGACGCGGACGGGTTTCGGAGTTAGCACGCCGAGTTCTTCAACGTTGAAGACCTGATTATTCGACCAGAGGCGGACTCGCATGCCAACCTTTAGCGTGCCTTGAATAACGCGTGTCAACACCACCACGCCGCGATAGCTGTCGAACCAAGAATCAAAGATGAGCGCCTGCAGGGGCGCCTCCGGAGAACCTGTGGGCGGTGGGACACGCGCGACGATAGCTTCCAGGACATCTTCGACGCCTGTTCCCTGTTTGGCACTGATGAGAAGCGCTTCGTGAGCGTCGATCGCCAGGGCATGCTCGATCTGCTCTTTGGTGGCATCGACTTCGGCGCCAGGCAGATCGATTTTGTTGATGACCGGGATGATCGCCAGTTTGTTGTTGATGGCCAACTGGGCGTTGGCGAGGGTCTGGGCTTCGACGCCCTGCGAAGCGTCGATGACGAGCAACGCGCCCTCGCACGCCGATAGGCTGCGCGAGACCTCGTAGGAGAAATCCACGTGGCCTGGAGTATCGATCAGGTTGAGCTGGTATTCGTTCCCGTCACGGGCGTGGTAGTGGAGCCGGACGGCGTGGGCTTTGATCGTGATGCCGCGTTCGCGTTCCAGGTCCATGGTGTCGAGGACTTGGTCGGACATTTCGCGTTTCGACAGGGCGCCGGTCAGTTCCAGCAGGCGGTCGGCCAGTGTGGACTTGCCGTGATCGATGTGGGCCACGATCGAGAAATTCCGGATGTAGCGGGCGTGGGTCATGAAACTATCGAATCGCCTGTCCTGGGCGGTGGGCCAGCCGGGGAAGAAATGCCGTGCAGCGAATGCGGCAGTGCCGGGCCGTTGTCAACTGAGAGGCGTTTTGCAAACCCTTTGAAAATCTAACAAAATGGAGGTAATCTGTCAATTCTAGTAATGGCTTCCTGGCGCGAGTGAGCAGGGCGCTCGGGACTGTGTGTTGCTATGGCCGACATCGACAAACTCTTCGAAAAAGCCGAAAAGTACCTGCAGAAGCAGAAGTTCGAATCTGCCCTCGAAACCTACCAGGAGATTTACCGTTACCAACCGAACGACGAAGAAGTATTGCAGAACCTCGGCGATCTTTGTCTGCGGCTCAACCGCAGCGGCGAAGGGGTGCGCTACCAAACTCAACTGGTGGACCTCTACATCAAGAAAAACGACATCACGAAGGCCGTGGCCACGTGCCGGAAAGTTCTCAAGACGTCGCCACAGGACGTGAGCACCCTGATGAAGCTGGGCGGCCTTTTGGAGAAGACTCAAAAGGGCGTTGAGGCCCTCGAAGCTTACCGGGAAGCCCTCACGCAGTACCGCGCGGCGGGGGCGGCGGCCCAGATCCTTGATTGTCTGCAACGGATCGTCAAGCTGGATCCCGACAACATCAGGACGCACGTCGAGCTGGGCGAGCAAGCCGTCAAAGGACGCCTGCCCAAGGTAGCCACTCCTGCATTCCTTCGGGCCGCGCAACTGGCGCGCAAGGCGGGGCAGGACGACCAATGGGCGGAATTGGTGGAGCGCGCCCACATCCTCGACGCCGAGGACGAGGGCGCCCGCATTGCGGTCGCGGAACTCTACCTGAAAAAAGAGCGAGGGGCGGACATTGTCACTCTGCTGGAGCCGATCCTCCAAGCCAAGCCCGACGACCTCCCGGTGCTGGATCTGTTGGCCCGCGCCTATATTCAAACCAAGGAGTTTGAAAAGGCACAGCCCCTGTGCTGGAAGCTCTGCCAGGCGCGTCCCGAAGCACTCGAGCTGGTCGTCCAACTTGCGGAAGGACTGGCGCACGCCGGCAATACGGACGCAGCGCTGACCCTGCTGAAGCAAATCAAAGGCCGCCTCTTCCAGGAGGGTAAGCGGAACGAGTTTCTGAAGATTGTCGAGACGTTTTACGAGTCCGACGAGACGAACGTTCCCGCCCTGGAAATGCTCACCGGACTTTACAATGACTTGAACCGGGAGGACGGGCTGCGGCGTTCCCTTTCCCGGCTTTTTGGCCTTTACTTGGCCGGCGAGCAATACGATCAAGCATCGGATACGCTCGAACGCATCATCGATGTCGATCCTTACGGGGGAGGCCATTACGATCGCCTTCTCACCCTGGAAGGGCATATCGACAAGACCTGGTACGATAACATCGCCTCGCGCGTGCAACCGCCTTCAACCGCGCGCGCCGCGGCCGCCTCGACGGCGGGAGCGGGCGCAGCCCCGGGAGCGGCCAAGACCGAAGGGCTGGATGACCTCATCATCGAAGGCGAGATGTACTTCCAGTATCAGCTTGAGTCGAAGCTGCGGGAGACCCTGGCCAAGATCAACCGTCTTTTCCCGGGAGCGGAGGAGAAAACCCCTCGCCTGCGCGACCTGTACAACAGCGCTGGATTCATCCGCGCGGATGGAGCCGCAGCTCCCGAAGTGGCCGCCCGCGGTCCGGAACCGGCGACAGCGCAGGCCGCCGCCTCGCAGCAGTCCCTGGATGAGCTCAAGAAGATTTCTGAAATCACCGCCAACGTCTACCGCGAGGGAACTCCGCAAGGTGTCGTGCAGGTTGCGGTGAATGAAATCGGGCGCGTGTTGAACGTCAGCCGCTGCTGGGGGTCTCTGGGGGCACCCGATCGACCTCCCGCTCTCACCGTGGAGTACTGCTCTCCCGCTGCCCAGGCATCCGAAATTCAGGCAGCACTGAATCTGCATTCGGTCCTGATCCGCCAGGCGGCGGCTAAGCCCGATGGCTGGATGATGGAGGACGTAACGCAATTTCCTGTGCTTACTCCGATCATGACCGACATCCAGAAGCTCAAGGTCCAGTCGCTTCTGGCCTTGCCTTTGATGGACAAAGATCAACCTACGGGTCTCATCCTGGCCCAACAGTGTGACCGGAGGCGTTCCTGGACGGCCGGGGAAGTTATTCTTCTGCAGACCCTTGCTACACAGGTCGTTATTGCGGTGAATAATGCCAAACTGCGGCGGATGGCGCGCTCGATCGCGGGGTCCGATGAAGCCACTGGCTTGCTCCCCCGAAGCGCTTACCTGGATTGTCTGCTGTCGGAAGCCGCGCGCGCCAAGGAAATGTCCAAACCTCTCTCCGTTTGCCTGTTCGAGCCCGAGAACGCCGCAACCCTGGTTAAGACTCTGGCCGACGCGGGCGTGCAGCGTTATCTCCAGCAGGTTGCGAAAGCTCTGCAATCCAGCCTGCGTCAGAATGATGTCGCGGTACGCTACAGCCCGTTTTCAATTGCCGTCGTCTTCCCGGACACTGCGCTGCCGCAGGGCGGGCTGGCGGTCGAGAAGTTGCGCCGCCTCGTCGCCCAAGTGAAACTCGACGGCGCGCCGACGCCCAACATCTGCTGCGCCGTCTGCGAAGTGCCGCTGGGACTGCGATTCGACGCCGTGGACGGGGTCACGGAAGTTATCAATCGCCTGGAAGCCGCCATGGACCAGGCTCGCCAGGAAGGCGGCAAGCGAGTCCTCGTGTCGCAATTCGAGGGTTGACCCGACCGACCAAAGTGGCCGGACCTCCAACCATCGGCTGCCGTCTACTATGGATCGGCTGGGAAATCGCGGTCAGCTACACCCAGCCGGGAAGCGCCCTCCGCACCGATAGGTATGTTTCTTCTTCCGAGCACCCTGATCTTCAAAAGCATTCATGGGAGTTGATCAATGGAGATTCGCAAGATCGGCGTAGTAGGCTGCGGTCTGATGGGTTCCGGAATTGCGCAGGTTGCCGCCATGGCCGGCTATGACACAGTGGTCCTGGAAGTCTCGCAGGAATTGCTGGACAAGGGCCGGGCCTCGATTGACCGCTCGCTCGCCAAGTTTGTGGAGAAAGGCGAGCTTTCAGCCGAACAGAAGGCGCAGGTGGTCGCGCGCTTGAGGCCGACCTTGAAGCTCCAGGACCTTGCGGACCGTGACTTGGTCATTGAAGCCGTGGTTGAGAATCTTGAGCTCAAGCGTGAACTTTTCGCGGACCTCGACCGCATCGTGAAGGCGGAGGCTCTTCTGGCCAGCAATACGTCATCGCTTTCCATCACGGAGCTGATGACCGCCACGCGGCGCGCTCCGCGTTTCCTGGGCCTGCACTTCTTCAACCCGGTTCCCCTGATGAAACTCGTGGAAGTGGTGAAGACGGTGGTCACAGAACCGGAGGCCGTGCAATTGGGTCTGGACTTTGCGCGGCGGCTGGGGAAAACGCCGATCCTGACGACCGACCGGGCGGGGTTCATTGTCAATCGTCTGCTCGTGCCGTATCTGCTCGATGCAATCCGCGCCTTCGAGGAAGGCTTCGGAACGATCGAGGATATTGACCAGGGAATGAAGCTCGGCTGCAACCACCCGATGGGCCCTTTTACCCTCATGGACTTTGTCGGGATCGAAACGACCTGCTCGATCGCGGAAATCTTGTTCGACGAATACCGCGAGAAACGGTTCGCGCCTCCGCCTCTCCTGAAGCGGATGGTTCTGGCGGGAATGTATGGGCGTAAATCCGGGAAAGGTTTTTACGACTACTCCGATCCCAAGAACCCCAAAATGAACAAACTTCTGGAGTGGCGAGGATGACCGCGCAATTTCCGCTGCCCGAGGCGGAGAGATTACTGGCCAGTTCGCCCTCGCCGGCTCACTCCAAGCCCCTCGCGAATAAGAATCCGGGAGCGCCTCTTATGGCCTATGAAACCCTGCTCTACGAAAAGCGCAATGGCATTGGCTATGTGACCGTCAACCGGCCCGACAAGTTGAATGCGCTCAACCGCCAGGTGATGGATGACCTGGACGACTGCTTTTGTGCCATCAAGAAAGACGACGAGGTGAGGGTCGCGATCCTGACCGGGGCGGGGGAGAAGGCTTTCGTGGCCGGGGCCGATATCGGCGAGCTGGCCGCGCAAACACCCCTGGAAGGCAAAGCCATGGCGCATCACGGCCAGGAGATTCTCGATCGCATCGAAGACCTGGGCAAACCGGTCATCGCGGCTGTGAATGGCTACGCGCTGGGCGGAGGCTGCGAGCTGGCCCTGGCCTGCACGCTGCGCATCGCTGCTGAGAATGCGCGCTTCGGCCAACCCGAAGTCAAGCTGGGAATCATCCCGGGCCACGCGGGAACGCAGCGCCTGGCGCGGCTGGTGGGCAAGGGTCGCGCGCTGGAATTGATATTGAGTGGCGAGGCGGTGACCGCCCAGGAAGCCTACCGCATCGGACTGGTGAACCAAGTCGTCCCTGCAGCGGAACTGATGGCCAGCGTGGAAGCCCTGGCGAAAAAGATCATGGCCAACGCGCCGCTCGCCATCAAGTTTGCTCTCGAAGCCGTCAACTACGGCCTGGAGATGACTCAGCAACAGGGCCAGTTGCTGGAAGCAACACTCTTCGGCCTCTGTTGCACGACAGCGGACATGAAAGAAGGCACGCGCGCGTTTTTGGAGAAACGCCCGCCGAAATTCAAAGGGCAGTGACGAGTGACTAGTGGCAAGTGACGAGCCCACGCTGGCTCGCCTGTCTCTTTCTTGTCACTCGCCACTTGCCACTGGTCACTGTTTTCGAAAATGGCTTCTCGCCGCAAAGCCCGCGAACTTGCCTTGCAGATGCTCTTCCAATGGGAGCAGGGAGGGCACTCGCCGGAGCACGTCATCACCACGTTTCTGCACACGCAAACCACCGATCCCGAGGTGGAGAGCTTCGCGCGCACCCTCTTCGAAGGCACGGTTGCGGAGGTGGAAGCCCTAGACCGTCGCGTGAGCGAGCAGGCGGAGCACTGGCGCCTGGAACGCATGGCCGCGGTTGACCGCAATCTTCTCCGCGTCGCCCTCTACGAACTGCTTCACCACCAGGAAACACCGCCCGCGGTCGTCATTAACGAAGCGCTCGAAATTGCCCGCCGATTTTCTGGCCGGGACTCCGTGGAGTTCGTCAACGGAGTCCTGGACGGCATTCGCAAAACGCTGCCTGCGCCGAATCCCACGCCCTAGATTCACGGTACCCGCGTAACACGGCCGTCCCGGCCGTGACACGGGCGGGACGCCCGTGCTACTTCGCCGCCCTTAGCGCGCGCTACGAAACTGTTGCGCGAAGGCGATGCGCTTTTCGATCGAGGGATGGCCGTGGAAGATGAACTCGATCCAGGTGGGTGGATGTTGCTCGGCCAGATTCAGCTCGGCCAGCTTCCGCATGCTGGAAACAAACGGGAGCTTGCTGGGAATAGCGCCAAGCGCGTAAGCGTCCGCCTGGCGCTCCATGGCGCGCGAGTGGGCGTTGACCGCGGGCAGGAGAATCAGCGAGAGCGCTGTGCCGACCAGAGCGAGCAGCGGCAAGTTGGCGAAGTCCTCCAAATGCGAGAAACCGAAATAGCCGCTAAAGCGCCGCAGAACGGCGTCGGCGAGATAGAAGCCGAGAAACGTCGCGGCGACTTGCAGCGTCAGTCCTTGAAAAACGTGGCGATGCACGTGATGGCCCAGTTCGTGGGCCAGCACGGCCTCGACTTCGTCGTCGCTGAATTTCTCGAGCAGTGTGTCCGCGAGGATGATCCGCCGCGTATTCCCCAGGCCGACCAGTGCGGCGTTGGCTTTCTTGCTCTTCTCGCTCAGCTTCCATTCGAAGACTCCTTTTACACGTGTCCCGGCCTGCCGCGACAGTGCGAGCAGCCTCGTCGTGAGTGAGGGGTTTTCCAGCGGTTTGAATTTGAAAAAGATAGGAAAGATGAGAACCGGCGCTAGGTTCGCCAGGACAACGAAGAAGCCGACGAAAACTGTTCCGGAAATCAGCCACCAGTGTTGCGGCCAGCGACGCATAATCGCGTAAACACATTCCAACCCCAATGCGGCCAGCGCCCCTCCTACCA
>Ga0315277_10005410_pt1 | contig 16815 bp, 11 predicted proteins | sample YL17G05_15_MG_FD_203695 | JGI IMG/M metagenome (GOLD analysis project Ga0315277, IMG submission 203695) | Sediment microbial communities from Yellowstone Lake, YNP, Wyoming, USA - YL17G05_15 | ecosystem: Environmental > Aquatic > Freshwater > Lake > Sediment | place: USA: Wyoming | collected... | reverse complement strand
GTTGATCAGGTTGTAGCCGGTGGCGGTCAGCCGCTGGTTGGTGCGGTAGAACGGGTGCGAATAGCGGGCCTGGGCGGTCGGGGTGTCCTCGGCATTGAGGTCGGCCCAGATGCGGATCGTGCCGTCGCGATAATAGGACAGGACCTGCTCGCCGGGGCGGTCCGTGAACTTCGAGGCCATCGCCACATGGCCGCCAATGCTGCCGATGGATTTGCCCGTTTGATCGAGGACGGAGCCGTCGCCTTCGGCCAGACCCCGGACCAGCTCGTGGATGCCGTCGCCGTTGAGATCGACGGGCAGCGTGCAGAAGAGGCTGAAGGGCAGGTCGTGCTTCTGGCCGGTGAAGGCGTCGTAGGTGAACTCCTCCACGCCCTTGCGGAAGAAGCCCTTCTGTCCGGCCGACTTGGAGCCGATGCGAATGGCCATCGCGACGGGCGTGCCGCTCTCGCCCAGCCGGGCGGTCCAGCCCATGTCCATGTGACCCTCCGTCAGGTCGCCCCAGACTCGTCGGCCCGCGTCATCGAACAGAGCGACGCGAGGGGAGACGTTGCCGCCTTCCCGGCAGGTGTAGAGGAACCAGCGATCGGCCTTTTGATCGAGGACCGGCTGCACCACGTCGGAATGGCCGCGATAGCTGTCCCGGTCGCCGCAGAAGAGCTCCCGGCCCGTGTCCAGCTCGATGCATCGCTCGCCCCAGAGGACCTCGTCGATGCCGTCATGATTGATATCGACCACGGGGCACATGTGGCTGCCCCTCGCCCCCGGAGCGTCACGCTCGATTTTGCGCTGCCAGCGCGGGCTCATGTCCCGGTTCCAGGCCTGGAGCTTCATCGGGCCGTAGGTTCCCTGTGCCGTGATGAGGACGGGTTGTCCCTTGGCATAACCGCCGAGGATAAAGTTGCGGAACGTGTGGCTGGGACTCTGGTCGCTGTCCACCTCGGGCCAGGGCCATTGGCCGAGCGTCTTGCCGGTCCGCGCATCGAGTCGTTCGAGCCGCCGGCCCCTGAGGCTCAGCGGGTGCTCGTCGTCGATATTGTTCACGAACCAGATCTCATCGACGCCGTCGCCGTCGAGGTCGAAGGGAAGGAAGGGCGTGAACCAGATGCCCGGAATCACGCCGGGGCCAAGCTCTCTCTTCCAGATCGGCGTGCCGTCGAGTGCAAAGACGGCCAGCTTCAGCGAGTGCTTCGGGAAGAAGAACATCTCCACATAAGGATCGATCTCCGCATCCTCACAATAGGCGGCAAAGACGCCTTTCTTCTCGCCCAGGTCCACCGGTACGGCCCGGCACTGGCCCAACGTCGCGCCCAGGTTCAGCTCCAGGACGGGGCGGAGGTCGAACGGTCTCTCCGCGGCGGAGGAGGAAAGTGCGAGGCCGCCCAGGACAGCGGCCAAGGCGAGAAGGATCGTTGCATGAGACGCACGATAGAGCCTGTTCATTGCCGGCCTCCTCGAAATAGGACCTATAGGACCGATGGGACCCATAGGACGTATGGGCGCGGGCGGTCGCCCGCGTCAACTGCACTCCATCGGGAAATAATTGCGGGCGTTGTTGAAGCAGATGTCCTCGACCATTTTGCCGAGCAGGCCGAGGTCGTTAGGGAGCAGGCCGGCTTCGACGTCGCCGCCGAGCATATTGCACAGCACCCGCCGGAAGTACTCGTGCCGGGGGTATGACAGGAAGCTGCGCGAATCGGTCAGCATTCCGACGAAGCGGCTCAGCAGGCCCATGTTGGCGAGCGTGCGCATGTGGCTCTCCATGCCGTCCTTCTGGTCGAGGAACCACCAGGCGGAGCCGTATTGCAGCTTGCCGGGGACCGAGCCGTCCTGGAAGTCGCCGATCATCGTGGCGAAGACGGCGTTGTCCCGCGGATTGATGTTATAGAGAATCGTCTTGGGCAGCCTGCCCTGTTGGTCCAGGCGATCCAGGAATTTGGCGAGAGGTCTGGCCACGGGCAGGTCGCCGATCGAATCGCAGCCGATGTCCGGCCCGAGTTTCTGGAAGAGCCGGGTGCAGTTGTTCCGCAGCGGGCCGATATGAAGCTGCTGGACCCATCCGCGCTCGGCATCCATCAAGCCGAACTCGATCATCATCGCCGACTTGAATTGCAGCGCCTCGTGTTCGCTCAGAGGCCGGTTGGAGCGTATCTTCGTGAAGATGGCCTGGATCTGCTCCTGCGTGTAGTCCTCCGCGTAGGCGGTTTCCAGGCCGTGGTCGGACAGCCGACAGCCGTTTTCATGAAAGTACGCGTGCCGTTGGCGCAGGGCCTCGATGTAGCTGTGGAAGTCGGCGATCTCCACGTTGCACAGCTCCTCCAGTTTGCCGATGAAGGTGTTGACCCTTTGCAGAGACGCCGGGTCCTGTGCCTCGACGGCCATCGCCTGGTCCGGCCGCCACGCGGTGTGCACCTTGATCTCGAAGCCGTCCTGCCGGATTCGCCGATGGTGTTCGAGCAGGTCGAGCGGGCCCTCGGTCGTGCAGACCAGCTTGACGTTCATTTTCCGCATGATGTTGCGGACGCTGAACTCGCTCGCACGCAGCATCTCGCTGCACGTCTCGTAGATCTCCCGGGCGGTGCCGGGATCGAGCAGCTTGCCCGAGATTCCGAACGGCCTCTTGAGCTCCAGGTGTGTCCAGTGGTACAGCGGATTGCCGAGACAGGCGGGGACCGTCTGAGCCCACTTCTCGAACTTTTCGTAGTCGTCGGCATCGCCCGTGATGAACCGCTCGGGCACGCCGTTGGTCCGCATCGTGCGCCACTTATAATGATCACCGGCCAGCCACGCCTGCGTGAGGTTCTCGAACCGGTGGTCGGCCGCGATCTGCTGGGCCGGCAGATGACAGTGGTAGTCGTAGATCGGCACGTGCGCCGCATGCTCGTGGTAAAGGATTTGAGCGGTCCGGGTATGAAGCAGAAAGTCCTCGGTCAGGAATTGTTTTTCCTCCATCATCCGTTCTCCGCCGGGTCATTCTCGCTGGGTTTCTTGGGTGCGGGGCTTTTGAACTCAGCCATTTTCTTGGCCCAGTCGGCGACCTCACTGCGGGTCTTGACGAGCCGCTCGCCATGCTGCTTCGGCCGCTTTTCCTCTTCCTTGCGCATCTTATAATCCCAAACGAAATACGCGGCCCACCCCACCACCACGATGATCACGCCGATAATCATGAATATCTTGTACCAGCTCATGGTGCATTCCTTTACGCGGACCCGAGGTTGCCAGTCAACGTTCAGCGTCTTCTCTGGATACTACCTCAATCGCGCGGCCCGGTCAACCCGAACCGGAGCCGGTCCAGGCCACCGCAAGCCAAACGAGCCCCATCGACCTCAGATCGGCTCCTTTACTTGGCTCCGTGTTGTCGCAGGATGTCCGCAACATCATGATGCCCGCGGCGGACGGCTTTGTCCAGGGGCGTGCTGCCCGCGTCGTCCTTCACCGCGACGTCGGCGCCGTGGGCCAGGAGCAACTCGACCATGTCTTTATGCCCCTTGAGCGCTGCCTGATGCAGCGGCGTATCGCCATATCCGCCCCGGGCCTTGACGTTGGCTCCCTTCGCTATGAGCAATTCCGCAATATGCGTCTGCCCGGATGAGGCGGCGTAATGCAGCGGCGAGGTGGCTCGGGAGTTGCCGGCGTTCACGTCCGCGCCTTTGTCGATCAGCAGTTCCGCAATCCGGGCATGACCTCCGCGTACCGCCGCATGCAATGGGGTATCGGCACTGTGGCTGCTCGCATTGACATCGGCGCCGTGTTGCAGAAGAAGCTCAACCATGGGCCGATCATTCATGTCCACAGCGTAATGAAGAGGTGTGCTGCCCGCATCGTCCCTGCGGTTCACCTCCGCGCCGTGGGCGATCAGAAACTCGGCAAGGTCTCTGTCAGCGCGGCTCACCGCGACCAGCAACGGCCAGTTGCCGCCGAAGTCATTGGCATCAATCTGAGCCCCGCTCGTGACCAGCAATTGGGCGATGTCGTTATATCCGTGGGTGATCGCCTGCAGAAGCGGCGTGGCACCGGTCCATACATCCCTCACGTCCGGGCTGACGCCGCTCTCCAGGAACCGCTCCACCAGGTCCTTGCGGCCGTGGCGGGCGGCGAAGAGTAGCAAATGCCGGTCGGCGTACGCATCCTGGGGCTCCGCCGCCGCGTTCCTCGCGATCAAAAGCTCCACCATGTCGTTGCAGTCCAGAGCGGCCGCCAGGTGCAGGGCGGTCCAGCCCGATTGTTTCCTGGCGTTGATGTCGGCGCCCTGGGACAGAAGCAGCTCCACCATGTCCTTGAGGTTCTTTCCGACCGCCTTGTATAGCGCGGTCTCACCGGTGTTGCTGCTCGCGTTGACATCGGCTCCGTTGGCCAAAAGCAGCGTCACAACAGGCGCGTGATCGTGGACGGCCGCGAGGTGGAGAGGGGTCTCGCCATTGGCACTCGCGGCATCGACCTGTGCACCTCGGGCGATCAGCAGCTTGGCGACATCGGCCTGACCTTCGGCCGCGGCCTCGTGCAGGGGGGTATAGCCCAGTTGATAGGCCCGGGCGTTCACGTCCGCGCCGGAATCGAGCAGCAGTGCCGCGACCTCGCTCTGTCCCGCGCCGGCCGCGAGATACAGTGGCGTGCGATTGAACCGGTCTCGCGCGTTCACGTCTGCACTCGCTCCGAGGAGGCTCTTAACCTGCTCGTATCGCCCGAGCCAGGAGGCCAGATGAATCGTGACACGCGCGCCGGCATCCACAAGAAGCTCGACGACATCCTTGTGCCGCTCGTCCAGCGCGAGTACCGCCGGCGTCTGGTTCTCCTCGTCCGCGATGTTCGGGTCCGCCCCGTGGCGCACAAGCAGCTCGACCAGCGGTCTGTCGCCTTTTCTCGCCGCCTCATGCAGCGGTGTCCGGCCCTCCTCGTTTTTCAGATTGACTTGGGCTCCCCGCGCCAGCAGCAATTCCGCCACGGCCGTCCGCCCCTCGCGAGCCGCCTGGTGCAACGCGGTATCACCGCCCGGACCTGTCGCGGAGACGTCAACACCCCCTGCGAGCAGCGACTCGACCCGTTCGACATCGCCCGCTCCCGCCGCCCGGCACAAGTCCGCCGCCGTCCCCGCCGGTCTCTTCCCACACCCCCCGACCACGAGTGCCACCGCAACTACCAGCGAAATGAATCTCATCGGGTCCGCTCCATTACTTAGCCCCGTGCTTCCGCAGGATTTCCGCAATGTCCGTAAACCCGCGCGCGAGGGCCTCATCCAACGGCGTGTCACCTCCGTAATTCTTAGCGTTAGGATCGGCACCATGGGACAGAAACAACTCCACAATCTCCCTGTCGCCCCGGCTCACCGCGATATGCAGGGCATCACCTGCGTTGACGTTAGCGCCATTCGCCAAGAGCAACTCTATGCCCTCCTTGTTGAATTGGGTTGCATAGCGCAGGGGCGTCGCTCCACGTTCATCCCCTCTGTTGACATCTGCTCCGTGAGTTATCAGGAGCTTCATCATTTCCTTGTCCCCAAAGTTTATGGCTTCCAGCAGCAGGCTTTTGTCATCATACGGGTCTCTCGCATTTGCATTGACTCCAGCAGTGAGAAGCTTTTCCGCAAGATCTCGCAGTCGATGGCGAACGGCGAAACACAGCAGATTTTCGTTCTGACGGGTGTTACCTGGAATGATTTGAGCACCGCTGGCAAGGAGCAGTGCAACCACACTTGCCTGATTCGGATCGCCGACCCAATCCCCCGCCTCGTACAACGGAGTCCGACCCCACTCATCGCTGACGTGGATATCTGCACCCGCTGCAATGAGCAATTCGGCGATGCTCCGGTGCCCCGTGCCGGCTGCAACATGTAAGGCGGTGGATCCATCCGGACTTCTCGCATTCACATCGGCACCTTTGGAAAGCAGGAGTTTCACGACTTGCACTTGGCCGTGGGCGGCCGCTGTGCACAGTGTGGTGTAGCCGTCCTTGTCTCTTGCGTCGACGTCACAGCCGTGTGTAATCAGCGATTGAACGAGCTTGATGTCGCCCTTTTGAGCAGCCAGATGAAGCCGCGCTGCAGGCGTGTTATCCTCCGCCGGTTGCTTCTTGCTGCACCCGGTGATGAGCAGGGTGCAGGCCAGAGCCAGATAAGCAAGCCTCTTTGCTGCCATTCCCGATCACCTCCGCGGAGTGCCGGCGAAGATACACGCTTCTGCATCTCTACACCGAGGCGCATGCCAGAGCGTTACGCGTGCGCACGTATATCTTAGCGAGTGGCATTCCTCGCGGCAATGCGCACGCCTGTGGCGGGGGTGTACGACAAAGAAGTGGCAGTGGCCGAGGTGGAGCCCCATGGGTAGTTCACACGGAATTGGGGCAATTCTGGCATTGCTTGTCATGTCGAGCGGAGCGTAGCGCAGTCGAGACATCTGGCTGCGAATATGGCACTGCGCCCATTCGGGACCAGATTTCTCCGCGCGGCCTTCGGCCTTGGTCGAAATGACAACACCGGGCCACGACTTATTCCGCAGCGGCATTTCCGCCGATGGCGTGCTTGGCCTGCCACAATTTCGTCGTACACCCTGGCGGGTTTACCGGCCCTGGAGGAGGGAGTTGAGCAGGCCGGGGGCGGGGGCTTTGGCTTCGAATTTCAGGTCGGCCAGGCGGGTCTTGCCCATCCACTCGACCGTGACCCGGACGGATTCCTTGCCGGCCTCCTGGGCCTGGGCGATCAGCTTCTCGAGGGTCCCGACGTTGTCCACCGGTGTGCCGTCGATGGCCCGGATCAGCTCGTAGGTATTGATGCGGGCCAGGGCCGTCGGCGTGCCTTGCTCCACCTTCGTCACGACCACGGCCGGCTCATCCGGCTTCAAGCGCAGGGCGGCACGGACCTCGTACGTCGCATCTTTCACCGTGATGCCGAGCTTGTCGCTCTTGTACTTGGCGGCGCTGAGCATGTCGCGTGGCGCCTGCTGAATGGTGAACTCTTTCTCCTGCGTCTCGGTGCCGTGGATATAGCTGAGCTTGACGGTCGTGCCCTGGCCGATATCGCCCAGCAGGCTGGTCAGGTAGTTGTCCTGGCTGGGCCACGGCCGCTTGCGCGGCATCTGGATGCCCATCGCCTGAAACTCCTTGGGGATGTCCGCTTCGTCGAAGTCGGGCATCTCGCTCTCGCCCTCCTCGGCCGTCAGCTCGATCGGCCATGGCGCGCCCGGAACGGCGATCTTGAGCAGCACGTCACCTTCCGCCAGGCCCAGTTCGGCCGCAGGCGAGCCTGCATATACGCGGTTGACCACCAGGCCGATGCGTCCATCCTGCGTGGGCTCGCGCAGGCCCATCTGCTTGATCATCTCTTTGTCCGGGGCCGTGTATTCCACACCCAGCCAGGCATGCCGCTTCTGCTCGTCCTTGGCTAAGTGGCGGATGTGCGGATCGTAACTCGCGGGCAGATCCCCGAGGATTCTGGCCATCTCCGCTCCGTCGAACAGACGCACGTCGCCGGCAGATTCCGCATGCCAGGCAGCCGCCATCATGCTTCGGCGCAGCCGCGGGACGAAGGAGCGCTCGTATGCCCGGTACCGGCCCTGCTCGGAGCCGAGCAGGTACGGCTCCAGGCGGCTGTGGTCGTACCGGGCCTCGCCGAAGAAGCCGATGAGATGACCCCGGCCGTCCAGCAGCCAACTGCCGGCGGCAACCGTCTTCTCCAATACCGGATACCATTTATCTTCATATCCCTGGTCCTTGTCGATCCAGCGGCCGAACTCGGTCCGCACGTCCAGGCCGGCCAGCTCGCTCGCGAAGGCGGACCAGAACGGCTCGATCCGAGCTATTTTCCCCTCGGCCGGGAAAGACACGGTGCGGGGCAGCTTGCCTTCCGGCAGCTCGATCACCGTCGCGGCGCACTGCCGGAGCACGCCGCCGAAGCGCGCCGGCACGTCCGCGTCGTCCACCTTGACCGTAATGGTGTCGATCCGGGCGACCAGCTCCTTATCCAGAGCCTCGGGAATCAGCAGCTTATTGTCCGCGAAGCCCAGGCCATAGACCAGCGTCTCCTCGCCATCCTCCCTCCCGGCGTACCGCGATCGGAAACGAAACCGGCCGCCGAAGTCGTATTCCTCCTCCTCTTGCGGCTCGAGCCGGGGCATAATCCGGATTTCATAGATGTTCTTGGCGAACTCCCGCTTGATTTGGTCCTCGAGCTGTTTCTGCTGCTCGTCGGAGATGCCGGCGTCGGCGAGAATATCCCGGCCGCGCCAGACGGGCCCGCCGGGGCCGAGATCAATCTGGTCCAGGCACGTGACGCCTACGGGCCGGCCCTCGGCGTTGCAGAGCACGCCCGCCGTGTATAGGCCGGGCACCTGAAGACATGGACCCTGCTCGTCGGTACCGCCCCAGCCGCAACCGTACTCGCACGGCTTGATGTAAACGTGGTACTGCTTGTCCGCCCGAACCGTGGCCACGTAGAGCTTCGTCCCGGGCATCACCTCGCCCTGCTCGGCAAAGGCCAGTGGCTGCCATCCTTCCGGCAGACGGCCCTCGATTTGTACGATCCGGCCCGGCGCTTTGACCAGCAGCCGACCGGCCTTGGCCGGCAGGACGGTACCATCTGGCCCCTGCACCGTGATCCGGTCGATCACCTCTCGATACGCAGGCCCCTTCTCGAAGGCAAAGACCTCGCCCTGGTCGTTGAGAATCACGCCGACGGTATCCATCGCATTCTTGTTGATAATCCGCTGCAGGACGCTTCGCTGCCCGTACTCCGCTCCCTCGCCGTTCATGTAGGGCCGGTCGGCCTTTTTCAGGTGGTAGCTGACAATCACGAAACTGCGGGCCGTATGCTGATGGATTTCCTGCCACGGCTCGCCCTCGTCCTTCTGAGCCGACCGGACAGTCGATGGCGTCAGGTTCAAAGCCGCCACCACAGCCGCCAAGGCCAGCGCCCACACGTGCGTCTTTTGCGTTCGCATCATCTCTATTCCTCTTCGTAATCCCGACGATAGTCCAGCACAATCCATTTTCGCAGTCCGCTTCGCAGCACCTCCAGGACCACTTTCTTCTCCCGTTTCTCGTCTGTGACGATCCGCTCGTAGACCCGCTTGACGTCATCGATGGTCTCGATGGACTCTTTGTCGATGGTCAAAATGATATCCCGGTGGCTCAATCCGGAGTTGCCGGCGTTGCCCGGATAGCGAATCCCCTGGACGAAGACGCCCTTGGGCTTGAGATAGTAGAGCTGCGGCGTCCGGTACTTATTGATTTCCTTGACGGTCATATTCCAGCGGCGGCAGTCGAAGTCCTCGCCTTCGGAGGCGCCCTTTTGCTCCGGCGTGACTTGGACCTGCACCGCCTGACCGCCACGCTGCAAGTCCATCGGGACGGGGCCATCGACTTTCAGGTCCGCCAGCCGCCGCCAGATGGCCGGCAGCATCTCGGCATAAGTTCCCTCGACGGACTTTCCCTCCACGGCCAGCAGAATATCGCCCGCCCGGATTCCCGCCTCGGCGGCGGGACTGTTCTCCTCGACCCCGGCGATCAGAACGCCGTGCTCGCTCTCGACGAACGTATTGCTGTGGAAATCCTGGAGCGCCTGCAGACGCAGGCCCGTATACGCCCGCACGACTTTGCCGTCGCGTTTGAGCCGTGCGACGATATCCTCCACCATGGAGGCGGGAATACTGAAGCCGATGCCGCTGCCGTCCACGCCCAGGGTATTGATGCCCACGATCGCGCCGCCGGTGTCGATCAGGGGCCCGCCGCTGTTGCCCGGATTGATGGCGGCGTCCGTCTGAATCCAGATATTGAACTTGTACTCCGTGTCGAAGCCGATGTAGCGCTGGGCGTTGGAGATGATGCCGAGACTGATCGAGCGCTGGAAGCCGAACGGACTGCCCAGCGCCATGACAAAGTCGCCTTCCTGCACTTTGGCGGTGTCGGCGAACCGCGCGTGCGGGTAGGTCGTCGCCTGCGGCGGCGCCGGCAGCTTCAGCAGGGCCAGGTCCGTGTCGCGGTCCGAGCCGATGAGCTGCACCTCGACCTGGCGCTTGTCGAACAGGACGCAGTTGATGCTGACGGCCTTGTCCACCACATGCCAGTTCGTCACCGCGTACCCGTCCGGGCTGATGAGGACGCCCGAGCCGAAGACCTCCTGCTGCTTCTTCTCGCCGCTGCCGTAGTCTTCCACGATGGGCTTGACGAAGATCAGGGCGGGAAAGACCTCCGACTTGGCACGGCTGATGATCGCGCGAAAATCCCCCGGCTCCTGGCAAACCGCCCGGTCCGGATAGCCCATCACAAGTGCTGCCAGCACGGCGATGATAAAAGGAGACACCGATATCTCTCTCGCGTTGTTGCGCATGCGAATCTTCCTTGATTGGCAACGACCTCTACCGATGGCCTCAACCCAAAAACGGTCGGTCGAGACACAGGGTCCTGCATCTCGGTCGGGGACGACAGGCTATCCGCGCCTCCCGTCTCCAGACTGCCGACCGCAGGTAGGCTAACCGCTCCCTACGGCCCAGGCAAGGGAATTTTCGCTCCGAACCCGCACCGTGTGCGACTTTGTGGGGGACCTGTTCGCCTTTGTCATGCTGAGCGAAGCGAAGCATCTGGGCCTCGCAGGAAAAGCCCCCGGCGCATCCAGTCCACGTATAGATCGGTGGGTAGATCCTTCGCTGCCGCTCAGGATGACACAATAGGGCCACGAGCCCGGGAGTTGGTCGCATACCCAGCACCTTCGTGTTGTTCCCTGGTCGTCCCTCTACGCGGGTGCCACGCTCAAACTGGCTTGGAGCGTGCCTGCCTGTCCATAGGGCGAGCCACGGCGGATTACAGGGTGGTAGCGACACACGGTTGGGCGTCTTTGAGGGGGATGGCGAAGCGACACTTGCCGGTGTTCGGGTCGCTGGGAATCTCAGGGACGACTTCGGTGCGGATGGTGATGGTCTGCTCCAGGCGCTTGCGGCGCAGAATAGCGGCCATTTCCTCTCGCGCCCGCCGGACCGCCGTCTCGGGATCGATGGTGATCTTGATGCGCACGAGCAATTCGTTGGCCCCGGTTTGCACGATCTGCCACTTCTCGATGCCGGGCGCGTGAATTCCGGCGATGATGAACGGATGGAGGTACTCGCTCGTGCCGTCGGGCCGTTCGAACCACAGAATCTCTTCCGTCCGTCCCGCAATTCGCTCGACGAGCTGAAACGGCGACCCGCACGAGCAGCGGCCATCTGTAGGGCCTTGCACGGAGGGTGCCGGGGCAATTTCATCGCTCATTTGATAGCGGATGAGCGGCTGCGTATAGTTGTAAAGGTTGGTGAGGACCAGTTGCCCGCAACAGCCGGGTTTCGCCGGATGGCCCTTGCCATCGATCAGCTCGATGCCGTGCCAGTCGTCGAACAGATGGATTCCCCGGCCGTGCCGGCAGGAGACGCCGATAGCCAGCGATTCGCTGGCGGCATAGACATCCGAGGGCGCGACGTGGAAAGCATCCCGGATGGTCTGCGCCATCTCCGGCGTCAGAGGCTCGCCCGAGCTCATGACCCGGGACGGCCGAATGTGGATCTTCCCCGCGAGTTGCTGCTGGGCGAGAAGGCACAAGCCCGAGCCATAGCCCGCCAGCAGGTGCGGCTGGAAACGCTGGACTTTCCGGAGAACCTGATCCAGGGGCGCCGTGATCGAGAGCGCCTGTTGCCGGAAGGCGATGCCGGGGGCGCCCTGGCACAGCTTGACGCCGCCGTAGTGACCGTCGGTCTTCAGGATGAAGGCATGCCGGATGCGGCCCACGGTCGGTCGGTACCGCAGGAGGCGCGCGCCCACGAGCGCCTGCATCCGGTCCCAATCACGCGGGCCGTAGACGAAAATGCCGAGCGAGCCGGTCGAGCCGGACGTGTGGGCGACGTGATAGCGGCCCTGGTACCGGGCTTTCAGATCGGACCTCTCGCGGAGGAATTTCTCGACGCCCGCTCTCGTGACGGCCGGATCGCACACGAGCGCGTCGAAGTTCGCCATCATGATTTCCTTGTTGATCGGGGGAAGGTCCGCCAGTTGAATCTCATCGAGTACATCGGCGGTGATTCCATGCTCCCGGTAGTACGCGGCATAGAATCGCGACTGGGCCAGAACGTGCGCCACGAGCTTGCGGAGACGCTGTTGCTGTAGTGCCTTGACCTGGTCCGGGTCGAGACGTTCGGCCCGGCTCACCTGCCACATTTTCCAGACTACGCTTGGGATCGACATATTCAGTCGTAGGGGCAACCCGCCGTGGTTGCCCACCGATAGGGCAGGCACAGCGGCCTGCCCCTACAGCCCCATGTTCTTCTTACTCGAATGCATCGTGAATCGCCTGGCCGGCCCGCTCGATATCCTGGCCCATACCCCTCACGGTATTGCAGCCGACCATCGATATGCCAAGCAGGACCAACACACACCAAACAACCAAGCTCCGCAAAGGTTCCATATCGTGTACCTCCAGACTGTACGCTTCCTTTATACCGCGCCGGCCGTCAAGGGGCCAGGATTTGTCGCAGACCCCGGACCAGGCGGCCGATGCCCTCGGCGGCCGTGTCCTTCTCCAGGGCGCCGTAAGCGACGCGGAGCAGGCACTGGCCCCGGACGCCGAACGTGGTGCCGGGAATGACGGCGACTTTGTGCTCCTCGATGAGCCGCTGGACGAGCGGCATCGGGTCCAAGTCGGCGTGGACGCGCAGCAGCAGGTAGAAGGCGCCGTCCGCGCGTGGGATGGTAACCAGGTCGTCAATCTCCTGCAGTCGTTCGAGGATGAGCCGGCGAATCGCCCGGGTCTCGCCGAGCTTGTCTTCGCAGTAGGCCCTGCCGGCGTCCATGGCGCCGACCGCCGCCCATTGCGAGATTACCGGCGGGCAGATGAGGACGGTGTCCTGGATCTTGCGGATGGGCTCGAACAGCCGCTCGGGAATCACCATCCAGCCGATCCGCCAGCTCGCGAAGCCGTAAGCCTTCGATAGCGAGAACAGCGAGATAGTGTGTGGGCCGCTTCCCGCCATGGAGCCGGGCGAGAAATGCCTGGCACCGTCGTACGTGAAGTACTCATAGGCCTCGTCGGAGATATGGTAGATGCCGTGACGCCGGCAGAGGTCGTTGACTCGGCGAAGTGACCCCTCGGGGTACACGGCTCCGGTCGGATTGTTGGGCGAGATCGTGACGACGGCCCGCGTCCGACCGGTAATCGCGCGTTCGATGGCGTCGGGCTGCAATTGATAATTGTCATCTGTCGGCACGCAGACGGCCTTGCAGTCAGCCATCGTGATCGCCATCTCGTGGTTGAAGTAGTAGGGCAGGTTCAGGATGATCTCGTCGCCGGGGTCGGTGATGGCCAGGACCGCGTTGACGAAGCCCATATTGGCCCCGGCGGTCACGACGATCCGCTGGTCGCGGCCGAGGCGGATGCGATTCTCGGCGGCGAGCTTCTTTTCGATGGCCTCCAGAAGCTCCGGGATGCCCTGAACAAGCTTGTACTTGTGATTCTGCGGGTCGGCGAGAAATCTTCGGATGTACTCGACCGCCTCCGGCGGCGGCCCGTACCAGGCGACGCCCTGGCCGAGCGAGATCGTGCCGGGATGGGCGCGAATGAGCTCCCCGACGACCGGGATAATCGGCGTCTGCACGGACTGCATTCGAAAACTGTCGTACATCCACGTAGTTCCTGGCTTCTCTCGAAGGTCTCATAAGTGATGGGTGGCATCGGCAAGACCGAAAAGGTCTTGCCGATGGGTTCACCGGATTCGTGCGGAACCATCGGCAAGCTGGTGCTTGCCGCTGCCACCCGTACAGTGCGCAATCCTCCGTGGTCCTCCACGTCAGACCGTGTAGGTGGAAGCGGAGGTCGTGCCGCCGCGGCCGGTCCAGTTGGTGTGGAAGAACTGGCCGCGCGGCTTGTCCACGCGCTCGTACGTGTGGGCGCCGAAGTAGTCGCGCTGGGCCTGGAGCAGGTTGGCCGGCAGCCGCTCGTGACGATAGCCGTCGTAGAAGGCCAGGGCCGAGCCGATGGCGGGCACCGGGATGCCCAGCTTGACCGCCGTCATGACCACCCGCCGCCACGCGCCGTGCGCTTTCGTCACCGCGCCCTTGAAGAACGGGTCCAGCAGCAGGTTCGGCAGATCGGGCCTGCGGTCGAACGCCTCTTTGATCTTGCCCAGAAAGGCCGAGCGAATAATGCAGCCGCCCCGCCAGATGGAAGCGATAGCCCCGTAGTTGAGGTTCCACTTGTGCTCCTTGGCCGCCTCGCGCATCAGCATGAAGCCCTGGGCGTAGCTGATAATCTTGGAGGCGTACAGGGCCTGTCGCAGGTCGGTGATGAGGTTCTGCTTCTTGCCCCGGAACACCGCCTTCGGGCCTTTGAGGACCTTCGAGGCATCGACGCGCTCGTCCTTCAGGGCCGACAGGATGCGCGCGAAGACGGCTTCCGCAATCAGCGTCAGCGGCTGGCCGGCGTCGAGCGCCTCGATAACCGTCCATTTGCCGGTGCCCTTTTGGCCGGCCGTGTCGAGGATCAGGTCGATCACGTAATTGCCCTCCTGGTCCTTGACCTGCAAGATGTCGGCGGTGATCTCGATCAGGTAGGAATCCAGCTCTTCCCTGTCCCACTCGGCGAACACGTCGTGCATCTCTTCGTTGCTCATGCCGAGACCTTCCTTCATGATTTCGTAGGTCTCGCAGATCATCTGCATATCGCCGTACTCGATGCCGTTGTGCACCATCTTGACGAAGTGGCCGGCGCCGTTCTCGCCCATCCATTCGCAGCAGGGCGAGCCATCCGGGGCGCGGGCGGCGATCTTCTGGAAGATGGGCTTGATATGTTCCCAGGCCGCGGGCGAGCCACCCGGCATGATGGATGGACCGTGCAGCGCGCCTTCCTCGCCGCCGGAGACGCCGGTGCCGATGTAGAGCTTGCCTTTGCTCTCGACGTCCGCACACCGGCGGATCGTGTCCTGGTAGTTGCTGTTGCCGCCGTCGATGAGAATGTCGCCGTCTTCGAGATGAGGCAGCACGTGGTCGATCATCTCGTCCACGGGCTTGCCCGCCTTGATCATCATCATGACCTTGCGCGGCCTCTTGAGGCTGGCGACGAACTCCTCGATGGAATGACAGCCGATAATATTCTTGCCCTTGGCCCTGCCGTTGATGAAATCGTCCACTTTCGAGACGGTGCGATTGAAACAGGCGACGGTAAAGCCCTTGCTCTCCATATTGAGGATGAGGTTCTCGCCCATGACGGCCAGACCGATCAGTCCGATATCTGCTTGTGCCATGATCACGCACTCCTTATCCAAAGCCGCATTATGCTTCTTTCATTCTCACAGACTAACAAGCCATTCATGCTACTCCAAAACGTGCCCGCCGGGTAGAGGCTTTTGGAGTTGATGAAGGATTGTTGATGACGGGTTGTTGATGGGCGTCTATCATATTGGATGATGTCAGGACGACCTTGAAACTCGCGGATTCGGGAGCAATCGTGAGGCATCCGGTATGAACGATGATACCAGAAGGCGGGACAGGCGATTTGCGGTCAAGACTTGGCATCTCATTCTTGTCATCCTGATAGGATTGATCGTGCTGGTAGCCCTCTACGCCCTGGCTCGCAAGGGCAGTGCGAACCGGCAGTTAGAGGCGCTGCGTGCCGCCGGGTATCCCACCAGTCTTGCCGAGTTGGCCGACTACAGCAAGCTGCCCGAGGGAACTGCGAACGCGGCCGAGCTGTACCTGCGGGCGTTTGCCGCGTTTGTCCCGCCGGTGGCTGGGGCGAACATACCCTATCTCGGAGGCGCCCCATTGCCGGACAGGGGGAAGCCTCTGGCCGAGCCAGTGGTCAAGGCGATCGCGCAATGTCTGGCGAGCAACCAGCAATGCCTTTCCCTGTTGCACGAGGCCGGCGGCATCCCGGATTGCGACTACGACTGGGATGGGCGGATGTACACGGCGGGAATGTCGCAGTGGGGCGACCTGAAACATTGTGCCCAATTACTCGTGTTGGAGGCGCTCTACTCCGCGCACGCAGGCGATCCCAATGCGGCCGTCCAGTGCATCGAGGATGGCCTTCGCCTGGCGAATTCCCTGTCGAGAGAATCGGTCCTGATTGGTTACCTGGTGCGCGTGGCCTGTATCAGCGTGGCGCTCGGCGGACTGGAACGGAGCCTGAGCCTGACGATCTTCACCGACGCGCAGTTGGCGGAGCTGAGCGAGGCCGTGACGGCCACCGCCGGCTCCATCGACCTGACGCAGGCCATGATCGGCGAGCGCTGCCTCATGATCGAGATGTGCCGCAATCCGGCGCTCATGACCGGGGGAGCCAGTGCGACCGGCACGCCGCTACGCGTCCTGGGCCGGTGGGGACTGGATGACGTGCTGGATTACATGGGCAAGTGCGTGGACGCCTCCCGGCTGCCAGCGGACCAGCGTGTAGCGCGGTTTGCCGCGATTGAGAAGGAAGTGAAGGATCTCTCCTTCCTGCACGTGATGGTCAAAATAGCTGCACCCGCCCTAAGTCGCGTCGCGGCGCTGGACCTGCGCATGCGGGCTCATCTGGACCTGGCCCGCACGGCCCTGGCCCTCGAACGGTACCGCTTAGCCACGGGCAAGCTGCCGGAGGATCTGAACGCGCTGGTGCCCCAATATCTCGCGCAAGTGCCTATCGACCCCTTCGACGGCCGGCCGCTTCGCTACCGCCGCACGGACCCGGGCTATCTCCTCTACAATGTCGCCGAGGACGGCCAGGACAACGGCGGCCTGGAACGGGACCAAACAAACCGCGGCGCCCCCTACGATTGGTGCTTCATTGTGACTCGATAGTCAAAGCGCACCCCGGCCGGACTCTCACGATCATGGGCA
>Ga0315277_10005408_pt1 | contig 16818 bp, 16 predicted proteins | sample YL17G05_15_MG_FD_203695 | JGI IMG/M metagenome (GOLD analysis project Ga0315277, IMG submission 203695) | Sediment microbial communities from Yellowstone Lake, YNP, Wyoming, USA - YL17G05_15 | ecosystem: Environmental > Aquatic > Freshwater > Lake > Sediment | place: USA: Wyoming | collected... | reverse complement strand
TATATAATGCCATATTAGACTTAGGGACTTTTCCTGCACCTGTTTATACATTCTCTTTATTTGGAACTCCTATAACACAAGCACAATTGTTTAAATTATGGAAAGCTGATGTGATGTATAATGGAACTTCATGGGAAGTTAGATTAGACATGTCCTTAACAGAATCTGGTGTTATTTCTACAGCAAATATTGAAAATTTAGCTGTTACTACTGCTAAAATAAATGACTTAGCTGTTACATCTATTAAATTAGATATAGATAGTGTAATTACTTCTAAAATTTTAGATAAAAATGTAACAACAATAAAAATAGATGATTTAGCTGTAACAGATGCACAACTTGCAGCAGACAGTGTAATAACATCTAAAATTTTAGATAAAAATGTTACAAATGCTAAGTTGGCTAATATGGCTGACAATACTATTAAAGGGAATATTTCTGGTGGAGCAGCATCTCCTTCTGACATTTCTATCTCTACTATTATCAGTGCAAATTGTTGGAGTTTAACAGGAAATTCTGGAACAACAGCAGGAACAAATTTTGTAGGAACAACAGATGCTGTAGATTTAGTATTTAAAGCAAACTCTATACAATCAGGTAGAATTGATTTATCAAACTTAAATACAAGTTTTGGTTATTATACATTAGCTTCAAATACAACAGGTGTAGGTTCTACAGCTTTTGGAACAACTTCTTTACAAAATCAAATATCAGGAGCTTATAACACAGCTTATGGATACCAATCTTTAAAATCTCTTACAATAGGTGGAGCTAATACAGGACTTGGTTCATTTGCTGGAGATAGTATAACTACAGGTAATAATAATACAATTATAGGTTATGCTGCTGATGTAACAAGTGGGGCTTCTTTAGGAAGAATTGCTCTTGGATCAAATGCTCAAGCAGACACAAATTATCAATTTGCTCTTCCTGACAATATAACTTCAATGAAGTTTGGAGGTAATTCTTTTACTCTTCCAACTACAGATGGTTCTTCAAATGCAGTGCTACAAACAAATGGTAGTAAAGTGTTAAGTTTTGGGTCTATTGTAGATAGTGGAACTTATACACCAGGATTAACAAATGTTACAAATGTGGCAGCTTCTACAGCTTACCCTTGTCAATGGATGAGAGTGGGTAATACAGTGACAGTAAGTGGAAAAGTGGCTATAGATGCTACATCAGCAGCAGCTATGGAATTAGGAATTAGTTTACCTATAGCAAGTAATTTTGCAAATGATTATCAATGTGCAGGAACAGGAGTTGCTGTAGTAGCAGGAGAAGATGCAGCTTATATAAAAGCAGATGTAATAAACAATAGAGCAAGTTTAAACCAAACTAAAGCTGACATTAGTAATCATGATCATTATTTTACATTTACATATTCGATAATATAAAATATAAAAAAGAAGCTTTTGATTTGGTTTAGCTTTTTTCTTAGCCCCTCTCCTTTATGGAGGGGGGAGAGTTTTTTTAAACTAAAACTAAATTATTCTTATGAGTGGATTAAATGTAGAACCAATTAAAAAAGCAAGTGTCTTTTCAATATTTGGTCATTATTATGGCAGAAAATTAATTAGACTACTAGATGAATGTTGTAGTGGTGGGGGATTTGTTGTAAACAACAGCAGATTTGTAGGTGATGATTCTACAACAAAATTCACAATTCCTAAAAACAAACACTTATCTTTTATCTCTACAGATGGTAGAGTAAATGACCCATTAACAGAATTTACATATAATTCTTCTACAGGTGTTGTTATATTTGTAGGTGCTCCTTCTCTTGATGTTGTAATTTTAATATTCTTCCAATAATGAAAAAATTAATATTTTTATTTCTTATTATAAACTCTTCTCTCTTTGCACAACATACAAATGTGTTCAGAGATTCTACAGTGTTTACTAAAGCTCTTACACTCGCTCCTGGAGCAAGTTCAGGTAAAGTCTTAACTTCAGATGCTACAGGTAATGCTACTTGGCAAACAAGTGTGGGAGGTTGGAGTTTAGTAGGAAATGCAGGCACAGATCCTGCTACTAATTTTGTGGGAACTGTTGATACTGCAGTATTAAATTTTCGTGTAGGAAATATTCCTTCTGGTAAAATTGATGCGGTTCGATATAACTTAAGTTATGGTCAATATTCTGCAAATTCTGTGACAACTGGTTATCAAAATACATCTATTGGACATTATGCAGCATTTAATGGGGAAGATGGTAGAGGAAATGTGTCTGTTGGTATGGGTGCAGGTTCTGTAAATGTATCTGGTAATGGTAATACTAAAATTGGTAATTCTGCAGGATTCTTTTCTAAAGGAAATGGGAATGTTTGTATTGGTTTTTATGCAGGTTTTTATGGAGATAATTCAAATAGATTTTTTATTCATAATAATCTAACTGGCAGTGATTCAATAACACAAGAAAGAAACTCATTAATTACTGGAACTTTTGGAGCAGACTCCTCCACTCAAAATGTTAGGATAAACGGTTCGTTAAAAATTTCCGATGGCACACAAGGCGCAGGCAAAGTATTAACAAGCGATGCAAATGGTTTGGCAAGTTGGGGCGCAACTTCATTCACCACTTCGGACTCCGCAACAATTTACGCATTAACTCCCGCAAATGGAACTACTTATTTCTGTTCTAATTGTAGTGGAGATGGCATAACAGGTCGCATAGTTTCTTATTTTAGTTCGTTTTGGAAAAGATTAAAATTTGATTAGTAAAAAATTATTAAATGTATTAAAATAAAAAATAAATATAAATATGGAAAAATTAACACAATTATGGAATACCTTAGATGGTAAAAAAATGGTAATTGGTTCTTTAATTTTAGCTACTTCATTTCTTGCAACACAAATTAATGATCAAGTGTTGGTAGGAATATGGGGAATTGTTACACCATTGTGGTTTGGAAAAGTTATTGCTACTCTTAATTGGGTTGGCACTGCATTTACAGGAGTGGGAGCTATTCACAAATCCGTAAAAGCTTAAAATGAGATGGGGATTGATACAATTATTACACTTTCAGCATTTTTATTTACTGTTGTGCTTACAATAATAGGTATGACAATAACATGGACTAAACAAATATCTAATATAGATTCAGTTAAATCTCATTCTGATAATCAAATTCAACTTGTGAAACAAGATTTAGAAAATCATAAACAAAACCACAATAAACTAGAGGACAGAGTTACTATTAATGAAAATAAAATTGATGAAAAGTTAGAAAGTCTAAGTGGTAAGATGGATGATTTAAAAACTTTAATAATTGAAAATCTTAAGAAATAATGGAATGGTTAGCAGCACTTTTTACTTCTATAAGCCAAGCACTTATACTTGCTACTAAACTAGCTCCTAATGAAAAAATTCAAGAAGATAATCATGTTATTAAAAGAGAAGGTTTAATTGAATCTGAAAGACAGTTAAAATTAACTAATGCTTTGATATTTTTAGATTTTCATCTTAGACTTCATATAGATACATATGTAGATATTAAGTTTCATGATTTACAACCTGAAGACAGGGAGTATATTAGAGCAGCTCTTCATCAAATGAGACCAAAAAGAAAATAATTTTAAACCAATAAAAATCAACAAATGAAAAAAGTATTAGCAATTTTTGCCGTATTAGTAACAATCTCTTCTTGCTCTTTCTATAAGACAGCACAAAGTTATGTTCAAAAACATTGTCCTAAAAGTTATATTACAGATCCTACAACAGGAAAAGTAAATGTGTATTATGAGTGTGATAGTTTATACCCAACTTCTAAATTAACTGATAAGTGCAGTAAAATTGAAATTTGTTTTGATGCTATAAAAGCTAAAGTTACAGGAACAGCTGTGTGTGATAGTTTATTTGATGTAAACTCTCTTATTAAACAAGTATTACATTCTAAAAAATAATTATTGCTTACAAAAATAAATGACAAAACTTTCTAATAAAGCTTTAGAGATTGCAATTACACAAATTGGTCAGGATGAAAAGCCACATGGAAGCAATTGGGGAGAGCCTGTTAAAACTTATTTAGCTTCTGTAGGAATTACATTTCCAGCTTCATGGTGCATGGCTTTTATTTATTGGTGCTTTAATGAAGCAGCTAAAGAACTAAAAGTAGAAAATACAGCAATTAAATCAGCAGGTGTTTTAGATGTATGGAGAAAAGCTTCAAAAGTATTAACTTCTACACTTCCACAAAACACTTCTATTTTTATTATGGATTTTGGAAAAGGTCTTGGACATACAGGAATTGTAGAAAAATTTGATGACACTTTTATTTATACAATTGAAGGGAACACAAACGATACAGGAAGTAGAGAAGGTATAGAAGTTTGTAGAAGAAAAAGACCAAGAAACACAATAAAAGGGTATATAAATTTTTAACTAAAAACAAATTTATAAAAAGTGATAGACACAATATTAATAATATTATTTATAGCAATATTTATATTTTCTGTTATTCATTTTGTAATGGAGCATAAAGATAATGGCAAAAAATAGCAAACAAGCAACTAATATTTATTCACCCACTCCTAAGAAAGGAAAAGGTAGAGCTAAAAAGAAACTCAATAAGCATTCTTCAAAGAAAGCTTATATTGGACAAGGAAGATAATAATGAAAATAATAACACTTTATCCCGAAGTGTAAGTCCTACTGTTAGATTAAGTTCTTAACTTGTAGGACTTTTTTATTTATTGTATTTCATCTTTTTTCAGAAAAGATAAAAGAAAAGTATAAGAAGTCCCTAGAATAATTTATAAAACAAAAAGAAAAGAAAACAGCCAAAAACTTAAATTTAAGTCTCTAACCCTCATTTATGGAGAATTAGATTTTTACCTGATTGAACAAGGGTGACTACTTGAACCTGCGGTGGCTTGCAGTGTTTCAGCAAGTTCACTATAGTTTTAGGTAATGGATTTGAACCACTATTTGCAGAGTCAAAGTCTACCGTCCTGCCAATTAGACGAACCTAAAATAAAAAAGCCCCTCAAACATTTAACTGTAGAGGGGCTACTCAAAAGCTCCTATCAGAGGTTTGGTAGAACCAATATAAGAGTTAGAGAAATCTTTTAAATCTTATACCTTACTCTACCAAGTAAATGTATTAATGCAATAATAAGTATTATTTCTTAATTTCCAAATATTTAATTAAAATAAGTTATTTAAAGTAACTTTTTGTAAAGTTAATTATAATTATATATTTTTACATTATCAAATAAAATTATTAAAAATTGCATAGTATTCTAGATCCAGATTTTTATTTAAAAACTCTAAATGAAGAATAAAAGAACTAAAAAAGAAGTTGATGTAGAAAGACTTCAGCAATTCTTAAACAGAATGGCTAAGAAGTTAAGGGGTAGAAGAACTAAATGGGAACAGTCTTTTTACATTACACTTAAATCTCTTGGGTATAAGTTTGAATTTCAAAAGCCTATTATTTGTAGAAATAAATATGGGTATATATTAGATTTTTTATTATCTGATTTTAATATAGTAGTAGAGATTGATGGTAAATCTACACATGGTTCAAAAGAACAACAAAAGAAAGATAACCAAAGATCAAGACGTATTAAAAAAGAAGGGTTTCACATATTGCGTTTTTGGAATAATCAAGTGTCAGTGTTTACTAAAGAGCAAATAGATGAAGTAATAAAAGATAAAATAAAATTGACAGAAAGTTTGGAAAATTCAAAATAAAATGCTTTTATTTGTAAAAATATTACAAAGATGATTAAAGAACAAATTGCTTGGAGATTTAAAAAATTAAAATTTTATGAACAGCTATATGTTTATGCACTAAGATTTAAATCAATTTTTAAAAGAAAATAAATGACATTAAAAGAAACAGTAGATAAGTATTTGACAGACAATTTTAAAAATATTGAAAAGCTAAGAAATCTTTCAGGATTTAGTTGGAATGGAATTTTAAAAGAAATAGAAGAACAAGAAAGTTTAGTTGGTGAATTGTTTACTCTTTATGAAAATGGACAATATGATAAATCAGATAGAGAGTATGTAAGAAACAGATTCACTACTTTGAGAAGTAAAGCAGAGAATTGGTCTAGTAAAATATTAGATGAAAATAAAGAAATTACTAAAGAAAAAACAAAAGAAGATTTTGAAAACCTCTTAATAAAAGGATGTTCTTCAACTACATTAGAAGGTAAATTTAAATTCTTTTCAGGTAAAGAGGATAAAGAAAAAGGGACTAAAGAATTCCATTTTACAGCAGATAATATACCAGATGAGTCTGAAATAGTTGAGCATTTCAATATAGACTTATCTAAATACAAGATTTCTCAAATCTGGCATAAAACCACACCTTCAGGAAAATACAGTATAAGTGTTAATCTTCAAGCTTTGAGAGGAGCAGAAGCAGGGAACTATACAGAAAAGTTTGATAAGTTTATAGACAATTATAACAAAAATATTTTTGTTAATCAAACGAAAAGTGAATATGATAAACAAAATAAACCAACTGTTACTGACAGTTTGTATCTCGTATCTTTGTCTGATCTTCATATTGGAAATTACCAAAAAGAAGGGTATTTTGAAAAGTTAAAAACAGAAATTTATTCTTCTTTTAACATGATGTCTAGTGCAGGTGTTACTAAAATAGTGATACTAAACACTGGAGATATGTTACACACAAATGGTTCTCAAGAAACTACATTTGGTGGAACTCAGCTAGATTCAGAACTTGCTTTTGAAGATGCATTTACACAAGGACTAGACTTAACCACATCTTTAATAGATTATGCTTCAGAACTTGCTCTTTCTGTTACATTTGTAAATGTAAGAGGAAACCACTCTTTTGATACAGAGTATTGTCTTGGTGAAGCCCTTAAAAAGATATACCAAAAAAGTAAAAATGTAGAAATTCTAAATCAAAGAGATACTAGAATTTATTACTATTGGAATAACAATGCTTTCCTTTTTACACATGGAGATAAAGCTGTAGAAAGACTTCCTCTATTATTTGCTACAGAAGGTAAAGAAGTGTTTCAACAAGCTGATAATCACCACATTCTATTAGGTCATACTCACCACAATTCTTCTAAACAATTCGTAAATGACAGAAAAGAATACGCTGGAATTGAGGTGAGAGTTTTAGGAAGTCCAACTTCTAATGACCAATGGCACAAACAAAATGGATTTGTTGGTAATAAGAAATCTATTGTCTCTATGCTATTTAGTCCAGAACAAGAAAAATTTGCAGAGTTTAACTTTAAATTATTTAAATAAAACTCATAATAAATTTAACTGAAATTGGTTAGGGATTATTACCTCTAACCTTTTTTATTTATATTACCACCCAAATATGTTAAGATGCTAGTAAAGCAATTTATTTCAGATATTCAAACTACAGTAAAAGCTACAACTTCAGATGAGTTTTTACCTCCTAGGTATATATACTATGAGGCTCAAAATATTATTTCTGATTTTCTTAAAAAGGACAATGATGCTAAAAAGAAATTAGCTAGATTGCAAGATGGGTGGAGTGAAATTGACTGTATAGAACTTGAAGAAATACCTGTTATCCAATGTGGTGATGTAGATGTTAGACTTTGTGATAAAGTAATGAAGTCAATACATAGGCTTCCTGAAAGTTATTCTTTCTCTTTTGGCAATATAATCAGTCATGTTGCTTCTATAAACTTTTCTTATTTCTTTGATCCTGTAAACCCAAGACAGTGGAATAACATACAAAAAAGACAATATAAAGATAAAAGTAAATATTATTATTATATTATAGACAATTACCTTTACATACCAGTTCCTAAAAATGTAGACCTTCCTGTAGAGATAGTTAGAATGAAAGCTTATTTTATGGATAAAGCTAAAGTAGAGGATTTTAAAAATTTGAGAGATTGTAAAGAATGTCCTAAAAATGCCCCTTGTAAAAGTCCTTTAGAGTATGAAATGGTTATTCCAAGTTATCTTATTAACGATGTAAAAAAAGAATTGTTAAGTAGACTTTCTTCTTTATATTTAAAGATAACTTCTGACCAATACCCTAATATGAATGAAAGTGATAAGAGTAGTCAAAGAGATATTCAAAATTACGAAGCTCCATAAAAAACCAAATGCAACCAAAAAAAGAATATTTAATACCAGAAAAACAAGAAATATGTCATAAAGGATATTATGACAAAGTAAGAGAAAGGTTAAAACTAACTGAAAAACAATTACCTGATAAACTTATTAAAAAAGTTTGTAAACTTAATAATAAACTAATAGGTGATTGGGTCCTTAATAATTCAGATGGTTTTAGAATAAAAGATAATGGAATCATTATTGTTTCTAAATATCTTCCTAAATGTCTTAGAGGAGATAAATTAGATAAGATTGAGGAGATTATGAACAATCCTAAGAATGATGATTACATGAAGGAGATGTTTAAAAAAAGATATGAAAAATCTTTAAGCACTCATAAAAATTGGAAATCAGGTGGTCATTATATAAATCTCCATTCATTTTTTTATATCTATAGAATCATTTGGTTTAACTCAAGAAATTGCAGATTTGATAAAGCTGAAATATATGAGTTAAAAACTTCTGATGAACTTAAAGAAAAGTTAAATAGAAAAATAACAGAAGGTAAGGAATATTATGAATGGCAATTTTCAGATTGGCGTGAAAGAAAAAGAGACAGATTAAAACCTAAAAAATAATGGCAGCAGAATACCACTTAGTTCCTACAGATCAATTATTTGCAAAAATAGAGGATCAACTTACATCTTACACTACTAATGGATTATTAGATACTGGAAGGTTCTATAGTGAAGTTAAACTAATAATTAATAAATTAGGTATAGCTGCATATGACATGGCAGAAGCAATAGTTACTTTAGAAGATCATAAAGTTGCTCTTCCTTGTAATTTTTATTTATTAGATTCTGCTTGGTTATGTGATAGTAATCCTGTAAGTACGCAAGCCATTATACAGTCTAATTTTGTTATGTACAACGAAACTACAACTGAGCTTATTGGTCAAAATGAACCTTGCAGTATAGGTAAATCAGGTGCTCCTTGTGGGTGTAATGCTTGCATTACCACTGCTCAAAGTATTAGAAATGTAGTTAGTAATGGTTTAATTATACAATCTACATCTTGTAATAATAACAATGAGAATGTTCTTGAAAAAGTAACAGTAAAAGAATATATTGTCCCTGAAGGAAGAGTTATTAGTTGGAAAAATCCTACTCTTTTAAAACTTAGAAATAAAAAATCTCCAGCTGGTCAAATTTGCACTAAAGAGTGTAAAAATTTATTTGCAAGAAGTTTAGATGAAATTTCTATTAATCAGCAAGGAGTAAATAAATTTCTGCACTCTACTTTAGAAAGACCAATTATCTATTTAAAATATTATGCTTACCCAGAAGATCCAGAAACAGGACTTCCATTAATTCCAGAAGAGCCAATTATTCAAAGAGCTATAGAATACCAATTAATGTATTATTTTTTCTATATGGCTTGGTTAGATGGAACAGATGTAAATTTAGAAAGAAAGCTTCAGGATCTTGAACTTAAAAGAGATAAATACTTAATGGAAGCAATCAATTACAGTAAGATGCCTTCATTTAATAAAGCTGTAGAAATGGCTCGTAAGACAAGAAAGAAATTTGCTGCATACGAATTATTAAATAGCAAACATATCTAATGGATCAAAATATAAATGCACCTTCTGCAGGGATGATAATGAGTAACCCTTCTTTAATAAAAGAAGGGCAATTTTTGCTTTTAGTAAATGGAAATATACAGAGTGTTGATGGTAATTTTGCAATGATTGCAAATGATCAAAGTAATTTACTTGGCACAAGATTTAAACAAGGGTATAAAGTTATTGGAACAAATGTAGTTCCTTCCTTATCTGTAACTTTCTTTTTTCTTCATAATCCTGATACATTAGATTCAGAAATAGGTTTTATATTTGATACAACAAGTCCTGATAAACCAGATCCTGTAGCTCCTAATGGGACTATTGTAGAAACTGCCCCTCTTGAAACAATTATTCAATACCCCCTCTCACCTTATTATACTTTTGTAAATGCTCAATGTCTTAATTTTGATATTGATCACCCTGTATCTTCATGGATAAAAATAGATGATTGCAATGTCAGAATCTATTTTAATGATTTTAAAAATCCTCCTAGATATGTAGATTACAAAGATTTTCAAAAAATAGATTTATCAAATTGTCCTTTAATTGAAACAGATCAATTAGACTGTTTTAAAATTCTTATTTTTCCAGAAACATGTTACCCTGCTGTAGATGTAGTAGAGGTAGTTCCAGGTGGTCAAAATTTAGCAGGTGTTTACCAATTTGCTATTTGCTATTCAGATGTAAGAGCAAATAAACTTACAGATTATTTTTATGTAACTAATCCTGTACCTCTTGGAGATCAACCAATTGTTCCAAATACAAATACTGCTTATCCTGTTTACAAATCTTTAAAATTACAAGTTTCAAATCTTAATCAACATTTTAAGTATTTTAATTTAGCAGTATTAAAAACAATAAATAATGTTACTTCAGTGTATTTGGTAGAAACATTTGAAGTGAATTCAAATTTTTTTGAATACATATATACAGGAGTAGATAAGAATATTCAAGCTGATTTAAGCATTGATGAGATAATTTCAAAAAGACCTTATTATAATAAAGCTAAAATAACCACTGAAAATAATGGTTATCTTTTCTTGGCAAATCTTGAAGAAGACAGAATTTTAAACCTACAACCTGTAGTTAATAATATCCCTCTTCAATGGCAAACAGTGGAGATGAATGAGGGTAGCTATGGTGACCCTATCATTGCAGAAAATTATGTAGGGTATTTAGGAGATGAAGTGTATGCTTTTGGTATTTCTTTTACAAAACAAAATGGTAAACAAACAAATATATTTCCATTTATAGGAAGAGATGCTCTCTCCACTGATTTAATTGATGTTTCTTGCTTTACTTGTACTAGTAATTATAACTTAGATTGTGCTTCAGGATTACCAACTCCTACAGGACTATGTAGAAATCCTGATGTAATAGCTCCTTCTACTTGTCAAACAGGAATTAAACCAAACCTTAATTGGGAAGTTTACAATACAGCAGGTGTTCCACAAGATGCAATTTGTGTAAATTTCTCAACAACTTTAACTCCAATTGATATTCAAGATGATATAGAATGTGTTTCAGAAGAAATATTAATTAATAGTTTAAATATTAACCCTGCAACAGGAGAAACAATTCCAAATAATATTCCTATATTTTATAAATACCCAGCTTCAAATGTTCCATGTGGTGACCATTTTGTAGTATACCCTCCATTAAATTCAGATGCAGCAAGAGATTTATATAGTTGTTATTTAACATTACCCTCAAATATATTAAATAATTTAAATACAAATACTGATATTGGATTATGTAATTGTGATGATTATATTCCTATATTTGAAAATGCAGGTGCAACAAATGTAACTGTTATAACTGAGCCATTAGTCATTGATCCTTATGCTGCTAATACTTCTGTTGAAATCGTAAGAGAAGAAACAGTATTTAGAGTAAATGCATATGGTGGTGTAGGGGAAGTACCAAAACCCTCTAATTCTCCAGATTCTCCAAGTCCTTGTAAATATTGGAGCGCAGATGAAAATAAAACAGATACTGATGGCTATACAGGTTGGATTGCTTTAAAAGAAAACTGGACTTCATCTACTGCTTCTTCTTTAACACAATCTTATGATGCTAATTGCAGTAACCAAACTTGGGGTGCATTTTTATCAGATGACCCTGTTTCTCACTCTTGGTATAGTTTTTATTGCACTAATCAAGATGGTGCAGCAGCTATTACAGTGTCTACTGGAAGTACAAATCCTAACTTTAATGTAAGAGTATATACTTCAGATGCAAATGGTAACCAAAGTACAGAGATATTACCCCCAAATATAGTATTAACTTATGTTCCACAAAAAGGATTTTATTGTCTTTTAACAGGTTTAACTTATGGTAGTTTATACTATATTGATGTAATTGGAAAAGAAGGCAGACCTGATAATACAACAGGTATAATTGGTCCAAGATGTAAAGATATATCTTTTAAAATATGTGTAGTAAGTCCTACTCCATTAGCTTTTCCTTCTTCTTATTATCAAATTGTTCCAGGGATAGCAAGAGTAACAAGAATATGTAGAGTTAGTTATAAAGGTTCCCCTGAAAATAATTGTAAACCAAAAGTTAAACAATACGGAGATTTTGCTTATTGGAAATCTGAAGAAACATACCCTTGTAATGAAGAAGTTTATGGAGATGTAGCAGGAAAACCTATTAGACATTTTAAATTTCCTGATCATTCTATTATTCCTTTTTTTGAAGAAGCTGGTGCAGTGGTAAATAACCTTAGTACAAAAACTAATAAAATATACCCTAAAGGTGTAAAGCTTGATATTAATCAAATAAAATCTGCTTTAAATTCAGCAGTAGTTGCAGGATTAATAACTGAAGAAGAAAAAGAACAAATTTGTGGTTATAGAGTTTATAGAAGTAATAGAAGAGGTAATCAAAGTATTATTGCTAAAGGACTTCTTTATGATGTTTGGGATTATAAAGATAATATTTACAATACAGGTAACAGAATATTGTTTCCTAATTTTCCTTTTAATGATAACACACCTCAAAATTCTTTTAACAGTTTTATAAAAACTAAAAGAATAAGAACAAAAAAACAAATAAATGACACTGCATATTTGCAGCATCCTTATTATGCTGATGAATACCATAATAATAAATACACATTTGATGCACCAAATCTATCTTTTAATAACCCTGGATTAGGGACAGAATTAAAACTTGAATGTGAACAATATGGCAGATCTGTTGGTAGTTTTATAGAACTTAGAAATAACAGTAAATATCAGTATGTAGGTGCAGCTGTTATTTCAGCAGCAATTGGTTTTGCTTCTGTAGAAGCTGCTTTTGAAGCTTTAAATACTATGGCTAATGCTACATTAACCATAACTGTTTCTGTATTAGGTAGTGGAACAAATATTCCTTTAGGTTTAATTCTTGCAGCAGTTGGAGAAAATATTCTTTCTCCTTTAAGGATTTATTCTCACTATTCAGAGTGGTATGATATTATTAAAAAGTTTGCTCCTTATAGGAATTATGCAGTTTATTATAATGGAGTTGGAAAATACACTGTTCATGAAAATGTAGACAAAGGTAATACAAGAAGAACTATTGCAAATGCACAATATATTAAACCAGGTATTCTTAATGTTAAAACAACTAAAGGTAGTGTAAGATTTAATAACTTTAAAAGGGACTCTTCTGTATTTATAGAACTTGAAAAAAATGCTTTTTTTAATAAAACAAAAAAAGTAGATAATAGTAGAGTTATTCCTGGATGTGATTTTAATCTTTCCTACACTGCAGATATCTGTTCCTATTACGGATCTTTAAAAAATCCTTTAGTAAATCAATATGGTCAAATAGATAATATAGATTGGATTGATACAGGATATAATGGAAAAATAGATTGGAGTGACCCTTCACAAAATACAGATTGTGATACAATTTTTGGAGGTGATACTTTTATTAGTAGGTTTACTAAAAAGAGAAAAGTTCCTATGTTTCTTGAAGACAGAGTAGTTCCTTCAGGTTCTACTGATGTTGGGTTTGTAAATCAAGACATACAACTTTCTCTTCTTCCAAATATTGGGTATCCAAGATATTTTATGGATTATCCCACTTCTTTAGATTACACAGGAACTGCAAATGCTTTATTTGGAGATGTAGCTGTTCAGTCTCCCAGTAAAGTGGATTTTAATTTTTTATGTAAAGGTTCAGATGGACAATCTTGGAAAAATGCAGGATTAAATGCTGCTATTGTTGGTGGAGTAGCTGGAGCAGTGTTTGGTGTAATTTCTCTTCCTATAGTTATAGGTGTAGCTATTTCTAGAGTTAAAAAAGATTTAGGAGATGATTTATTTTTAACAGGAAAGTATGTTCATTCTTTTTATGGCATCACTACATTCTTATGTGAATCTGATTATAACTTAGATTTAAGACATGGAGAAAATATAAAAGAAAGGAATTTCTATCCTAATGTAGGGGATATAAATGAATGGACTCAGGAATTCTTTGTTCCTATGTATGAAGATAATTATTATTTATACAACACTGACTATTCAAAACAAAATACTTTTAACCCTAACTTTGTTTTAAATAATGATTTTAAACAATCTAAAGAAGATTGTAAAGCACAACATCCTAATAGGCTTATTTATTCTTTACAGGATAATGATCAAAATGACAAGTTTGATGGAAATCTTATTTTCTTAGCAAATAACTATTATGAATTTCCTAAATCAGGAGGTAAACTTTTAATTGTAAAAGGTATAGAAAATGGTAAAGTGTTGGCTATTCAGGAAAACAGATCTTCTGTATTTAACTCTTATATTGCTCTTCAAACAAATGTAGCTGTAGGAACTGTTGGTGCAAATACATTATTTAATCAATCAGCCCCTACACAATTTTTACAAACAGATTTAGGTTTTGGTGGAAGTCAAACACCTGCTATTGTTTCTACAGAATTTGGTCATTTTTGGGTAGATAATAAAAGAGGACAAATACTTGAATTTTCACAAGGAATAAATAATATTGTTAAAGCTGAAGAAGAATGGTGGTTTAAAGAAAACCTTCCTTTTCATATTCTTGAGGATTTTCCAGATTTTGACATTACCAATAATTTTAAATATATTGGAATGGCAATTGTTTATGATGCCAGATATAAAAGAGTTATTTTTACTAAAAGGGATGTAGAATTAAAACCTCAGTTTAAGGGGTTGGTTACTTATGATGGAACATTATTTAATTTAGATAATCTTTACAATATAGTGTTAAGTAATAATGTAACAGGAACAACATTCAGAACTCCATCTTTATCACCTATAGCTGGGTCTGGTTATATTTTACAAAATAATGGTTTATCTATTGAAGCTTCTTTTCAACAATTTAATAGTAATCCACCTCTACTTCCAGGAACAATTATTACAACAGATACAGGAGCAACAGCAAAAGTAATTTCTATTTCTAATAGAGGGGATTTTAAATTTACTATTGAAAACGATAATTTTTTCTGTAATAAATCATGGACAATTTCTTATAGTCCTTTATTAAAGAATTTTATTTCTTTCCATACTTTCACTCCTAATTATTACACTCCAAATCAAGGTTATTTTTCTTCGGGTATAAATTATTCTTTTACAGCATATAAAGAAGAATATGGATTATGGCATCATAATATCACTAATAAATCCTATCAGGTTTATTATGGTAAGTTAGAACCATTTATATTTGAATTTGGTTTAGGAACTAAATACAATAACAGTATGTTAGATTCTGTAAGATATACAGCAGAATTTTATAGGTTTCAAGATAATTTATCTTCAGGGTTAATTCCTAATAAAACCTACAATAAAGCTTTGATTTATAATCAAAAACAAAGTACAGGATCATTAGAATTAGTAGCTAGTGAAAAGAATAACAGAAGACAATACATTCTTTACCCTAAACAAAATTCTGATTCAAGATCTATTCTTGTATCTTATGTAGAAAGAGCTTGGCAGTTTAATGACTTTTATGATGTATCAAAAGAAAACTCAGGACAACCTCTACTCTCTTTTCAATGTGATAATATTGCATATAAAGAAATAAACTTTGATTCTATTACATATAAATCTCAATTCTTAAAAAAGAAAATGATTTCAGATTATCATGTATTAAGACTTGAAAATGATAAATATTCAAATTACAATATTATTCATAGACATTCTGTAACAAAAACTACTAATATAAACAACTAAATAAAATGGAATTAAAATTTAAAAACAAACTAAAACTTCCATTAAAAGAGATGGAGTCTAAAAAAGAAGATAAACAAGAATCACTTTGTGATGAAGTGGGTGAAGTAGTGACATGCTTAATGAATGCTTCTATTTCTTTGCATAAATTACATTTAAAAGTAACAGGACAAGGAAGCTATGCAGCACATAATGCCCTTTCGGGGTATGATAAATTCCATGATTTTGCTGATGATTTAGCAGAAGGTTTTCAAGGAGCTTATGGTGAAATTTTAAAATATGAAGAAGAGCTCCCTCAAAAATTATCTTCTGTAAAAGAAGCTATTTCTTTTTTAGATTATGTTAAAGAAGAAGTGACAGACCTTCAATCAAAACTCCCTTATTCTGAAATTATCAATCAACTTGATATAATTAAAGAACATGTAAATGGTATGAAATATAAATTAATGTTTCTTTCCTAATGAATGCTACAATTTCTATATCAGGAGATGAAGTGAAAATATTTATAAATGATATTTTACACCTTTCTTTTAAAGAAAAAATACTAGCTTTACAATCATGGAATGAGCAAAATAAATTCTGGAAAATAGAAATTAAAACAAAACACACTTCTACTCTTGCAGAATATGACAGTTTTGAAAAACAAAAACAAATATTAGACCTTTTAAATAAAATATAATGGCTAAGAAAAAACTACATATTAAACCTAAGTTTAAATCTTCCAATTGGGAGATTGTAGAAGATTTACCTAAAGCACAATTTGGAAGGGGGGATTTTAATTCTATTGAAGAAACTCCTTATTCTTATGAAGGAGACCTTATTTCTAAAGTAATAATAAATAGAAATAAAGGAACAGAATTTGTAGATAGAGCTTATGCAATGGGGCAATACCCTAGTCAATTTGGCACACAACAAGAAGATTTTAATTCTTATGCTACGCATTTAATGCAATATGGAGAAGAT